>JAESGB010000100.1_pt1 | contig 53577 bp, 45 predicted proteins | sample 9266211 | NCBI WGS metagenome assembly JAESGB01 (sample SAMN14514844, study PRJNA621659) | algae metagenome | isolation source: Goleter apudmare HA4340-LM2 and co-occurring heterotrophs from cave wall... | place: USA: Maniniholo cave, Kauai, Hawaii | collected 2009-07-28 | reverse complement strand
TGTCTTTGACAATCTTGGGAAATGATTTTATAATCACGTTAAACTAAGATATTTTAGTCCTTCGCCCAAAATCTATCATATTTTGGGCTATTTTTATCGGCTTTTTCTTAACATTCAACACTTCTGCGCCATAATATATCCTACATATACTTAGATTTTCTCAAAAATTTAATCAGGAACCCTTAATTACAGCCTTCTAGTAGAAAATTCATGTATTTGCAGTATCATGTGATAATTTTTTGTTTTATTTAAACATATAGAATTTAAACAAAAGTGGTTCTTGAGATATGCGATACAAAGTTAAGTTAAATAAAACAAATTTAGGATATGCTATTTGGTGTCCTGCTTTACCAGGATGTTGGACTTTAGGAGAAACAGAAGAAGAAGCTTTAGCCAATATAAAAGATGCTATTAAAGATTATCTTGCAAGTATTGATAAAGTGACGGAAAATGCCGAATCTCGTTATGTAGAAATTAGATAACTACAACCAAAGTTTAAGCTTACTTAGACATTTCAGATTGTTTGACTTTTAATATGTTCTTTGTTCTATCTCCATTATGAAAAACTATCTCAACTTCTGTGTTTTGACAAGCAGAAACCAAATATTACTTAAATTTTGTAAAACCTTGCACTTTATAATCAAATCCTGAGATTAAATCTGTAAAAACCTTTCTCACAACTGACAAATCTAAACCATTTTGTCCTAACAAGCTACAATAAGGTTCATTTTCGGTCTAACATTTAGATTGGTGTTATCCAATACGTAACGCCCCTAATAACTTTCTTTCTAAATCCAAATAGAGGTAAATCCTCTTGCGGTAAACCAATATAAGTCCAATGTGGCAAGTCTTTCTCTACAGTCTGAAACCAGCCGTTTTGATTTAAAGCCTGTCTTTGTTGTGGACTATAAGCGCGTAAATCAATCGCTAGTCCCCAAAGATGTTGTGATGTTCCAGGTGGTGCGACTATCCCCAAAATTGCTGTTTCCCTACCTTGGCGGACTTTTTCTAGAGTTTGATTGTTAGCATATTTTCTCCAAAATCTTAAATTAGTGGCGAAAGTGCGAGTACAGTCACCGCTACCGTACCCTGATTTTAAGGGGATATTGATCAGCGATCGCACTTTATTCAAGGCTGCTGCTGCTGGTTGTTGTAGGTAACAGCCATTGATACCATCAACTTTTGTCATCATCAAAGTCGATTGAAATTCTTCGGTTTCCTGCTCGTTGGCTAAGATTACCTTTTGTGGTAGCTGAATCTCAGGTTCTTGATTGACAAATACCGCACCGTATGCACGCAGTAAAATATATTCAAAAGTGCCAGGCTGGGGAATTATTGGTAAATTGTAGGCGATCGCCGCTAAAAAGCGCTGTTGGTTATTTAATTGTGGGTCAGGGGTCAATGGTTGATCAACAGCAGGTGAGATATCTTTGCATGATCGTAAATCAGGGTTTGCACACTCATTTACTTGTGGAGTATTTGTAAATAGTCTTTGATAAGCAATGCCGCCACTAGCAACTAGGATAAAGCTGATGAAGAAAACAATCGTAATCAAAGTTGTCTTTCGCAGAACTCGTTGCATATATACGTATGTTTGTAGATAATTTTTAGCTTAAACCCAATATATAACGTCTAAAAATCAGCAGATTGTTCTAGTTGATCAAATTAAATATAAGTAACTGCATATCATGACACATCAATTGTGAGCATTAGTTTTATCTAGAGACTAAACTATGAAAACTCAAAACATCGCTGTATTGAATGACAAAAAAGCAATATCTTTTGCCTGATACTCAATTTTGAAAACATAAATATTTTGCTGTTTGTTGCACAGTTATTTTAATAACTTGTTGCATAACAACCTGCCTCCATGAAACCACGGAATCGGTTAAAATTGGAAATAAATCTCAGCTCGCTGAACCTGTAAGTATGACCATGCACAATTCCGTTGAATTCCAAACTGAATTCCAAGACGCTTTTGATGTCATTGTCGTCGGTGCAGGTCACTCCGGTTGCGAAGCAGCTCTTGCCTCTGCCCGCCTCGGCTGTCGTACCCTGCTATTGACACTCAATTTAGATAGAATCGCTTGGCAACCCTGTAACCCAGCCGTGGGTGGGCCGGCCAAATCTCAGTTAACCCATGAAGTAGATGCCCTGGGTGGGGAAATCGGCAAAATAGCAGACCGCACCTACCTCCAAAAGCGCATACTCAACTCTTCACGAGGCCCGGCAGTTTGGGCATTGCGCGCCCAGACTGACAAGCGCGAATATGCAGCCTTGATGAAGGGTGTGGTCGAGAATCAAGACAACCTCGTCATCCGTGAAGGGATGGCTACAGACTTAGTATTGGGTGCTAACGATGAAGTTATCGGCGTTCAGACATACTTTGGCATGGCGTTTCAATGTCAAGCCGTAATTTTGACGACAGGCACCTTTTTGGGAGGAAAGATTTGGGTTGGGAATAAATCAATGCCAGCTGGACGGGCGGGAGAATTTGCCGCCCAAGGACTAACAGAAACCTTGAATCGTTTGGGATTTGAAACAGGTAGACTCAAGACTGGTACTCCGGCACGGGTAGACAAGCGATCGGTAGACTACAGTAAAATGACCATTCAGCCAGGGGATGCGGAAGTTCGCTGGTTTAGCTTTGACCCCCAAGTGTGGGTAGAACGGGAACAAATGCCTTGCTACATCACCCGCACTACCACCGCCACCCATCGCCTGATTCAAGAAAATTTGCACCTTTCTCCTGTTTATGGCGGTTGGGTAGAAGCTAAAGGGCCGCGTTATTGTCCCAGTATTGAAGATAAGATTGTGCGCTTCGCTGATAAGGAAAGCCACCAAATTTTTATTGAACCAGAAGGTAGGGAAATCCCAGAACTTTACATCCAAGGGTTTTCCACAGGGCTACCAGAAAATTTGCAACTGCAAATGTTACGCTCTCTCCCCGGCTTAGAACAGTGCGTGATGCTGCGTCCCGCCTATGCTGTGGAATATGATTACTTACCTGCTACCCAGTGCTATCCCACACTGATGACCAAAAAAATTGCCGGGTTGTTTTGCGCTGGACAAATTAACGGCACAACAGGTTACGAAGAAGCGGCGGCTCAAGGTTTGGTGGCGGGAATTAATGCGGCTCGTTTTGTTCGTGATCAGGAAATGATCGTCTTTAGCCGTGAGCAAAGTTACATCGGTACTTTAATTGATGACCTATGTACAAAGGACTTACGGGAACCTTACCGGATGCTAACCAGCAGATCTGAGTATCGTTTAATACTGCGTTCTGATAACGCCGACCAACGCCTCACACCCTTGGGCAGGGAAATTGGCTTGATTGACGATCGCCGTTGGCATTTGTTTACCCAAAAACAAGCAAATATTACAGGTGAAAAAGAACGGCTGTATACTACACGCGTCAAAGAACATGATGACATTGGCATGGCGATCGCATCTGATACTCAACAAGCCATCAAAGGCTCCATTACCCTCGCCGACCTATTGCGACGCCCAGGATTTCACTATCTGCACCTCGACAGATACCAACTGGGGAACCCCAACCTCAACCAAGCCGAAAGAGAAGGAGCAGAAATAGACATCAAATATTCTGGTTATCTGGCTAGGCAACAAAATCAAATTGAGCAGATTGCCCGTCAAGCCCACCGCCAGCTACCTGCGGATTTAGATTACACAACAATTGATACCCTATCTAAAGAAGCACGAGAAAAGCTAAGTAGGGTAAAACCCCTCACCCTCGGTCAAGCAGCACGGATCGGTGGGGTAAATCCCGCAGATATAAATGCCTTGTTAATATATCTAGAATTACGTAGAAACAAGACCCAGTCAGAGTTTACAGCATTATCTTCAAACAAACTTCATGAAGCTTGAGTATAGTAGTAGGCAGGAGCTTGGTATGATAGATGACATGAAGACAAAAATGCCATTATTCAGCAGACTCCAGACTCTAAGTTGAATTTAATACCACATCAACAATCAACTTGTCTACTAGTAGATAGATGATTGGAGAATTTACAAAAATCCTGACCTCCAGGCGATCAAGACGGCATTTCCCCGTTCTAGTAGCCACAACCTAAAAGACTATGTTACAAGAAGCCAGCACGCATCTCTTTTTTCCGGAAACATCAGAAGACCTCATCGCCAACGAGCCTTGGTCGATAGATATCTATGCTGATGGCTTGATGGATGAAATCTTTGCCGATATCGACCAGATACTCGACGCTAGAGGGAATTTTGCCTCCCAAACTGTAAATGCAGAATATGTGCCTCTGCAAACAGTCAAGATGCCACAGATTGTTCTGAACCAATCTGTACCAGGAGTTCCTGACCCCAAGAACAAGTCGATGGTTGACAATGCTCAGATGAAACCAACGAGTAAAAAGCGTCAACGTACCAGACATGTTTGGGGTAGATTGCTAATTTTGGGCAGCACCTTGGGCGTGGCGATCGCTGGCGTCATCTACCTAGTACAATTTGAAGTCATCAACCGCCTCACCTACAGAATTACTCACACGACTCTCCAAGTACCACAATCACAGTTACCAACAAGGGTAGATGTTCAGGCCGAACTGGTTGATTACATGCTAGGCGCACTAGCAGTCATTGAAAAGCAACAGATCTCTCAAAGACCTGTCAATTCCAGAATCGCCATTGGGGCAAATCCTAATCAAACAATTGGGAATTTATCCTCACCACTAATTGCTAACAACTTACCCGCCATTCCCAATCGTTCCACAAATGTTGTCGAACGCATATACATCCCCGTAGAGTCTGCATCCTCGCCAGGACGCTACACCCCGCCACTCCAACCTTTATCACCTGATGCGGTGAACAACGCCCTAAATACATTGCCAAAACCAGCTAAACCCGCAAATGTCAACATATATGCAGCAGCTGTAAGACCAGACCTCAAACCTGTGCCTGTAAAAACCACACCAGTACCTGTAGGACGTTCAACAAATCTATTACCTGCATTACCTGTTGTCCCGTTCCGCGCAGCACCTCCAAAACTACCAACAGCCCAAGCACCCACGCCATCAACTACAATTCAGCAACACGCCTACTTGTCTACATCTCCTGTAGCGACTCCCAGTCATACCTTAGAAGGATTGCTAGAGTTAGGGGACAAATCTGCTGCTTTATTTAAAATCGAAGGCGTATCACAACGCATTAACGTAGGTGAAAACATCGGCTCCAGTGGTTGGACATTAGTAGATGTGAATAATGGCGAAGCTATAGTGCGTCGTAATGGCGAAGTGCGATCTATTTTCACAGGGCAAAAACTGTAAAAATCCTCACCCACACAAGGATAAAGATTTTGTCAGTGTTTAGTGATAAAGATTATGTTTAGATCGCCATGTTATCCCTGCTCTATAAGTTTGTAGTCAGCACTTGAGTACTTCCACAAAGACTCAAACGCTGACTACAAGTTCTCATGTGTTTGGTCGATCAATCGCTCTGATCTTCACAATCTCCAAATCATAGTTTGATCCTTCAACAGAAAAAGTTTTGACCTTCACTTTATCAAAGCCTTCAAGATTGTAATAAACATCAGCTGTGGCATCTTCACCAATTGCCAGAGCTAATCCTGTACCTTTTAGCCTAGAAACACCCCTCTTGTTAGTCTTGAGAATCAGATTTGTATCAGTGAGAGCAAGAGAATTAGAACCTCCAGCTGATGCATAAGCTCCTATAGTTGCACTCACAGCACCTAAAATCAACTCATCTTCTAAAACATTCTCTAAATAAGACAAATCATCAATTAGCATCATCAACTTTCCTTTGTTTTTTCTTGGCGATCGCTTAACTTTGACAACAGTTGTTATACTTATCCCTATAAGAGAAAAGTATTACAACACCAGAAATACAGCGTTTTGCCAGTACATAAGGGACACCCCTCCCCAACCCTATCCTTGGCAAGGTGCGCGATAGCGCGGATGGGGTATTTCTGTGCCTCACAAATCTGAAATCTGCTGTATTAATTTTTTCCATGAATCATCAGAAACCTTGAATATAATTCCGGTTCCCAATTGCTAAGTAATGGGGCATAATTAATTTCAATTTTTTTACTATGTCTATGCCCTATGCCCTATCCCCCATTCCCAACCTTCATGAGTGTATTTATTTTTGCCTAGCTACTTATCCTTGAATATTTCACTCTTAGTGAGTTTACCTAATCTCATGAAGTACGTGTAGCCACTTTGGCTGGAAAATCAATTATTGTCTGTCGATAAGCATCTGGTAACCCTGTATCAAAACACTGACCTTGAACCACATATCCTGTCATACCCTCTCTCTGACGTAATCTATCAAGACAGGATGTTAATTGAAATTCACCCCGTTCACGTAAGTTGTTATTGATGTGCTCTTCGAGAAAATCAAAAATTTTTGGCGTCAGTATATATAAACCAAATACACATAAAAACTCATCTTCTGCCATACCTTCTACACGTAAATGCTGGCGTGCATACTCTACAGTTGGCTTTTCGTAGACTTGTGTTACCGTGAGAATTGAATTTAGCTCTTGCCAAACCCCTGTAATACACCCAGCCTGATGAATCATGGCAGATGGCATGATAGTTAAGCTAACAACACTTTGATTAACTTGTTCGTAAATATCCAAAACTTGGCGGGCGCAGGAGTTTTCAGTCTCAGATGCGTAAACATGATCGCCTAGCATCAGCAAAAATGGTTCATCTCCTACCCAGTCTTGGGCACAATATACCGCATGACCGTAGCCCTCTTGTACCCCTTGAGTTAATATCGACACCTTGCTACCCAACTCTTGGAGATATTGGCTGTATTGTTGATTTTGGGGTGAAAGCTTTTGGAATAGTTCCGGTTTGGGTGGATTTTTAAACAAATCCGTAAATACTTCTTGGTCTTCTGGCTGTACCACAATGCCAACTTCTGCAATTCCCGCGCTAATTGCTTCTTGTGCGATCGCCAGAATTACAGGTTTTGCCCTACCATCTTGATCAATAATCGGGAACAGCTCTTTTTTGACAACTTTTGTGGCTGGAAATAAGCGAGTACCAAAGCCAGCCGCCGGAATCACAGCTTTCCTAACTTGATTTCTCTGCATCAATCTTCACATTGCTATCGGTGGGTTTGATTTTAGCCGCGATACCCGCAGAATAACTTAAAAACTACTGATTTTAGTCAAGAGAGCATGTAAAAGTATCTGGGCGAGATGTGAAAGAATAAACACCTCACAGCTTACCACGTGTAGCTTTCTGCCAGTTAGAGACTGTGGCGACGACAACCTGCCCTTAATTATGATGTTGACTAAACAGACAAAGTATCCGGAGACAACAATATTCATAGACTTCAGGGCAAAGGATACTTCGACGCGTCCACATGACTGTGATTAATTCCAGTTCCCATATCCGATATGTCATACCAATTTTAAAAATGATTGCCAAAATTGGATTCACAAAACCCAGATGCAGCCAGGGATTGCCAATCCAAAATGGTATCAGTCCCCCAGCCTTCGCTGCTTACGCTTCAAAGTATATTTGCTCAATATTTAGTTAGCAGCTTATGCTACCACATTCAGCCTATCGGTCAACTATCAAATTTGCGATGTCATGTACCTACTAGCTCAAAAATTCTGTTTTTTTATACCAAATTGCCAAATTTACTATAAGTTGCCTTTGTCTTCGTAGACACCATTCATCATGAGTCGTTTTTAACTAGTGTCAGTTAAGAAAGTGTCACTCACCACATCCCCGATTTTATGCTGAAAGAGATATTCTTAGTTAGTGCAAGGAGTGATACCACTTCACCAAATGTTTGTTACAAGTTATTCTCGCAACGTTCCTCCTTAGGGATTGTTGCGGATTTCAAATGTTGCATCAAACAAGTGGGTTGGTATACAGTTATACGGGGAAGCGCTTGGGTGAGCAAAACTCTCAAGTGCTTTTTCGTGTATAAATATAAAAATATGCCTTCTCAGTAGGAATTATAGGAGTTTTCAAAGGCACACGCACTTAAGCAGCAGCAAACTCAGTGTTGCTTTCCTAGATACGTGAAACTTCAATGCAATGGAAAACCTGGATTTAGCAGTTATTACGTAGATTTCAGAGAAAGCTAGCGGTAGCCTCAACAGGGGATTCGACCCTTCCCGATTTGGAACCACTGAATGTCCATCGGGTGGTAAGTAGGTGGGTGGAAGAATTTATCATTGGGATAAGGCAGGAGGCAGGAGGGAAGAGGGTTTTAGCCTCATTTATTTTTCTTTACATAGTTCGGTTTATTTACTAGGAAAAAGCTAGGTTCAAAACCGAGTGGAATGGTGGGCGAAAAAATCCTTGTTTCCCAAGGTAGTAGCGTATCAAGGCTAATTTTGTGCATTAGCAATCTTTTGTAGAACGGGCAAGATGCCCGCACCACAAGAAAATTGTTGGGAGCATCCCAATTTTGCAAAAATAAAATTTGTAGTGGGAGCATCTTGCTCCCTAATGTCCAGGAAGCGGGCAAGATGCCCGCACCACAAGAAAATTTTTTGCATCATTTTAGGCTTGTCAGTCCACTAGTAAGATTATCGGCTTGCCGAAAAGATTGAGGATGCCGTGCCTCTACGAGAGCAACTGAACGAGATTGTCTTTTATGGGTGGTTCATTTGATTGCATTAATGCAACATTTTAGCCTAGACAGTCCAGTAGGTAAAAACTCCAACGCGAGTTCTCTAAAGTCGAGCCACTGCTGTCTTCTCCCAAAGGGAGCCGACAGTCCGTACCCTGCGGAAAGCCGCCCGGAGGGCGTCTACAAGTCGGGAAACCCGCCCACACGGTTGCCTCCCCGTTGTAGCAAGTGGCGTGAGAGGCTACTGCCTTGTAGGGTTTCCCCCATTAGTAAGTGGCGTGGAAAACTCGCCCACGCTACTCCCCCTTGTGGGTGGCTGTCTTTAATTTTGAATTTTGAATTCACGGCGGTACTAGCTTGCTTCTCGCCATCGGCGAGTATTACGCATTCTCCCTATTTCTGGACTTGCTTGAGGTGAAGTTCTTGGTAAGCTTCTGAAGAAGTATCTAGTTTGATGTTTTGCGTAGATTTGCCATTCACCAGTAGTGTGTATTCACCCTGTTGCAAGCCTTCTAAATAGTAAACCCCAGCAGTATTGGTGACTGAAAAACGGCGTTTGCTTGTACCTGATTGCATGGCTTCTACTCTCACGCCTGCAAGGGCATTACCTTGAGGGTCTGTCACCACACCAGAAAAACTGTAAGCTTGTGTCAGTGGTATCATAACGGTGGTATAGCTACCAGCAACTACGTCAACAGCTAAAGCATCAGTTTCTGCTTGCCAATCAGGAGGAAAACCTGCGGGATCGATATCCAGGCGGTATGTTCCAGGTGCTAGACGTATTTTAGTACGATCGCTTTCTGTTTCTGGACGTAAAGATTTAATGGGTTTGTTGTTGACTATCAACATTGCCCCTTCTTTGTCTGTGTAGAATTCTTCCCCTTGGTCGTGTTTACCGTTATTATTCCGATCCATAAAGGACTTGATCAATAAACCGCCTTGAGTACGTAAGTAGTTAGCACGGCGATCGCCTGGACTCAAACCATCTTGGAAGTTTAAACTAGACACTAAATCTACACTGAACGATGACTCATCGGAAGTCAGCGACACGCCTTGATAACGTCCCCGCAACAATAAACCAGGGACTATGGTTGTCCCTAAAGAAGCCACCAAACCATTCCCCCGCGAACCCATACCATAGCCTAGTTGTGCTTCCCAGAGATAGTTACCATCGCTAGCCCTGCTTGGTGAACGATACCGCCAACCCATAGTGAGTAAGTCATCACCGCCATTTTGATTGCGGGTGTCATAGCTGACTAGTAGTGAGTGTCCTAAATTCAAAGCACTAGCTTTAGACAAGTTATAACTAAGTTCCGAAAGCGTACCGATTTCGTTACCTCGCTGATTCAGTTCCAATCTACCGAGACGTTGTAGCAAGTTCCAACGCAAGTTACTTTCTGTATCTAGGCTGACGCGGGCAAAGGTAAAGAAATTTCTGTTGCTAAAGTTGGTTTGGAACCCTATAGATGTGGGATTGCGACTGTCAGTACTAGCAAATAAACTCAAACCACGAAACACATTCCAATTGACATTAAAACGATTAGAAAAGCGATCGCTATTAAATGTCGCAGTTAAGCTGCGCGTTGGTTGATAGCGGACGCTGGAAATTACATCTAAGTCATTACCCGCCAGCGCAGAAACCGCTACCTCCAACGGGAAATTACCGGGACGGAAGAATAATTCTGCCAGCCCTTTCAAAGACTCGTCATACACACCACCGAAACCTACCGTCAGGTTTTCCGACGCACCCCAACGTCCCGCAATTCCACCTTGAAAATCGGAAAAACCACCCACAAAATTATCATTTAAAGAATTAGCAAATCCCCGGCGGAAGCCACCAGAAGCCACCCAAGCAGTAGCACCCGTAGGAATTTGTCCCGGTACTATGGAAGAAGCTGCATCACGAATTTCTGGGGCTGCTGTTAGTCTGCCTTCAGGATAGACAAAAATGCGATAGTTACTGTTAAAACCCCGGTTCTCACTCTTGACATTTTCAAAGCGGTAAATCCCAGAGGAATCAACAAACACTTCCCCCACAATTTGCTCGCCAAAACCTTCTACCAATCGGACTAAACTACCAGGTTCTGCCCTACCAATAATTGTGCGTCCAATTTGTCCTGATTGTAGCCTTTGCCGTGGATCTGAAGCCCCAGCATAATAATTTTGTGGTGGTGTAAAACCCTGGCGTTGAATGTATGTGAAACCCCAATAACTGCCAGAATTGCTACTGTGCCAAAAAGTAGGTTGTGAACCGAGAAATAAATCTGCAAAATTAGTTTGGCGGAGAAACTGCGCTTCTGAGAGTCGCCATCTTTGCAAATTGCCAAACTCTGGTTGATTGGTACGAATAAACCAAGAACCATCAAAAATTGTCCCTACCGCCAAGAAATCTCCGACAAAATTTGTATTTCTGCTTGCAGAACCACTAGCATTTAACCTTTGTTCTGCGGCTGCTACATTGAATCTTCCTGGTTGGAGTCGTGGCAAACCATCTAATATAATGGGCGGTTCAGCTTGCCCAATTCTCCGATTAGATTGATTGAACCAAGGCACATCTAAAACGATCGCATATTCGGCAATATCAAATTCAGCTTCTACCCCAAACAGTTGTTTTAATTCTGTAATGGAAAACACTAAACCTAATTCTGGATCACTACGCAGTTTCTTCGGATCGATGCGAGTCACAACCCCAGGCGATCGCATTTCTAATTGCCCATCTTCTAAAGTAGTGACAGTTAATTTTAACGCCCTGATCACAACATCATAAGGCACCAGCCACTTGACAAAATCAATCGCCTGGGAACCATCTTCCTTACCCCGCACCAAGACACCGGAATTGATATTGCGTTTACCTACGTTAATACCCACAGGAAATGTCACGAAACCCGCTAATTCCTTTGGTAGGGGGACAGCATTCTCTGCTAGAGGTGTTTCTGAAACCACGGCTGGTGTATTAGCTTCTGGAGTCTCAGAAATCGATGTTTCTGAATTATTAACAGGCGTATTAGCCCCCACGGGGATCAGGATAATTTGGTAGATGCAAGCGATCGCCGCTAATGTGGAACCGCAAATTATATGTAATTTGTATCTCACAGTTTCAACGTAAATATACGCAATATTTTTTTAATCCGTAAAGACTTTGTCAGCAAAAATCTCTACAAAGCTATCATTCCCATAATCAACCCGGAAATTAACAGTATTACTGATTATTTGTATGAAAAATTGCTAAGTATAAATAGTTAAAAGCAATATCCCCAACTTTTTTAAAAAAGTCGGGGATCTACGGTAGTTGATATTGAGAACATCTCATTTTTGTAAAAAAAACTCAATACAGTTCAGTTAAGACTTGATCCTCCCTAACCCTCCTTAAAAAGGAGGGAACGAAGCACCATTAACACCAAGCGTATTGAAATATAACTAGCGATTAGAAATCACAGCTACACAAACTAAGTCCGCCTGCGTGGACTCAAGAAATTTAAAACCCACGGAGGTGGGTTTTGTCTGTATAGCCGCGAATTCCATTCGCCAGGGTTGTACTACCGTCTGCGTAAAGTATTTTGTAATTTTTGCCCAGAACTTACAGGTTTTGAAGGAACTGTAAAACTCAGATTAAATGGCAACTTCTTTTGATTATTCTCACCCCATAGCAACTCACCACTAAGTTGATAAGTACCAGGAGCAAGAGCTTGATCATCCTTTCCAGGATAATTTATTGATATATTGCGATCGCTCTCTGCAATCACAGAAGCAGATTCTATTTCACCAGTTTTGACAACAGTTGCCCCACGGCTGATTTTCCAAGATACACCAGGACGCGTGGTAGCTTTACCTGTATTGCGAACAAGTAGCTGGACTTTCTTTTGCTTCGGGTCGAAATTAGCACTGTCTATTACTAAATTAGGAGAAACTTTACCTTTAGCTACGTAGACAGTTACACCGATACGAGTTGCTAAAGTAACGATTTTACCAGTACTATCCTTTCTTTCTGTTAGGGTTTCATTAAATACTACAGCTCTATATTCACCCTCTGGTAAATTGGGAGCTAGACGAGTAATTGCTCGTATCCGCCGAGTTTGACCTGGTTGAATAGTCAACTCACGCGGCGAGAATTGTAAATAAGGCGTGAGGTTATTGGGACTATTTTTAGGCAAAGTTTCAAATCCCGTATCACGTTTATAGGTGAAAGGTTCAGCATAAACCCGAACGCGAGAAGGTGTATCGCTTAAATTTGTAATAGAAATCAAACCTTGAGCTTGTCCGCGTTCTGTCTTAGCTTCAATCACCAGTGGTGAAACCTTTACTTGCGCTTTAGCAGCACTAGGAAGTAAAAACAGCGTAGATAAAGCTAAAGCAAAAATTGTTTTTGATAGGAAAGACACTTGGTTAACACCCCTGAAAAAAAGACATTTGGTAATTCTGTTTTGTTGACACCCAAAAGTTAATTTATTCATATTTAAATCAACTAAGGCGTAGTTTTTAATCGCACAATGTATTTATAGTTGCCTGCTTTTAAAGGAACACTATTGTTGTTTACCTCAAGATTGATTTCCAGAGGTGTTGCTCCCAGAGGTAAATTTATGGAAGTACCGCCATTAGAGCTAGTAGAACCAAAAGGACTTGCTACAGTCGCCACAGCAGATGATCCAGAATTTGAAGGTCCCTCAGCCTGAGTTAGAGGAAGCACTGTTAATGTAGCAGACTTGGTGCAGGTAACAGTAACGGAAACAGCGAATTCAGGTGAACTAGTACTGATTAGCTGTGTTGGTAGAGGTGATCCCTTAGGCTCTAATCCACCGTTGGGAGGTGGTGAAAATGTGCAGACTTCCTCAGCTGATGCATTGGGAGCTAGAACTAAATAAGCTATTAATGTAACCAAGATTATTAATAGCTTATGTCCTAAATTTTTACCGGACAAAGGCATTTGGTAGAAGCAAAAATGAGAAATCATTTCTTATGTCTCACAAAGTCAACATATCTAATAGTCTGGTGATTACTCTTTTTGTCTGGAAAAATTTCTTGCCTTGTAGGGTTTGATAGGCTGCAATACTTCTAGCACTAACATACACTACACCGTCAGTAAATTTTTTATACCAGACCAGTAATAGAAAAATTTCTTGCCGCTAATTGCTGTAGTTGATAGCGGCAAGAGATTTAGAAAATTTTTTCAAGCAATAGCAACTTTATATTGCTTTGATCTGCAAAGTAAGAACCTATTTAGGCGCAGCAGTTACAGTAACTACGTAGTTGTAAGTTGACGCAGGGAAAAAGCCATCTCCTGCTGTCATTCTTACGGTCAATGCCACTGGTGTAGTCCCACTAGAGAATGCTGTTGCGGCTAAATTAATTGGTGTAGTGTTCGTGTCAGTATCGTTAGTGTTTGTACCATCTGTGACTGATGCAAAAAGATTAGTAGCAGGACCAATAACAGTATCACCAGTATCTTGGACAGGTTTTACAACACTAACATCTGCATCACCACTACAAAGCAGGTTAACAGTACCAGGTGCTAACGTTACTAACTGATTATTAGAAGCATTAGGCTCTAAGGTTCCTGCAACAATATCATTAAAAGAGCAGTTAGCAACTACAGTTGCAGAGAATGGGATTTCAGCATCGGCAGCCTTAGCACTAGAACTAAAACCAACAGTACCAACCAACATCAAAGCGGAAACAAATAAAGCGCGACGCAACATAATCAATTCCTCACTAATCTCAATGAATTTTTTTAAATCGAACGCACAACCAGCAAACAGGTTAGGCTCTAATAGCGACATTCAGAAATTAACAGCATTGGCTAAATCTTGATTAGAAATACCAATCTGCACTTTGTGTTTAACTAAGTTGAATAACTAAAACACCATGTTATTCAACTTGATTTGACTAACAACCAAACCTAGATACAGATTAACTATCCAAAATCACAAAGGCTTCAGTATCAACACCCAAAATTTAAAGGCTTGTCAAAATGCTGCAAGATACTGAAACAAAAAATAATTATTTGAAAAAATTATATATATATTAGGAATCTCAGTAATATCCCTGGCAATTTATGTCTACTTTCCGGGTTTTTACTGTCATATCATGTCCACAACAATGTTTATTGGTGTCAACTCAACTTAAGCTAAAAATAGCTTAACACTTGCCCTCCTCACCCAGCAGAGAATGAATTCTCTGCCTAATAGCTCAAGTCTACTGAAGTAGACTGAGAATTTTGGGTGATATTATAGCCATCTACCCTTCTCTTGAGATCGCCGCTACGCGTAGCTTGCTTCCCCGTAGGGGTACGGAAACACTTGGTGTACAGATGACTTCAGCTATGAGCAAGGAAATTAATTTCCTCGCGGGGCATGGACTTTACGCTAAGTTGACACCAATGATCAGTTACTGGTCACGGTGACTATCACAAGGTAAGTATCAGCCCCTGGTGTGAGGTCTGCTGATTTTCCTGTCAACAAATCCAACTCTAAATCAGTTGCACCCGCAGATAAGCTGATACTGTCATTACTCGCATCACTTGTCACCTCAGTTAAACCAATTCTTAAAGCGGCTGTGGGTTGCAAATCTAATGACTTGAGGTTAGAGCCAGAGACTAACTGAGGTGAAGAAATGCTAATTTGAGCAGATGTACTAGACTCTACGCTCAAACTTGCGGGAATTACGGAAGTAGACTTACTTGCACTTTTTTCCGCACTAGACACAATCGGTGAAATTTGCCCCAGATTAGAAACGCTCAAAGCGGCGTAATCGTGAACAACACCAGTGAAGAGGATGTCAACACTTTCTGCAAGAACGGCGGGTGTGAAAGCAACGGTGCTGGTGAAGAGAACAGCAGAGTAAATGACTAAACGGTGCAGCATTTAGCTTGTGATTAATGTGAGAAAGCAATTAACAAATAGCATACTCACAGTAATATTACTTGAACTGGGGAACAGTCTCAACAAAACCTCAGCAATTGCACTGAATAAATAAAGTTTTGGTAAAGTTGCCGCTTTAAAAAATTTGTTCCAAACGCTGGAAATCGCGCTGGATTTCGTTCCAGAGAGTTTTGTTGTGGGGGTCTGTTTTCAGGGCTTTTTTAAGATATATCCTGGCTTTGAGCAGTTGGTTTTGACCAATCAGCGCCCGTGCCCAAATTTGATAGGCGATCGCTTGCCATTGGCGCACTTCTGCATCTGCTGGTAAACGATCTGCTAACGCTTCCACCAAAGCGATCGCTTGGGGAAACCTTCTGTCTTGCAAAAATCGCTGCAACTGTTCATAAGTCTTCCACTTCAGCCGTTGTTCTATTTCTGCCAAATGCGGCGGCTTTGGTGTGGGTGGTCTGGTGGGGGTTTTGACTTTTGTAGCTGGTGCTGTCTCCTGGGGCGATACCTGGGCGTCATCATACCAAGACGCAGGCGATCGACCTGACCGCAGCACCGTTTCCTCTGGCGGTACAACCGTCAGCAGCAGTTTGTAAGCCTCTGTCAAGGCAATAAACTTATCTTTAGCTTTTTTGTCATCTGGATTTGTATCGGGATGATATTGCTGCGCCAGCCGTCGATAAGACGTTTTGATGTCAGCAAAAGACGCTCCCGACCGTAAACCCAATAAACGGTAACAATCGCCAAGATCCATCTTGAGTTTTTAGCTATCGGATATCAAGCTCTCATATGATAGCTGTGAGCTTGAGGTTTTAATAATAAAGACTAATTTTTTAATTTAAGGTTCACCTTTAACGGAATGGGGAATGGCGGGATGAGGAAGAATATTCACTGGCTCCCCCTGTTCCCCTTCCTCATTTAAGCCTGTTTCTCAAGCCATTGTAAAGTCCGATTCCAAGCCCACCAAGGGTCAGGATCTTCTATATGGCGCTGATCTTTTTTGCTGCTCAAATAGCCAATATGACCACCGTAACGGGTCAGGATTAAATCTAGAGATGAATTGCTCTTACAGGCAGCTTGCAAATCAGGTATGATTTCTGGATGAAAAAATGGGTCATCGGCAGCGTAGATGATTAAGGTGGGCTTTTCGATTTGCGGCAACACCTGTAAAGCACTGCTAGCTTTGTAATATGCATCTACTGAAGAAAAACCTAATCGCTCAATGACTAGTTCGTGGTCAAACGCCCAGATACTGTTGGCTCTTTTAATAGCAGCCGGGTCAAGACTGCCTGGGTGTGTATCATGAATTCGCCACGCCAGTTGTTTCAACTTCCGGACGATTCCCGCTTCTAAATATCTGCCCACGGGGTCTTTAACCAGATAAGATAGCGATCGCAATGAATCTAAACTTGGGCAAATCACCACGCCACCGCCAATATCTTTGTATTTTATCCCTAAATCCTCATCACTTCTGGCAAAGTCAGCCGCAGCTTTCAGCGCCCATAGCGCTAACTGCCCACCTAAAGAAAACCCCACAAACCAAAATTTGCCTGGACACCCCATCGCGGCGGCGGCGGCGGTGATGCGGACAAAGTCTTCCCCCTCATACAAGCCATCGGAAGTCAACGTCGGCGACAACTCAGCCGTTTTACCGTGAGCACGCCAATCAAACAACAACACTGCATACCCTTGAGCATAAGCTTTCCGCCCCAACAATCTCAAGAACCATTCATGTTCTAATTCTCCTGTAATCCCATAAGTGCCAATAATTGTGCCGCGAGGGTTTTCAGGTATGGCAAGCCAGCTAAAAATCGGCACGCCTTGGGCGCCATTCAAGACAGTTTTGTGATAGGGCGGCTCCGGGTGTTGGGTTGTGCTTTGCCAGTAACGTCTTCCCCATAAAGCCGTGTAGACGGTCATGGCTACGCCATTTTGTAACCAAGGAACCGGATTGTAGGGTGCGTAACACATCATATGAAGAATTTCGTGTACTTTAGGGAAGATTCCACAATTATTTATTTTAAGGTTTATGTTATATTTAAAATCTTTTTTATAATCAATACAGCAATCTTTGTATCTACCAAAGGTTCTTATTTATCCTTAACTAAGTAGCAATAATTTTTTAAGAATGCCGAGGATTCTTGTCATAGACGATGACCCAGCAATTTCAGAACTCGTTGCCGTCAACTTGGAAATGGCTGGCTACGATGTTAGTCAAGCAGAAGATGGGATCAAAGGTCAGGCCTTGGCTCTCCAACTACAGCCAGACCTGATCATGCTCGATCTTATGTTGCCGAGGGTGGATGGATTTACCGTTTGTCAACGCCTACGTCGGGATGAACGCACATCTGAGATTCCCGTATTGATGTTGACAGCGTTAAGCCAAACCCAAGATAAAGTGGAAGGCTTTAATGCTGGCGCAGATGACTACCTCACCAAGCCCTTTGAAGTGGAAGAATTGCTAGCACGGGTACGAGCATTACTGCGGCGTACTGATCGCATTCCCCAAGCAGCAAAGCACAGTGAGATTCTGAATTATGGCCCGCTCACCCTTGTTCCCGAAAGATTTGAGGCCATCTGGTTTCATGAAACGGTGAAACTGACTCATTTGGAGTTTGAGCTACTCCACTGCTTACTCCAGCGCCACGGACAGACAGTTTCCCCTAGCGAAATCCTCAGAGAAGTTTGGGGCTACGATCCAGATGATGACATTGAAACGATTCGAGTACACATCCGCCATCTGAGAACCAAACTAGAACCAGACCCCCGCCACCCCCGTTACATCAAGACAGTATACGGCGCGGGATACTGTCTGGAATTGCCCAGTCTACCTGCATCCAATGAGGGAGCTACAACAACAGTTGTGGAGTAAATAAGAAATAGGGCATAGGGCGTAGGGAATAGGGAATGGGAGCAGGGGGCAAGTGAGAAGGAAAATAACTCTTGACCCTTAACCCTTAACCCTTAACCCAGCGTTCGATTGTACTTAGCCGACTTACTAAAAATGCGATAGTACAGCCAAGTGGTTGTTTCCTTGAAGGGAAAAAGCAAATAGGTAAGTGGATTGATGGTCACGATGATATCGCGGAAGTCTCGCCGTGCTAAAAACAGAATGGCACGAGCCACTTGCGGTGCTGACATCACTCCATAAGGATTGAGTTGACTCTTAAAGGGCCCGAGAATTAATTTGCGAATGACACAATCCCCTTCCAATCGTTTCAGGGTAACGAGATTTCCTAGCGCTCGTTTGCTAAGTTCATAAAGCGGACTGAGTGCTGGGGATACCTCAGCTTCGGAAGTATTGACCCAGATTTCCTTAGTGGCTTTGTCTTGTGGCCCTTTGACAGTAGTTAAAAATATATCCATTAACTGCAAAGCCGAAAAAGTATTCACCTCATAGGAAGATGCGATCGCCTCTGCTGTACGGTTAGTATAAACATTAACCCCATGATTGATAATCAAAATATCGACTTTCTCTAAACTATCCCGCAGTTCGGCTTCATTACCCAACCGCCAGGGAACTACTGTCATCCCCAGTTGAGGCTGTAATTTTTCTGGATTAGTTGTCAAGGCTACTACTTTGGCATTATGCCTGAGCAATTCCACCGCCAAAGCTTGCCCCAGTGTACCGGAAGCTCCAGTTAAAGCCACAACTTTACCCTTAAGTGACAGTCCTGTTCCTAATACCTTATCCACTAAAGGAAAGACACCACTGTAATAAGCATTGACATCATCAAAGTGATGTCGCCAGTGGTAAGAGCGATTCACCCACCAAACAGATGGAATTGTCTCTAAAGGGCCGGGAAGATGGTTATAGTCTGTATCAATTGACCCTTGGAAATATCGTATAGACGCACCATAGAGGAAAGTGAAAGCATAAGCGACTCCCAGCCATAACCCCATTTGGTTGAGTAATAAAGCGATTAGCGTCAATATCACTACTAGTAGACTCGACTCGACAATATCGTGGTACAACTGGGATTCCTTGTAGTTTTTCAGAGAAACTAGGGAGAAATCCCGACGGTATACCATATGGTGCTTGTTGTGCCATTTAGCAAGCCAATTGACTTGGTGACACAAAGCATGGTATGAGTCTCGCAGTACTTCAGCGAGCAACAGCGAGAATAGTCCCCAACTAGCAAACTGCAAACAGGTATTTATCAAAACCCAATTCATCTGTAATCTTGCCTCAATCCCAGTCAAGCTTTCAGCCAATATTTTGATCATATTGCTCCTCACTCCATTTTTCTTAATCATTCCTCATAATCTGAGCAAAATAGGTTAAGTCAGAGTTCTCAACTAATAAAAATTTGAAAAATGATGGCGACACTTGGATTCACAAAACCCAGATGTAGTCAGGGATTACCAATTCAAAATCGTTCGATTGAGTGCTGACGACGAAGTCCAAAATCCAAAATGGTAAACTATTGCCTCTTCCTACAGTGATTTTCATTTGCATAAAATATGCAGTCAGGAACATAGGTAAGATTTTCCTCTGTATGAAAGACTTTTGGTGTTCTCTACAAAACATCTGTATTCTACTCAATTGAGAACTACTATAATCCCTGCCCGCGAGGCTGAGTCAGACAAGATAACTCACTTAGGACTTACGCAAATGTCATATTTTTTATGCTAAAGCTATCCAGGGTGAAACCGAAAATATCGCCGAGTCGGTTAAAAGTCAAATATCCAAAAAACCTTGAACATCACTTACTACAACATTAGAAAGGCAATTTAGTTGCTCACAAATGATAATTTTAGCTAGTAAACTTTATTTGCAGCGATTTACTTGGTGTAAGATACCAGGCTTAGTAGTTTGTAGTGTAAATTTTTAAATTTAATTAATGCACCAATAATAAATATAACGCTGCCGTATTTTTTAGCTTTAATTATAGTTAGACTTTAATTGATAGAGCTATAGATTTTCTTAACTAGCAAATTAGTTATTCCAGTTAAAATACTAGGAAATCAATCATTTATGGATGTTAAAGAACTTCTAGCTAGATATGCCGCAGGAGAAAGAAACTTTAGCGGCATTTCGTTACCAGAAGCAGATTTGCGAGGCATTAATTTAGGTGGTGTAGATTTTGGCAGAGCAAATCTCAGAGGTGCGAACCTAGCAGCAGCATCTCTCAGTGGAGCTAATTTAAGTCAAGCAAATCTCAGAGGTGCGACACTCAATCGAGCAAATTTATCTGAAGTGATTCTCAGTGGAGCCGATTTGAGCCAAGCTGTACTCACAAATGCTAACCTCAATGAATCAGATCTCAGTGGTGCATCTTTGAGTGGTGCAGATTTGTGTAATGCAACTTTGCACATGGCGTCACTAAGCACAGCCAACTTACATGGTGCAAACTTGAGTGGGGCGAAATTGAGTGGTGTCAGAATGTGGAAGGCAAACTTGCAAGAAGTAGATTTGAGTGGATCTGACTTGAGCGAGGCCAATTTAAGTGAAGCAAATTTGACTGGGGCTAATCTGAATGCTACAGATATGAGTGAAACATTCTTGACTGGAGCAACTATGCCTGATGGTATGATTCATATTTAAGGTGAAATAATTTATATTTGATATTTATTCAGTTTTATGTCCATTCAAATTTACGGCATACCAAACTGTGGAACCTGTAAAAAGGCTCTTAAATGGCTCCAAGATCACGGTGTTGAATACGATTTCATTAACACCAAAGAATATCCTCCTACTTATGAAATGATTCAAAGTTGGGTAAAGTCTTTGGGCGCTTTGCCCATGAGAAATACCTCTGGTCAATCCTATCGAGCTTTGGGGGAAATGAGAAAGAGTTGGAGTGATGAGCAGTGGGCTGAGGCTTTTGCCAATGATGCTATGCTACTCAAGCGACCTATTTTTGTTAATAATGGAACAGCAGTCTTGATAGGCTTTAAAGACAAAGAAGAAGTAGTAAGAGAAAAGTTAGGAATTTAACCTGTATTTAACTTGATTAATTGGATGAATTTTTAGGTACTCTAAAATTAAACTTCTGCCATAATCCTAGTCGCTTATTTTTAGCATTAGCTTCTACAATTAAAAATTGCGTTCTACTCTCATCACAGTTGTATAAAGAATCTTGATCCACGACAGCATGACCATCTTCGACCAAACGGAGATTGACTGAGCGATTATCTAAAAAGACTTCGCCAACTGTGGGGTTTTTATCTTGTTCTATTGTCTTGATCACAACAGGGCTACCTGGTGGTAATAATTCCTTAAGTCTCTGAGTTGCTACCAAATTAAACGGGTAATGAGCCGCAGATGGTGTAATAATACACGCTAGTCTGACTGTGGTTGATTCCCCAGCAGCATCTTTGACAAGAATTGTCTCTCCGTCTGTGACACCGACTATTGTACCCAGCACTAAAATTAACTGAAGTAAAGCCATTTTTAAGTTTTAAACTATACGTGGTTTTATGTAAATACTTGTAGAAACTTGATCTTATTTCACTAATTGGATATCTCTTGTGATTTCACTCACAAGCTGGTAAGAGTTAATAATGTGTCTGGTTGTACCATACAGGAGTAGCAAGAATTAACTGTCCTGCTAGAGAGAGCGAGGACATTGAAAATTATGTAACTAGTATCTTGATGAGGTTTGTAGTCAGTGACATCGATACCTGAGTACTAATAACAAAACCGTGCGATCGCACAGCAGGGCCCGCTATGTTGATGACTAAATTGCGCCATCGTAATTTAAGTGCAGTGTTTTAGCGGGCACTAGTGACCCAATAGTTGCGTCATTTATTTTACAGTCAATGTTTGCTTCAGTATCTCTGAGGCAAAAATTTCAGCGTGCAGTATTGAATAAAAAACTACCAATTACACAATCGTTTAGCAAGCAGAAATATTGAATAGACTATATGGCACGTAGATTTGACAACGAAAACAAGCGATCGCAGGCGTGGGTAGCTTTTAAGTCTGTGAAATCAGAAATTTTATCCCAATTGTGGCGGCGATCGCGTAGCGCGCCCTACTGCCCAACCGCACCCCGTGGGATTGCCCTGCTATTTCAGAGCAGGGGAGGTTTTTATTTTAGAAAAGCCTCCGCAGTATGCGGGCGATCGCTGAAATTTTTTTTGCCAGCACTGTTTTTGATGTCATTTGTGATCACTGTCTTGGTAAGCAGCTTCCATCCAGCGATCGCCCAGCTACCCCGTCAAGAGATTCGTGGTGTTTGGCTGACTAACAATGATTTTGCCACTCTCAGAGAACGTGCCAAGGTGCAGGAAGCTGTAGATCGACTACAGCAGATGAATTTTAACACCATCTACCCCGTAGTCTGGAATTCCGGTTATGTCATGTATCCCAGTGCAGTGGCGCGAAATACTGGTATTCAGCCCTTTGTGTTACGAGGTGCAGAAGGACAAGACATTCTCGCAGATCTGATTAACCAAGCACATCGCAAGGGCTTACTCGTAATTCCCTGGTTTGAGTTTGGTTTTATGGCTCCCCCAACCTCAGAACTAGCATTAAATCATCCCAATTGGTTTACCCAAAAGCGGGATGGTAGTCAAACTTCCATCAGTGCAGCTGGTGAGGTGAAATGGCTCAATCCCTTTCATCCACAGGTACAGCAATTTATTAGCAATCTCGTGCTAGAAGTCGTCACTCAATATAATGTTGATGGCATTCAGTTTGACGATCACATGAGCTTGCCACATGAATTTGGCTACGATAAATATACGGTAGCTTTGTACACTCAAGAAACCAAAAATCCTCCCCCTACTAATCCTCAAGACCAAGCATGGATGCGTTGGCGGGCAGATAAAATCACAGCATTCATGGTACAGCTCAATAAGACCGTGAAAGAGAGAAAACCAAATACAATTTTTTCTGTTTCTCCCAATTACTACAACTTTGCCTACAAATTTCAGCTGCAAGACTGGCTCAACTGGGTACGGCAAAATATTGTGGATGAGCTAATTGTGCAAGTTTATCGTCCTAATTTACAAAGCTTTGTAGAAACTATTTCCCTACCAGAAATGCAAGAAACACAGCGACTAATCCCCACTGGAGTTGGGATTATGGCAGGATTGCGGACTAATCCAGTTTCCATGCAACAAATTAAATCTCAAGTGCGTGCAGCTCGGCAACGAGGTTTGGGTACAGCCTTTTTCTACTATGAAAGTCTGTGGCAACATGCTTCAGAGTCTGTTGCCCAAAGACAAGCTGGTTTTCAAGCCCTCTTTCAATATCCGGCACTGCGTGCTAGAACGCCATAAAGTCCACAATCTCCTTCTCAGATTCCCGATTTCTCTAATAAATTGGGGATCTGAAAGTTCATAACTGAACATTGATATTTAACTTGATTTTTACATAACTCCAGCAGTTGTAAAATTTGGGGAATCCCTAGCTCTGCTAATTGCGGTTCAATTAAAAAATATTTTGGCAAATAACTCATATAGTAATTATCATATTCTTCTTTGGTTAAATCTGGATTCACCCTCACAACAAAATCATAGTCTTGTATAGTCTTGTTCTTGCCGTTGCAATTGCCTGCTGTTAAATCTATTTTAATAGAGTTGTATTCTAGAAAACAATGGATTTCTGGCATGAAAGTTAAGCCATGAGGCTGAATAATTTCATCTATACCTGTGACAATTTCATTGTTTAGTCTATAAAAACCAAGGTTTTTGTATAAGCCTATCTCTAGTTCTTGAGCTAATCTGGCAATAACACCATGCTTTGTAGTGCAAGTGCCGCACTTTTCTGTAAAAATGATCAGAGAATTTTCGTTGTTTGAATTCAAACCGTAAGGTAAATTTTGCACCCAATAACAGGCTGTACCAAGAGTTTTAATCCCAATCTCTAGAAATTTATCAGACACAATACCTTGAGATTGGATATTGATATTTGGTAGCAATTCAATTGAGTTCATTATTTGATTCCTAAAAAAAGTTTGTAGGGTGTTTGTCAGCCCTAAGTTGGAAATCGTTATGGCTATGCGATTTGAGTTGTAAAATTAGTCGTGTAGTCAGGCAATAGGGAATAGTTTTTCCTATCACCAATGACAAATAACGACCTTTAATAGTTAGCTTTATTTGCACTTGCCTATTTAACTCAAAAATGTAATTAAATTGTTCACTCTTTCTCTAATTTCGTCTCTAACTTTGCGGAAAATGTCGATAGATTTATCTTTAGGGTCTTCAAGTTGCCAATCTTCAAATACTTCCCTTAACACCCAGGCTTCAGGTAAATTTACACCGCAACCACACAAAGAAATTACTGCATCATAATCTTCAGGATCAAAATTGCTTAAAGGCTTAGAGGTTTGGTTGCTGATATCAATCCCAACTTCTGACATCACTTTTATAGTGATTGGATCTATCTGGCCCACATCTAAGCCGGAACTAGAAACAGTAATTTTTCCGTTTCCTAATGTGCGTGCGAAACCCTCTGCCATTTGGGAACGGCGAGAGTTATGTGTGCAAACAAACATTACTCGTTTCATGTTGTTGGTTGTTGGTAGATGTACTAGAAACCTTTATGAATTGCGCGTAGCATGAACTTCCAATGCACTATTCGCTACCTTGATTGTGGCTTTGGCTGCTTGTTCTTTGCGTTCACTGTAGCAGTCTGCGAGGTAATCAACTTCGTCACGCAACAATAGCGTAAACTTCTCATTCAAACAGTGTGATTTTTTTGAGGCTCGTAGTAAGCACTTTAGTGCTTAAGAATCAAGGACTAAAGTCCTTACTACAAACATGTATTGAGTTAATTAAGCACAACAAGGCTTATTCGCAGCCGGGGTTACCAATACATTCTGCTCTGGTGTGGTATCTGCTACCTTCACTACAAACACTTCCCATTTGTTCCCATCGGGATCTGTTACCCACACTTTGTCTTGTATGGCGTAGCAACAATCTCTATTTTCTTCGGTAAATAACGTTAGTCCAGCTTCTGCAAACCTTTGTATAGATGCTTGCACTTCTTGTGTACTTGCTACTTGTACACCTAAATGAGACAATGCACCACCAGTCTGCACACTTGGAGCTAAATTTAGTGTCAAATTTAACGCTGGTTGCGAAATATCAAACTTAGCGTAATCAGCTTTATATTTCACTGGTGTCACACCAAACATTGCTTGATAAAATTTTACGGACTTTTCAATGTCAGTCACATTCAAAGCCACATGAGTTTTCAAAACTGTCATAGCTTTTGCTCCTTATAGAACTTTTTGAAATATCGACGACGAACCACTGGGACTATCCCAGCTTACCGTCAGCCATCATCTGAAGGTGATGTATGAAGCTGGTTTGCTGGATAAAGAAAGACGGGGAACATGGATTTACTATCGACTGGTGCCAGAAAGGATTGAAGCTTTGCGAAATGCTTTGATACTGCCACAGAGGTGATGGTTATTTGGTGTTTGGTGTTTGGTGTTTGCGGTTTGGTGATTACGAATTACGAATTACCGAATGCAACGGGGATCTCGTAATGTGGCCTTTTCTAGTTCCCGTGGAAACCAAGGTGCAGTCCGTTTACAAACCTCTACCAGCATTAACATGACTGGGACTTCGATTAAAACGCCTACTACTGTAGCCAGTGCAGCACCGGAGTTTAAGCCAAACAACATCACAGCAGTGGCGATCGCCACTTCAAAATGATTGCTAGCGCCAATTAAGGCTGCGGGTGCGGCGTCTTCATAAGCTAAATTTAACTTTAAGGCTGCTACATAACTAATCAAGAAAATGAAATTAGTTTGGATGAATAGGGGTACGGCAATTAATAGAATATGCAAGGGATTGTTAACAATTAATTCACCCTTGAAGGCAAACAGCAAAACTAAGGTAATCAGTAGGGCAGTAATCGCAATGGGGCTGAGATACTTTAAAAATTTGCTTTCAAACCATGCCCTACCTTTGTGTTTTAAAATCCAATAACGGCTATACATGCCTGCTGCTAAAGGCAAGCCGACATAAATTAGCACCGACAAAACTATTGTTTGCCAAGGAACAGTTAAATCATTGGCTACTAGTAACCACCTACCCAACGGTGCATACAAAAACAGCATTGCTAAGGAATTAACTGCCACCATTACCAAGGTGTGTCCTTGATTGCCGTAGGAAAGATAGCCCCACATTAATACCATTGCTGTACAAGGCGCAATTCCTAATAAAATTGTCCCTGCAATATAGGAATTAACTAGAGTGACTTCACTACCACGAATTGATTCCGTTGTGGTAATTAAAGGACGAAATAACCATCCTAAAAAGAATTGAGAAAATACCACCATTGTGAACGGTTTAATTAACCAATTCACCACCAAAGTCAGAATTACTGGTTTGGGTGCGCGAATGGCATTGCTAGCTTGAGTGAAGTCGATTTTGACCATGATGGGGTACATCATGAAAAACAGACACACAGCAATGGGAATCGAAACTTGATACACACTGAAGGCATCAAGAGCGATCGCTACTCCGGGAAATAATCGCCCTAGGGCAATTCCAGCCAAGATGCATAAAAAGACCCAAACGGTGAGGTATTTTTCAAAAAAGCTGAGGTTATTCCCTGCCTGTACTGGGGCGGTGTTTGTGTGTTGATTCATGCTTATGGGATAGGGAACAGGTCATTTTCACGTTGTAGAGACGTTGCAATGCAACGTCTCTACATGATTAATCGCCGTCACCAGCCTTCGAGGCGATCGCAATATTACCGGGTACGCCTAATTGTAGAGCGATGGCGATCGCTGCCGGCACGGCTGTCAGGGTCAATGTCCAAAACTGGATGGTTTTCGATTGCGGCGGACGACCAGAACCAAATCGTTGAATCAGCACGGGTGCTAAAAACTGAATCACACCGTAACCAATTACCCAACAAGCCAAAAAACCTCCGACTTGATAGAACGACTAGCCTAGAGTTCCACGCAAGAACAATAGTCGATAGAGACTAAAGGACGCTTTTCATAATCGAGAATTCCCTTGAGTGGTGCTTGCTCAGAAGCTGCTTTCAATAAACTATTAGCTCTTTTACCGACCAGCCCCAAGCCGCCCGTAAAGCTAGGCGTCCAATCCGACCAAATCCATTGATTCCCACACGAAGTTTCATCTGTTTTCTTACCGCTATCTACAAAATACTTAAGAGAGTTCGTAGTAAGCACTTTAGTGCTGATTAATCACAACTGAATCACTCACAAATAAATCAGAAAATGATTCAATAATAGTTTTTTAGTGAGTCCTACATTTTCCGCCAAAGCATTAAAATGCCTACTACAAACTTAAGAATTCACTTCATAAATACTGCTTAATTATTTAGTAATTAAGCTAATATTTGCACAGTAAACTATAGGTGATTTACAATCCAGTAAACACCAAATAAAACTATGTTTTTGGGCTGAATTTTCTGTTGACGAGGAGAAATTTACTAAAACTGTTTTTGTTTACGTAAAAGTTCTCCAATCGTCAAATCTAATTGTTGTTTACCTGCAAAGACTGTGCCGACTTTGCCTTTATTTAAATGCACGTAATCGATTTGATAAGCTTCTGCTGGTAAGGGTACGTAGCCTACAGATGTAGATGTCTTTGCTGCTGTTTTCAGGTAAAAATCTACAAACTTGTAAACTGCACCTTTGTTCTTGGCAGACCAAGGATTAACGTAGATAAATAAGGGTCTAGACAGTGGTTGATACTTGACCTTTTCTACGGTTTCCCGTGATGGGGTAATAGGTCCTTTACCATTATTAACTGGCACTACTTTTAACTTACTTTGGTTGGCTTCGTAGTATGCAAAGCCAAAATAACCCAAAGCATTGGGGTCTTTACTAATGCCATCTACGAGAACATCATCATCCTCACTGGCTGTGTAATCGTTGCGACTGGCGTCAGTTTTACCAACAACTGCTTCGGTGAAGTAGTCAAATGTCCCAGAGTCTTTACCTGGCCCGTATAAAGTGATGGGACGGTCTGGCCAAGAGGCACGTACTTGGTTCCAACGGGTGATTTTTCCTTCCGCCGCAGGTTCCCAAATCTTTTTCAATTCTTCTGTGGTGATGTCTTTTGCCCAGTCGTTTTGGGGATTAACCACAACGGTTAAGGCATCAAAAGCTACGGGTAATTCGATGTAGCCAATGCTATTTTTCTTGCACTCTACCATCTCTTTTTCCGAAATGGGTCGAGAGGCATTGCTGATGTCTGTTTCTCCAGCACAGAATTTTTTGAAGCCACCGCCAGTACCAGAAAAGTTCACTTCTATTTGGGTATTTTTAGCGGTTTTTTGATACTCTTTAGCGATCGCATCTGTAATGGGATATACAGTACTAGAACCGTCTATTTTGATTACTGCTACGTTGGATGAAGCAGCAACTTCTTGGGCTTTTGGCGACTGCTGAGTTTGAGATGAATCGGATGTTGGTGTGCAACTGGCTGCTATGGCTGCAATCCCAACTGCAAGTACCAATTTTTGTGCTACTGCGTTCATTGACCTTACCTATAAGGCTGATATTCAAGGTACATCTCTATCATTTCAAAAAAAATTGATATGTCAATCAAAAAAATAACACTTAATACAAAAATTAATCAAAGAAATGTTGATATATTACTAAGAATTATTACAAGTCCGGACTGGTAATATCTGACTCAGGCGGTAATAATCGGCTAAATACTGTTCTAGGGCGGCGAATTGCGGCAAATTCAGACTGTAATAAATCCAACGTCCTTCTTGACGGGTGTGAACTAAGCCTGCTTCCTTAAGGGTTTTGAGGTGAAAAGACAGTTTTGATTGACTGACCTCCAAAGCGTCGCATAGGTCACACACACACTGTTCTCGCTGTCGCAACAGTTCTAACACACCAATTCTGATAGGATCAGAAAGGGCGCGGAAGCCAGCAACAATGATTTGGGGAGTGGTAGCTGAGGAGGTTGGCATTAATCACAGTTTGATAAAGGTACTCTATCTCTATTCTGAACTAGAGATCACAGATTCCGGCTGATAACAGATGCCAGCTTGTTTAAATCTGTGCAAAGCTTCACCCAAGCGATCGCAGTCTGCAATCAAGCTTATCCGCACATACCCTTCACCGGCAACCCCAAAAGCGTTACCAGGGGTGACGACAACGCCAGTTTGTTGCAACACATTCAGGGCAAAGTCCGTGGAGCCTTGACCCACAGGACATTTTACCCACAGGTACATGGTAGCTTTGGTTTTGGGAACATCCCACCCCAATTGCCCTAAACCTTGAATGAGAAAATCCCGGCGGGTGCGGTAGCGTTGTTGGACTTCATGTAGATACACATCTGGTAATTGCAGGGCGGTTTCGGCGGCTGTTTGCAAGGCGGCAAAAATACCGTAATCTAAGTTGGTTTTGAGGGTCCGCAAACCTTGAATTACATGGCGATTTCCCACCACAAATCCTACACGCCAACCAGCCATGTTGTAGGTTTTAGATAAGGTGTGAAACTCCACACCAATTTCTTTCGCACCGGGAATTTCTAATAAGCTAGTCGGTTGATAACCATCAAAAGCTAACTCGGCATAACACAAATCATGCACCAAAAGAATTTCGTATTTGCGGGCAAAAGCAACGATTTCTTCAAAGAATTCTCTGGGGGCGGTGGCGGCTGTGGGGTTGCTGGGGTAATTGAAGTAGAGTATTTTAGCTTTTTCGGCGACTTCATCAGGAATGGCGGCTAAATCAATTAACCAATCATTTTCTGGTTTGAGAATCAAGCTGTAGACTTGTCCACCAGCAATCACTGGGCCGCGAAAATGGGCGGGGTAGGCGGGGGAGGGGACAAGCACAACATCTCCGGGGTTGATATAAGCGATGGCTAAATGGGTTAATCCTTCTTTAGAACCGAGTAGGGGTAAAGCCTCACTATCGGGATTAAGTACTACATCATAACGGCGACGATACCAATTAGTAATCGCCTGGCGGAAATTAGCAGTACCTTCAAACGGTGGATAACCGTGATTAGCGGGATTTTGCAACGCTGCAATCGCTGCTTCTACCACCGGTTGTGGTGTCGCCCCATCGGGGTTTCCCATGCCCAAATCTATCAAATCTAGACCTTGTTCTCGTGCTTTTGCCTTCAGTTCGTCTAAACGGGCAAACACATAAGGAGGCAGCTTTTGTATCCGTTCTGCTGGGACAATCCAATCCAAACTCATTCCTCAACCTCGTCACTCATTCCCCTAACTGCAACTCGACTAGTCGTATCTCGACTATCTATGGGTGCGGTGGTAGAAACCATCGCTGCCATCAACTGTTCCAATGCGACTTTGAACGGTAGTCGATGGATATCAGAATTAGGATTTAAGGCGATTTCCGCAGATGTTTGTAACTCACCCAAAGTGATGTTACCCAATCCTAAATCGCCTAATTTTTGTGGTAGTCCAATCTCTGCGTAAAACTTTAGCAACTGTTGTCTAGCCGCCGCAGCTAATTGATTACCCTGAATCATCTCTTCTAAACGCAGTTGCACCAAGATACCGTAAGCAACTTTTTCGCCGTGAATACTACCATGCCCCGAAATGTGAGTTAAACCATTATGCACGGCATGGGCAGCAACGGTGCGACACTGTGCCCCTCCTAGTCCGCCAATTACCCCAGCTAATAAAATTGTGGCGTCTACCACTTCTCGCCACACCTCACTACCTGGTTCTTGGAGGGCAGCAGTTGACTTTTGGAATAAAATATCCCGCAAGACTCGCGCTTGTTGAACTGCGGCAATAGTTAAAGTTTGTTGGGAATTGCCACTACTAACTGAGGCTTCGTACCATTTAGCGATCGCATCACCAATCCCTGCTACTAGAGTACTTGGTGGTGCAGTTTGGATCAACTCATAATCGAGAATCAACAAATCAGGACAGCGAGACAGCGCCACGTCATACAAAAACGCCCCTGCTTCAGTGTATACATTCGAGAGTGCAGACCAAGCGGCACAGGTAGCTGCCGAGGTTGGAACTGTCACCACTGGCAACTGTAACTGATAGGCCACTAATTTCGCTGTATCCAGGGCTTTACCACCACCAACACCAATAATCACATCAGCTTTGTGTTCTTTGGCAGTCCGTCCCAAAGATTTTAGGCTAGCTTCACAGCAATCAGCACCGTAGTCAGTAGCAGCAACATGTAACTTTTGCTTTTCTAACAGTGGTTGCAGATGCTGTTGGGTAATTGCCAGAGTCTGCTTACCTGCCACAATTAGGGGGCGACTTCCCAAACCTGCGACCGCCGAAATCGCACCTTGCAAGACGCCGACACCGCAAATTACTTGCGCTGGGGCTAGTGTAAGTGTCAAGAATGTACTAGGGGCTTGAGTAGACAATGTTGGATGAGAAAATTGATTGGGCATATATTATAGTTTGCCAAAACTTTGATATTTCTTAACCTAATATTTAATTAATTGTGGCAAAGGAATAGGGCGAAAAGGCAAAAGGCAACGGGTAATAGTTTCTTACCTCGTATCTGATACCAAATCACGCCACTTGCTGTTCGACGCCGCCGAGGTAGCAGTAGTTCTCCCATCCAATGCGTAACGCTTTGACTTGATAATGCCCATTGTCCTGAAATTCCGAACTATTAAAGTTTTGAATAACTGTATATAAATCAACAATAGCACTCGCAGATACTCAGGAGAAGGCATTGTACTGGTTGAGTTACTACAAAAAAAGTTAATTCGTAGGGATCGTCATTTGTCATTAGTCATTTGTATTTCAAAAGACAGATGACCAATGACAAGCGAAGCGAGGTTAAACAGTGGGTTGGGGTAATTGAGCAAACTTTTCGGGGTAAATTTCCACTGTCACATCAGGATCTTCACGGTTAACCAGCGATCGCTTGATTTGACCCAAGTATACTGGTACTGACACTCCTGGTTCCGGATGAATGATAGTACGGGCGCGGACTGTAAGTTGCTTTTCCTCCCGTGAACCTAAACGACCGTAAGAATAGAGATTACTAGCCGCTTGACGTAGAGTTGCTTCTAATTGTGTTGGGGTAATCTGGGGCGAGGTGGCGATTACCGCATGTGTGGAACCATTGTCATAAACTAGAGTGAACCGCGTTGCGCCAGGAATCACAGTGCGACTCAAAGGTACTAGCGAGAGAGCAAATAAACCACCCGTCAGTACCAGCATAAAACCAGTCGCACCCACCAGCCGAAAGCGGATACCCCATTTAAAAAGCAAACTCAAAACTGTCAGGACGGCGAATACCAAAGTGGCTATCACCGACCATTGAGTGTATTGAAGGAAATCAGCTGTTGTGAGCATAATGTTGGCTACTGCGGTTTTTGTTGTTTATGAGTGATACACCCATTCTACAGAATGCTTACACCATAGGGATTGTGTTATTGCTCAATGGTCAAGAGTCAATTCCCCATTCCCCTAATAAGGCATGGCTTGAGATTCCCGCACAACCGCCAACGCCTTTTTTGATATTTCTCTGAAGTTGCTAGTTTCGTTGTAGGATGCTTTGATGATTTCTCCACCACACCACAGGCGACAAAACAGCACCGCATCATCATCACCAGGTGATGGTTGAATAGTAATTGGTTGCATTAAGTGTTGTGGGGTTAAAGATGCGATCGCTGTTAATAATCCTTTAGAAAAGTGGCTATCATGTCCTGATTCTAGAATATACAGTCGATCTGCCTTGATTGTAGCCAGTAACTTGTAAACTTCCTTACCTCTCCTCTCCACCTTTTCAAATCGCAATTCTCGCAAGTATCCAGTTAGTGCGGCGTGGGGAATGGGTATAGGTTTGCGTTCTGCATCCAAACTGTACCACAGGCATCCATGTTGGCGATTGCAGTAGATATAGACCATTCCTGTATCGTTGGTAAATCCCAGATGTGGCTTATCTAATGCTGCCAGAATTTTTTCTAATAGTTGCTGTTGTTTAGAAAACGCCGCCAGTAATTGCGAGTCTTGAGTTGTGGCCATAAGTGATTAATTTAGGATTCGTTAGTAATATATTGCCCACTAGGACTATTCCTAGTATTATGTACTATAATACTAGTACACTAAGTTTCCTTTACTCAATCAGAGAGGTGAGGAGGCTTTTACTCCCTGACCTCGCGTCAACAAATAACTTGCCTTTTGCGCTCAAACTTTGCTCACTTGCCATGTCCGCCCCAATTTTTGATGCTCCCGCGCCGCCGCTTTTAGCAAATGCGACATGCTAATCGCACTGCTATCACTCGCTGCATAAAACGCCGCCGCCAAGCCAATATTTTTGATATTTCCCCCGGCTAATCTAATCTCTTTAGCCAAGAAACCAAAGTCTACATCCTCACCAAGGGGCGCTTCGTGAGGAAAGACAACTTGCCAAATTTGTTGGCGATATTCTTCATCAGGGAAAGGAAACTCGATAATTACCTGGATGCGTCGCACAAAGGCTTCATCCATGTTATCCCTTAAGTTAGTTGCTAAAATTGCTACTCCTTCGTATTCCTCCATCTTTTGGAGGAGATACCCAACTTCAATATTGGCGTAACGGTCATGAGCGTCTTTAACTTGCGATCGCTTACCAAATAAAGCATCTGCCTCATCAAAAAATAAGATGGCATTAGCACTTTGAGCAGCCGTGAAAATACGGTCAAGATTCTTCTCTGTTTCACCAATATATTTACTCACAACCTGCGACAAATCGATTTTGTAGAGTTCAATTTGTAACTCATGGGCAATCACTTCTGCTGCCATTGTTTTACCCGTACCCGGAGAACCGGAAAACAACACATTTAATCCTTTGCCTAGGGATAGTTTCCGCTCAAATCCCCATTGACCGTACACGACAGACCGATATTGTGCTTGGTAACAAATTTCTTGCAATTGCGTTAGGGGGTCTGGGGGGAGAATAATGTCGTTCCAGGTGTACTTGGGTGTGATTTTCCGTGCCAATGCTGTTAAATCCTGCCCAGAATGTATCCTCGCGGCCGCAAAGAAGTGATTAATGGTTGGTGGGACTTCTTCCCAAAGACTTTGATTATGAGCAGTAGCGATCGCCCTTTCGATCTGCGTTAATGTTAACCGGAAGCGATCGCTCAAAGCATCTAGTTCATCCCCAGTAAGTTGAATACCCAAAGCAGTTAGGTTTGTCTCCCAAATAGTGCGGCGTTGGGCAAAGTTAGGCGTGGTAAATTTTACAGGGAAGACATTGAGATTACCAGTCATACTGGGTTGCCAAGGTTGTCTACCTGCCAAGATGGTAATTCCTTGGTGTTGGGCGAGTGCGGCGAATAAATGTGGAACAATAGCCTTTGGTTCTTTGGTGATTAACTCGTCAAATTTAGCTAGATAAATAATCGCATGACGACATTGAGCTTCTCGAAACAGTAATTTTAGCGTTGTTTCCCAGTCTGCTGGTGAATTTACTAACTCCAACAAATCTGCTGTTATTAAAAATACATTTAAATGATGAGCGATCGCCTCCGCAGTCCGTTGTTTCCCTACACCCTGGGAACCATAAAAATAGAGGTGTAAAGGTTTTTGAGTCTTCCCCGCTTGCTCAGTAATTTTTGCTAATGCCTGTTTAATTTCAATACTTAAAGGTAACTGCTCTAATAAATACTTTGGTTGATGCAACTGACATAACCCTGACAATCGCGGATCAAGTCCCTGTTCACCCAGCAACAACCGAGTCACCTGCTCATCTAACTTCAGATATTGCGCTAACAAAGGTGGTTGGTTTTGATTAGGATCTGGTATCAGGTGCAATAATCCTTGACACAGCAACGGCGCATCAGTAGCGAAATGCACACGCCGAGCGATTTTCTCTAACGGCGAAGTACAGAGCAAATTCAGCGCTAAATCTACTGTTGGACGCTTGCGAGTCACATCATCTTGCAGATATGCATATATTCGTTCGTAGCGCAAATCTATTTCTGGTGCGACGGCAATGATAATTAGGGCAACATCGAATAGTGATAAAGCAAAAGTTTGTTGTAGCCTGGATAAAGTTGCAGAATTGGCTACTACATCAGCTAAAAACACCTCCAAATCAACTTGTTGAACATACAGAGGTGAAGTACCTGGTTCTTGCATCAAGTTGTGTTCTACGTCTTCTTGATTGATATAAAGTCCCCGATAGGGATTAAGTCTGGACTCCATATCGGCAGTAGTTTGGAAGTTAGAGACTGCTGTTTGCAGCAATTGGTCTAGTTGCTTTAATATTTCCAGCAGTTCAGGGACAAAAGAACCCTGATATTCCACATTGCTAACCATAACTACCCCGTATTACTCATGAGGATATGTAAAGTTTAATTCAAGTAGGTCAACGTAATTTGTAGTTCGTAATTCATGATTAAGAAAGTCTCACCTAGTCAGGCTTTCAGGGTTTGGCTCTGTTTCATTATTTTAGTGAAATGGTATTACTCTCTGCGCCTGGAGCGTGAGCCAAAAATCATCCCACTAATCAGCAAAGCCGATAATTCGTACTCAAAAACCGTAATTGCGTAGGCGTAGCCAGTCGTAAGCATCGCAAAAACAAAAACCGTAACTGTAATCGCAAAAACTATAACCGCCAACTCAAAAACCGTAACCGTCAACTTATAGCCTTTCTCGGTTGAACGCAACACAATCAAGAAACCCCGCCCCTACGGGTTTTGCGATTTAAAACTGTACTTCACTCGTCTGAAAACCGCTATAAAAACAGCAAATGCGTCAGCAAAAGCTATAAATGCTTATCTTTTTATCTAATTTTTTAAGCAAAACTTATGAATGTAACCGTCATCGCCAGCCAGGGAATCAATTCCAATTCGTAATTCGTAATTCATATAATTACGCAAGTCCCACAGAATCTAGGTTTTTAAGTTTGAATCTGTTGCCGAATTTTAGAGAATTGGTATAATTCCCTGGCTAAAGTGGACTCAAGATTTTTGGCTATGTATAGTCATCTTTAGATGACTTCAGCTATGAGCAAGGAAATTAATTTCCTTGCAGGGCATAATAATTTGCTTAACTTACCGTTATTTGAGTAGGATCACTCTCATTTGCCCACCTATCTACTGCACACACAGCATAGGTTCCAGGTTCAACTGTGGCGAAAGTTGTACCAGCCGATAAGACTCGCTGGAGTGTCCAAGTATTCGCACTTTGTCGATAAAGCGCCCAAGAACGCACTAGCGGCTGATCTCCTGGTTGCCAATTGAGTCTACCGTTAATGAATTGCAGTCCTTTGGGTGGTGGTGGTGGTGCGGGTGAATTCTGCCACGTCATGGTAGGTACTAGTGCTGGTCTGGGATAAGAGGCAGATTTGAAGTTGTCAGCAATACTTTGGCGATTTTCACTAATAGAATTCATGCTAAAGAAAATATTCCCTAGGGAATATTCTCCGTTGTTGCGGGTGATGACAATCTGCTTTTGAATCTCTTCATTTTTCCAAGCTTTACCGTCTAACTGCGAGATATTGTTACCCACATAAATATGTCGTTGTTTGGTGTTCACTTCTGTCCACCATTTCAGCAATGCAGCATAACTCTGTTTTGTTTGGTCGGTGCGCCAATAAAGTTGAGGGGCGAAATAATCAACCCAGCCCAGTTCTAACCATTTCTTGGCATCAGCATACAGCACACCATAGGCATCTAACCCTGTGATACCTGGTGGTTGTCCAGGGCGGTAAATCCCGAAGGGACTAATACCAAATTTAACGTGAGGCTTTGTGGCTTTAATGCCGTTATATAAGCGCAGCACCATTTGATTAACATTTTCCCGCCGCCAATCATCCAAGCTGAGTCCGCCACCAGCTGCTTTGTAAGCTGCATAGGTTTTGCTGTCGGGGAAACTTTGATTGGCGATGGGATAGGGATAAAAGTAGTCATCCAAGTGAATACCATCCAAGTCATAGCGACGTAAAACATCGATAATGACGTTATAGGCTCTGTCCTGAACAATTTTGATTCCAGGGTCCATCCACAGCTGATTACCCCATTGGTAAACGACTTCGGGATTAGTGACAGCAATGTGGGGGGCGACATTCGGCCCAGCTTTGGTGCTAGTCTTGGCGCGGTAGGGGTTGAACCAAGCATGGAGTTCTATATTACGCTTGTGGCATTCAGCGATCGCAAACTCCAATGGGTCATAAAAGGGTGTTGGTGCTTTACCCTGTGTTCCTGTAATCCAAGCACTCCAAGGCTCTAACTGGGAATTATACAGAGCATCCCCCTCCGGTCGCACCTGCAAGATCAGAGCATTGAAGTTTAGTTCTTGTAATTTTTTGGTAATCTCGATGAATTCAGCTTGCTGTTGAGCAACAGTTAGCCCCGCTTTTGAGGGCCAATCACTATTCCACACGGTTGTCACCCACGCACCCCGAAATTCTCGCTGATGAGTTGGTTTCATCGCCCCTGGTGGTATGGGCGTGGGTGTAGGTATGGGCGTGGGTGTAGGTATGGGTGTAGGTGCAACACCAGGAGGAACAATGATGTAATTAGAAGGAATCTTGTCAACCTTCCCCTGATACACCAGAGTTTGATATATGATTGCTGCTACATCACCACGAGTAGCCGCAATGTTGGGATTAAGTAATTTTACATTTGGATAGCTGGCAACTAAACTAGCACTAGTAGCAATAGCCACCTGATTTTTAGCATAGTTAGCGATCGCATTGGCATCTTGATAAATTTGTGGCAATGCGTTTAACAGGTCGGGTTTGATTTGTGCAGCTATATCTAAGCCGTTAATTATCGCCACGAAAACATCACCGCGAGAAATTCTGTCATTAGGGCGGAATGTCTTATTGGGGTAGCCAGTCAGAAATCCTGTTTCGTAAGTTTTTTTAATTGCACTTACCGCCCAATGATTAGCAGGGACATCAACAAAGGGGACATACTGACGCTTTGGGGGTAACGTAAAGACCGCCCCCAGTATGGCAGCAAACTCAGCGCGAGTGACTGAGTTATCTGGGCGAAACGTGCCATTAGGATACCCATTCAAGATGCGACGCCCAGCTAAGGCTTCAATGAATAAGCGTGCCCAATGGTTTTGAACATCCGAGAAAGGAGTAGAAATAGATACCATTGTTGATTGCAGCTAGCCTTGATCATAATTTCCTTTGTTAATTTAACAACATAAGGGCGATCGCTGTTGGAATCACTCATAAAGTTTCAATATCAAAGCTTTGCTGCTTGTGCCATGCTGTGAATACATATAGGACTCATATTTGATTTCAGCCATATTGAGCGGCCGATTACCCGCAGTTAATTGGTGCAGAGTAGTATGAATTAAGAGCGCCTTGATAGTATTTTGAGAAAAAAGTATTTTTTATGGACACTCACCAGACGGATGTTGGCAGAAGCAGAATTTCTTTACTGTTTGGTTACGGATTATTCGGCAGAATTCATGTATAACCTAAAATAGGTGTTTTTGGAGCTAAAGCGTGCGAAGTCGTCGATTCATTTACATCTTATTTGTACTTAGTTTAGTTGGCGTCATGGCCTTTGCTTTTTCTTGGAAGCGATGGCCTAGAGCTAGTTGCTACCCATCAGCCTTTATTTCGGAAACAAATGCTGAAAAATACTACGCATATCCTGAAAAAATTGTGGTTAAGCCTTGGCGTGGTCAGCATCATGTCTACGGTGTATTTATGGTGCCCAAGGGATCTAAAAGTGATCGACTAGTCACATTCACAGTATCAGAAAACAAAACTTACTGTGGAAGACCAATAAAAATTAGTGATCCATCGGTAGAAAATATTGATGCCAAACCAGGATATTACTTGATGAAGGGATATATAAATACACGGGTTGCTCTTTTCCTAATTGCTCAAGGCAAAATAGATGAGTTAAAACAACCCAGTAACTGGAAATTAGGCTATGTTGACAAGTCGTAAGAATAGTTGGTGTTGGATAAATACGGGATTCTTTTTTCAAATTGATATGAGCTATAGCGATCGCCATCACACCTTGTGAATTACGCCCAATTCTCTTACTGAACCTGTTGTGAACGATAGTGGCGGGGGGTTTTGCCTGTCCAGCGTTTGAAGGCGCGATGAAAGGCGCTAGGTTCAGAAAAGCCCAGGAGAAATGCCACATCATGAATTGAGGTTTCGGGGTTTTGTAGTTGCCGTAGGGCAAGTTCTCGCCGAGTTGTGTCCAAAAGTTGTTGGTAGGAAGAGTTTTCACTGTGCAATTCGCGCTGAAGCTGGCGCACACTAACCATCAGATTACGGGCGATCGCCTCAATTGTCGGCACTTCTCCTTGGAAGTTTTGAGTGATAGCAAGTATAACTTTTTGGGAGTAGGACTGTGATTGACTTTGGGCAGTCAGCATGGCGGCGGCATGGTTTTCAAAAACAGAGAGGAGATTGGCATTTGCCGATCGCACTACCCAATCCAAGCAATGCGCGGCAAACACGATCCGATTCGTTGATTGAGCAAACTGCACCGTCCCTTGAAAAATACGCTGATGCTCAGAGCAATCTGCTGGATGGGGATGCTGAAACCAAACTGCTTCGACTGGTAGAGATTTTCCGGTGAGTTGCTGGGTGGCGGTGACTAGGGCAGCAGCAGTACTCTCGATTGGCTGACGCGGCTCGTCAATCAGATAATTCTTCATATCCCCAACAATTTCGCAATCACATTCCACCCAACCATCCACAACTTGATGGTGAATTACAACGCCCTGACTGAATAGGCGCGTGTACTGAGAAAGTTTTGTCAAGACTTGTCCATAGGTTTGGCAATTTAACAGCACATAACCCACGATCCCAATGGCAGACAAGTCAAAGGCTTCACCGATGTGTAACCCTAAGTTGCGATCGCCTGTTTGTTGTACCGCTTCGCGCCACAGGTGTTTCAGGACATCGCCAGATACTTGACGATCAGGATCATCCAACCAAACCGGATCAATACCGGCAGTAGTACACAGACAACTGACTTCAACTCCTTGTGCTGCAACATATTGCAGGATGTCTCGAACAATGGCGATGGAGAAATTAGCCTCTTGCATCTTACGTCATCTCTGAGATTGGCATCACCTGTCAATTCTCTGGCGTGGTGCGTCAATTGATCTCCCCACCGCCAGCCCTATTGTGGACTTATCAACCCATGAATTCACTAGCAGCACCCCAGGAGGTAGTGATGATAACAAGTTCCGCGTTTTCGACTCATGAACCAACAAACCCAGAAATGATTGTAAATCCAGTCACAGGCGATCGCATGACTTTTTTGCACACTTCCCAGCAAAGCCAGGGTGCTGACGCCAAAATTCGCTTTGATTTGCCCCCAGGTGCTAAGGGCAGTCCACTGCACTATCACACCGCAATGCATGAAACCTTCACTGTGGTTAAAGGGCGACTTGATATGGAAGTAGGACAAAAAGGTAATTGGCGAAGTCTGCAATCAGGGGAAAGTGTGCGGATGCCGCCGGGGATGCACCACAGCTTTTGCAATCGCTCGGAAGATTGGGTCACATTTACAACCGAAAACCAACCAGCTACTGGGTTCGAGCAATTTATCCGGGGACTGTATGGATTGGCGAGCGACGGCAAGGTAAACCCCGACGGAATGCCGACTAATCTCTTGCAACTGGCTATCTTATTAAAACTGTCAGACACTATTCCCGTGGGTATACCAAGGTTGCTGTACAGCTTGTTGATTAACTCATTAAGTGCGATCGCTCAGGTGTTGAACGTCAAGCAGTCTCTCCGTAAGTATTGGTAGACATTTGCTAATTAATTAATTCTCTGGAGAAACATTTTTAATGATTGGCTGGACGCTGGGTGTGGGGAATGCCATCCGACAGTCGCCGCTATTCAAACCCTGGGTTGCTTGGTGGGGATTGTTTACTACACCACTATTGCTGTTGGGACAAAGTGAGCTTTTGGCAACGGCAATCCCGACAATGCCTCTAGTGGAAGCAACTCCTGTAGGATTCATTTTATGGGAGGTTTGGTTATTGATCATGGGGATCTCACTTTTGCGAGTCCCTCAAAAACGGCTAGCTGTTTAAGTTTGTGTGCGTTTATGCATCCTCATCTGTGGCTTCGGTTTCAAACTGCACTTGTCGATATAAATGGGCGATCGCTATTTCTACATCCACCGATTCTAGTGGCAATTTTTCATCCAAATTATACTCCGACAACACCCATTTTCCCTGTTCGTTGCGCCGAAACACTTCCACACCCGGTTGAGCTACTTGTACTAGGACATATTCTTGCAAAGTAGAAGATTGGCGATATTTGGCAAACTTTTTGCCCCTATCAACTGCTTCTGTTGAGGGTGATAGTACTTCGATAATTAAGCAGGGAAATTGGATCAGTTGGGTATCTTGATCGCGCTCGTCGCAAGTCACCACTACATCGGGATAAAAATATTTTTGCCCCGGTTCCACCTGCACCTTCACGTCTATAATGTATACGTCACAGGCACGATCAGCTAGGGCATCATCTAGCAGCTTAAAGAAATTTCCGGAAACCCGATTGTGGTTGCGTATACCACCGCTCATCGCCACAACTTCGCCATCCCAATACTCATAACGTTGCTCTTGGGTGGATTCCCAAACCAGATATTCCTCTGCACTCATCAAAATGTTGTCGGGTGATGCAACCATCGCGGTGATCGGGGAATGATTTTCTTTTCTAGGATAGCGAAAACAGGGCTTGCTATTGATTGCTACTTTGACCAAGCACTAATTTCTTCATATTTCATCCCTAATCCTAGTGGACTGACAAGCCTAAAATGGTGCAAAAAAATTTTCTTGTGGTGCGGGCATCTTGCCCGCTAATTAGAACGGGCATCTTGCCCGCTAATTAGAACGGGCATCTTGCCCGTTCTACAAGAGATTGCTAATACACAAAATTAGCTTAGACACGCCACTAGTCTGGAATTTAAACTTGTTGATATATAAATAGAAATGTGCATTCCCAAACCAGGCGTGGTTGGGCATAACAAAGTAAAGCTTTCCGTGCTTGTTCTAGCTGCTGGATGATATGTGGTTGATGCCACTGTTGCCAATAGGAATGCTGGAGATAATCGACTAACCACAGTTGTGCTTCTGTATCTAATTCTTGATCAATTGTTTTCCCTAACTCTAGGGCATGGCGATAAGATGAAGGGGCTTTGCTGATGTCTTGGAGCAATTGTGCGGGAATTGTCTGTAATTGCTCATAAGATGCGATCGCATTTCCGGGGCTACCAGCTGCGATACTCAACACTGCTGGATGTTGCAAAAGTTCCTGATGCTCTGTTTTGACAAGCACTTGAGTCAAAGAAGGCACATCTAAGCGATGGAAGGGAATACGTTGACAGCGCGATACCAATGTCGGCAATATAGAATCAGGCGTGGGAGCCATTAAAATTAGTGTCGCCTTTCCCGGTTCTTCCAAAGTTTTCAGTAGAGCATTTGCTGCACCTTCTGCCATTGTCTCGGCTTGTTCCAGCACCACCATGTTCCTAGGTGCTTCCAAAGGTGGACGGCCCAGAAACTGCGTAATTTCCCGAATTTGCTCTAGGCGAATTACAGGTGGTGCTTTACGTTTGAGTCCTTTTTGGGCGGCTTCTGCGGCTGTTAGTCTTTGTCCTTGATATTGGTATGTTGGTTGCACCCAGAGTAAATCAGGGTGATTACCTTGTTGCAAGCGGTTGTGTAGAGATAAAACATTTGTCGCCTCTACCTCAGAAAATAGTAATTCTATAAAACACCGTGCTGCTAAACTCCGTCCCACACCATCCGGGCCCACAAACAGATAAGCTGGAGCTAGCCGATTTTGTCTGACAGCTTGAGTGAGTAACTCTACGGCTTGCTGTTGTCCTACCAGTGGTGCAAACGGGTTGAGTGTCATATAATTTCAGGCTTTGTTTGTACTTTGGCAATTTGCCGAATTCTTGTTCAGAATAATTAAATCAATTACCCATTAATTAGTTATAATTACTGTATTTAAACGAGACTAAAAATTACAGGAAAATAACGACATAAGTTTTAATGAAATTCTCAGCTTAGATTAATTTATTTGATAGTGAATTAAATTATATATTTATAATAAAGGGTTTGCCAATTTCAGAAAATGAGGAAATAAAAATTTCGGGTCTTGATTTTGGGAATGGCTGTCTTTTTCACTGTAGTTATTTGTCTAGAAAGGTAGGGAGTTTTTCCCGTTGTGTAGCTGCGACTTCTAGTCAGCAAGCTATTCATTAATTAAACAGCCCGATTTAAAACTTAAAACCCAACCAAAACAGTGAAGCAAATTATTAAGATTTGGAGAAATGTTGACCCATTCTCATTGCAGTTACGCCTCACGATTGGCATTGCAACATTTTCAGCTTTGGTATTAGGTAGCCTCGCTGTATGGACTAGCTGGAGAATGCAGCATATTTTAATTGATAGTCATAAACATAACATAGAACAAATTGCCCAGCGCTTGCCACAAGATGTGCAAGTTTATAGTGAAATGATCCAACTCGAAACTGGGTTGCAAAAGGCTATCAATAACTTGACAAATACTAATACATTATTATGGCTCAAAACTCCTGATAATAAAATTTTAGTAAAATCTCCAACTTTAAATTTGCTATCTGTTTCAACAGTGACTGAGTTGATGTCTCTGACTAAGATGCCAATTCAAGCACAAGTTTACAAAGTCAACCAAAGCTACTTTGTTTGGTGTGGTAGTTCTGTGCAAATACAGGGTAAATTGCTAGGTGAATTATTTGTAGTTAAAGATATTACCCGTGAACAGTCGATGTTTGTGCTTATGGTACAGAGCTTAGGCATTACCAGTATTTTGGCAATTATCTTGCTTACTGTGGCGATCGCATTTTATATCAAGCGTTCTTTAAATCCTCTACGCCAGCTAAATCACATGGCTGCTGTGATTTCTGTAGAAGATTTAGGACAAGCACAGTTATATCTTGATAATGCACCCAGTGAGGTCAAAGAGTTAGCTCAAACCTTAAATATGCTCTTATTGCGTCTCTCCCAATCATGGGAGCAAGAGCGAGAATTTGTCAGTAATGTTTCTCATGAGTTACGCACACCCTTGACGATTGTACATGGTTACTTGCAAAGCATCTTACGACGACAGAATAATTTAACTCAAACCCAACAAGAAGCTTTAGAAACTGCGGCATCAGAGGCCGAACGTACTATCCGCCTACTACAAGACTTACTTGATTTAGCACGAGCAGATAGCGGTCATTTGCAGTTACAGATGAAATCTCATGTGCTGCATGACTTAGTTGAAGAAGTAGTAATGATGGCAAAAAAATATAGCGATCGCATCATTACAATCGAGTCAACAACCCATTCCATCGAAATCAATGTAGATTACAGTCGTCTTAAACAAATATTGCTGAACTTAATTGATAATGCTATTAATTATTCTGAAGATCATACACCCATACTTTTTAAGTTAGATCAACTACAAGACAAAGCAATTATTCAAGTTTGTGACCAGGGTTATGGCATTCCTTTACAACACCAAGCACGTATTTTTGAGCGATTTTACCGCGTAGACCAATCCCGTTCTCACAGAACTGGGGGTTGTGGTTTAGGTTTATCGATTGTCAAGACGCTTGTGGAGGGTATGGGAGGTAGCGTCAGCGTGCAATCAAAGTTAGGAGAAGGGAGTATATTTACCATCGTTTTACCTACATAATCCCCAGTTGTTGACCTAACGCTGTAGAATAACTCAGCAGCAAATATATACTACGCCTAATGTGAATTAGAAAAAAGGCGGGAGAAGTAAGAAGATGAAAGTTACTAGCTTTTCAACTCAAACCTCCCCCATGAATAGCATAGACTTTGGAACGCTATTAACAACAATCTTTGTCATCGTAGATGATTGGTATCAAAAGCAAGTAAAAAAGACAACATTAATAAAAGCAGTGGCTTCACCCACACCACGAGCGTTCGCTTCTGCACAAATCGCATCAGTCCCAATTAAACCCATTGGCCCGTGCTGTTCTGTGGAACCAATAGGCAAAATTATTTCTGTAGATGTTTGTAAATACGTCTCAACTTCTGTCCATGTACTTAATTTTAGTAACATTTTTTACTTGTGTCCGTAACTAAGGTGAGGTCAACTACAAAATCCTTGCTAGTTCAAAGAGATTACTGTAAGCTTCTTAATAAAGATTCTTAACTGTCATTGGTAATTTTGCGACAGGCAGTATTCAACATCAACTTCTCCCAATTCATAATGACTATCAGCATCTCTTATCAAGCATACTGGGAACTATTTAGGGAAGTTGACGAAACCCGACAAAATTTTGACCTCGCAGATAAGTTTGATGTGATTTGGAAGTATCCCCAAGAACTTGGTGAAGGATATCGTCGTGCAATTAAGTTGCAAGAAGGTTTGAATTTAGCAATATCTGAATATCAGCTACGAGACAACCTTCTAGTGCAACTACCAGATTTACTCCATCCATTGCAATACAGCTTTTTGCTGTCAGGGAGTTGGAGCAATGAAGATACTACTTTGATCCCAGGACACTACAGCCTTTGTGGTAGTGGTACATTTCCCCAAGGAAGCTGTCAACTATCAAATGAGCAGAGGTTTTTGGAGATTAATGTACATATAAACCCAGAAACATTTCGCACATTCGCAGGGGATGAGTCAGGAGAATTACCACAAAAATTACACCACTTGATTAAAAAACCCATTTATGACTGCTATACCCGGACAAGCATAAAAACTCCAGCAATGCAAGCTGTACTACACCAAATTTTAAACTGTCCATATCAAGGTGCTGTAAAGCGGATGTATCTTGAAGGGAAAACATTAGAGTTAATGGCGTTGCTAACCGAGCAAGAATTAGAAGTAAGAAACGGTAGCAAAGAAAATTTATCGCTGAAACCCGATCAAATCAAGCGTATTCACCACGCTAAAGAAATTTTACAAGCAAAATTGGATAATCCCCCTTCTTTGATGGAGTTATCACGATTAGTTGGTTTGAATGACTGTACGCTGAAGCAGGGATTTAAGTTAGTCTTTAGAACAACAGTGTTTGGCTATCTCTACAACTTACGGATGGAACAAGCGCGACTGTTATTACAGGAAAACAGAATGAATGTGAGTGAAGTTGCCAACCTATTAGGATACACTAACAGCAGAAGTTTTGCTACTGCGTTTAAACGAAAATTTGGGATTAGTCCTAGCGATTGTAGGCAAAAGTAAGAAATTCCGTTTGAATAACAAAAAATTCCGTTTGAATAACACTGTCTAGTTCCATAGCCAAAGAGATTACTGTAAGCTTATTAATAATAATTTTTAACTGTCAATAGTTTGTTGCTTCCATTAACTGCAAGTAGAGGCGAAATTTATCTCATCTCTGCAAGCATTTTTTGTAGTTTACAGACTATTTTTATGTGGGAATTTTTATCAACTTTGTCACTTTGGTATGTGGAGTTATGTCGCATCGACTGCAAAGACTGGTTTTGATGACGAGTATTGTTTGGGGATTGATGATTTACTCAGCAAAAGCACAAGAAGAACAAACACCTACTCTTGTACAGAAAATTTCCCAAATCACAGTTCCCAATGCTCAATCACAAATTCAGGTGACGGGAGTTCAGGTGAATCCCACTGACAAAGGTGTGGAGGTGATTTTGCAGACAACTCAAGGAGAGCAGTTGCAAATCACAAATCGCAGTGCCGAAAATAACTTTATTGCAGATATCCCTAATGCTCAATTGCGTTTACCTAGTGGGGATGTATTCACATTCCGTTCCCAAAAGCCAACTGCGGGTATTACTGAGATAACAGTAATAAACTTTGATGCCAATACTATCCGGGTGACGGTGGCAGGTGAGATAGGGCTGCCAACGTTTGAGTTATTTGACAGTGATGAAGGTTTGATTTTAGGTTTTACACCTGCGGCAAATGCAATGCAGCCACCACCCCAACCGGAAACGCTAGAACAGCCAACAGGTGAAATACCCAAAGAAGAACCATCGGCGCAGCAGGACGAGCCAATAGAGTTGGTGGTGACGGGTGAGCAAGATGATGGATACCGCGTAAGAGATGCTATCACTGGTACAAGACTAGATGTTCCTCTTCTGGAAACTCCTGCTTCCATTGGGGTGATTCCCAGGGAGTTAATTGAAGATATCTCTCCCAAGCGTGGGGAAGATTTGATTCCCTTTGTTCCTGGCGTTACAAGAGGATCGGAAGCATCCGGAGGAACTACTCCTGAATTTACAATTCGGGGCTTTGGTGTGTCACGACAAACCTACATCAATGGCTTGCGAGATAATGGGCGCTTTGTTGTACGCGATTTAGCAAACATTGATCGCATTGAAATTCTTAAAGGCCTTTCTTCCTTACTCTATGGCACAGGTACCCCTGGGGGCGTAGTTAATTATGTCAGCAAGAAGCCACAAGCAACACCAAGTAACACCGTTACCTTTCAAGCAGGCAGTTTTAACTCCTATCGTGGAGAAGTCGATTTTACAGGGCCGCTAAATAGTGATAAAACACTACTTTACCGTCTAGTCGCTGCGGTACAGGATGCAGACTCATTTTACGCAAATGTAGAGGATAATCGCATTTTTGTGGCTCCTTCTATCACTTGGTTGCCTAAGAACGGTAGTTCTTTGACGGTTGAGGCAGAGTACTATCAGCAGAGGCAAAATTGGAATTCCGGGATCAAATTCTTTAACAATCAATTTCTCTATGATCGCAGTTACGTCGATCCGCGTGATAGTGCGCGCAATGATAATTATCGCGTGAGTGCTTACTTTGACCAGCCTTTAGGTAAAAATTGGTCACTAAATCTCAGTGGTCAATACTTAAACACTAACAGAGATTGGTTCATTGTTTCTGCTTTTTCGTTGAATAGAGATACAGTTCCGTACTTCTACAGACCACTTACAGAAAGTTACACTCAAAGCGATATACGGGCTGAGGTACGAGGGAATTTCAAAATAGGAGCATCTGACCACAAATTATTATTGGGAGCTGAATATAACAGAGTCAAAGCTGATGCCACGTTTAATCGAAGAAATGCTTTGTTCGGTAACATTGGCTTGTTCAATCCTGTTTTTGGTGCTCCATTACCAACAGATTTAAATTTTGGTAACCAACTTGTCGACAATACAGAATACGGTGTATATTTTCAGGACTTCATAACTCTCGGACGTTTGCGAGTTCTTGCAGGTTTGCGTTACGGTTCGTATCAAGCAGATTTTAAGTCAACCAGTGCTACAGCTCTTACGACTGATGGAAAAGGAACTTTTCTTTCTCCAACCGTGGGGCTAGTCTATAACTTCACAGATTCCGCTTCTCTCTACGCCAGTTTCAGCCAATCGATTCAGCCACAATTTACCAAGCTGGCAGATGGCAGCTTTATCGATCCTACAACTGCTACCCAGTATGAAATTGGTGCCAAGGCAGACTTTTTCAACAACAAACTTAGCATAACTGCTGCCCTCTTCAATCTTACTCAAACTAATATTACAGAACCTGACCCCAACAATCCTGGTTTCAGTATTCCCGTCGGTGAGGTTCGCAGTCGCGGCTTGGAGTTACAAGTTGCAGGTAAGGTCACAGATAACTTCAGCCTGATTACCGCCTACACATTGCTAGATGCTGAGATTACGAAAAATAACACGGGACAGCAAGGCAATACGTTTGTCAATTCTCCATCCAATAGCTTTGGCTTATATGCTAAGTATGATTTTATCAAAGGTGGCTTGAGAGGACTCAGCCTCAGCAGTGGTCTAGTCTACGTGGGTGACAGAAAGGGCGATAGTGCTAATTCCTTTGATGTTCCTAGCTACGTACGTGTAGACTTAGGGGCTTCATACAAGCTGGAAAATCTCACATTTCGTTTGGGAATTGAGAACCTGTTTGACACGAAATATGTTGTCTCCACAGTGAATGCTGCTAATGTGTATCAAGGCTCACCTTTTGCAGTTACTGGTTCAATTTCATACCAGTTTTAAATTGATGAATATTTTTGAAGATAAGAAACGAGAAGAGCGTAGCTACGCTCTTCGAGAGTGTTAGAAATAAGTCTTTCAGCAGCAAATGAAAAATAGAGTTCTTACTGTAATTATACTGTTCCTACTTTTCATATCAACTCTTTTTTTGATTAGCACTTGTAATGGCAAATTTGCTAATACTTTACCCAACATAAATAGATTATCACCTACTGCTAATTGTCGTATGATTGAGCACGTCATGGGGGAAACCTGTATTCCTAAAAATCCCAAGCGTATTGCTACCATATCTCGCTTTACTTTGGCCAATGCACTTGTTCTGGGTATTAAACCAATCGGTAGCACTTCAGTCGCCAATGTTTCACAATATAAGTTCGATACATATCTAAAAAATAACACAGAAGGAATAAAGCAATTAGGTAGTCAAAACGAGCCTAATCTAGAAAAAATCTTGCTACTTAAGCCTGATCTTATTCTAGGTTGGAAACTTACTCAAACAATTTATCCTCTGCTTTCTCAAATTGCCCCTACAGTACTGGGTGAGTGGCAAGGTGGTGATACGTCTTGGCGAGAACATTTTGATTTCGTAGCCGAGACATTAGGGAAACAGGAAGTTGCACAAAAAGCTTGGAGTCAATATTATCAACGAATTGAACAATTGAAAATATCCTTAAGGAATCGATATAAAGATAAGACAATATCTGTTATTTCTATTTTTGATGTCTGGGGGATTCAAATTAGTACAAAAAATTCATTTATAGGCTCTATTATTAATGATATTGGACTGCAACGCCCGCAAGCTCAAAATGTCATTGCACTATACGGTAGAAAAAACATTTCTGAGGAAAATTTGGAAGAAGCAGATGGCGATATTCTGTTTATTCAAATTTTGAATAATCGTGGTAGAAATATTTTTGATGAACTACAAAAAAAGCCTCTTTGGAGAACACTAAAAGCAGTTCAGCAAGGTCAAGTATATACTGTAGATGCTTTAACTTGGTCTGGGGGGAATTTACTTGCTGCTAATGCAGTGTTAGATGATTTATATAAATACTTAATTAATACACCCCTAACCCCATGACTAAACACACCCTTTTCGTATGCACATCCTGCCACCGTTCTTCCGCAGAATTATCTGAAAATCAACATAGAGATGGTACTCGTTTATTAGAGCAATTAAATACTTTATCTGGCTCTGGAGAAAAGCTGCTATCATCACAAATGGAAATTAAGCCTTTGGGATGTTTGTGGGCATGTAGTCGCGGCTGTGTTGTGGCTATTTCTAGCCCAGAAAAACCTACTTATCTACTCGTTGATCTTCCACCAGATGAAAGTGCGGTAGCATTATTAGAACTGATGCAAATGTACATTAGGAGTGGCAAAAGAGCGATTCCCTGGAAACAACTCCCCCAATTTTTGCAATCTGCTATCTTCGCGCAGATTCCTTCTGTATTAATTGATGAAAATGCGGAATGATGATCATGAATAGAAATTATGCAATAGACATCTCCAGAAATGATGTAAGGGTAGCTTCTAGCGTAACTTGCTTTCCCGGAAGGGATTTCAGGCAATGGAGAATTAAGAATCACCACATATCTAATACATTTCTTACCTAAAAAATTGCATTACAGCAATTATCGCAATTCCTTTACTTTATTTTTCAATCAGCCTCCAGAATACTGCTTGCTGATAGCTAAAGCTTTATGAAAATCAGACTACAGCAATACTGGAAATTACTCGTAGATTATCTCAAGCCTCAAAAATGGCGGGTTTCTAAATTTGCGATCGCTCTCCTCGCCAGCATCGGACTACAATTAGTCAACCCCCAAATTCTCCGCTACTTTACGGAATGCCATTTGGTAATTCTAAAAATGTTTTTAACCACTCATATTTCGCACATCCATAAGTCTCTACTGCCACCCAGCCATCCGCCCCACAAATCACTGCTATTATTGCAATCGTCATGATATCGATTAAGTTATGCCGCTTTGTGCGATCTATTGATTGCGTCGATCACTTATCTAATTTAATTTATTCTGACGCGTAAACTCACAGAACCAGGCCGTCCATTCAGAACATTGCCTAACTTGACAATTACCGCACCATTAGGATTAGTTCGGTTTTCGCAGATGCTACCTTCAGGTAATTGTTCCAAGGATGTCAAAGGCGAGAAAAATCTGCCTTGGTCTGCACCAGCACCAGCTCCTACTATAGAAATACTATTAGGTATATAGGTTGTTCCTCCAGGAATTAAGTCGCAGAAGTTGAGATTATTTAATGACTGTTCGGCGAGGAAATAAATTGTGTACTGCACATCATCGCCACTTTGCAACGGTATTGTTGAAGGAATTTCGCGCACACCTATAGGTCTGAGACCAGCTTGGTTAATCGCATTGGCGTCTGCATCAGCATCAACTTCCGTGAAAGCCACACCACTAATAGGAACGCCACCTCTATTTGCAGCCGTGATCCGCTTCACTAAAATTAATCGATTTCCACTGGCAACAGCACCGCTCAAATTTACAATCGTAGGGTCAGCTGGGCCAGCATTCGGCTGATTGATATTACCATCGGGGTTAGGAGTACCAGGATTCACCGCCGAACCAGGTTGAGTGGGATTGGTAGAATCGCTCGCATCAGAGAGAATCGGCTGACCACCATCACCAGCAAAGTTAGCCCTAGCTTGGTTGATAATCGGACTTGTCGCCCCTGGCTGGATGCGGGCGTTGTAGGTGAGGGTAATACTTTGTCCCGCCGCTAATGTTCCTGGGTTTGTCAGGGTAATTGGGTTTCCCGTACCGTTAAAATTCGTCGTTGGGAGACTGGCCACCGCAGAGAAACCTGAAGGAAACTGAATGGGGTTAGAATCATCTCGCAACACCTGTAATTGTGTGGGGATGGCGTCGCCAATTACCAGATCTGTGATGTTATCGGTGGTACTGGTGTTGGTAATGGTGATGGTGTATGCTAAGTCATCCCCGACATTCAATACTCCATTGTTATCGTTGTCTCGCAAGCGTCGGACTGATTTGCGAATTTCGGGCGAGGCTGACGCTATGGGTAGACACTGATTGAAAGCGATCGCTGTAAACCCAAAATCATCACCAAACACAGCCCTATAATTTCCAGCTTCATCTGTACCAAAAAAGGCTCCAGCAATATCCCGCAGAGATAAAGTTGCTGTTGTTTGTGACGAGCCTGTAGTAAAAGCAACTTGCACTGGCACCCATTGATCGGGAACATTTCTAATCACTGCTGGGGGAGCTAAAATTGTGGTTGCGGCTCCATCACCGACTGTCACTTCAATTACTGGAGGGTATCCTGAACTGTCAGGAGCTTGACCAGAAGCCGGATCGCCGGGATTAACTCGGAGGAGATTATCAATATAAAATAGGAGATTATAAGTTGTATTTGGTTGCACAGCTACTGTTTGTTGCCACAATACAGGCGCGCCATTACGGGTTATATAGTCATTATTGCTGGGGTTTGAATAATAATAAGAGTTGGAAGGAGGCACACCATTTGCCGGATCTCCGGGGAATGGTTTGGGGTCAAGAACACTGATTACACTACCAATATTAGTTCTGAATGCTTCTGTATTATTAACGACACTATATCCCTCACCATAGGCATTTTCAGGCCCTATCTGTGGCAGTTCGCTAGTGAATCCGGTGTAGCCTTCAGAGAAATCTCCGTTAACTAAAATATTATTCTCAATATCTATTCTTGTACCAGCAGGGCAACCGTTATTACCCCTGTTAACTATTTGAGCTTGAGCCGCCTGGGGAAAATAACCCATCCCAGACATCACAAAAGGGACAATTAGTACTGCACGGGATAGACGAATTGCTAGTGTTGAAAATTTATGAGATGTTTGGCTTCGCAAAGAGCAAGTCTCCAGTCTGTTAGCGCATCTAGACTGTATAGAACCTAAGTTTAAGTAAGCAGGAAATTTAAAACGTCCTTTCATGATTTATGTGATTTTAGACAGGTTTTAAAGTTTACAGAAACACCATTTATAGAGCTATCTCAACAGAAGAGGCCCCCTCAAGCAGCAGACAAGCTACTGACGCGCTAGAGATTGTCGCAAAATTTTGATCAGTTGACCTTGAGACGTTTTAGGTTCAGACTGCCGAGTATTCTGCACCAAAGACTCAGACTCCATTTGCTGAGGAGGAACAGGGTGTTGGAAACCAAAACCGCCAAAAAGAGCATTCAACTTCAAAGAAAGATTCAGATAAAACCCCCCCGCCGAACGATAACCAGAAAAATCACGGTCATCAA
>JAESGB010000098.1_pt1 | contig 56632 bp, 42 predicted proteins | sample 9266211 | NCBI WGS metagenome assembly JAESGB01 (sample SAMN14514844, study PRJNA621659) | algae metagenome | isolation source: Goleter apudmare HA4340-LM2 and co-occurring heterotrophs from cave wall... | place: USA: Maniniholo cave, Kauai, Hawaii | collected 2009-07-28 | reverse complement strand
AGTTCTTGTGTGATCCATTGTTCCATGTTTGACTTTGTTCTGCTTCCGGCTCTTGCTATAGACACTACATTACTTCTGTTTTTTGTCAATTTCTTTGTTAAGAAAGATGTTTATAATGCATAGCTTTCCAAGGGGGGATTAAGGGGGTAATTTGACTTGTGTGTACACGGTAGCAGAACGGGAGAGGGACTTTGAATCGGTTCGGTTCCCCTTCTCCACGGGGAGAAGGGGCTAAGGGATGAGGGTTGCTTGATGTCTGAGCAGTTGTTAGGATCGTCGCCCTTAAGGTTGTTGCCTATTAGTCAAATGGTTTTGCGGGGTGCCGCCACGTTACGGGCAACGACTCGGCTGAAAACGCCCGATGCGATTCATGCGGCAACGGCGTTACGGGAGAATTGCACCTTATTTCTCACCAACGATCGCCAGTTTCGCACAGTTGCAGGGCTGACTGTGACAGTACTTGAGGAAATTTTGACGGCATAATTCCAGGTTTGAGCATTTTGTCCGTTTTGGGATAGACACACTGAAAGCAACTTCTATACACTGCTTGTAATTATTTATTAGAAGTAATTTTCAATAGAGCAGAATTGTTTGGTGGGGAGAGTTGTGATGAGCGTGAAACAGTTGTCGGTGCGGTTGATGTTGGGAATTGCGATCGCCGGGGGTACGATCGCGGCTGAGACTTTGCCAGGAGAAGCGCAGGAGAAATTGCGCGATCCTGATTCCCTTGGAAGCTTGAGACGCGATCGACCTGCAACGACGGTGAAAGAATGGCTGGCGCAGGTAGAAGCGGCAACGGTGCAGGTGACCAATGTGAGGGTCGATCGAACTGCCGATGGACTCGACATCACCCTGGAAACGGCTGAGGGCAAACCCTTGCAGGTGGATGCCACAAAGTTTCGCAGTGAGGGCAACAGCCTGGTTGCCGACATTCCCAATGCGGTGTTGGCATTGCCCCAGGGTCAGGCATTTGTCGCAGAGAACCCAGCAACGGATATCGCCAGAGTGGAAGTGGTTCAGCAGGATGCGAGTCGCATTCGGGTCAGTGTCACAGGCAACAATGCCCTACCTCAAACTGAGGTGACGCTGAGAACAGGCAACCTTGCCTACAGTCTCAACCCGGAAGCGGACGAACCGGATGAGGAAATTGTGGTGACGGGGGAACGAGAAGGAGGCTATCGTGTGCCGAATGCGAGTACGGCAACGCGAACGGATACACCGATTCGTGATATTCCTCAGTCGATTCAAGTGGTACCTCAACAAGTGCTGGAGGATCAACAAGCTATCAGGCTAGACGATGCACTGCGAAACGTCAGTGGCATTACTCCATCACTTGGGGGGGTTGGAGCAAGCGCTAGTTTTGTGATTCGAGGATTTCAGACTGGGGAAGGTAGTTTTTTAAGGAATGGGCTACGAGATTCTCTTGGAGAATTTGCTTCTGAAAATCCCAGTCTTGAGCGAGTAGAGGTGCTGCGAGGTCCAGCATCGGTGCTATATGGATACGGCAATCCAGGTGGCACGATTAACTTAGTCACGAGACAACCTCTGCAAACTCCCTTTTATTCTGCTGAAGCCACAATCGGCAACTATGACTTTTATCGGGGAACAATCGACCTAACTGGACCTTTAAATGATTCCAAAACAATTTTGTACCGTCTGAATGCAGCTTACCGAGACTCAGGCAGTTTCGTTGATTTTGTAGATAATGACTTTCTAAGTGTTCTTCCTGTTCTCAGTTTTGCAATTGGAGAGAGAACTCGCTTAACCATAGAAGGAGAGTACACCGATCGAACCGATGGATATTATGTAGGGGTGCCTGTAAACATAGATCTACCGCGCAGCCGTAATTTGAGTGAACCATCCGCTGATGTTGAACAAACAACTCGACGAGTTGGGTATAGATTAGAACACCAACTGAGTGATAACTGGGTGCTACGTAATGCATTGGGAGTGAAGATTTATAGTTACAGAGATGATATTACTTTGCTTACAGGTTTGAGAACTGACAATCGCACGTTTGACCGTAGGTTCCGTAACTTCGATTATGGAAACTATGACGAGTATGTAGTCACCACTGATCTAATTGGTGAATTTGCTACTGGTTCCATTGAACATCAATTGCTGTTTGGGGTTGATCTGAGCCGATTCAGTATTGCAATTGCGATAGAAGGTGGGACAGCTACACCCATTGATCTGTTTAATCCTGAATATGGTTTACCACGAGGTTCCGCTTCTCCTATTTTAAACCTCAATCGAATTAGAGATTCTTTGGGAATTTTTGTCCAAGATCAAGTGACACTAGCAGAGAACTTGAAGCTATTGTTGGGCGGGCGGTTTGATCTGTTTGAGGAACGGGGACGAAACTTTCTGACTGACACCAGCACTGAGCAATCTGCCGGAGCGTTCAGCCCGCGTCTGGGAATTGTCTATCAGCCCATTCCTCCAATTTCACTCTATGCCAGCTATGCACGCTCCTTTACCCCCGCGATCGGCGTTGCTTTTAATGGAGATCTCTTCGAGCCAGAACGCAGCACACAATATGAAATCGGAGTCAAGGCAGAGTTGAATAATCAACTGTCGGCAACTCTTGCCCTCTATGATTTAACTCGATCCAACATTTTGACAGCCGACCTGAATAATCCAGGCTTTTCGATTCAAACTGGACGGCAGCGCAGTCGAGGTATTGAATTTGACATTGCAGGTGAAATCTTGCCTGGATGGAATATTATTGCAGGCTACGCCTACACCGATGCCCGTATCACTGAGGACGAAAGATTTGAAGTGGACAATTTTTTGAGGAACGTACCGGAACATGCGTTTAATATCTGGAGTACGTATAGAATTCAGAAGGGAGATTTGCAAGGATTGGGATTTGGTTTGGGATTGTTTTTTGTGGGTGCTCGCCAAGGCAACCTAGCTAACTCCTATGAGCTACCCAGCTATTTCCGCACCGATGCCGCCATTTTCTATGAGCGAGATCGATTCCGAGCAGCGCTGAATGTCAGAAATCTATTCGACGTAAAATATTTTGAATCTCCTGCCTTCTTTGAAAGAGGCGGTTTTTATGGTGCTCCATTTACAGTACAGGGCACGATTGCTTGGGAGTTTTGAAAAGCGAGATTCTGATGAAAAGGCTATTACATCGCTTTACTTATCTACTACTTTTGGGAGTCCTTATTGTTGGGATAGTTGTAGCATGTTCCCAAAACAATAGTCAGAATCTTTCCGATTCAAAGCAGAGTAGAGAAGATTGTCACACTATCCAGCACGCTCTAGGTGAAACCTGTGTGTCTAATCATGTTGAGCGTTTGATTACCCTCAATACGGCTTCTTTGGGCAACGCGATTGCGCTGGGCGTTACTCCTATAGGAAGTACTTTCGACTACTATCAACCCTACCCTGATTATCTAAAAGATAAACTGAAAATAGTTGAAAATATGGGTGACTCAGTACAACCTAATGTTGAGCGAATTACATTGTTTGAGCCTGACTTGATCACGGGTTGGCAGATGCATCACGCGTCAATTTATTCTCAACTATCTAACCTCGCTCCTACAGTGCTATACGACTGGAAAGGCAATCCTTCTTCTCAGCATTATTGGAAGGAATATTTTAATTTTATGGCTAAAGTGTTGATGAAAGAAGAGGCGGCAGAAAGGGTATGGAATCAATACAATCAACGCATTGAACAACTGAAGATAGCGTTAGGTGATCGCTACAGCAACAAAACAATCTCTGTTGTTATTTTTTGTTGTGGAGCAATGCATCTCTCACGTGAAAACTCCTTTAGTGGTTCCATCCTTAGCGATTTAGGACTCCAACGCCCTGAATCACAAAAGATTGATTCACCAAATATTCCCGTTTCTGAAGAAAGACTAGATTCAGTTGACGGCGATGTAATGTTTGTCATGGCTTACAAAGTTCGTGATACAGGCGAACATGATTTCAACCGTATTCAGCAGAAACCACTGTGGCAAAAGCTGAACGCTGTTCAACAAAATCACGTTTATTATGTAGACTCCAGTAAATGGAGAGGTAAAAATCCATTCGCCGCCGCTGCTGTCATTGATGACCTCTACAAATATCTTGTCGATACACCCTAACCTCGTACCCAAACCCACCCTCTCCGTCTGCCAATCCTGCCATCACTCTTCCGAAAAAAGACCCGAAGATCAATCCGCTGATGGCGATCGCGATCGCAAAACATCTTTGCAAGAGAATCATTGACTCAAACCCGTTCACTTTTCCGCCGCGATCGTCCAGCTTCCCACTTAGCAAACGGGCGAGCGATCGCACTTCAGTTGTCGCCTACTCTGGTAGCTGATTGGGGTCAATGCCCTGCGATCGTACCGTCTGAGGTAAATCCCCAACTCGTCGAGTCAGTTGGCGCAGAATCAGAGATCGTCAGTTGTTGATCGTAGACTCTCATCTCGAACGTGCGATCGCGCTTTGGTGTTTCGTGGTTTTTGAACGTGCGATCGCAGGGTATCGAGCGATAATTAGGGAACGCAAACAACGCCTAACCCAGCCATCTGCCGAATATGCTGATCAAACGAAACAATATCTGAAATGCCCAACCGTTGAGCCATCACCAACAGTGAGCAATCCGTATAGCTCCAAGCCTTATCACCATAGCGACAAAAAGCTTCCCAGGTCGCCTGATCATCTTCCGCCGACAAAGCAATGTAGCGATGCTCCTGCCGCAACACAGAACCAATCTCAATCGAAGTCGCAATCGAAACTTTAAGTCTCAACCAAGTTGCGGTTTCGTCGAACACCGTTGACAAAATTACCCATTCAATCGTTGGGTGTCCCAGAAAGTAGTTTTTGATTGCAAGATGATGCTTTTCTGACTCAACAAAAAACGCAACTAATGCAGAGGTATCCACCAAAACCTGAACCATCAAAGCCCTTGATAAAGAACATCGTCAACGTCTTCAGCATAATTTGTGTGGGCTGCTGAATTCAGATTTTCAGCAACAGCAAAGCGACCGCATAATTGCCAGGTACGACGATCGCGATCAGACAAATTACCAGCAGAAAGCATATGTTGGGGTTCTCCCCCCATGCGTTCTAGAACAGTCTTTTGTTCAACAGGAAGCCCAGTCTTCGACTGCTGAAACTGCAATGTTTTGAGCAGTTCCAAAAGTGCTTTAATGACTGCATCAGGCAAATGTTCAATCCCTTGAATCAACTCTTCTTTAGGACTCATAGGTCTATTCTCCAGTGATCAATTTGAGCAGATGAGCAAGGTTAACAACTGCATTATAGAACGATTCGCCTTGCTGCCGCGATCGCGCTTCGTACACACCCCGTGAACGCCCTCTACAGACGCTTCGCGATTGCTTTCACCAGTTCCCTTCACTACCATAGCCGCTCAACATCATATGAATCAAATATCTGATCCACTCCTACAATCGGTATCTGTTCTGCGATCGCCTGAGCAATCAGCAAACGGTCAAACGGGTCTCGGTGATATAAGGGTAACGTTGCCACAACTGAAACATGCGGAACTTCAATTTTCATCAAGTCCAGATTATTTTGCACTAATTGCTGCTCTATGAATGACTGAAACGGCAAATCAAATCTCAGCTTGCCAATGCTACATTTCACTGCCATTTCCCAAATACTAACAAGACTCAGAAACTTTTCATTCAGCTCATCTTCAATGAGCACCTTTGCTGAAGAACTGAGTTGCGGACTATCCGTAACAAACCAAATAAACGTGTGCGTGTCCAATAGGAGCTTCATTCCATGTATTCTTTAAAGTCTTCCAATGGTTCATCAAAATCATCCGATACCCAAACCAAACCTTTAGCACTACCAGCCTTAGCAGGACGACGTTGGGCTGGCTCTATCAAAATCAATTTTACAACAGGCTTATCGTCTTTAAGAATAACAATCTCTTCTCCGTGTAAAGCAGCTTCCACCAGTTGAACCAGATCTTGAGATGACTCTGTTAAGTTTACTTGCATAATGCCCCTCTTCAAAGCAATGCTTTCATTGTATTCCCTGTCAAAGCGATTGATCGCAAACTAATCTGACGAGTCACCTGCCACCCTATTTTGCCAACCAAGCCTGTAAATCATCCAAACTCGTAAAATCTAGCAACGCCACTCTACGAGAAGCCGCTTCGCGTCTACGCCCAGATCTTCTAACTGTTCCAACGACAGAGCTTCAACCTGCGATCGTGTCGCCTCAGGCAATTCCCCAACTCGTCGGTTCAATAGCCGCAAAATCAGCGATCGTCAGTTATCGATCGTAGACTCTCATCTCGAAACGTGTGATCGCAGGTTATCGAGCGATCAATCATTAAGGAACGCAAACAACGCCTAACCCAGCCATCCGCCGAATATGCTGATCAAACGAAACAATATCTGAAATGCCCAACCGTTGAGCCATCACTAACAGTGAGCAATCCGTATAGCTCCAAGCCTTATCACCATAGCGACAAAAAGCTTCCCAGGTCGCCTGATCATCTTCCGCCGACAAAGCAATGTAGCGATGCTCCTGCCGCAACACAGAACCAATCTCAATCGAAGTCGCAATCGAAACTTTAAGTCTCAACCAAGTTGCGGTTTCGTCGAACACCGTTGACAAAATTACCCATTCAATCGTTGGGTGTCCCAGAAAGTAGTTTTTGATTGCAAGATGATGCTTTTCTGACTCAACAAAAAACGCAACTAATGCAGAGGTATCCACCAAAACCTGAACCATCAAAGCCCTTGATAAAGAACATCGTCAACGTCTTCAGCATAATTTGTGTGGGCTGCTGAATTCAGATTTTCAGCAACAGCAAAGCGACCGCATAATTGCCAGGTACGACGATCGCGATCAGACAAATTACCAGCAGAAAGCATATGTTGGGGTTCTCCCCCCATGCGTTCTAGAACAGTCTTTTGTTCAACAGGAAGCCCAGTCTTCGACTGCTGAAACTGCAATGTTTTGAGCAGTTCCAAAAGTGCTTTAATGACTGCATCAGGCAAATGTTCAATCCCTTGAATCAACTCTTCTTTAGGACTCATAGGTCTATTCTCCAGTGATCAATTTGAGCCGATGAGCAAGATCAACAATTGCATTATAGAACTATTCGCCTTGCCGCCACGATTGTACTTCGCACACACTCTGTGAACGCCCAGATTCCCCCTTGGCAAACAGGCGATCAATCGCACTCTGGCATCGCTTACTCTGGTAGCTGATTGGGGTCAATACCCTGCGATCTTAGGTATGCTTCCAACCGTTCCTTTGCCTGTCGTTCCTGCTCTTCGGGCAAGGGAATCAATGCTCCATCGGTTGTAAACCAGCGCAGTTGCCGCTCATGGATACCTAGCTCTAAACCCATCTGCTCACTGGGTAATCTGCCACTCTCATTTGGGGCGATCGCGCCATACACTCCATTGCTCAATCGAAACCCCGCAAACTCCAGCGTCTCTGGATGGAACCAGTAGTACTCTGGCAACCGCCACACGTTCTGATACAAGTCTTTCTTCGTCGTGCGATCAACCTGTTGTGTGGAACTGGATAGGAGTTCAATCACGACATGGGGATACTTGCCACCCTCTTCCCAAATTGTCCAACTCCGGCGATCGCGCTTCTGGGCATCCATCACCACAAACACATCTGGTCCGCGGAAATCTCGCTTTTTCGTCTGCTCGGCGCTGTAGTAGACGGTGAGGTTGCCAGAGATGTAGAAATCATTGCGATCGCGCCACCAGTATTTGAGCAAGCGAATCAGCAGGTCAATTTGTTCGCGGTGTAGGTCGGTTTCCAAGGGGGGTTCATCGCTGTAGAGATTCGTGGGAGGTGGAGTATAGTCGTCAGGATAGTCCAACTCTGGTTCTAGAGTCTCAGGGGGTGAGGTTGTCGGGGGAGTAGCATCGAGTCGAACCATGGTTGAACAAGCTCTAATACGACTGTGCTTAGTTTAGCATTTGCCCGCCCAGCACTGACTCGGCATTGTGTCTGCCCCAAATTCAGCCGACCGATCGCGATCGCACTCTGGCATCGAAGCGATCGCGCTGTCGCCTACTCTGGTAGCTGATTGGGGTCAATACCCTGCGATCTTAGGTATGCCTCCAATCGTTCCTTTGCCTGTCGTTCTTGTTCTTTCTCCCGTCGCTCTTGTTGCTCCCGCTTCTCTGCTTGCTGCTTCGCTAACCGCTCTTGCTCTTCGGGCAGGGGAATCAATGCTCCATCGGTTGTAAACCAGCGCAACTGCCGCTCATGGATGCCTAGCTCTAAACCCATCTGCTCACTGGGCAGTCTGCCACTCTCATTTGGGGCGATCGCGCCATACACTCCATTGCTCAACCGAAACCCCGCAAACTCCAGCGTCTCTGGATGAAACCAATAATACTCCGGCAACCGCCACACGTTCTGATACAGGTCTTTCTTCGTCGTGCGATCGACCTGTTGTGTGGAACTGGATAGGAGTTCAATCACGACATGGGGATACTTGCCACCCTCTTCCCAAATTGTCCAACTCCGGCGATCGCGCTTCTGGGCATCCATCACCACAAACACATCTGGTCCGCGGAAATCTCGCTTTTTCGTCTGCTCGGCGCTGTAGTAGACGGTGAGGTTGCCAGAGATGTAGAAATCATTGCGATCGCGCCACCAGTATTTGAGCAAGCGAATCAGCAGGTCAATTTGTTCGCGGTGTAGGTCGGTTTCCAAGGGGGGTTCATCGCTGTAGAGATTCGTGGGAGGTGGAGTATAGTCGTCAGGATAGTCCAACTCTGGTTCTAGAGTCTCAGGGGGTGAGGTTGTCGGGGGAGTAGCATCGAGTCGAACCATGGTTGAACAAGCTCTAATACGACTGTGCTTAGTTTAGCATTTGCCCGCCCAGCACTGACTCGGCATTGTGTCTGCCCCAAATTCAGCCGACCAAGCGCGATCGCAAAACATCTCTGCAAGAGCATCATTGACTCAAACCCGTTCACTTTGCCGTTGCGAATGTACTTCTTACACACTCCGTAAATGCCCAGCTTCCCACTTGGCAAACGGGCGATCAATCACAAACCAGTCGCCTGCCCACTCTGTTTTGCCAACCAAGCCTGCAAATCATCCAAACTAGTGAAATCTAGCAACGCCTCGCCCAGGTTTTCTAACTGTTCCGAAGACAAAGCTTCAACCTGCGATCGCGCGAGTATTCAATTCAACGTAAGCCCTGGACTTGTAGTAAAGAGATCGCGCCTTGGTTGTCTTATCCCATCCAAACTTTTTATTATCCCAAACGGACTTTTTTAAGGTTGCGTTTAGGCAGATAGGCGATCGGGCTGTCTCCAAATTTGCGTCGAAAGGCTTTACTAAATGAGGGCAGACTTGCATAACCGACGGCATAGGCAACTTCAGTCACACTCATTTCACCGGATGCCAAAAGCTGCTATTAATCATAATATTTCTCAATAATTAATTCTCTTTTTAATGGTGTGCGATCGCGATGCTAGTTCTCAGCCAGTCATCGATACCCCCCACACTTAAATTTTTGACTTCAGTCTTGATTGAACCATTTTTCTTTTTAGAATGAAACAGCCTTGCCTTAAAAAGGGGGACTTTGACTGGAAAGTCGCACATTGCGTTAATTTTAAATTTTGAATTTTGAATTGGGATGAGGGGGTTCTAGAAGGAGGATGGAGGGGATTTTGTCAGGATAGGCTAGGCGCAAGCATCCGTAGCCGATACCTGCTAGTCCTGTCATTAGTCCTGGGGTTTCTATGGCTAGGGGTACGCCACAATAAAAGTTATGTTGGTGGATTTGATTGAGGATTTGGCTGGCGATGGGGGATGTGTGCGATGTGAGTTCTGGCTGGTTGAAGATTTTGCTGGCGAGTAATAATAGGTCTAGATTACCTAAGTCTCCATGACAGAGACATTGATTATCCCCAAATCCTTGGTTGATGGTGGTGTGAATAGCGATCGCAATTTCTCTATTGATTTCTGAGTTATTCAGGTATTTTAAGCCACGCAAGCGTCCTAAGCCAATCCCTGGCGCACCATGACACCACGCTGTCATAAATTGGTTTTGTGCGGGGGTACGTAAGTCTAGCCAGTTACCCACCTCTGGAGAAAAATGTCTGCGTTCGTAGTTAATTGCTTTGATAGCTGCGGTTTGAAGTTCTTGTTTTCCGGTAATTTGAGCTAATTCTAACAGCACCGATGCAAACCCAGCCGCACCATGAGCAAATCCTGTGAGGGGCTGCTTTCCACAACTGGGGGAAATCCAGCCGATGCCATTATCTATGATTTGGGCTTGGTTGAGCAGATGTTCTCCACACTCAAGGGCGACATCTAAAATTAAGTCATAGGGAAAAACTTGGTATAAACTCAATAAACTAGCAATACAACCGGCTGCACCTGCGATGATATCTAACTGTTCATCGTGAGCTATCAAGGGAGGGAGTTTTTCGACTAAGGTAACTGCATCAGCAATTAAATCGGGATTTTGCCATAGTGTTCCTAAGTGAGTGTAGGTGTAAATAATTCCTCCCCAGCCACTAAATGCGCCAATGAATTTGATTGAGTCGGAATCTCTAAGCAACTGCTGTTGTAAAGTTTTGATGGCAACTTGTGCTAGGCGGGTGTAGTGATAATTTTGCGTAATTTCTCCCAGATAAGCCAAGAAAAAAGCTATTCCTGGCACACCTTCATAAAAATCTGTTCCCAAGGGGGCTAATGTCCATTGAGCATCTTTGGTGATGGTGACACCCATCCAGTTAATCAATTCACCGTTTCTATGAGCGAGGAGTTCTAGACGGTCAGCAATTATACAAGCTGCTGTGAGGGGGGAATTGGAAGTTGGGAGTTGGGAATGGGGAATCGAGGGTGAATGTTTGACTTGATGTTGATCTGTATTTGCATTTATCCCCAAGGTAGATAACGATGCTTGAATAAACCATTGCTGACGCTGTAAGTCATGTTCACTCAGTTGTTGAATGCGATGGTGAACTAATTCCATTCCCGACTGGGTGAAAAAATTGGGCAAATGTAAGCCAGTATCTCGACTCCATAAGTCGCGGGAGTGGGGATGGGTGGTAAATAAGGGAATATCACCTTGCCATAATGCTTGATGTTCTGCCCTAATGACTTGACTAAGAAGAGGACGATTTTGTACGTCTATCCACAGTTTATCAAACAGGCGATCGCGTTCTAAGGCATCTCGCAAAACATTGGGGTGATAGCTTTCCCGCAGTAGTAAAGCGTAGCTTCTACTAGGACGCAGCACCACACGCACAGCATCATTTGCAAATTTTGCCAAAATACTCAGCAATTCTTGACGATGTTGTAACAGGGTGCGGTAAACATCTGTAAATCCTTGGGTAATAGCTTGGGTATAGGCTTGTACATTCACCTCCTTGTCGTTGAGTGTGGGGCGATTCTCACTACCTGCTAATACCACCTGTCGGCGGACAATTCGCATGGTATCAGTACCCGTTTTCTCCAACTGGGGGACTCGTTCTGGTGTGATTTGTCCAGCCGCACCACCCAAACCACTCAAATCAATGCCGGCTGCTTGGGTATTTCCCCAGACTAATTGAGGTAATAAACCTACCCGCAATACGGAATCTGCAATCATTTCTCTATCTAAGGTAGCGGCGACTGTGGTTGTGGCTTCATGGCTGCGGGGATGAAATAAAGACTCTAAATCAATCAGCATGGGATGTTCCCCGACAGCAATCAGATTTTCAAAATGAAAGTCAGTGGCTGACAAAACATATAACAAGGCTAAATAACCACCTTGACGCTGATAAAACCGCTCAACTTCTTCTGCAACAGTACATTCTTGCGCTTTGACAAATTCCATCCAACCATAATCACCCCGGTTGAGAATTTGTAAGGTTTTAAAGGGGGGATGAGTACCTTGTTGATTTAACCAGAGTAGTAATTCTTGAAAATGTCCATCTACAGCTAAGGAACGGGGTTTATAAACCAACTGCCAACCACTCGCAAATTTAAGTATAAAAACAGACCTACCACCACGATGACTATCTCCTGCACCCCGTTGAATTTTGATCAGTTTACCAGGGTTATCTGGCTGGAATTGGCGACATATTTCTTCCCAGTCATCACCAAGACGTTGCAGAAACTCTAAGCTAGTAGTCACCCAACGCTGAATTTCTTCTATAATTAGCCGTGCTAACACAGGGTATTCTTGCCATAGCGTCAGCCTGACTTGTGCCGTTTGCAAACCCTCTAAGAAGCTAGAAAATCTCGCCTCGGCGGTATCACCTGTTAATAACCCTTGTAACCTCGCCACGTTGAGTTCTAGTACCAAGGTGGGATGGAGCATGAATAATAGTTGTTCTGGTAAGCCCTGTAAAAGAATACTATTAATATTACTGATGCAAATAGGTATATTTTGTAGATTATCAATCTCCGCCCTCAGTTGCATCATACCTTGATGAATGCAGGGTGCGATCGCATTTAATAACCCCAGATTAGGATGCACAAATGATAGCAGTTCTGTAATCTCCTTAACCTCGAAGTTATTAAAAGCGGCAATGAATTTACCTAGCCAAGCTTGTGGTATTTGCGGTGCTGTTTGCCCCAATAAGTAACAAAAGTTATCTGGATTTAAACCATCCATTACTAACCTTTCAGCAAACAAAGCCTTATTTGTAAAAGGAGATTCCATCCGCCATCGCTGGAGTCGTTGCCGTCCCAAGTCCTTGTTAGATGGTGCTTCTAGTGACATCACGGCAATACGTTCCATTAATGATGCTGCACGATACCAAGCGGCATCCTCACAGTTAAATTGTTTCATTGACAATCCCAATGTTTACACTGTCGCGTGATTATGATAATTATTATCATTGTCTGGATACTAACGTAAAGTATCTGCGATACAAGTGTATATACTATTGAGGTTGTGATGTTAAAAGCATTGTGGTGTGGGCTTTTGGGTGTATCAACATGGGTAATTGCAGCAGAAGTATGGGCGGCGGAAAAGACAGATGAATCATTAGCACAGGTAACTTCCGTATCTCAGTTATCCGATGTCCAACCCACAGATTGGGCGTTTGCAGCTTTACAATCTTTAGTAGAACGCTATGGCTGTATTGCAGGATATCCCAATGGCACATTCCGGGGAAATCGCGCCATGACTCGCTACGAGTTCGCTGCCGGATTGAATGCTTGCTTAGATAGGGTAAATGAGCTAATAGCCACCGCTACAGCCGAAACAGTCCAAAAAGCAGACTTAGCGACTTTACAAAGGCTACAAGAGGAATTTACAGCCGAACTAGCGACTTTACGGGGGCGGGTGGATGCACTAGAAGCCAGGACTGCAACTTTAGAAGCACAGCAATTCTCCACAACTACCAAGCTTTCTGGTGAAGTAATTTTTGCTATTACTGATGTTTTGTCAGGAGATAGTGATCCTTTTGGAGTTGGTGTACCTCGAAACAGCACTATTTTTGCTAATAGAGTTCGACTCAATTTACTTAGTAGCTTTACAGGTAAAGACGAACTCAAAATTAGGCTGCAAGCTGGTAGCACTCCACACCCCCAAAGAGCAGGAGGTTTCCGCTACGGAGCCGACCCCATACTAGCACGGTTCAGAAGTAGACAAACAACACCAGAAGGTAGTCAAACCTTTAACCAAGAGTTTCCAGATCAAGCAGGTAGTGTAGAAATAGGCACTGTTAGTTATAAATTTCCAGTAGGTGATAAATTACGGGCGGCTGTATTTGCCAATCGGGGGGAACACGTAGATTATCTACCAACTGTGTTTAGTGCAGTTGGTGATGAAGATGGGGGTTCTGGCTCACTTTCCACTTTTGCTCAATATAGCCCGATTTATCGTATTGTTTCACAAGGTGCAGGTTTGGGGTTGAATTATGAATTGAGTCCTGCTATTAACTTGAGTTTAGGATACTTAGCCCCAAATGCTAGTAGTCCAGAAAATTTAACTCCTAGTAGCAGTAATGGTACAACGGCTGGAGGTTTATTTGATGGTCGCTATTCAGCTTTAGCGCAATTAACCATCCAACCAACCAGAAATTTAGCTTTCGGCTTAACTTACGTCAATGGTTACACCGCAGGAACACCCACCTTTCTCAATGATGTAGGGACAATTGCTGCAAACTCACCTAGTTTAATTGCGGATAATTCCCGACGGACAATCAATGCTTATGGTGTAGCGGGGTTGTGGCAAGTTTCCTCTAAATTCGCAATTAATGGTTGGTTTATGTATACTAATCAACAAGGACAATCCGCAGGCATTAATAATGAAAGTGCAGATGTCTACAGTTATGCGATCGCTCTAGCCTTTCCTGATTTGGGTAAAAATGGTAACTTGGGAGGTATTGTCGTCGGTGTTCCTCCCTATGCTACTCGTTCTGGCATAGTACCTAATTTTAGACAATTATTCGGTGGTGCAACTGACGCGATCAACACTATACCTAATCGCTCTACACCAGTGCATTTAGAAGCTTTCTACAAGTATCAACTCAACGATAATATCTCAATTACACCCGGTGTAATTTGGTTAATCGCTCCTAACCAAAGCAGTGATAACCCTGATGTCGTCATAGGTACAATTCGGACTACTTTTAGGTTTTGATAGAACTTAGATGTTGTTTGAAAAGTTGGGTATTTTGTAATATTTTACAGGCTGTTTCTTGATAAGACAGCCTATCTCTGAATTATTACTTCATTTCTATTTGCAAGAACTAAATTTTTTGATTCATAAGCAACTCGGCTCTAGTGGGGGTCAGCCGCTAGAGGTAAGGGGGAAAGTCCGGTGCGAATCCGGCGCTGTCCCGCAGATGTAATCAAGGTTTACCTTGTGAGTCAGAATGCCCGCCGAAAAGTCAACTTCTGCTGAAATCTACGAGGTATAGATAAGCGCAACTATGAATATTTTCACAATTAATCAATCAATTTTATTCCTTCATCGTACCAAAGATACACTTTAGGTTAGGCTAACGAGGAGATGATAGAGAGTTAATTGGCGATACAAATTGCGCCTAGAAGCGTCTGCTGGATTATTTGGCACGATTATCGCTGATCTGAAAAATGGCAGTTTTTTTAAAAGGACATCAATAGCTATTTGATAATAGCTATATTCGTGCTATCTCGCTATCGGTAACGTTAACTCTGATTATTTAGGCTTAAACGCTGTATACTTGCCTCCTAAACCTTCGACAATCGTGCGTGTATTGGCAATCAACATACCTTGGTAAGTCTCACCCTCTGTCCCCTTTTCGCCTAAACCATCAGCAAACAATTCTCTGTCTGAAACTTTAACTTTTGCCTCTTTTGCTACCGCCTGAATTAGTTTAGGGTTAATCGTCGTCTCTGCAAAAATCGTCGGTACACCCTCTTTTTGAATATCCTTCGATAGTGCGCCTACCCGCGCAGGTGTCGGCGCTTCTTCCGTACTAATACCCCCTAGCGCCCCTTCAATGGGAATTCCATAAGCTTTGGAATAGTAACCGAAAGCATCATGGGTGGTAACTAATTTGCGTTGCTTGGGTGGAATTGTCGCTACTTCTGATTTAATCCAGGTATCTATCTGACTGATTTCGTTTGTGAGTTTTTGCGTGTTGCTAGTATAAGTTGCAGCATTATTTGGGGCTACCTTTGCCAACTGTTGAGAAATCGTCTGTGCTATGGCTATACCATTCTCGGCATTTTGCCATACATGAGGGTCGGTGACAGTTTTACCATCCTCCTCAAACTGCTGGGGTTTGGGAACTGCAACTTCGTTTACAGCCACTTTGGGAGCAGGATTGGAAGTAGCTTTAATTAGTTTGATTAAACCTGGTTCAAAATCGTAACCGCCGTAGAGGATTAACTTAGCCTGCTCAATTGCTTTGCTATCATCAGGCTTGGGTTGGTATACGTGCGGATCTGAACCGGGGTCGATTAAGCACTTAAGGTCAATAGTATCGCCTGCGATTTCTTTAGTTAAGCCACAAGCAACGCTGTTGGTGGCGACTACTAACGGTTTACTACTGGCTTCTGGTGCAGGTGAAGTCCCTGTTTGGGGAGCCGCCACATTATTAGGAGGTGCGGGAGTCGATTGGCTGGTTTCTGATGTCGCATTACACCCAAGTACCCCACAGGTTAGGGCAAGAGCAGCTAGGGATTTTAATCGTAGTTTGTAAGATATCATAAATCTGATTGCTTAAGTTAGAGTGATTATCATTATCATATTAAATGGTAAATTTATGTTAGAAGTTAAAAATTTAGCTGTAAATTACCGGGGAGTCACGGCGGTTGAGGATGTGAGTTTCCATTCCTTACCGGGACAAATTGTGGGTGTGATTGGCCCCAATGGTGCTGGTAAAAGTACGATGGTGAAGGCGATTTTGGGCTTAGTACCAACCACGAGTGGAGTTGTAAAGTTTCACGATCGCGCTTTGAAACAACAATTAAGTTCTGTGGCGTATGTACCACAGCGATCGCAAATTGACTGGGATTATCCAATCACAGTCTGGAATGTGGTGATGATGGCGCGGACTGTGCATACAGGCTGGTTTCGCTCCCCTTCACGGCCATCTCAAGAAATAGTTCAAGATGCTCTGGCGAGAGTGGGGATGCTAGAGTTGCGATCACGTCAAATTGGAGAATTATCAGGAGGACAGCAACAGCGAGTATTTTTAGCACGAGCTTTAGCACAACAAGCCGAATTATTATTCTTTGATGAGCCGTTTGTCGGGGTTGATAAAAAGACAGAAGCCATCATGTTTGAGGTATTTGAAGAACTAAAAACTCAAGGTAAGATTTTGCTGGTAGTCACCCATGATTTAGGAACAGCTTTGACAAAATGTGACCAGTTATTATTGTTGAATAAACAAATGATTGCTAATGGTTCGATGAAAGAAGTGATGACAGCAGATAATATTCAACGTGCTTATGGAGATGGCATATTTATATTGAATAGGGAAGTAGCTTAATGTTAAATTGGCTAATTGAACCTCTAAGTTTTGAGTTCATGCGGGGAGCTATTACCACAGCGATTCTGCTAGGAATTCTTTGTGCTGTTGTGGGTACTTACCTTATCGTTCAACGCATGGGATTATTAGGAGATGTCATTGCTCATGCAGTTTTACCAGGACTAGCGATCGCCTTTTTCTTAGGTATTGATATTTTCTTAGGTGCATTTATATCTGGAACTCTTAGCACCTTTGTTATTGGTTGGATTCAATCTCAATCTCGCATCAAAGTTGATGCAGCGATGGCGTTAGTTTTTTCGGGATTTTTAGCCTTGGGTATCATGCTAATTACCTTATTGAAAAGCAAGTTAGACCTGCATCAGTTTTTGTTTGGTGATATCTTGGGTGTAACTACAGATGATGTAAAGCGGACTGTAATTATCACAGTTATTATTTTGATTTTAGTTAAGCTATTTTACAAAGAATTGCTATTTTATACTTTTGACCCACTTGGCGCTCAAGCGAGTGGTTTACCAATTAATTTAATTCACTTTGGTTTAACTGGTGCTATTACCTTGACGATTATTGCGAGTATGCAAACTGTGGGTGTAGTATTAGTTGTTTCCCTGCTGATTGGCCCAGGAATTACAGCTTATTTATTAGTGAAAGAGTTATATCAAATGATGCATTTAGGTGCTGTTATTGGTGTGATTAGCAGTGTGACAGGGATGTATATTAGTTACTATTTAAATGTGCCATCAGGTGCAGCTATAGTGTTAGTTGTTTCTGTACTATTTTTATTAGCATTATTTTTGAGTCCTACTCAGGGAATTTTGACCAGACCAGAAATGGCTCATCAAAGAGCTAGGCTTTTTAGCCAGTTCAAATCTCAAAAAATGAAGTGATACCGTTTCTTTATGAAGCTGCAATATATTTTTAACACCCGGCTAATGCCGTTCCCCCTTGCTAATATCAATTCACAAAAAATATGCTACAAAAGCAAACTCTAAAATCTCACTTTCTTAATTTTGAATTTTGAATTTGTATAAGAGGTTGTTTTAAAAGTTTCTGGATTTGGATCTGGGTGCGAATCAGCGATATGGAAAAAGTATTTGCCAAAAAACCAGGAATTTTGCCGGATTAGGAAAGCCGAGTTCTTAATTTTGGATAAAGTCGAGCTAAGGGGGGACTAGAGGAATGAAACGCTCAGGGAAAAAGAGGCACGGATATTGTTGGAACGGAACAATGGAAGGGGATAGACCTTCACCTCAAAAAATAAGTTAATGGGAGATGGAAAGATAAAACTTAACTATGCAGCAGCAGAATTGGAAACTTTACCCTTGCTCAACATCAACAGCAGCAAGAAGCGAAGGGAACACAATTACACTTTTTTAACGAGTCACCAACTTAATCTATTGTTCCTTATTCGTGTATTGGCGTGTTTGTGGAGGTTGCACCACCGTAACCCATCCGCCGAAGCCATCTTCGACTTTACTAGGATAGCCCGTTTCTCGCGGTTTTACCCCATTCGGATATGTCCATCGACTGTGAATTTAGCATAACAAGTATGGTAGAGCCATGATTGTTGTGATTCAGCTACACGCCCTACCTTCATTTCCCCCACTCCCCTTCATCTTCTCGCTACTTATACGCAATACTAAAATATTCTTGCTTTCTTCACCCAGATTGCTATGGTTGAATTGGATGACCAGCTACGCAGCTTAGTTACTGAAGCCTGTGAAAACCCACCCGGAAGTCAAAAGCGTCAGAAGCAGCTCACGCAAATCATTCGCTTGACTGCAAATAAACTCTGGCGGGAAAGCACTCCCTACTATCAAGATGCACTGCAACAAACTTGGTTATACTTCTGCCGTAATATTTGTGAAGGTACGACAGGTCAAGCCTATAACCCTAATTATGGCACTGTTGTTACATGGTTGAATGCTTACCTCAAACGCAGATTACAGGACTTTTATCTCAATCACAGCCGCGAACAAGCCATGACAGTACCAATCAAAATGTACCAGTCTGGTTCTGGTGAAAATAACGAAGTCCTGAATCCCGTAGATAACCTCGCAGCCACTCCGGAAGCTCCACCGATTCTGGAAAATGTCAGAGCGTGGGTGGAAGAAGACTTGGATGAGGAACTGCGGGGTACTAATGTTAAAGGACGCCCAGATGTCAATTGTCAGGTGTTAATTTTGAAACGCCTACCTCCAGAAGCCAGTTGGAAAGAATTGTCTGAGGAACTAGGTTTGCCAATTCCTACCTTGAGTAGCTTCTATCAGCGTCAATGTCTTCCCCGTTTGCGTAAATTTGCTGAGACAGAGGGATATTTATGATATTTGAGGCAATGGGGGATGAATAAATTAATTGGGTTTGGTTGGTTGAATTTGGACAAAGGTTATAGGCGTAAAGCGATACTTTTGTGTTGTTACTTTCTGATGGCTTTGCTGTGCATCGTTGCTTCACCAGTGTTGGCAAGGGTGCCAGGAGTCAAGTCCTCAGATCAATTGGCCATTAATCATTATGTGAATAATGCTTCTCTGGTACAGCAGGGGAAAGTGCTGTATGACGCTGGCAGGTTTGCTGAAGCAGTGCAGACATTGCAGCAAGCAGTCCAAGAGTACAAAAAGCAGGGGGATCACCTCAGACATGCTGTGACATTGAGTAATCTAGCTTTGAGTTATCAACAACTCGGTGCATGGAATGAAGCCAAACAGGCAATTACAGAAAGCTTGAAGTTGCTTAAAGCAGAACAAAATAGCCAAAATCAGCTAATTTATGCTAAGGCTTTGGATATCCACGGTGGTCTACAATTATCGATGGGACAGGCAGAGGCAGCTTTAATAACTTGGGAAGAAGCTGGAGAGATTTACAAAAGAGCCGAAAATCCTGATGGCGTAGTGAAAGCGCTAATTAACCAAGCACAGGCGTGGCGGAGCCAAGGATTTTATTATCGTTCAGTAAAAATACTTAAAGAACTAAATCAGAAGTTGCGATCGCAGCCAGATTCGATCGCTAAGGCTGTGGGGTTACGATCGCTCGGAGATGCCTTATTAGTAGTGGGTGATCTGGAAGAGTCCCGCACTAACTTAGCGCAAAGTTTGGTCATTGCCCAACGTCTGCAATCAAGTGCAGAGATTGGGGCTAGTCTTTTCAGTTTGGGTAACAACGCCCGCGCACAACAGCAAAAATCCCAGGCGATCGCCTATTATCAACAAACAGTCCAAACATCCCCCTCACCACTGACAAAAATCCAAGCGCAACTCAATCACTTCAGCCTCCTGATTACAGACAAAAAATTAGCAGAGGCGCAAACTCTTTTACCATCTCTTCAATCCCAAATAGAGCAACTTCCAACCAGCCGTGCAGCTATTTATGCTCAGATTAACTTTGCTCAAAGCCTGAAGCAATTCCTGAGTCCTGAGTTGAGAGTAATCAGTAGCAGTTTACACCCAGAACAATTATTCACTACCGCGATCGCCAAAGCCCGTAGTTTGGGCGATCAACAGGTAGAGGCTTATGCATTTGGGTGTCTCGGTAGTTTATATGAAACACAAAAACAGTGGTCAGAGGCACAAAAACTTACCCAAAAGGCATTAATCTTAGCTCAAACGAGTAATGCATGGGATATAGTCTATCCGCTAAATTGGCAGTTAGGCAGGCTACTCTGGGCACAAAAAGACATCAAAGCGGCGATCGCTGCCTATGATGGAGCTATAGAAACTCTCCAGTTCCTCCGTCAAGATTTGGTAGCAATAAATCAGGATGTGCAATTCAACTTCCGAGACAATGTCGAACCCGTCTATCGTCAGTCAGTAGAGTTATTGCTGCAATACCAAGCCCAAAAGCCAGATCCAGAAACTTTAGACAAGGCACGCCAGAGGATTGAGGCATTACAATTGGCAGAATTAGATAACTTCTTTAGAGAAGCTTGTCTACTAGGTAAGAGTGTACCGTTAGATCAGGTGGTAGACCAAGATAATCCCCAGACGGCTATCCTTTATCCAATTATTCTTCCTGATCAAATTCAGGTAATTGCCAAAATTCCCCACAAACCCTTGCAACATTACAGTACCAAAATTCCCCAAGCAAAGGTAGAAGAAATACTGCTACAACTGCGAAAACATTTGGTGAATCCTGCATCTGTGAATGCTGTGAAAAGGGAGTCACAACAAATTTATAACTGGCTAATTAAAGATATTGATGCCCAATTACAAGCTAGTCAAGTTAACACCCTCGTGTTTGTACTAGATGGGGCATTTCGTAATTTACCCATGACATCGCTTTATGACGGTAAAAAATATTTAGTGGAGAAATATGCGATCGCTTTGAGTGTGGGTTTGCAACTCCTTAAACCCAAACCCATAGTAAATCAGGATATCAAGACACTGGCTGCCGGACTAACTCGTCCCCCGTCAGGATTTCCCGACCTGGCATTTTTACCTTCTATCCGGTCTGAGGTGAATCTGATTGCCCAAGCGGGAGTATCAACAACCAGTATGATGGATCAAGAATTTACCCATAAAGCACTAGAAGAGAAAATTAATCGAGTTGCTTTTAATGTGGTACATCTAGCCACTCATGGTCAGTTTAGTTCACAAGCTGAAAAAACATATATTTTGGCAGATGATGGCCCGATTAATGTCAAGCAATTTGACACTTTGATCCGCAGTCGTGATCTAATCAAACCAGAGGTATTAGAACTATTATTTTTGAGTGCTTGTCAAACAGCAGCTGGAGACAATCGTGCAGCACTCGGCCTCGCTGGTGCAGCAGTAAAAGCCGGGGCCCGCAGTACCTTAGCATCTCTGTGGCATATTGATGACAAATCCACAGCCATGTTTGTCGGTGCTTTTTATCAAAGCTTGAAAACTGGCAAAATCACTAAAGCTGAAGCTCTCCGCCAAGCCCAGATCAAATTAATACAACATCCTAACTACAGCGCACCCAGCTTTTGGTCTGCCTATGTGTTGATTGGCAATTGGCTTTAATTGAGAATTTGCGCTTAAGGCAGGGTATTTTGAATTTTGAATTGGTATTACTCCAGCAACCAAGCAAACAAATCCTTAACTGTAAGGTGCAATTCACTTGCAAATAGTGGCACAGGAAGAACCTCACCAGGCTCATCAAATACTTCTGTTTCTTGTTTAGAACGATAGACGAACACGGTTTGCTCAGGGAGCATCCCAAATGTGTAAATTTATTTTTTTTGTAGTGCGGGCTTCTAGCCCGCTTCCTGGACATTAGGGAGCAAGATGCTCCCGCTACAAATTTTATTTTTGCAAAATTGGGATGCTCCCGTTTGCTCATCTGGATCAATCAACCAACCCATTTGAGTTCCATACTTCAAACAATTAAGAATATTTTTTGTCACTCTTGTTTGGCTTTGGTCTGGAGATAAGATTTCAATTGTCCAATCTGGGGCAACGGAAAATGTATGAGAAACTTCTCCATTTTCATCACGAGGAATCCGTTCCCAAATAAAAACTACAATGTCAGGAACAATTGAACGACCGCCAAATGTACAACGTAATTCAGGAAATGCACGAGCAATACGTTTAGGTTTAACTATAATGTTGATGGCAGGTACAAATTCTCCTTGAATTGCACTGTGTTTTCCTTGTGGCATCGGTTTTTGAATAATTTGACCATCAATATATTCATTCGCGGGTTTTGTTTCCGGCAACTCCAGAAACTCCTCCAATGTCAATGCTTTAGATGGTATTTGTACCATTTTGGGCTTACCTATAGCTGTGGCAGATCCAAACTAAATCTCTATTTTACCGTACTGGACTGACACGACTAAAATGATGCAATAAATTTCTTCTTCTTTCTCTGTTTACTCTGTTTTGAAAAGTTGAGCCAGAAACCCGACCTTCCTGCGGAACGCTGACGCGTAGCAAGACTTTTCGCTGCGCCTCTGCGGTTTATTAATGCACTATTTTAGTCTTGCCACGCTAGTACTCGACTGAGACAGCTAAGATATTGGATTAAATGTAGCGACTGTCTTAAAAGTCAAGCGCTTGTATATTGAGAGTCTTGAGGCGATCGCTCTACAGATAAATACTGATCATACTGCTGACTCTTCGCCATGACTTTCGATGTAACGACGTAACACTGAGTTGATTAAAGCTCTATATTCTCCACGGGGAAAAGTGCGATCGCAACTGCATCAGTCAAGATAGCAACCAGTCGGACGTCATTAATTTTTTGCCACCATGCGGTTGATCATCAGCTGCTACCAATTTAAGCCTAATTCACATTAGGCGTCATTTTCTATTCCCTATTCTCCAAAAAAATGGCATAAATTTAATCAATGCGGGCGATATGTACACAGCAGCATTGATAATTTGGAACTAAATTTATGACTAACGCCACCTATCAGCTGGACGATTTCGCTGTACCTTTACCAATCGCCCAAGCAGCAAGGAATATAGCTCAACAATTTGCTAACCAGCAGGTGACTCCTGAAAAAGCAGAGCAAGTCCGCTTGAATAGCCTAGCGGTGTGGGTGGTGAATGACTACTTGCAAATGATGGACATTCCAACTAACCTGCGAGCCAGTGACAGTTGGAATCCTCTGATCCGTCTTTGTGCTGATGTGGCTGACCTGGATGTACCCTCAATTGGGCGTCTGGAGTGTCGCCCTGTAGGTGTTCATCAGCAGGTATTTACCGTACCTCCCGAAACCTGGGAAGAACGAGTGGGTTATCTAGTAGTGCAAATTGATCAATCACTCCAGGAAGCAAAGCTTTTGGGTTTTGTGACCAGTGTGGTGACTGAAGAAGTGCCTTTAAGTCAATTGCGATCGCCAGAAGCATTGATCGATTATCTCGCACAACTCAGACAATCACCAGTAACGGCACGGGTGAATTTAAGTCAGTGGTTTATTGATATATTTGAGTCTGGCTGGCAGACTGTCGAAGCGTTGTGGAATTCCCAAGACATGGAACCAGCCTATGGGTTTCGCTCTCATGAAACTTTCAACCAGCTACCAGCACTGACTAAACGGGCAAAACTGATTGATTTGGGTATCCAAATTGCCAACCAACCCGTAATGTTAATTGTGGAAATTCACCCGGAAGCTGACCAAAAAACTGGTGTACGTCTGCAACTACATCCTACTGGTAGTCAAATCTATCTACCACAAGGAATACAACTGACAGTTTTAGATGAATCAGGTGCAGTATTTTTGGAAGCCCAAGCTAGAAGTGCAGATAATTACATTCAATTGCAATTTAGAGGCGATTCTAAAGAACTCTTTGGTGTTAAGGTAGCATTGAATGACACCAGTATTACAGAACAGTTTGTAATTTGAAGTTTGTCGTTATTGATCAAAGGGAAGACTTCGGCTACGCTCAACCCAAGAGGAACGTGCAGCAGTATATGACAACTTAAAAGTCTTTTATTGTCAAGTCCTTAGTTTAGTTAGTGTCTTAAACTCAGTAAGTCGGCGATCATCAATCCAAATATGTTACGAAGTGTAAACACAACCAAAATTCTGACAAATGAAAAATAACAAATAACAAATAACAAATAACGACCCTCATTAGTTAGCTTTATCGACAACGCTCTACTTAGAGGGCAGTGACAGTCATGGGTAAATTAGTAGTATTAAAATTTGCAGTTGGTAGTTTTGAGGAAGGGTTTGCTATTACCCTCCAAATTGGTGAAGAAGGCGATCGCCCCACAACAGAAATTACAGGAAAGCTCCCTCCGTGTCCTGAAATGCCCCTTTATTACAGCCACTGGCAGTCTAGTTACCGACGTTTGGGTAACTCTTATCGTCTAGATGCTGAGAAGGTGCAGGTGACAAATGTGTCAATGACACGAGATTGCCACAACACATCTCATATTTTGCGGGCACGCTTTAACACCTGGCTGAAAACAGAAGAATTTCGTCCCCTCCGGGAGAAATGGTTAGAAAGATTATTACCCACCGACGAAGTGCGGGTAATTTTGCAAGCTGAAAATAGCCAATTGCAACGATTACCTTGGCATCTCTGGGATTTATTAGAACGCTATCCTAAGGCGGAAATTGGCTTGTCATCATCGACTTACGATCGCCACCACAAGCCGCCCACCTCCAACCAATTGGTCAATATTTTGGCAATAGTTGGCAATAGCCAAGGCATTGACACCCAAGCTGACCAAGCTATCCTGCAAAAGTATACGAATGCCAATATCTGCTTTTTGGTAGAACCACAGCGTCAGGAATTGACTGATCATCTTTGGGGGCAAAATTGGGATATCTTGTTCTTTGCTGGACATAGTTATAGTCATAGCAATGATACTAGTGGGCGAATTTACTTAAATAAAACTGATAGTCTGAGTATCAATGAGTTAAAGTATGCCCTGAAAAAAGCGATTGAACGGGGACTACAAATAGCCATTTTCAACTCCTGTGATGGGTTGGGACTGGCGCGAGAAATGGCTGATTTGCAAATTCCCCAGATTATCTTCATGCGGGAACCAGTGCCAGACAAAGTTGCTCACGAGTTCTTAAAATATTTTCTCGATGGCTTTGCTGGTGGTGAATCTTTATACCAAGCAGTCCGCCAAGGGCGAGAACGACTGCAAGGACTAGAAGATCAATTTCCTTGTGCCACCTGGCTACCAGTAATTTGCCAAAATCCGGCGCAGATACCGCCCACTTGGGAAGAACTGACGGGGACTAGAAGACAACAAATAACCAAACTGGCGACGACAAAACCACAATTGCGGGTAGCTTTATATTCCAGTTTAGCGATCGCTGCTTTAGTGATGGCAGTCAGATTTCTAGGACTATTGCAGAGTATAGAACTGCAAGCCTTTGACCAGATGATGCGATCGCGTCCTGCTGAAGGGCCTGATCCACGCTTACTAGTGGTGACAATTGACGATGCTGACCTAGCATTTCAACGCCAAAATGGTGAGACCTTAAAAGGTACTTCCCTCTCAGATAAATCTCTCCATAAGCTACTCAACAAACTCCAGCAGTATCAACCCCGTGTCATTGGCTTGGATATCTACCGCGATTTTCATGCTGAACACCAAGATTTAATTCTCAGCCTCCAGCAAACTCAGAATTTGATTGGCGTCTGTAAAGGTAGTGATACAGTCGAAAATACTAGAGGTATTGCGCCACCACCAGAAATTCCCCCAGAACGCCTAGGGTTCAGTGACTTTATCCACGACCCTGATGGGGTTGTGCGTCGTCATCTGATGTATATGAACCAAGAAGCTGGATCTTTGTGTTCTGTCCCCTATGCACTCAGTATGCAAGTGGCATTCCGCTATCTACAACCATCAGGAATTCAAGCTAAGTTTACTCCTGAAAAAAATTTGCAACTTGGCAGTACTGTTTTACAGCGTCTAAAACCTCGTGCTGGCGGCTATCAAGGTATCGATGCTAATGGTCAAATCTTGCTCAATTACCGTTCCACCAGGAAAATAGCCGAACAGGTAACGCTCACACAGTTTTTATCTAATCCTGTCCGTGCTCAGGCAGTCAATAACAAAATTATTCTGATTGGCGTTACAGCCAAAGGAGATTTCCCAGACTACTGGGCTACCCCCTACGGTCATCTGTTAGACCAGCAAATGCCAGGAGTCATGGTACAGGCACACATGGTCAGCCAAATCCTCAGTCATGTCCTGGATGGGCGTCCATTGTTGCAGGTATGGTCGCCTTGGCTAGAGATGATCTGGATTGGCGGTTGGTCTTTAGTAGGGGGAATTTTAGTTTGGCGTTTGACTTCCCCATTCAGGTTAGCTTTGGCAGTGATTATCACCTCTGGTGCTGCGTACTTCTGCTGTTTTGGATTACTGATTGGGGGTACTTGGGTGCCCTTTATCCCAGTAGTTTTAGCGTTGCTTGGGGCTGCTGGTGTGACTGCAATACAAAATGCAGAATTTCCACCTTTAGATGCTAAATCAATCAAGAAAATTTCGAGTTGCTGATTGAAAATATGAAGTTGCCTCACGTTTTAGCATTAACTCTTGGCTGTACTAGTTTACTGATTAGCCAAACCTCAACACTAGGGACACCGAAACCACTCAGTTCCTACCCTGGAAATATTATTAGTCAGGCACAAAACGCAAAAACCCCGCCAACACCACCGCCTCCCCCTCCAGATGAACCTCCACCAGGAGGGCGTGTCCGTGGCGGAGCCAGGCGCGGGACTTGTCCAGCTGATACAGTTAATCTCGCCGCCCTAGTACCTTATACTGAACCAGCGCCTTCAGTGACAAATGTTTGGGGATTGACAACAACAGAACGCCCAACACTATGGTTCTATGTACCAATTTCCCAGAGTCCTGACCATCCGGCAGAATTTGTCTTGCAGGATCAAGACTCAAACCCGATCCATCAGCAAGATGTGACTTTACCAAATCAACCCGGTGTCATAGGTATTACTCTGTCAGCAAATGCACCCTCATTGGCACTGAATAAACGATACCGTTGGTTTTTTACCATTTACTGCGATCGCACACAACAATTACCCCCAATGTACGTTGAAGGGGTGATCAAACGAGTTAGTCTGAGTCAGGTAGCCACCGAGCAACTAAAAATAGCACAGCCACTACAAAAATTTGCTGTCTATAACCAAAATGGCATCTGGCATGATGCCGTGACGCTCCTGGCACAACTGCGTCAAAAAGATCCACAAAATGCTAAACTTCAGTCACAATGGCAAGACCTACTCATCCCTGTGGGTTTTGGTGAAGAGGCAAAGCAGCCAATTATATCTAGGGAATAGGGATCAAATCAATTCAAAATTCGTCTTGAAAAGTTGAGCCACTTCCTAGGTTGGGAAACCCGCCTACAGAACTTTCCGCAAAATTCAAAATTTTGACCCAATGTAAAGACGTTGCACTGCAATGTCTCTACCAAATAACAAATGACAAATGACAAATAACAAATAACAGATGCCCCGTCAACTAGCTTTTATCGCCCTGCGAGATGTCCACAAAGGGGCTTATGCTGATGTTGCCTTAGATCGAGTGCTGCAAAAGGTGAATTTGCCTGCTCAAGACCGCCGTTTGGTAACAGATTTAGTCTATGGTAGCGTCAGGAGGCAGCGTACCCTAGATGCCCTCCTTGACCAACTCGCCACCAAGAAATCTCATCAACAAGCTCCAGACCTCCGCAGTATTATTCACTTGGGCTTGTATCAACTGCGCTATCAAGAGCGAATTCCGCCCTCAGCTGCTGTCAACACTACTGTGCAATTAGCTAAAGAAAACGGTTTTTCAGGACTCGCAGGTTTTGTTAATGGCTTATTGCGGCAATATCTCCGGCTTGCAGAAGAGAGGGGGAAAGATAATTGTTTGGAATTACCAGAAAACCCTGTAGAACGCTTGGGGGTTTTACACAGCTTTCCTGACTGGATTGTGGAAGTGTGGTTAGAAGAACTGGGTTTGGCTGAGACAGAACAATTATGTGTATGGATGAACCAATCACCAACAATTGACCTACGGATTAACCCACTCCGCAGTGATTTAGCAGTAGTGGAAACGGCTTTACAATCAGCAGATGTTTTGGTGCGGCGCGTTCCTCACTTACCCCAAGCTTTGCGCTTGATTAGTAGTAGTGGCGCCATTCCTCAACTCCCTGGTTTTAGTGAAGGATGGTGGACTGTACAAGATAGTAGTGCTCAGTTGGTGAGTCATGTGCTTGACCCCCAGCCAGGAGAGGTAGTGATTGATGCTTGTGCGGCACCAGGGGGGAAAACAACTCACATTGCTGAGTTAATGGGAGATCAGGGAAAAATTTGGGCGTGCGATCGCACTCCTTCTCGTCTGCGTAAACTCCAAGCAAATGCACGACGGCTAAATTTGCAGTCTATAGAAATTTGCACTGGTGACAGTCGCCATTTCTCACAGTTTGAGAATGTTGGCGATCGCGTACTACTCGATGCACCATGCTCTGGTTTGGGAACCCTGCACCGTCATGCTGATGCTCGTTGGCGACAGACACCAGAGTCTATCCAAGAGCTTTCTCTGTTACAGAACGAACTTATATCACATATATCAACATTTGTCAAGAAAGGTGGTGTACTAGTTTACGCCACCTGTACACTACACCCAGCCGAAAATGAAGGTGTGATTTCAGCTTTTCTGGCTGCACATCCTGATTGGCAAATTGAACCCCCTAGCGCGGAGTCACCTTTCTCTACCTATTCCACGCCCCAAGGCTGGTTGAAAGTTTGGCCCCACCAACGGGACATGGACGGCTTTTTTATGGTGCGCTTAAGAAAAACTAATAATTCCGGGTGAATACTGTTTGGGATTGTACGATTTGATGGAGGTTTAAATCTCCCAGAGGATGCAGCATGGTTAATCATTCCAATGTGAAGAACTTAGTTAAAATCCTGATTGGCGCAGCTTGGATTGATGGCAGAATTCAGCCAGAAGAACGGCAATACCTGCGTGAAATAGCTCAAGCCAAAGGTTTGGCTACAGATCCAGAGATTAAGCCTTGGTTGTACGAATTAGTCCCTGTACAGCCACAAGAGTGCTACGACTGGGTACAAGAATATCTGGGTGAACAGCCCAGTGTTGAAGATTGTGAAAATCTGATTGAAGCTATTAGCGGTTTAATTTATAGCGATGGTGATGTAGCGACCGAAGAAGCCAGACTCTTAACAAAATTACAAGAGTTGACCCAGCTCAGTGAGACAAGCCAACCAGCTCACACTGTGCTACTCAAGCAAATTCAAAAGCTTTACCGTCGTTGGGTGGATGTTCAGAATTAATCATAGGAGAGACGTTACATGTAACGTCTCCATAAAGACGAGGCGTTATATATAACGTCTCTACTTCGGTTCGCCCAGACCCGGAGTTTCTTCTTGATCAATTTTTGGCACAAAGTCGGGACGGTCTTTGCTTTCCCAACCTGGGGGACGCTTGGAGTTGTACCAAGCAATTGAACCGATGGTGACAGCAGCAATAAAACCAACTACATACACCAAGGTGAAAGCCAAAGGAAAATGGGAGCCTTCTGCTGCTGGTGCAGCTGCTTGCATAAATAAATGCATTGAGTATATTCCCCTAATGTATTAACACTACTTAACAAAGTATAAAACGATCGCACCATCTACATCCCCCCCAAGTTTGACCAATCCGATATCAAATAGTAGAGATGTAGCACTGCTACGTCCCTACGTCTCTACCAAGTTTCAGGACTATCGAAAACTTGGGTGATTAAATGCTGGCTTTGTTCCCAACTCACGCCACGAAAAGCCCTTGCCATAATCATTTTTTGTAGTAGCGTAATTCCCTGTGAACTTTGCGAACCATCCTATAATTGCACAGGAACCATCGGTAAAACTTTAGGGTCTACCCCAAAGCGATTTGTTAACCGACCTAAAGCATTAAAAAAAATCAAAACTAGGGGAATGGTATAAACAACATGACATTAGCTGACTTCACGAGCGATCGCTAATAAAATATCTGTAACATCAATAATCTGCCATATCTAGGCTTTAGCTAGACTCAAAATACACTACACGCCTGAAAAAACTTCGTTAAATCCAGTTTCATGACCAATCACCCGAAATCCGCTGATAACACCGCCTACTTCAGTGATTATACGGTGAAAAAAGCCGCCATTCCGTAATCTCTCTCTCAGCGTGGCTAATTCTTGCTATTCCATCTGATCATCTGTAACATCCGGTTGATTGGGTAGAAACAAAGTGAAGCGACTACCTCCGCCCAAAGTTGATTCCACTGTCACATCGCCGCCATGCAACCGCGCTAATTTTTGTGTCAAAGCTAAACCCAAACCAGTACCTTCATATTGACGATTTAGCCGACTATCCAGTTGTTTAAAGGGTTCAAACAGAAATTGAAATTGATCAGGGTCAATACCAATACCTGTATCTGCCACTGTAAAGGTCATGCCTTCAGTAATTTTTTTTACTTCTAACGATACCTGACCCGTAGAGGTAAATTTAATCGCATTAGTTAACAAATTCAGTAGCATTTGCTTGACTCGTCGTGCATCAGCAATGCAAATATGAGCTTGGGGGTCAATTTGACTGGTAAGTTGCAAGCCCTTGGTTGAAGCCTGATCCCAAACCGTGGAAATTACGTTCTGGCATAACTCTGGTATTAGCAAGGGCAACAGTAACAATTCCTCTTTGCCTGCTTCTACCTTAGACAAATCCAGGATATCGTTAATCAGTGCTAGTAAGTGTTCACCGCTACTATATACACAGCCAATGTATTCCTTTTGCTTCTCATTCAGAGCGCCGACCATTTCTTGCTGTAGCAATTGAGACAAACCCATAATTGCATTTAGAGGTGTTCGCAGTTCGTGGCTCATGGTTGCTAAAAATTCACTTTTTGCCCGACTACCAGCTTCTGCTGCTGCTTGAGAGGCACGCAGTTTTAGTTCTGTTTGCTTGCGTTCGGTAATGTCCTCAATCATCGTCAGGAAAAACTCAGGTTCATCGTTGCTGTCTGGGATAATTGAGACTGAAAGTTGAGTCCACACTAACTCGCCGTCTTTACGGAGGAATAAACGTTCCATATCAATGCGACGTCTGGCGACAACCTGCTGTGCATCTATGTTAATTCCTGATGCGAGTTGTCCATATAGTTCTAAGTCTTCCTGTTCTTGGGAAATATAATCTGTCAAACATTTACCCCGTAATTCTTCGGGGCTATATCCTAACATCTGACACAGTGAGGGGTTGATATCGACTATCTGCCCTTTCATATCTGTCAGTCCGATACCAATGGGCGATCGCTCAAAAATTGCCCGGAATTGGGCTTCACTCTGGCGTAATGCTTCCTGTGCCGCATTGCAATGCCTCCGGGAGGCGATTACGCCATCACTTGTTTCAATGGCCACTGTGATAAAGTCAGCGATGGAACTGGCAAAATTTTCTTCTTCCACTGTCCACTGGCGAGTTTCGCCCAAGTGTTCGTGGGACACCACCCCCACTAGTCGCCCCCCTAGCCAAATTGATGCGTTCAGCAAGGATACAGTGCCCAATCCAGAGAGATAAGATTGGGATAATTCCTGAGTTCTTTTGTCATTGATGGCATCGTGAGCGGTGATACTACGTTCTGCTTCCAAGGCCTGGAAATAATTCGGATAATTCGCCTGTAACAGCGACACTCCACAGCTATGTTCATCTGTTGTCATGTCATACAAATCGACACATTCAATAGCTGAATGATCTTCGTTGTATAACCACACCCCAACCCGATGCACTAAAAGTGTCTTTGCAGCAGCTGCTGTGATTTCTCTAAACGCTGCCTTGAGATTGCCTTCTTGGAATGTTTTGCTTCTCGCTATTTGCACTAGCGTTTGGCTTTGTTTTCGCCGAGCATGTTCTCTGATTTGTAAAGCCTCTTGGGCCTGCTTGCGCTCTGTAATATTTCTAACCGCCACCACCTGCATCTCTCGCCCCGCGTAAGAAATCACTTTGCCTTGCAGCTCTACGAGAAAAGTAGAACCATCCTTTATAACTACAATTACTTCACTGGCTTTTTCAGAACCGGAAAGTATATTTTTTCTCATCAACTCTTGTGATTCTAGCGTGGCAAGTTCAAAGGTCTTTTGAGTAATTTGTCATTTGGAGAGACGTTGCAGTGATTGTCTATTCCCCTCCTAGTGCTGATTATCAAAAAATTTGTCATTCCTCCTAAGAAAGATACTTGGCTTGTCAAATTTTGCAACAATTAAAGTGTGAGTAGCAGTTGCGGAGGTAGAGGGATGACAAATAGCGATATGAAAATTGTCTCACTGATTCCCAGTGGAACAGAGATTTTGGCGACGTTGGGGCTAACTCATGCCATTGTCGGGCGATCGCATGAATGTGACTACCCCCCAGAAATCCAACATCTTCCTGTTTGCACCGCAGCACGCTTGGACAGTAATGCCCCCAGTGGTGAAATTCACAATAGTGTCAACGATATATTACAATCTGCACTCAGTATCTATCAAATCAAAACTGACGTTTTAGAGCGCTTGCAGCCTACCCACATTGTGACTCAAGACCAGTGTGATGTTTGTGCAGTCAGCCTTCAAGATGTAGAAAAGGCAGTTGCTAGCCTTACCCACAGTTCTCCTGAGATTATTTCGTTACAACCCAATATTCTCAAAGACGTTTGGACTGATATTGAGCGAGTAGGTCAGGTTTTTGGCGTAGACTCGGTACAAGTTTTAGACAACTTAGAAGCTCGCGTTAAAATTTGTCAAAGGAAAGTCCAAGGGTTGTCTTTAAATGAGCTACCCACTGTCGTCTGTATTGAGTGGACTGAACCTTTAATGGTCGGAGCCAATTGGATTCCAGAATTAGTGAATTTGGCAGGTGGACAATCCTTATTTTGCCTTACAGGTCAGCCTTCCCCTCACTTGCAGTGGGAAACACTGATAGCCAGCAATCCTGATGTCATTATTTTTATGCCTTGCGGCTTCGATTTACAACGCACTCGTCAAGAAGCAAAGTTGTTAACTCAACGTCCTGAGTGGGAAAAACTCCACGCTACCAAGGCAGGGAGAGTATACATTACTGATGGCAATGCTTACTTCAACCGTCCAGGGCCAAGACTAGTCGATTCTCTAGAAATTTTGGCAGAAATTTTGCATTCTGATATTTTTCAGTATGGCTACAAAGGCACTGCTTGGGAAGCTTTGTAAATCAAAGGTCAAGAGTCAAGTGTAGCCCTTTCGAGGTGACTCAAAAAATCCCTTTTTTCTGTCTGCGCTCTCTATGTTGAAAAGTTATTAATTTAAACCGCAGAGGAGACAGAGAGCACGGAGGGAGGATGTAATAGAGGAATTTATTTTCGAGAATTTGTATACACATTGAAAGGGCTAGAGTTAAACAATTTATCTTTTCAGTGCTGCTTGATTTAGCCATTCAATCAAAGGTCTTAAAGTGCCTGGTATTGCGGCTTCACTGACTGTGACTGTATGTTGCTTACCCTGGTCTTCTACTGTCAACTTATACTGAAAGCGATCGCTCTGAGGAGTAGAAGAGGTAATCTGTTCAGGTAATTTAAATAAATCGGCTGCTTCCACCAGTCGCGGTAGTACGTCGGCTTCATTTGGCGGTAGAGTAGCTGTATCAACGGTTGTAGTCTTATTGATGCCAGTAAAGCCGCCAGTGCGTTGAAATGAGATCCGCATTTTCACTCTCCGTCATGCTGTTGTAGGGGAGAAAGACAAAGACTGGGAGATGAGTATCATCATCTCCCAGTTTAGCAATCTCAATACAACACGGTGAAAGTTCTGATTGAGAAATGATCAATTTTTACCCATGAATCTTATAATTTCACGATCACTCCTACCGTTTGCCAAGCTTTTTTCACTGCTGTTTGTTCTCTGCTATCAGCGCCGTAGAGTTCTCCCGCTACTTTGATGGTGATATCGGCAGCTTGCCTAAACTCAGATTGGGGACGTAGGCGATCGCGCAAAGCTATGTACCAGATTTTACCAGCTTTTTCCCAAGCGTAGCCGCCAATTTCCATTGCTGCTAGATAGAATGCATGATTGGGGATGCCTGAGTTGATATGAACCCCAGCGTTATCTTCAAAACCAGTATATTTATCTTTCATGTATGCTGGTTGGGGGTCTTTACCTAATATAGGGTCATCGTATGCCGTCCCTGGTGCTTTCAAGGAACGAATACCAACACCTTTAACACTTGGCCCTAAGAGTCCTTCGCCAATAATCCAATCTGCTTGAGCTGCTGTCTGATTCTTGAGCCTCTGTTTCACTAAAGAACCGAAGACATCAGCAAAAGATTCATTTAGTGCCCCAGACTCACCGTAATACAGTAAGCTCGCTTCATATTGAACTATACCGTGAGTTAACTCATGGCCGATGATATCTACTGACTTGGTAAAGCGTTGAAACAATTCGCCGTCACCGTCACCGTATACCATCTGGTCGCCATTCCAAAAGGCGTTGTCATACTTGACACCATAATGTACAGTCGAGTCCAAACGCAGTCCCTTATCATCAATAGAGTTGCGATCAAATATTTCATGAAATAAGTCATAAGTAGCACCAGCCCCGTCGTAGGCTTCGTTCACTGCTACATCACTGCTAGGAGGACTGCCTTCATCACGTACCAGTGTACCAGGGAGTTGCTGATTATTTTTAGCATCGTAAACAGTGCGGCGTTTCACGCCAGGAGATGGCGCAAACGAGATAGGGCCTACCACATTGCGCCGTCCGCGCAGTTGTGCGGAAACATTTAATGTCTGAAAAGCCCAACGACGCTGCTCAGGATTGCCATTTACAGCCACATTTTCTAGCATGTGTGGTGGAACTATACAACAGATAGGACATCTGTTGTAAACTGGATGCTCGCACTTAAACCCAGATGATTTTTGTTTATTTCTAGCCATCCAACATATTCTCCTTTTGAAACTAAGTGATGGCAAACATTGGTTTAACTTCACTGTTGAAAAGCGCAGAAAACCTGATATCAAGAATGTGTTCCTGGCTTGTCTTTTAAAAAAGCTTCTACCTAATATTTTCAGTTAAGTCTGTTGGTTGAGGACAGTACCCTCACAGGGTATAAAAACATAAGAAAAACTGTGATTCCGCAAATTGCTACGAAATCCTTGTCTTGGTTAGCACAGATCCCTTCACAGACCCAACGGGTTTATATATTAGTACCTGTCAAGGGAAAATGTGTAATTTTTTACTATTTTTTACGAGAAATTTCCAGAAAACGTCGGTATTGGCAACTACCCCATCCTCAAATATCAAGATTTGTCACACCCAGCCACCAAAAACAGCCAAGCCGTAGTATTTCCAAGGTACTACCACTGTTTCAAAGCCAGCGATCGCTAGCATGTGTATATGGGTATCTAAAGTAGCTAGTTGATCGGGATTGGAGTAACCTTGAGTATTGCTAGTACCAACCTTGGCACGAACTGCTGCCAGTTCTATTCCCTGTTGAGTTGCCCATTCTTCCCTTGCTATCTCGTAAACTTCGCTCAAGGCAGGTAATTCTGGTAAGACGGGGTCTGCATTCCAAAAACAGCCATGATGACTCAGGCTGTCAGCAATTTGTTGAAATAACTTGAATTTTATCTCATCTTTAAGATGGTGAATTGCTAAGGATGAGACACAAGCATCAAATTCGCGGCCAATGTCAAATTCGGCTGGATGATGGGCCCAGTCACCAAAGTCTGCTTGTACACCAGTCCACCGTTGCTCATATCCAGCTGCTGTAATTTTAGCTTGGGCAAATTCCAGCATTCGGGGTGAGTAATCGAGGGCAATAATTTTCGCTTCAGGGTAGCGGTTGAGTATTTTGAGGCTGAGTTCGCCTGTACCGCAGCCTAATTCTAAGATGCGACGAGTTGAGGTAGGTAGACAATGGGCAATGACCTCCAGCATCTCATCATACTTGGGTAATAGCTGGCGAATGCCAGTATCAAATTCATCTGTGTTAGCGAAGACTTCTCCGGGGAATATCTGTGACATAAGGGTTAGTATCAGGTTTTTTCAGTGGTTAGTTAGAATTCAAAGTTATATTTGAGGAGTGCAACACCCTAGAGCGATCGCCCGATTATGAAGCTCAAAATCAATCACAACTATAATAATTTGAATACACGAGGTTATGGAAATACAGCCTACATACGCTTAAAATAAAAAAGCAGTAAATTGTCAGAGTTTACAATTTAGCCACTCAATCGTCCATCAGCTAACGCCAACTTCACTTCCCATATTTGGGAATAATATGCTACAGCTCTTAATCATCGTATTTGTTGTTATTCTAGGTTCAGCGCTTTGTTCTAGTACAGAAACGGCACTATTTTCCGTTTCTACGCTCAGAGTCCGACAATTAGCGCAATCAAATAATCCTTCAGTAGTCGCACTTTTGGCGATTCGTGAAAACATGAATCGACCTATTGCCACAATTGTAATTCTTAACAATACTTTTAATATCATTGGCAGTATTCTCACAGGTAGTGTTGCTACACAAGTACTAGGGGATAGGTGGCTGGGGTTATTTTCAGGAATATTGACTTTCCTCATTATCATTTTTGGTGAAATTATTCCTAAGACTATTGGAGAGCGATATGCCGAACAAATTGCCATTTTTGCATCTATACCAGTCACCGGACTATCGATTATTTTTAGACCCTTAGTGTGGATTCTGGAAACCGTGACTGCACCCTTTACAAAAGGGAAAAAAAGACCAACAACGAACGAGGCTGAAATTAAGCTGTTGGCAAATATTGGTCAGCAAGAAGGAATTATCGAAAGCGCTGAAGCTGAAATGATCCAGCGTGTTTTTAGATTAAATGATGTGACTGCATCTGACTTAATGACACCCCGAATCATGTTGACATATATTCGTGGCGATCTAAGTCTAGCTGATGCCAAAGCAGATATTATTACTTCCCAGCATACCCGCATCATTGTGATTGATGAATCAATAGATCAAGTCCTAGGTTTCGCCTTAAAACAGTCTTTGTTGACAGCAATGGTGGAAGGCAGCCACAATCAAAAAATTGCAACTCTGACAAGAAAAGTTCGCTTTGTTCCTGAGACAATTCAGGCAGATAAGCTACTCAAAGAGTTTATAGAAGCCCGTGAACATTTGGCAGTCGTGGTTGATGAATATGGTAACGTTGCTGGTGTAATTACTTTGGAAGATGTGCTTGAGGTAATTACAGGTGAAATTGTCGATGAAACTGATAAAACTGTTGATCTGCAAGAGATTGCCCGCAAAAAACGAGAAAGAATGTTGCAATCTATTAATCCTAGTAATCTGTCTTTAAACAAAAAATAAAATCAGAAAAGAAACAGAAAACTACAGTGCAGTTTGGCTAGTTTGTTACCAGAGCCAACTCACTTTCCTGCTAATGGATTTTTCTCCAGTCTGATTTGGTTTCTACTCGTCAATTTGACCAACGCGACGAATATTGAGAATGTCGCTCATTTTTTTGATTTGGGTAAACACTTGTTCTAATTGTGGGCGATCGCGTATATCTATACCTAACTCCATCAACGCTGGTTGACCGATCGCAGTTTTGACTTGAGCATGGCGCACGTTGATCCCCTGGTCACTTAACCGCGATAAAATATCTTTTAATACCCCCACGCGGTCTAGGGCTTCAATTTGCACATTCACAGAATAAGTCTGGGGGCGACTACTATGTTCTGCGGCTATGTTCCATCTCACTGGTACTAAGCGCTCATACTCCACACTATCGAGATTACTACACCCTTGACGATGGATAGAAATTCCCCGACCCCTGGTCACTACACCAATAATCGGTTCGCCAGGGATGGGTGTACAACACCCGGCTAAATGATACACCAACCCTTCCACGCCCAAAATTGGGGAATCAGTTACCCGTGAACTCGTTGGGCCATCCCGCAAGGCTTTGGTGGCGGCGGCTGATTCTTTGGTGGGTACTTGGGGGGTGCTGACCATTGGTTGGTGAGCTTTCACCACTTCTCGCCAGCGATTGAGCACTAGGTTGAGGGTGATTTCACCGTAACCCAAGCCAGCGAGTAAATCTTCTGCGCTGTGGTAGTTACACTTTTCAGCGACACTCTGCATGGCGTCCGATTTCAGGAGATTGTCAAAACCAGTTTTACCGAGTTCTTTTTCCAACAATTCCCGACCACGGGCAACATTTTCTTCCCGACGCGATCGCTTATACCATTGTTTAATCCGATACTTGGCGGCGGAAGTTCTGACAAAGTTTAACCAATCTAAACTAGGATGGCAATTCTTTTGGGTCATAATCACCACAATATCGCCGTTTTGCAGCCGGGTTGACAGAGGCACCATCCGCCCATTCACCCGCGCCCCTGCACAGTGATTGCCTACTTCTGTATGAATGCGATAGGCAAAATCTATAGTGGTGGAACCAGGACTTAAGGGTACAACATCACCCTTGGGTGTAAATACGTAAACATCATCTTCAAAGAGATTATCTTTGACACTGTCTAAATATTCTTGAGCGTCCTTAAGGTCGCTTTGCCATTCTAGTAATTGTCGCAACCAAGCAAATTTTTCATCGGCTGTGGTGATATTGCTAACATTGGAAGTGCCTGTTTCCTTATACTTCCAGTGAGCTGCAATCCCATATTCAGCGATGTGGTGCATTTCCATTGTCCGGATTTGCACTTCCAAAGGACGTCCAGTCAAGCCAATCACCCCAGTATGCAATGACTGGTAACGGTTGGGCTTGGGCAAGCCTATGTAGTCTTTAAATCTGCCAGGAATTGGACGAAAGGCATCATGAACTACCGCTAGAGCACGATAGCATTCCTCATTAGTTTGCACAATAATTCGCAGTGCAGCCAAATCATAAATTTCCCGAAATTCTTTTTGCTGGCGCTGCATTTTCTGGTAGATGCTGTAAAGATGCTTAGGACGCCCACTAACATCGAGGCATTTAATTCCTGCCTGTGCTAAACGTTCCTGTAAAATTGCCGTGGTTCTCGCTAGTTTTTCCTCTCGTGCAGTCCGTTTTTCCGCTACGTGTTGCTGAATTTCGCGGAACGATTCCGGTTCCAGGTACTTAAAGGCTAAGTCTTCTAATTCCCACTTAAAATGCCAGATTCCTAAGCGATTGGCTAAGGGCGCAAAAATATCTCGCGTTTCTTGAGCAATGCGGCGGCGTTTTTCGTCTGGCATAACTTGTAAAGTTCGCATATTATGCAGACGATCAGCCAATTTCACCACAATTACCCGAATATCTTGAGCCATTGCCAAAAACATCCGCCGGAAGTTTTCTGCTTGGCTTTCGGTTTTGCTTTTGAAATTAATTTTAGAAAGCTTGGTGACACCTTCGACTAATTGTCGGACTTCTGGGCCAAAACGCTCTTGTATTTGCTCAATTGTGACATCTGTATCTTCAACTACATCATGCAGAAATCCAGCTGCTATCATAGCAGCACTACCACCCAAGTCACGCAGCAATCCAGCCACAGCGACGGGATGACAGATATATGGTTCTCCTGATTTGCGATATTGACCCTCATGCAGCTGATAAGCAAATTTAAATGCCTCACAAATTAAAGCTGCGTCACTATGCCTTCGGTCATCTTCCGCTTCGTTACCGCCTCCGGATGACTCGCTTAAACATTTTTGTAGCCATTCCGGAAGAGGAACATCAATAGAGGAATTGATAACTATGGTGCTCATACAAAGGGGACTAGAGGTGATCTGTGGATAAGTTCAGAGATGGACGAAAATCACAGCATCGCCAATAGGGGATGCTGCTAGCCCAGAGACGGGTTAAAAAAAGTAGTGTGAGGATGATTCCTTATTGCTTATGGTAATCATCCATTGTCAGTTTCAAGGTTCATATTATTGAAAATAGATTTTTGCCAAAACAGCCTCAAAGCATGATTTGAGGCTTCTGGTTTTAAAAACAGCTGGAAAAAGTTTATTCTAAAAGAAAAATTTCTTGACATTAATACTATCTCAACTGGCACTGGATGTCTCTAAATCGAGAAAAATATCAGGCTTTGGCAGATTTGCTCAAGCAGTTACACTCTGATGCTACCAAGAACCAACTAGATGTAGCTCAACTGCGTCAGCGTTTAGCCTCCTTGCAGCAATTTTTTGGGCAGGAGATTGCACCTTTGGCTGAGGTAGACTCCCGTGAGCAGTCTTACCGGACGGAGATCAGCAAGCAGCTGCGCTTGTTGGAAATAGATGTCATGTTTCTCCAGGGAGCACGTCAGCAGTCTACCGCACAGGGGAGACGGCAAACAATTAGCGATCGCTTGACTACGCTGATGCAATACTGTGATACTATCCTGCAACCATAACAAGAGATGGAAAATAACTAAGTTCTCCTTTGGCTCTGGTTACTCTATCATCCCACCTACCACTGTTAGTGGACAGCTATTTTGACAACAAGTCTCAAATCTATAAACTCTGGAGTGATCCAGTTAACTGTTTTTGCTAATCTGAGTAGACTATCGTCAATTTGAAATATATAAGCTGGCAGCTAATAGCAAGCCGGCTAATAATTAAGTATGAGTGAATCTTTATTTAGTATTGAAAATTTACGAGTCGCCTATCCTCAGCCTAGTGGGGAAGAACTCACCTGGGCGGTTAATGATGTGTCTTTCACCTTGCAACCAGGTGAAAAAATGGGATTGGTGGGTGAGTCTGGTTGTGGTAAGTCAACTATAGGACGGGCTGTGATGCGCTTGCTACCGTCTTCTAGTAAGATTGAGGGACGGGTGACGTTTCAAGGGAAATCAGTATTTGACTTAAAGCCTGACGAATTGCGGAAATTTCGCGGGGAAGCGGTGGCGCTAATTTTCCAAGATCCGATGACGCGCCTTGATCCGTTGATGACTATTGGAAATCATTGTATGGAAACTTTGCAAGCCCATGCACCGGAGTTATCCAAGCAGCAAGCCAAGGAAAAAGCGATCGCTACTTTAGCAAAGGTAAAAATTCCTGCTAGTCGGTGGAATCAGTATCCTCATGAGTTTAGCGGTGGGATGCGACAACGGGTAGCGATCGCTCTGGCTTTACTCCTCAACCCCAAGTTAATTGTGGCTGATGAACCCACAACAAGTTTAGATGTCACCGTCTCCGCCCAGATTTTACAAGAATTAACTCGTCTGTGCGCTGAAGAAAACATGGGCTTATTACTGATTTCCCATGATTTGGCAATGGTAGCGGAATATTGCGATCGCATTGGTGTGATGTATCAGGGCAAAATGGTGGAAATGGGGACAACAAAATCTGTGTTTGCACAACCCCAGCATGAATATACGCGATCGCTTCTCAAAGCCGCTTTACATATTCAATCTGTAGATGAGATAGGGAATGAGGAAATATCCTCCGATTCCCCAATTCCTATTCCCCAGTCCCCAATATTACAAATCACAGAATTGAAGCAGCACTACACCATAGAACCTAACTTTATAGAACGACTGTTTAAAACCCAAAGTCAAACCATTAAAGCAGTGGATGGGATTGATTTAGAACTTTATCCTGGGGAGATTTTGGGATTAGTTGGCGAGTCAGGCTGTGGTAAGAGTACGCTCTCACGAACAATATTACAACTCATTCGCCCCACATCTGGCAAAGTTGAGTTTTTAGGGCAGGATTTAACTAGGCTGTCGTCCGAAAAAGTCCGCGCTTCCAGGCGACAAATACAAATGGTCTTTCAAGATCCTCATGCTTGTCTTAATCCAGCGATGACAGTGGGACAAAGTATAGCTGATCCTCTGCTAATTCATCATTTGGCTGATGCTACCAAAGCCAAGGAACAGGTTTTAAGGATGCTGGAGAAAGTGGGATTAACACCACCAGAAATTTACTATCAACGCTATCCCTCAGATTTATCTGGTGGACAGCAACAACGAGTAGCGATCGCCCGTGCTTTGATTACCCATCCTAAATTGCTGATCTGTGATGAACCTGTAAGTATGTTAGATGCTAGCGTGCAGTCGCAGGTGCTAGATTTAATGTTGGAATTAAAGGCAGAGTTTGAGTTAACTTATTTGTTTATCACTCATGACTTGTGGCTAGCCAGATTTTTGTGCGATCGCATTGCCGTCATGAATGGTGGCAAAATTGTAGAAATTGGCGCGACGAGAAATATTTTCGTTAATCCACAACATCCCTACACCAAAACTCTACTAGCAGCAGCACCCTTACTTGCACGGGCTTAATATATTAGAGTTAGGGAATGGGGCATAGGACATAGGGCATGGATAATAGGATGAATAACAAATGACTATCTAATTAGTCCCAGCAATTAATTTTCTGTTTTCTGTACTTGAACAATACAATTCAACGAATCTTTTAAACAGCAACATAGTTTCATGCTTTGATGCTGCATTCAAGGTGAATAATCCTTCTACATTTCTATCAGTTAGAGCTTGTAAATAAGGTAAGTCTTCAAATAAAGTTAAACAAGAAGCAAAATGCAAAATTACTTGTAATAGCGGTTTTGGCCAATCTAGGTCACTGTAAATATCTATGAACAAATGATGTTCTCTGTCATTTAATGGCAAAGTCTGAAAGATGACGATAATTCTTTTATTGTTGTAGACGGGAATACTCAGTTCCACGGTGTAGGGACTATGCAATATTAAATCTACCTCAACAATCGGTTGCCGCCAAATTCTCAAAGGATTGACTGGAGAATCTAAAATGGTTTGAAATTTAATTATTCCACCTATATCTGTAGGCTGGAAATAACTGATATTGATGATCTTCAAGTTATTCAGGCTAAACTTGTGTACTGTTTCTAGATGTTTTAAGCTCAAGAGATGATAGATTTGGCAAAGATAAGGAAAAGGTAAAATGTATTCCTGGCTAATCATGTGTCGCCTCTTCAATTGAAATTTATTTTCTTGAGTTCGACATAGATATCCTTGATATACACTAGAGTTGGCATCATTAATATCTGCGGTATTCTCCGGTTTCAAATACAACCAACTAATAAAAAAGAAAGAAGTCATGAATAGCTGAACAACTTCAACCACAGAAAGATAACCATCAGCAAATGCCGCTATACTTCTATCGCTGATGCCAAAAATCCAAGATGGAATCCCAATCAGCCAAATACTATTTTTGAGTTTAACTATAAACATAGCAATCTCTAATTCTATAGATAGATTGCCGTCTGTCTGAGGTGCATTATGTTCATTTTGAACCGAATTAATAGACATAATTATACAAAGCACTAAAATTATTTTTACTACTACGTTCATCCTAGCCAGAGATAATAAAACCAACCTCTGCCTTTGGCTGTAAATAAAATTTACAAATATTACCCACTTTGAAAATGAATATATTTAGAAAAAAAATATTGATTATTATCTAAGTGAAAAATTATTAGTCTATAGAATTGCCCCCATGAACGCTGTATTATTTTGAATTATTAATTTTGAATTGTTAATTTTGAATTTTGAATTCGGAGCGAAGGGACGTGATTATCCGCCATGCCACAGAATTTGACTTACCTGCTATTGTGGCAATATACAATGCGGCAATTCCTGGCCGCATGGCCAGCGCTGATTTAGAGATGGTTTCTGTAGAAAGTCGTCTGGCTTGGTTTAAAGGGCGATCGCCTCTGCAACGTCCACTATGGGTGATGGAAGTAGAAGGTGCGATCGCTGGGTGGTTAAGTTTCCAGTCCTTCTACGGACGACCAGCCTACAGCAAAACTGCGGAAATTAGTATCTACATCGCCCCAGCCTTTCATCGGCGTGGTTTGGGGCGTCAACTCTTAGCACAGGCTATTAACGAAAGTCCTAGCTTGGGTTTAAAAACTCTAGTAGGCTTTATTTTTGCCCACAATCACCCCAGCTTAAAGCTATTTGCCACATTTGGGTTTCAACCCTGGGGACATTTGCCTCAAATTGCAGAACTTGACGGTATGGAACGTGACCTAGTGATCATGGGACTCCGAATCAGTGAACCTGTGCAGTGAAAAACCACATCCACAAAAAGTGTAGTTTGTGAGCATGATCAGGGAACACCAATAACCTATTCCCCAAGCCCCAAGTAGGCAAGCGGTGGTGACTTGTCTTGTTGAAGTGCTATTTCTCTTGACCCATAAAAGGATGAGTCTCCCGCCGACTTTTGTCAAATCTCTCATACTTATTCACTCGACCGTATAAACTCTGTTGATTTTTCTGGAAATAGCAGTTACCATACTTACCTATTTTCTTTGGTAAATGTATGAAAAAGTTTTGTAAGATTCAAGATGAAAAGATTAATTGTTAGTTACTATACATAAGTCCGAGCAAAAACCAAGCATAGTTTATACCATCTTGATTGTGCGTTTGTTTGGCTCGCACTCAGGAGCAATATAGTCTCTGACGAGAAAGAAACTGTAGCTGTTTATATTACCAGTTACTAAAGCTACAGATTTGACTGTAATGGGGTGTAAATCTTAGTTCCGGTATCATTGATACTCGTAACTTTAATTGAAAATTGATTGACTGTTTTTAGATACACAACTAAAGGATAAAAGATCATACTCAGGGAGGTGTAGCCAGAGGAACTTACCTCTATTCCTAACTTTTACGCTAATTCGCACCCCAGACTCAAGGCAATTGTCATCTTGAGTATGTGTTCTGAGTAACGATCAAGCTCAACTATTACTCAAGATTTTGACAAGTATTTCAAATCTTATCCAAAAAACAGAGAATCTTTACCAAAACAAAGCATGACAGGCTACCTAGAAAATGTTAATTATTACTGTAATTCCTATTAGCTGCATAGTAATGCAGTCATTTTGACCCAGTGAGCAAGTATATTACAACACAAAGTATGTTAGGAGAAGATGAGCGAGATTTTGCCAATTTCCTCCGTAGGAGACTCGCCTATTACCTAGAAAAGTTGTCCAGCAGCCGTCAAGTTAAAGACCAGCAAGAAGAACTGACTTGTTTAAGTCAACTAGCCGCGATCTACGAAAAATTATTTCAGTATTCACAAGCGATAGAGTATCATAAGCTACTATTATCCCTATCGCAACGTGTGGGTAATAAAGGTTGTCAAGAAGCTGGTTTGTATAATATAGGCAACTGTTATCGGCAAATGAATCAATTTCAGGAATCGATCAAATACTTCTCCCAATTAGTAGAAATTACTTATGAAACTGGAAATAGAGTATTACAAATAGCTGGAATTTCAGGACTGGGGACTAATTATCAATCTCTAGGAAACTACCAAAAAGCTCTTGAGTACTTTCAAAATCAACTGGCTATCAGTTACGAAATCAATGAACGTAGTTGGCAAAAAAGCGCCTTGAGTTCCCTAGCAAGTATTTACCAGTTTCTAGGAGATCACCACCAAGCAATGAACTACGAGCAAAAGGCTCTGTTGATTGCTCGTGAAATCAAAGATACTAAAGCTATAGGAGATTCATTAGTCAATATAGGTGGTATTCATCTCCAGCTAAAAGAGTGGCAAAAAGCAATTGAGTTTTGTCATCAATCCCTCTTACTTGCTAGAGAAATTGAGTATCAAAACTTAGAAATGTTCAGCCTTTATTATCTTGGACAAGCCTATAAAAAACTAGATAAATATCAGAAAGCAATGGATTTTCTGACAACAGCCTTAGAAATTTCCTACGATACTGACGAACCAAGAATTAAAAGTGATATTTTGCAAGAATTAAGTGATTTTTGCAGTCAAATAAATCAACTTGAGCAGGCAATCGAATATAATATAGAATCATTAAGTATTTATCGCCAAATCAAGAATCAATTTGGAGAGGCTTCTGCCCTATCTAAGATAGCGTCGATATATAAACAATTAGATAGAAATGATCAGGCTCTAACTTACTATAAACAGTCGTTGACAATTTTCCAAATGATGGGAATTAAACAAAGTCAGCAACAGCTATTTTTTAACATTGGCAGTATATATTACCAAGAAGGGCAATATTCCCAAGCAATGGGATTTTTACGGTCTGCCATTGTTCTAGCTCAAGACTTACAAAATACTCGTGAAGAAGCCAGAGTAGCACTAGTTCTAGGTGCGACTTTGCAGAATTTGAACCGTTATCAAGAAGCTATGGACAATTATAACCAGACATATAAAATATATAAAATATTAGGAGATGAAATTCAAGCGCAACAAATGTTGCAAACTATGCACAAGTTAAGAGTAGAATTTTAAGTATTATAAGTACTGTATTGAGTTTGCAAGTTATTGATTAGCAAATAGCCATGCTATTTAGATAACTCTGCTATCAATTGGTAATGAAAAATCACGAGACCACTCATTCCAGGAGCCAAAATAATTTCTGACATGAATTTCTGCTTCACATAAGGCAATGAATGCATTAGCCGCCCTGGAACCCTTGAAGCAGTAAACGTAGACAATCGATTTTGGAGTAATACCCACCGACTGACAAATTTCTAGGATTTCTGCTTTTGAGCGGAACGTGGGGATGGCTGATTCCTTATTCATTAGAAGATGCCATTCTAGCCAGACAGCGTTGGGGATTCTACCTTTGCGAGGACAAAAATCAGGATCGTAGGGAGAAGAACTTAGTCCTTGCCATTCGATGCGATCGCGTACATCTAATTTTATAATTGTTGGGTCATCTAGTACCTGCAACATCTCCTGTGTAGTCACCATCAAGGAAGCATCCGCATGTACTGTAAACACTCTGCTTTCCCGATTTGGGATTTCCTCGGTGATTGGGAATCCAGCTGCTAGCCAAGCTTGATATCCCCCGTGCAGGACGGACACTTGAGCACAACCCAAATACTTGAGCAAAAAAGCCCCTCTACAAGACTGCCCGTAACCCTGATTTAAACTGTCTTCATAGATAATCAGCCGTTCTGTGCCAGAAATTCCTGCCTTACTCAATATTTCAGTGAAATAATCGTGTAATTTCCTGAATCCTGCTGGCTGTGAGTTCTCTAAAAGATAGGTGAACAAAGTCCGGATGTTAATGGCACTGGGAAGGTGAGAGATAGCATACTCTTCTGGAGTGCGTGTATCAATGACGACAACTTGTGATGCATGATTTTTTAACAGTGAGGCGAGTTCTTGGGGGGAGATGAGGAGTTGCGTGTCCAAGATTGATTTTTCTGTAATTGTCCCATCAGGAATTATCGCGCTTTCTAGATTGGTGCTTTGCAGTTGAAATTACAGAAGCATAAATATTGAGTGTTATGGAAGAACATTTCTGGTAGTGTTAATGTGCGATCGCTATTTTCATAGTATATCTATTAGCGTGTCTAAGCTAACTTTGTGTATTAGCAATCTCTTGTAGTACAGGCATCCTGCCCGTTCTAATTAGCGGGCAAGATGCCCGCACAACAAGAAAATTGTTTGCAATATTTTAGCCTTGCCACGCCACTATGTTGGGTTACGCGTAGCAAGACTCAACCTTGTATCTTAAGAGAAGTAGTAGACCGTCGTGGCTATTACTGTTGCTCATCTGCTACTTTCAACCCCTGCTCAAATTCGTCAATAGCTTGAATTGAATCCGAAATTGTCAGACATTGCTCTAGCAAAGAAATATCTAATTCTGGAAGTATCTCACTTTTAGAGATTGCTTCATACCCATAAGTATCAGGGTAAACAGTAGCTTGCTCTTTCTGGGAATTGTCCCGTAAATGGTATAACTTAAACTGGTTTCTCTCCCAAAACCAGACTTCTGTAACTCCTAATCTTCGGTAGATTTCCAGTTTGCTTACACTACCACTTGTCAAAACTACTTCTATAGCTAAATCTGGTATTTTTTTCTCTTCGCCTATGCAGTAACACTCATCTGGTTCTGCACCAGCTTTTTTTGCTTTGTTTTTAAAAGTAGAACTTCCCATAGGTACAAACCGAATACGCTTGCTGTATAAAAAACGTTCTAACAGCATTCCTAAATTCGTTTTGATTTTTTCATGTCTGATTGATGGCGACACGATCTCTAAGATTCCATCTAAATAATTAATACGGTAATGAGAGTTGTTTTCTAATTTCGTCAGTAGCGATTCATAACTTTCCCAACTCACACCACTACTGATAAACTTTTCTTCTGGGTCGTTACCATGACCCAATTCTGGCTCATCAATTAGTTCTTTAAGGCTGCTGACCATTGTCATCTTTCCTGTTAATTTTTGAGATAAAGGTGTATTCTGCGTTTATTTCATGCTGATTTCTCCATAACATCTTTTTAGAGATTATTGCGAAATAAAGCGATCGCTTACTCTGGACTCTGAGTGTTTTTTTACAGGGTGCGATCGCTATTTTAGTGTAGATCCATGTTGGGTTGATCGGAGCGAAACCCAACCTTGTATCTTAAGAGAAGTAGTTGATCGTCCCAACCTTGGTCAAAATAGACCTCTTGCTTACTCCGGCAAACCCTGCACCTGTAACAAATCTAAACCCCGCTCAAATATCTCATCAATGGGCAACATTTCCCCATCAGTGGTCATAAATTTATGGTCTTTTGTCGCCCGAATTACTGAACCATTTTCTAAACAATACTCAAAAATTTCCTGTTTACCCCGATGATGCCACTGTGCTACAGGTTGAGTATAAACATTGCCATTATTATCAACACTGAACACTGTGCATTGAATATTTTTCTCCACAATTTCCCCAATGGGAACCAAGCCATATTCTACTGTTAAAACTTCTGTGTCATAGCTTAAGCAATATTCGGCGAACTTCAACATGTCGGCAAATAATTTCTCAGCTACTTGCTTTTTCACCCCGTTTTTAGTCGCGCCATCAATAAACTTTTCCTGCTGCTTTTGCATCTCGGCTACTTTCTTCTTACCCATAGCCCGGCGCAGCAAGTCGGCTTGTCCTAGAGTATATCCAGCCATGTCTTGAGCAATTTTCATAATTTGCTCTTGATAGACCATGATGCCATAGGTTTCATTTAATATGGGTTGCAAAATCGCAGTTTCATAGTCAATATTCTCCCGTCCATGTTTGCGGTTAATAAACTTAGGTATTAGTCCCGCATCTAACGGGCCTGGTCGATACAGTGCCAAAATTGAAGAAATATCTTCGATATTAGAAGGCTTCAAATCTCTAACTATCTGTTTCATCCCGGAGGATTCTAATTGAAATATCCCTTCTAATTCCCCGGCTTCCAAGAGTGCATAGGCTTTTTGCACATCTTTAGGCATGGTGCTATGTTCACCTTTAGCTAATATCTTCTGGGCCTTTCTTTCTTGACCTGTGATTTCATCTGGGTCAATGCTATAGCCACTGGTTTCTTCAATTAAATCAATGGTTTTTTGAATTAATGTCAGATTTCGTAGACCGAGAAAGTCCATTTTTAACAGCCCCATTGATTCCAGGTCTTCCATGAAATATTGGGTAATTACAGAGCCGTCATTATTCTTTTGTAGAGGGACAATTTCATCCAGTGGTTCGGCAGAAATTACTACACCTGCGGCATGGACACCAAAGGTTTTGTTAGTACCTTCAATTCGCATTGCCATGTCAAGCCAGTGACGCACATTAGGATCGTTATCATATTTGGCTTTAAACTCTGGTTCTGGTGTGTCATTAGAAATCATCACCTTGAGTTTAGTTGGTTTACCCCGCACCACAGGAATTAATTTCGCCATCTTGTCGGCTTCCCCATAGGGAATATTTAATACTCTGGCGACATCTTTTAAGACTGATTTGGAAGTTAGACGGTTAAAGGTAATGATTTGGGCAACTTTATCAGCACCATATTTCTCAGTTACATATTCAATAACTTTATCTCGCTTTTCAATGCAGAAATCCGTATCAATATCCGGCATGGATTTCCGTTCTGGGTTTAAAAAGCGCTCGAATAGTAGCCCATGATGTACTGGATCAATGTTGGTAATTCGCATGGAATAGGCAACCAAAGAACCAGCTGCAGAACCCCGACCAGGGCCTACGGGGATATTATTATCTCTAGCAAATTTAATGTAATCCCACACAACTAAAAAGTAGGTGGCAAAACCCATCTGCTGGAGCATTTTGAGTTCATACTCCAACCTTTCTTTGTATACAGCATCAACTTCATTGCGGGATTTACGATTTAACCGGTCTAACAGTCCTTGCCAAGCAACTTCTTCTAAATATGTATCCGCAGTGTGACCGGACGGAATGGGCGGTGTGGGGATTTTCGGGTCGCCCATGATATGGTAAGGTTCGACTTTATCTGCAACTTCTTCGGTGGTTGCCACAGCTTCAGCAATGACATCATCTGGCAAATGGTCACGAAATAGCAGCAGCATTTCTTCAGCAGATTTGAGATATTCTGTACCGCTATACCGCATTCGCTTATCTTCACTAATTAGCTTGCCAGTTTGAATACATAGCAAAGCGTCATGTGCTTCTACATCAAAACAAGAAATATAATGGGAATCATTGGTAGCAACAAATTTAATGCCTAACTCACGGGCAATTTTAATAATTTCGACGTTGACAATTCTGTCTTCTTGAGAGCCGTGGTCTTGAATTTCTAAATAAAAATCTTCACCAAAAACATCTTTATACCACTTGGCAACTTTCCGAGCTGCATCTGGTCGATTACTGAGAATTGCTTGGGGAATTTCTCCACCCAAACAAGCGCTGGTGACAATTAAGCCTTCATGATATTCTTTGAGTAAATCTTTATTAATACAAGGACGGGAAAAAATACCTTTGCCTTGCACACCTTTGAGGTGAGAAATTGTGGTTAACTTGACTAAATTTTTGTAGCCTTTAGTATTTTTTGCTAAAACAACTTGATGATATTTAGGACGGCCACGTTCTTGTTTTTCGAGATCGCCGTTGAGGATATACATTTCGTTGCCGATTATGGGCTTGATGTTCTGACTGCGGCAGATTTTAATCAGTTCCACAGCACCATACATTACACCGTGATCAGTGAGGGCGATCGCTTTCATCCCCAGGGCGATCGCTTGATCAACCAGCTCTGGCAACTGACTGGCCCCATCAAGTAAGCTGTAGTCACTGTGAATGTGCAAAGGGACAAAGGACATAAGAACAGAAAAAGCAACGGGATCTTAGACTAACGCAGTTTGCGTATTTTTCAATCCCGGAAGCAATATTCTTTATAGTCAAATCAGTTACCCGATACTTAGGCAAGGTGAATTTTGAATTGATTCATGACCCTACACCCTGCTTTAATACTGCTGAGGCCCTTTGGCATCACATTCTTTACTCCAGCACCTTTCTAGAAGTTGAATTTGCCAGATAAAAGCAAAACGGTGAGGATTCCAAATGAATTTAGTCTGGGAACTAAACAACGGTTGTTTGAGATAATGCCAAAGCGGAAATTTAATTTTGTTATTTTGTGAAGCCATTAGAAAAACAAGATATTATACAAGCGTTTTCACAGTAGGGGAAATTTGATGCTGCACAAATTAGGGATGATTTTTGTGAGATCATCTGTGCTTTGTCTCCTGCTAGCCATTAATAATCAACAGTCAAGTAAGACAGCTATCTCACACAAAAAAGCTATTCATCCTGCAAATATGCAACATCAGAAATTTAATATAATTAATATTTGGTCGCCCAAATACTGAACCTATAGTTATATATGACACAATATTTTTATAGTTGTCTTGGTAATAATTACTGAATATAAGACAACATTACTTTTGACTTTTAACAGTATGAAAACTCTGGCAAAAGTTAACTATTTAAGTTAATCATTTTTGTTGAGATGGGACATGGGGGAGCAACTGCCGTCATTGGGTTAAGTTTTCATCTCTTCCCCGTGCGCCCCATGTCCCTGCTTTTTAATAGTGAGTACCAGTCTTGCGATGGTTGATAGCAGTTACGGCATCAGGTTTGAGTAATTTGCCGTTGTCAACGATCGCATATACTACCCAGTGATCGCCACATTCTAGACGTTGGCTAACTGAGCATTCTAAATAAGCTAGAGCATCAGTGAGGACTGTACAGTCGTTATCGGCAACTGCTGTGGAGAGAGAAGCAAATCGGTCTTCGCCTGGGGCAAAAGATTTGCGGAAATGCTTTGTGTAGTCGTGTTGATTGCCTTCTTCCAGGATATTCAAGACAAACTTACCGCCTGGATACAACAGAGATTCGATCGCCCGTTCTTTAGCGATCGCCATCGTAATTCCTGGTGGATTAAAGGTAGCTTGAGATACCCAAGCGCCGAGCATCCCTGTAGATACTTCTCCTTGCTTGGCACTAATCACGCACACTGAACCGACAATCCGACCAACGGCTTGTTCTAAAGGAGTAGCAGCTTGTTGGGGTACGCGCACTTTTTTGGCCTTTTTGAGTGCTTGAGCAAAGTCTGTGCCGACTTCTTCGCAGTATTTGAGAGTGACATCATCAGGTTTAAACTTGACTTTCAAAGTTTCAAAGCCAAACTTATAACCGGCATCCCGGAGTTTACCTTCAATTAAGTCAAAGGCTTCACCACTCCAGCCGTAGGAACCAAATACCCCAGCGAGTTTGTTGCTGTCACCAACAGTGAGGACAATTCCCAAGGCGGTGTGAATAGGTGTAGGCGCATGACCGCCAATGGTAGGAGAACCAATGATAAAGGCATCACACTCTTGTACAGTGGTGCGAATCTCATCAGGTGGAGCAAATTCACAGTTAATGGATTTTACCGCCACGCCGCCTTTAGTTAATCCCAGAGCGATCGCCTGGGCTAAGGTTGCAGTGTTACCATAGGCTGAGGCATATAGTAGAGCCACGGAGATTTCCCGCGTTCTTTGGGAGTGACTCCATTCAGCATAAGCTTTGGTCAGTTCGATTAAGCTGGTGCGTACCAAAGGGCCGTGACCTACTGCATACATCCTCACCTGTAAATCGGAGATTTTCTCCAAAGCAGCTTCCACATGCAACGCATTGGGAGCCATCAAACAGTTGTAGTAGTAGCGCTGGTCTTCCCTAAATGTCTCCCAGTTATCATCAAACACTTCATCGCCACAGATATGAGCACCAAATAGCTTATCTGTGTAGAGAATTTGGGTTTGCTGGTCGTAGGTACAAAGTCCTTCCGGCCAACGAGGACTGGGAGTAGGAAAGAATTTTAAAACATGACCCTTGCCCAAATCTAGGGTTTCTTTGCCCCGCATCACTAAGATGTTCAGACCATCTTCTGGGAAAGTATTCCGCAAGTTGGCAGCACCAGGCAGAGAACAAACAAAAGTTACCTGTGGTGCTAATTCTAAAATTGCCTTGTAGGTTGCGACTCGGTTGGGATTAAAATGGCCCAAGACTATATAGTCCAACCGTTTGACATTGATGGTCTGCTGTAATGCCTCTAAATAAATTTCGGTAAAGGTTTCAGCAGGTGGGTCAATAATTGCAATTTTATCACCTTCAATTAAATAGCAATTAGAGGTTGTACCTCTTTCAAGTGCGTATTCAATTTCAAACCGCAAACGTGACCAACTACGTGCTCTGAGAACCTTAGTATTTGTCGCAATGGGCAAAACTTGTACGTCACGGGGTTTGGAATTGGGCATAGGTTTTTGGTGAAGTTGGAGAAAAATTTGGAAAAACCGGGTAGGATTTACCCAGTTTTTAGCTAATTGCACGACGCGGTTCAGGGAAGATCGGAATTTCATGGGAATTTTGTGGAAGTAGGGGAGATGGACTTCTCTGCGAGAGGCTGCACTTAGGGCGCAGCTATGCCGCAGGCTTTACGACTTCGCTCAGTCCACGGGAGATGGGGAGATGGGGGGAAGTTCAGATTAATTATCTATACTTCCTATGCCCAATGCCCTATGCCCTATGCCCGGTTGTTGAGCGGAGTCGAAACAACGCCCTATTCCCTAGTAATAATTACCTACTTTGCGATGGCGAACTGCTGTCAATCCATCGGATTTGGAAACTCGCCCTTCTTGGACGGTGCAGTATAAAATCCAGTGGTCGCTACACTCAATGCTGTTTTGAACTTCACATTCCATGTATGCCAGTGCATCTGTGAGAATGGGAGAACCATTTTTCGCTGTTTGGGTTTTGACGCCAGCAAAGCGGTCAGCACCGGGATGTAAGCGTTTGAGGAAGTGCTTTTTCAGTTCTTGATAATTGCCTTCTTCTAAGACGTTGAGGACGAAGCGATCGCCTATTTGCATGAGAGAATCGATCGCGCGGTCTTTAGCAACGGCAATTGTAAATCCCAAAGGTTGCAAACTCGCTTGACTTACCCAGGATGCCAGCATGGCACTGCTGACATCACCTTTTTTGGTAGTGACAATATACAAGCCGTTGCTAATGCGACCTAAGGCTTTTTCCATATTCACATCAAGGGACTTGATCTGCTTGATGTTACGCTCGCGCATCAGCACTTGTCCCAAGTCTGTCCCTGCTTCTGCACACAGTTGGTAGGTGGCGGCGGTGGGAGCTTGTTTAATCCGAATGGCTGGGAAGGCTTCTTTGACACCCAAGTCAATAAATTTTCTGCGGATGGTATCAACGGGTTCATCATCCCCGCCGTAACATTCAAATAAGCCGACTAGTTGTTTATTTTTGACCACAGATAGCAAGGAACTTATCCCAGCTTGGGCGGCGGCGGCGGTAGTGGGAGGCATCCCAATAATAATGCCAGATGCTCTACCTGCAAGTTCTTGGATTTCTTGGAGTTCGGCGGAACTGAGATCGATCATTTCGATCCCCACTCCAGTTTTTTGGACGCCTTCACCAATTGCCTGAACTAACTGATCACCAAAGCCGTATTCTGAGACATAAAATATGCCGACGGTTGTTTCTGCTTTGGCTTGTCTTTGGCTCCAACTTTCGTAGCACCCAGTTAGTACATCCAGGTTGTGGTAAAGTAGGGGTCCGTGACCGTTGGCGATGATTTTAATTTTCCCCAGATCACCCATCCGCTTCATGGCGTTCAGCAAAGAGCGGGCATTGGGGCCCATCAAACAATCGTAATAAAATCTAAAGTCAGCTTCGATCGCTTCTAGGTCTTCATCAAAGGTGCGATCGTCACAGAAGTGCATTCCAAAAGCATCACAGGTGTAGATGACTTCGGTTTTGCGATCATAGCTGAAGATGGTGTCTGGCCAGTGCAGGTTAGGCGCACTCACAAATTCAATTTCGTGTCCTTTGCCAATATCTATGCGATCGCCACTTTTGACAATCCGCTTAGAAAAAGGATCATGTACCAACCCTTCTAAAAACTGGAGCGCAATTTTTGATGCTAAAACAGTGGCTCTCGGTGCTAACTGAAGGACATCTTCAACTAAGCCGCTATGGTCTGGCTCTGTGTGGCTAACAATTATGTAATCAATTGCCTTGGGGTTCACCAGGCTTTTTAAGGTTTCTAAATACAGATGACGAAACTTCTGGTGAGAAGTATCGACCAAAACTGTCTGCTCGCCCTGAATTAGATATGAATTGTAGGTTGTGCCGTTTTGCAGGCCAAATTCGATATCGAAGCGATCGCGGTCCCAATCAAGAGAGCGAATCGCCGTTGTATTAGGGGCAATTTTTACAGTTTGTATCGTTAGCCGATGCTGAACGTTCTCTGCCTGGGCGTTGCCGGTCGTAGACATCGATACCATTATTCGTCTCCGAGCGCAAATAAACATTATTGTTTCTTTGCCCCCATTGTGCCTATAAACCTTTTTTAAAGTTGTAATGAAGTTTATTTTTTGAGAAAATCAAGTTGTAGCAATTAATGCTGTTTTTTTGTGCAGTTTCTGCTTCAAAACATCCACTAAAAATATCAACTTGTTATTGGCATTACGTTTCAAATATTGATATTTCTTGGCATAATTTAAAATCCCATACATATCATACATGCTTTAGATTTATTGACAACAGTTTTGTAACAATGAGCATAAATTATCGTGGCGTTATATATATGTTTTCTACACAATCCATGAAGTGTAATTTTAGAAACCGCTTGCAAAATTCTCTAGTTTTAGATATTATATTTTTATAATGGGAATATAATGCGTCCATATATATAAGCTGTTAAAAATTAAACTTTAAATTTCCATAACCTGAGTACAAAACCAGCAACCTTGGTGATGGCTTAGTCTGTGTAGTGTTGGAGATGATCGGGAAAAAGGCGACAATCCAAGCGCAAACTACTAAGGCGGCAAAGGTGTTATTTTTAAGCCAGAGGATGATTAAAGGTGCGATCGCTACTATCGGGGTTGTTTGTAAAATTACTGCATAGGCAGATAAACTCGGCAGTTTTCCTCATCTATCCTGTATCCAATTTAAATTGGTATCACAAATGTTGAATGCTGATATAAAACTTTACATTTTTATTAAGACTAAGCCTAAAAAGCTGAAATTAGTCAACAAAACATAATCTCCTCAAACCAGTGAACATAACTGATTTTCTGACACATA
>JAESGB010000097.1_pt1 | contig 59000 bp, 55 predicted proteins | sample 9266211 | NCBI WGS metagenome assembly JAESGB01 (sample SAMN14514844, study PRJNA621659) | algae metagenome | isolation source: Goleter apudmare HA4340-LM2 and co-occurring heterotrophs from cave wall... | place: USA: Maniniholo cave, Kauai, Hawaii | collected 2009-07-28 | reverse complement strand
TTAATTATTTCGTTTTTTACGTTGAGTTACCCACGCTCTGGACGTATTTTGATGACGTATCAATTAAATTATCCTAAATCTAGCTAATCCAAGTGTTTTTTCCTCACTTGTGAGAAATGCGGGTTAACTGTGCGCCTGGAGGACTCTACCTGTCAACAAAGGACTTAGCGAAATTTATGTCAGCGTTAGACGATCCTCAGTTTTTGGATCGACGACAAAGAGATCGAATGATCAACAACGGAGATGCTGATAATCTTTTCGGCTTCTGGACGCGCAGTGGTGCTAAGGATGGGCGAAGTTTCATACATAACGGATACCGTGGTGAAGGTGGTGATGCATCCATTGCTTGGGTCATTCGTTTCCCATCTGGTGCTCATGCAGTGTTCACTGCAAACTCGCCAGCTGATGATGCTGATGTAGATGCAACATTGATCGCCGCCTATAATGACGCAAAGATATGAACTGTAGCATTATTGTTACTTTCATAGATACTATATTTTGTGTCTTAATTTAGTTATCTATTCGGGCAAATTTTGTGGCGATCACCTTCTTTATTCATTTATTTTGATCAGGTTTTGCACAATGTTTAATAAATGTATGTTGGATAATTCCTCAAAACTTTCTTTAACTATTATAACTTGCCCATCAAAAGAGCTAGTTACCGATTTAAATGAACGCGAGCAAGAAATTATTTCTGGTTCTGGAGGACGAGATGATGCTTGGACTTTGGGAGTTATAGTTAAAAGCAGCGACAGGCAGAAACCTTGGCTTGCTCCTAATTTTAAGTTTGATTTAGGAAACTTGTAAGGTGGCAATCTGAATGTAATATTAGATTTTGCAAAATAGTAAATAAAGCTTTGCAATATTACAAAGTATTAATTTCCTGAGGTGAACAAAATGCAAAACAAACATAATGTAACTAATTCAAAAAAATTACATAATCCTCAGCTATGGGTAGATATAAATCAACCAGAACAAGCATCTTTATCTGGTGGTACTGGTAACAACCCCATAGCAAACGAACTGACTCATACAATTCAACAAAGTTCTATACCGCCAGGCAGAATAGTTCTTTGGTTTACTAGTTAAATCAACAATTTAAAATTGAAACTTTGTAGAATATGGGTGGAAAAACATGCATGAGCCACAAAAAATTATATCCTCAAAACTTCGGTTAAATTCTTCACTTTGGCAGATTTTGAGCAATACCCAACAGGAAATTATTAAAGGTGGAGTATTTGATGCTTTTACTAAAATAGTTGTTGCACCTGAACCTAATCCGTCTAGAATCGACAAGTCAACACCCCTAATTGCTAAGGCTTTATGCAGCAATTAATGAAGTTAGAGAATAAAAACCATCCAATAACCTATCTTGTATAAGTTTTACCATTTCATACTTTAGGATAAACTTAAGATGAAAAAGCGACAAATAAAGGAAGAACTTTGGCACAAATTAGACGATGACCAAGCTGAAATTATTTCCGGTGGTTTACAGCGACTTCAGGAAGAATTTGCAGTGGAATTATCTATATATTCTAAGCCAAAAGAAATCGTCGTTGTCGGTTCAAAAATTCCCTAATCACACATGTGATTTAGTTGCACTGACATCAATAATAGCCTAGCTATAGATTTGGTTAGTAATTGCGATCGCATAATGATTTCTAAATCTTCAATCCAACAATCATCACCATCTTTTTTAAATGATCAAAAGTTACAAAATTTAGTGATGGATTTAAACGAAGAAAAGCAAGAAACAATATCTGGTGGTAATGACACAAAAAGATACGCAAAAGTCTTTAATTGGGATGTAAATAACTCCAGTTATCGAACTAGATGAGGTTAAATTAAGGATTGAGAAAATCTAAATGACTCCCCGGAAGTTGACTTAACTCTTCCGGGGTTCCTGTTAGCTTAATTTCGCCTTTATCCAACAATACAATCCAATCGGCGCGTTGAATGACTCTCGGACGATGGCTAATCATAATTGTAGTTTTACCTTGACGATGGGCTAGTAATTTATCGAGTACCTCAGCTTCTGTCACAGGGTCAAGTGCGCCTGTGGATTCATCTAAAATTAACAAGGGTGGATCTGTAACAATTGCCCGTGCGATCGCTAATCTTTGCCGTTGTCCTCCTGAAAGATTTGCGCCAAACTCACCCAATACAGTCTGATATTTGTCGGGTAGTTCGCTGATAAAATCGTCAGCACAGGCAATCTCGCAAGCATTGACCACTTGTTCTAAAGTGACATGCGGGTAACTAAAGCGGAAATTATCGATAATTGAGCGACTCCAAAAGTGCGCTTCTTGGGGTACAAGCACAACTTGCTGACGCAGACATTCTAGGGATATATCAGATTGGTTGTACTTACCAAAGCGAATATTGCCAGATTGCAGTGTGTAAAGACTGGCAATCAATTTTGCTACGGTACTTTTACCACAACCAGATTTACCAATTAGTACCGTAACTTTCCCACCGGGGATAATCAGAGAGAAATCTTGCAGCAAGTCTACTCGACCAGCATGATGAAAGCTCAGATGTTGACAAATAATATCGCCATCCGGAGTAATTTTGACCCAATCTTGAGGGGCATTATTGCCATTTTCTGGTGTAGCGTCAATGATATCATTAAGGCGTTGGCTGGCAGTTTGGGCACGGGCAAAATCGTCAACAAAGTTGATCATCGTACTAATCAAAGCTGTAAAGTTACGGTTCAAGCCGTTAAATGCCAACAGTTGACCGATGGTAAGTTCTTTGCGGATGACCAAGATACCACCAAAGCAGAGTATGGCAAGAGAACCCAACCCCGATACCAAGGTAGAGAACACACCATTGACAATCCCAATCTGCAATAATCGGAAAGTGACATTTGCCAAGCGTCCAAAACGGCTTTGGAGTTCTTCCCAAGCTTGAGGTGAAGCGTTAGTGGTTTTGAGTGTTAAAGCACCTTTGAAAGTCTCAACTAATAGTCCTTGGTTTTCTGTATCAGTAACTAAGACATCGTGGGTTTTCTGTTGCAAAGCAGGCAAGAAAACTATGGTAGATAGACTCATGAAGAAAGCTACAGCGATCGCAGCAATAGTCAACTGCCAACTATAAACCAGCATTAATCCCAAAGATACCAAAGCGATAAATAACTCACTAGGCAGAGTAGTTACGACCTGAGAAACTAGTAAATTAATTTCTCGAATGTCCCGCAGACGGCTCACAACTTCGCCACTGCGGTGAGATTCATAGTAGCTCAAGGGGAGTCGCAAAATCGCCCTGCCAAATTCCAATGCCAATCCTAATTCCAAACGTTGAGCAAAATGAGCTACTAAATGTGCTTGAATCAAACTTAACAAGCCGCTAAAAAAAATTGTTGCGGTAGTAGCGATCGCCACTGTCACTAAAAGTTCTACATCTGCCCTTACTAAAACATCATCGGTGAGGATTTGAATTAGTAGTGGAAACGCCAAAGAAAGTAAGCCAATCACCAAATTGAGCGGTAGAACTTCTGCAACTAAACCCCGGTAATGCCAAACACGACTCAGAAAACGTCTAAAACCAACAATCTGGTCATTTTGCTGTTCCCAGAAACGACTTTCATCTGGGACAAGCAGCAGCATGACACCATTCATCCATGACTCTGTCAGCGCCTCACGGGTAAGATAACGTACTCCTACTCCTGGATCGGCAACTACGTATTTTTTGCCTTTGCATCCGTACAGCACAACCCAGTGATACCCTTTCCAGTGGATAATCGCTGGTAAAGGAGCTTCTTGGAGGTGATCGATTAACTCAGGTGTAGCTTTCACAGAACGGGCATTAAAGCCCAGATTTTCTGCCCCGCGACGTAACCCCAAAAGTGTTGTTCCTAACTGTCCAGTACCAACTGCCTCACGGACACGAGGGATCGCAAGTGTACGTCCATAGGATTTAGCTACCGTAGCGAGACAGGCTGCGCCACAGTCTTCTTCACTATGCTGGAGAACAATTGGATATTTCATGAAAATTTTGAAAGTTTAGGAACTTCGGGCGGCTTCTTCTACACTCCAAAAAATAGATTGCGTAACAATTACACCTACTTTTGTGGCTTCAACCATTGTAGTATTTACCGAAGCGATCGCATTTTCTGAGCGACTTAATTTATTAGTTATTTAGCACTTTTGTAAATATTTTGTACCTCACAAATCCATCAGCAGTCTTGCCTTGCGTAACATAAACACTAGTACTGTTTCTTGACGGGATATGATGTCTACTCTCCCATCCATACCCGATTGAATAGTACACTTGCGACTCCCGTCCGATAATTTCATACCTTCAGGTTGAATAGTAACTTCGTAAGTAGCTCTGTTTGCAGTTGTGCTACTGGCATCTGCGGAAGATATCGCATCTGGAGAAATTTCTTTGACTACCCCTGAAAGAGTACCGTAGTCAGTATAAGAACAACCAGCAACTTGCATTTCTACTCTTTGATCTATCTGAATTTGCGGAATTTCCTCAGATGCTACCAAAGCTTTAATTACCAAAGGTGAATCACTGGGAGCAATTTTGGCAATGACATCACCAGAGCCTAGCAATTGTTGAGGGTTACGCAGATTGAGTTCCTGGATAGTTCCAGAGGCAGAAGCACGAATAGTAGTATCAGTAATTTCCTTATTAACCTGCTGAAGTTCTTGTGTATTGCTGCTTAATTGCTTTTGAATTTCAAATTTTTGGTGTATGAGTTGCGCTCTTTGTTGGTTTAACCTTGCCAAGTTGATTTTGCCTGTAGCAGTTTCTGCGGCAATTTTCTCTTTTGAGATCACCACGTTCGCATTACTGGGAGTAAGAGCAACTAATGCTACTTGTTGTCTAGCTTTGGCAGCTTCTATCGCTTGTTGTTGTTGCCCAACTGCTTGTCGATACTCTTCCACAGTCGCTTTTTGTGATTCTAGGAGTTGTTCTTGCTGTTCAACTGCTAGCTGTGCTTCTTGGAATTGATCTATGGAAATCGATCCGGATTGGGCTAGGGGTTGATATCTATCTCGCCTTGCTTTTGCTGCCTTGAAAGCAGCCTCACTAGACTTCAAATTTGCGAAAGCTGATTTCAACTTTAACTGTGTTTTTTGCCATTCCTTTTGGGTGTGTTGTAAATTGGCTGCTGCTTCTGTTGCTTGAGCAATCGAGCTAATTTGCTGATCTTTTAGCTCCCTTTGGTTGCGGCTAAGTTCTGCTTGCACGGAAGTGATATCATGATTAATGCGATCGCTTTCTGCGGCTACCTGTGCATCTAAAGCGCGAATTTGAGCATCAAGTTGAGATAGTTGCAGTTTGGCTTGTTGTATATTTGTGAGCAGTTGCTTTTTTTGGGTTTGGAGGCGGGAATCGTCAATTGTAGCGATGACATCCCCTTGTCTAAGCACTTGGTTAGCCTGCACAGCAATACTTTTAATAGTTCCTGCTGTTGCTGCTTGTACTAAGCGCAACTCTCCAGTCGGGCGAATTGTCGCTGGAGCTTTAATAACCACCTTATACTTAAGGATGGCTGCAAGAATAATCACAGTACCAAAAATCCCTAGGAGCACAACTCCGCCAACAGTAGCCCAAGGACTAATGGGGGGTAAAAACTCATTTGGTGTCACAGGATGGAGCCAGAAGTTGGGATTATTCTTATGCTCAGTTTTTGGTTCAGGAAGGCGCTGCATAATGGAGTATACAAAATTTGCGATCGCTGTGTTGAAAAATTTTTCTCTAGGATAAATCTTGCTCCTTGACTTTTTACAAATGACAAACAACCATCAATTAAGATTCACTTTCCAATTTGTCAGATCACCCAAAGAGCGATCGCGGTAATGTCGATAAGGCTCTGGGTTACTTTTAATTTTCACATAAAAACTATGAAAGCACGCATGACAATTCTTTTAATTACCTTAGTTTTTCCAGGTTTGGCAGTAGTGGGAGTATCGCTTTATTGGTTTAACCTGGACTATACAGCACTAATAAAAGCTGAAAAGCATCTAGAAACCCAAGTAGAGCTAAAAAACTTGAACGCCAGACAATTAGAGTTTGCCTATCATCGGACTTTAGCTCATCGCCTCAACGTATTCGCTGATGGCACTTGGGGGTTATTGGGTGGTGTCATCACAGCGCTAGGTATAAATGGATTAGTGACAGTTAAAAATAATAAGGCATGAAACAATAACTTTTGCCTCTTAACCCTGTACAAATGACAAACAACTTTTCTAAATCAGCCAAAGAGCGATCGTGGTAATGTCCATAATGCTCTGGGTTACTTTTAATTTTCATATTTTACTATTAACGTCTAGTTGTTTTGCGACTTGCAGGTGGTTATTTGCTGTATAATTGCTTCATATTCTAACATCAGCATCTAGTTGTTTTTTGGTAACTGATATTTGGTGAATCAAGTGGAAAGAAGTAGCTAAATGTCAATAGTTAAGTGATGGTTTTTACTGAAACTTTATCCAATATTTCTAGCCTGTAAAAAATAAGTTAAGCTTGTTGTAATTATGCTGAAACATATTGACTTTTCTCTTCAATTAGTAGGAATATAATCAAATACCATTAAATCTTCCCGCAATCTCATAAATTATTTGTGTAAGTCGCAATGATTCAATTAAGGCTGAAAAAATCGCTTAATTAATTATTTTTATTGTAATATTTTTCAAACATTTTGGAACCCCGAAATTGTCCAAAATCAAATGCTTGCTTGTTCTTGAATTTAGGACATAACTAATAGCTTTTGATCAAAAACTTTCCCTCGATATCGTGATTAACTGTGATATTAAGAAAGTAACATTAACATCATACAACTGCTTCAATATTATCGATAGTGCTACCATAAGATTAGTCAAAATGATGATTCCAAAGACAGAATTACTGAATATTCCTATTACTTGTTTGCCTTTGGATGAGCAAATAATGTTAATTGGATGCTGGGCAAAAATGAGGGCTAGTAGAGTCGTTTGTTTAGCCAACGTTCATATGATAATGGAGGCTTATCGGAGTCCTTCATTTAAAAAAAATTTACAAAAAGCAGATTTGGTAACTCCTGACGGGAAACCTTTGGTACTAATGTTACGTGGATTGGGGATTTTGCATCAAAATCAAGTTGCAGGAATGGATGTTTTCCTGAGTTTGTGTGCGTTAGCTGAAACTATGGGAACACCAGTTTATTTTCTTGGATCTACTCAAGAGATTTTAGACAAAATGAAACTAAAACTAGACCAAGAATATCCAATATTAAAAGTAGCAGGGATGAAAGCTATTCCCTATATGACAATTGATCAAATTGAAAAAACTCATAATATAGAGTTAATCAAAGAAATTAATCAAAGTGATGCAGGGGTTATCTTTGTTTGTTTGGGATGTCCTAAACAAGAAATTTGGATGTCTCACTATCAAGGACTAATTAAAGGGGTCATGATTGGTATAGGTGCAGTTTTTTCTATGTATGCAGGAGATACTCCACGCGCTCCCTATTGGATTCAACAGTTGTATTTGGAATGGTTATACCGTCTCTTGCAAGAACCACGCCGTCTTTGGCGACGTTATGGAGAAACAATTCCTCCTTTTATCTATTTAGCTCTTAAACAAGTACTTAGTTATTACAAAGAGAAATTTAAACAAGCTCGTAAAAAATTATCAGAAAACAATTTCTTGATAGATATTAGTCAACTAGATAATTCCCCCAGTAAGATTGGCGAAATTCTTTTGAAACAGGGGGTATTAAACGCAGAAGATTTAGAAAAATCATTACAAGAACAGAAACAATTTCCCAACATGAAACTGGGAGAGATTTTGATTAAAAACAATTTTATTTCTTTACCTCAGCTTAAGTACTATTTAAAAAATCAGCACATTAAACTAGGAGAAATTTTGGTTGAGAAAAAAATAATTAAGATTTCAACTATACAAAAAGCTTTGTTCATTCAAGAATTAAAGAAATCAAAAAAAATAGGAGAAATTTTGGTTGAGATTAACGTCTTGAGTTATGAACAAGTGAAAGTTGCCATTATGGAACAATATTTGAGAAGAAAAGGACTATGGCTACAAGTATCAGACAAAATTGATGTTCAGTCTAATGGTAAGGTTTTCTAACGGGTCAACTTGATTTTCTGAGTAGCATTACTTAATTTAATGAATTAACAGCAACAAATATGGCAATTAGTGACGACGTTATTCTTGGTGATAATGTAAATATTTTTCATCCAGACTTGGTTAATCTTTATGGTTGCAAAATAGGTAATGATACTAAAATTGGTACTTTTGTTGAGATACAAAAGAATGTCATTGTAGGAGAAAGATGTAAAATTTCTTCCCATAGTTTTCTATGTGATGGAGTAACTCTGGAAGATGAGGTGTTTATAGGTCATGGGGTGATGTTTACCAATGATCTCTATCCCCGTGCAACTAACGAAGATGGTAGGTTGCAAACCGAAGATGATTGGAATGCAGTTCAAATCATAGTCAAACAAGGTGCTTCTATTGGTAGTAATGCCACTATTCTTCCAGGAATTACTATTGGTAAACGAGCGATTGTTGGAGCAGGTGCTGTAGTAATTAGTAATGTTTCTGACTATGCTATTGTCGCCGGAGTTCCGGCTCGTGTAATTAGAGATGTTCGTTCTCATAGTTCAAAAGTATAAGCATTTTGATAGATATCTAGGAAATAGAAAATCAATGGAAAATAAAATTAATATTGGTGTAATTGGTTACGGTTATTGGGGTCCTAACTTAGTTCGTAATTTTATGGAATCACCAAGAGCTAAAGTTAGCATGGTGAGTGATTTTAAAACAGAATTATTGTTAAAAGCAAAAACTAGATATCCAGCCATTGAAGTAACTACAGATTGTCAAGACTTATTTACTAACCCCAATATTGATGCGATCGCGATCGCAACTCCTGTATCTACACACTTTGACTTAGCGCTGGCGGCATTAAAAGCAGGTAAGCATGTTTTAGTAGAGAAACCGATGACGGTTACAACCGACCAAGCACTGAGGTTGATTGAAGAGGCAGAAAAACGTAATTTAGTTTTAATGGTCGATCACACCTTTGTCTATACTGGTGCGGTTCAGAAAATGCGAGATTTAGTAGTCACTAAAGAACTGGGTGATATTTACTATTACGATTCAGTGCGGGTCAATTTAGGGTTATTTCAACATGATGTCAACGTCCTTTGGGATTTAGCTGTTCATGATTTATCGATAATGAACTATGTCTTACAAGAACAGCCGTATGCTGTCTCCGCGACTGGGATTAGCCATGTTCCTGGAGAACCAGAAAATCTTGCCTATTTAACTTTATTTTTTAATAACAACCTGATCGCTCATATTAATGTTAACTGGTTAGCGCCCGTCAAAGTACGTCGGACTCTGATTGGTGGTAGCAAAAAAATGATTCTCTTTGATGACTTAGAACCTAGTGAAAAGGTAAAAATATACGATAAAGGCATTACTTTAAACGGCAATCAGAATAGTAATACTGACAAGGTTTATCAGATGCTTATCGGTTATCGGACAGGAGATATGTGGTCTCCTAAATTAGAAATGAATGAGGCATTGCGGACGGAAGTAATGCATTTTGTTGAGTGTATAGAACAGGGTAAACGTCCGATTACCGATGGACAGGCAGGATTACACATCGTTAAAATTTTGGAAGCTGCTACCCATTCGATGCAACAGCAAGGTCAATTAGTAAAATTAAATTTAGCAGAGGTGGCAGCATGATTCCATTTGTAGATTTAAGAACCCAGTATTTAAGCATCAAAGACGAAATTGATAATGCTGTGTTAAAGGTGTTAGACAGTACGCAATTTGTTTTGGGCCAAGAAGTGAAAACTTTTGAGGAAGAGTTTGCTGCTTACTGCAATTCAGACTACGCTTTGGGTGTCAATACAGGTACTAGTGCCTTGCATTTAGCATTGCTAGCAGCTGGGATTGGTCTTGGTGATGAAGTTATTACTGTACCTTTCACTTTTGTCGCTACGGTTGCAGCAATTTGTTATGCAGGAGCTACACCAGTCTTTGTCGATATCGATCCAGTGTCTTACACCATTGATGTGACAAAAATAGAACAAGCTATAACCCCCAAAACCAAAGCAATTTTACCAGTGCATTTATATGGTCAACCGGCTGATATGGAGCCAATAATGGAGATTGCTCACCGTCATGGTTTGACCGTAATTGAAGATGCTGCCCAAGCTCATCGTGCTGAGTACAAAGGGCAAAGAATTGGGAGTATTGGGGATATTGGCTGCTTTAGTTTTTATCCTGGCAAAAATTTAGGAGCCTATGGCGAAGGTGGTGCAGTTGTCACCAGTAATCCTGAGTATGCTCGCACGATAAAAATGCTGCGGGATTGGGGACAAGAAGAAAGATATCATCATGTTCTCAAAGGTTACAACTACCGCATGGATGGAATTCAGGGAGCAATTTTGCGGGTGAAGTTACGTTATTTAGACCAATGGACGGAAGCACGCAGAACTCATGCAGCACATTACGATCAGTTGTTGGCAGATTCGAGAGTGAAAACACCGACAGTCATGCCTTACAGTCATCATGTGTATCATGTTTATGTAGTGCGAACTACGCAACGAGAGATGCTACAGGTAAAACTAAATGAGCAAGGCATCCAAACCGGCATTCATTATCCAATCCCAGTACATATGCAACCAGCTTACTCTGATTTAGGTTATAAACTAGGCGATTTTCCTAATTCAGAATTAGTAGCCAACGAAGTACTCTCGCTGCCAATGTATGCAGAACTTTTTTCCCAGCAAGTAGAAATAGTTAGCACTGCTGTATGTGAGAGTATCTAAATGTCTAATTCAGTTGTAAGTAGAATAGTTAAAGCCGTACATGGCTCTCACGAATTAAAGCCAGATTCGGAATATGAAATAGGATTAGCAGAGCATCTACGTCAGCAGTATAGCAATGAAGGTTTAATCGAATTGTACTCGCGCTTTGCTATTGGGGATGGCAAGTTTGATGCAATGATGCGAAGAGTAATTTGGCGTGCAGTAACCCGTAAATTTGGAAATGGTATCAATATTAACAGTGGCATAGGTTTTAAACATTTAGAAACATTTGAAATTGGAAACCAAGTTTTCATCGGTTCCCAAAGCTATCTTCAAGGAAGATTTGATGGCAGGTTTGTTATCGGCAATCATGTTTGGATTGGACCACAAAGCTACTTTGATGCTCGTGACTTAATTATTGAAGATTATGTAGGGTGGGGACCAGGAGCAAAAGTTTTGGGCTCTAGCCATACGGGAACTCCTATCGATATTCCCATTATTCAAACAGATCTAGAAATTAAACCAGTAAAAGTCGAAGCTGGAGCAGATATTGGCATGAATGCTGTGATTCTTCCTGGAATCACGATTGGTAAGGGCAGTATTGTGGGAGCTGGAGCAGTAGTAACCAAAGATGTACCACCATTTGCCATAGTGGCTGGTGTTCCTGCTCAATTTTTACGCTGGCGAGAAAAAGATCAAACATCAGACATATCAGAAAATAAAGACTATGCAAAATAAACGAGTTTTAATTACAGGTGGTGCGGGTTTAGTTGGTTCTCACATTGCAGATTTACTGGTAAAAGAGGAAGTTGCGGAGATTATTGTTTTAGATAACTTTACTCGCGGACGAAGAGAAAACCTAGCTTGGGCAGAAGCTAATGGATCATTAGTAACGGTAGAGGGAGATATTCGCGATCGCCAACTTCTAGCTGATATCATGCAGGGTGTTGATTTTGTCTTTCATCAAGCTGCAATTCGGATTACCCAATGTGCTCAAGAACCACGTTTGGCACTAGAAGTTTTAGCGGATGGTACTTTTAACGTCTTGGAAGCAGCAGTCAACGCCAAGGTCAAAAAAGTAGTTGCAGCTTCTTCTGCTTCTATTTACGGCATGGCGGAAGATTTTCCAACTACGGAATCTCATCATCCATATAACAATCGTACTTTCTACGGTGCTGCTAAAACTTTTAACGAAGGAATGTTGCGTAGTTTCTACGATATGTATGGGTTGGACTATGTAGCTCTACGCTACTTTAATGTTTATGGTCCACGCATGGATATTTACGGCGTGTATACTGAAGTGCTAATTCGTTGGATGGAACGCATTATTGCAGGTGAGCCACCACTAATTTTTGGCGACGGCAAGCAAACAATGGATTTTGTTTACATTGAAGATATCGCCAAAGCTAATATCTTGGCAGCTAAAGCTGATGTAACAGACGAAGTTTTCAATGTTGCGAGTGGAACAGAAACCAGCTTAAATGAGCTAGCTTTGAGTTTAGCGAAGGTAATGAAATCTGATCTCAAACCAGAATATGGTCCAGAACGCAAAGTCAATCCCGTACAAAGGCGAATTGCAGACATCAGTAAAGCCAAAAAATTAATTAATTTTGAAACAAAAGTGTCCTTAGAAGAAGGTTTAGAAAGATTGGTTAGTTGGTGGAGTTCTCAAAAACAGGAGAAAGAAACAAGTAATGTCTGAAAAAATCAACAAAATTCCGATTGCTAAACCCTGGACAGGAGAAGCAGAAGCAGCAGCAGCAAGCCGTCCTATCCTATCTGGGTGGGTTACTCAAGGACCAGAAGTAGAAGCCTTTGAACAAGAGTTTGCCGAACTGGTCGGAGCTAAATATGCCTGTGCGGTATCTAATTGTACTACCGCATTACATTTAGCCTTATTGGCAGCAGGGGTACAAACGGGGGATGAAGTAATTACCGTCAGCCATTCCTATATTGCTACGGCTAACAGTATTCGTTACTGTGGGGCAACACCAGTTTTTGTAGACATTGAACCCCATACATATAATATTAATCCTACTCTAATTGAATCGGTAATTAGCGATCGCACTAGAGCAATCCTTGTTGTCCACCAGATGGGAATGCCCTGTGATCTTAAAGCAATTATCGATATTGCTCGTCAATATAATCTACCAGTAATTGAAGATGCAGCTTGTGCGATCGGCAGTGAGATTCTTTGGGATGGACAGTGGGAGAAAATTGGTAAGCCCCACGGGGATATTGCCTGCTTTTCCTTTCACCCCCGTAAGGTAATTACTACTGGTGACGGTGGCATGATTACTACCAATAACCCTGAATGGGATCAGCAATTTCGCCTCTGGCGACAACACGGTATGAGCGTTCCCGATACCGTGCGTCACGGTGCTAAACAAGTTATCTTCGAGTCCTACCCAATGTTGGGCTATAACTACCGCATGACCGACATTCAAGCAGCAGTAGGGCGAGAGCAACTGAAAAGATTACCAGAAATTATCGAACGCCGACGTTTTTTGGCAGAGCGATATCAGCAAATGTTGGCAGATGTACCTGGATTAAAATTACCGACAGAGCCAGCTTGGGCAAAGAGTAACTGGCAAAGCTTTTGTGTTCGCTTACCAGAGGGAATCGACCAATTGCAAGTAATGCAAGCAATGCTAGATGCTGGAGTGTCAACGCGACGGGGAATAATGTGCGCTCATCGTGAACCAGCTTACAGTCATGAAAAGTGGTCTTGTGGAATTGAACAAAAAGATTGTGGCTGTCAAAAGGAAAGTTGCGATCAATTGCGTGAGAGTGAACAAGCGCAACAGGAGTGCATTCTGTTACCTCTTTTCCACCAAATGACTGAGAAAGACCAAGATTATATCAGTAGGATTTTTGAAACTAATATAAGGAAATTATGACCAAAGCCAGTAACACATTTTTCGGAAGTAAATTTACTATCTTCTTGACTTAATGACTGTAAGATCCTTCTCTTTTTTCCGTTGGTACTAGGAAAGTCCAAGAAATAAGATAATCGATCCTATACTGTTTTTGTATAAATCAGGACTTACGCACTAACTACATATTTCTGTCATTGCGACGTAAGGAAGCAATCTCAAAGCCCTGATTTCTCATGGCGATTGCGTAGTCCTATAAATATCAACAAAGTAATAACGAATACTCATGCCATAGGAAAAATTATATGAATAATATTAAAATAAATGCTCAAGATAATCATAAGGATTTGCAATCAAAAACATTCAAATTCAAACAAATAATTAAAGAATTTTTGCCACCCGTATTAATAAAATTTTATCGAAAAATAAATCATTCTCAACCCTTTATAGATGAAAGTTATTTCCAAGAAGGAAAAGAGCAAAATCCTGATTATTACGATAAAATGTTTATAACCAACGAAAACGAACTGTGGAGTAAGCACTACACAGAATCATATTACTATCCCCTATGGACTATCTTAACTGATCGTATTATGAGGGATGGGAAAACATTTTCTGTGCTAGATATAGGTTGTGGTCCTGGGCAATTACCGCTTCTTCTTTATGACCAGGGACTTACTCGTTATCTAGGCTTTGACTTCAGTCAACAAGCTATTAACTACGCCAAAAAGATGTGTCCGAAGTTTGATTTTTTAGTGGCGGATGCTTTTCAAACAGATTTGTATGATGTATATGACTATGATACAGTTATTTGCACTGAATTTCTCGAGCATGTTGAAAATGATTGCAAAATAATTTGTAAAATTCCTTCTGGAAAACACTTTTACGGTACTGTTCCCAATTTTAGTTGTGATTCACATGTAAGGTTTTTTAAAAATATTGAAGAAGTAAAACAAAGATATGAAATTTATTTTCATTCTTTTAAGGTACATGTTCATCTTGCGAGTACAAACGGCATATTTTTTTTTGTTCTGGAAGGAATAAAAAAATAAATCCTTACTCAGACTTTAATCAGTTAATTATTGAAAACTTGCATATGAAAAAAATTTCTGATGATTTACTAAGTCTTTGGGAAGAAAAAGGTACTTGTCTTGTGATTATCAGGGGTAGTGCTACAGTTGGACACACTTTAGTTGCGAGTATTTTAGACAATAATGGTTTAACTTTGAGAGGGGTGACCATGAACTACCAATGGCAACAGTCAGTGAACGGCAGTTGGAGCGATATTGTTGGAGAAACAACCCAGTCACTAACATTAACAAATTCTTTACTAGAACAGCAGGTGCGGATGTTGGCAAGCTGCATCGGTTCATTGGGTACCAGCAAATACATTGCTAGTCCGGGGGTGAGTGTCACGGCTCAAAATGCGATCGTCCTGGAAAATCAAAAGGCTGGGACAACCGCTTGGAAAATCACAAACCCGGCTATGAATAATGAGATTGCTGGCTATGGGGATGCAACCAGTATCAACAAAGGACAAGCCTTAAACCTGAAGATTTCCCTGGCTCAAGCCGGACAATACAACCTCGATGTCTATCGCTTGGGGTACTATAGTGGCACGGGAGGTAGGCTGATAGCCAGTGTGACGGGGCTCAATGGGGTGACTCAAGTAAGTCCTACCATAACAAATGCCATTACCAATCTAGTTGAGTACAAATGGAATACCTCCTATACTCTGCAAACTGGCACAGAATGGACTACTGGTCTCTATCTGGTAAAGTTAACTGAAAGCAGAACGGGCAAGCAAAATTACATCCAGTTTGTGTTGCGGGATGATAATCGCCCGGCAGACTTGGGCTTCCAGGATGCCATTAACACGGCCGTAGCTTACAACAATATTGGTGGCTACAGCGTCTATGACTTCAACAGTAATGGTGGCACACGCGCTTACCAAGTATCTTTTGATCGACCCTTCCAATATGGTTCTGATTTTGGTTCAGAACAGTTCAACAATATGTTGACCTGGGAGTACAACATGACGCGCTGGCTGGAATCCCAAGGCTATGATGTCTCCTATTACACCAACTTAGATGTGAATACCAATCCCTGGCAATTGTATTCCCAGAAAATATTTCTCTCGGTAGGTCATGATGAGTACTGGTCGATGGATCAGCGCAATAACGTCCAACAAGCCAGAGACAATGGTATTAACCTAGCCTTCTTCTCAGCTAACACTGCCTATTGGCAAGTTCGGTTCGATCCTTGCAGTAGCGGACAAGCGAATCGCGTGATAACCATCTATAAAGATACTTCAGGGATCGGCACTGGCGCGTCACTCGATCCCATTGCTTCAACAAACCCTACTGCAGCCACCACACTTTTTCGGAATCCAGAAGTCAATCGACCAGAAAACGAATTGTTGGGAGTTGGATATGTTGGAGATTGGGGGGCTGGTAATGTTTTCAAGGGTTTTGATTATGTAGTCAGCAATGCCTCCGATCCTTACTATGCCCATACTGGACTTAAAAATGGAGATAAACTTACGGGTTTAGTGGGCTATGAGTGGGATGGATTGCTAAACAACAACTTTGTCCCAGAAGGACTGGTTGTATTATCGCAATCGCCTGTAAAATTCCAAGGATTACTACCACAAGTGCCTCCAGGAACCAATACAGCGATCTCCAATGCCGTGCGTTACACATCTGCCAGTGGAGCCAAAGTCTTTTCCATCGGCTCCATTCAGTGGGTATGGGGCTTAGATAGCAACTGGGTTATGAATCCTCCTGTGGAAAGCAGTTGGCTGAGAAAAGTGAAAAGTTGGCTGAGAAAAATGAAAAGCCTTTGGATAGATAGATCAAGGATTACAAGTCCTCGTGTTGATTCTCGCGCTCAGCAAATCGCAGTTAATGTGTTTGCTGATATGGGAGCTAAACCTCAAACCCCATCTACTCATATTTTATATGAATGTACGGAGAAAAAAGCATGACTCTAAGAAGTATGGCAAAGCAATTAGTAGAACAACTGACCGGTACTCATATATATCGTTCAGTACCTCACGGTGTCGATCCAATTCGAGACATCGCCAAATCCTTGCGAAGGTATCGCGCTGACATTATTTTTGACATAGGCGCAAATGTGGGGGAGTCCTCAAAGCTCTATTTGGACAAGTTCCCAAATTCTCACATTTATTGCTTTGAGCCAGTGAGTGTTACATTTCGTCAGCTTCAAAATAATTTAAAAGGTAATAAGCATGTTGATTGTTACCAACTAGCTTTTGGTTCTGCAAAGGGCAGGGGCAAGATGGTTCTCCAAGGTGGCTACTCTGATATGTTCTTTCTATTAAATCAGTCGAAGGAGTCAGCCATAAACAGTAATGTGCTGACTGAATCAGTAGATGTTGTCACATTGGATGAATTCTGTTATGCAAAGGAAATCGATCGCATCAGTTACCTCAAAATTGATACAGAGGGAGGAGATCTCGAAGTTTTGAAAGTTGCTGTGAATATGTTAACGGAACAGAGGATAGACTGCGTGCAAGTGGAAGCTGGTATGAACCCTAATAATAACCGGCATGTGCCACTTGAATTTCTGAAGAAATTTCTTGAGTCTCATAAGTATTTTCTCTTCGGAATCTACGAACAAATGAGTGAAGACTGGGCTAAAGGAGAGCCTCATTTGCGGTGGACAAATCTCCTATTCATTTCTCAGCACATGATAGAGATAAATAGGAGATTACTAAACTAATCATTCTTGCAGTATTCCAGGAGCAATATTATTATGTCTCTTATATCTATTGTAATACCTGCTTACAAGCGCGGTCTCGTAATTGAGAAAGCTATACGAAGTATCTTGGGGCAAACCCATCAAGACTTTGAGATTCTTGTTGTTGATGATGGTTCTAGAGATGATACAGAATCAGTCGTTGCGTCCCTTTCTAAAGAAGAATCCAGGATTCATTACTTCTGTCATGACACTAATCGAGGCGCTCAGGCTGCTCGAAACACAGGTGCTAAGGCAGCCCAGGGAGAATGGATTGCTTTCTTAGATTCAGATGACTATTTTACGCCAAATAGTCTGGAAGTGCGAATATTGGTTGCTCAAAGTCAAGGGGTGAAAGTTGTACATTCCGAATGCGAAGTTTTAAGAAAAGATAAAAGCATGACTGCTTATGGAGTTTCACCATTGAATGGCTACGTCTATCGAGATATGTTGATTGATCCTGGACCATTATTCTCGGGACTTTTAATTGCAAAGGAAGCACTTGAAAAAGTCGGTTATTTAGATGAACAAATTATTTCTTATCAAGATTGGGATACGGCCATCCGATTGGCAAAATATTATCCTTTTGGTTTTGTAGCAGAGCCTACATTTATCTATGATTGTCGTGGTGATGACACCATGTCTAAAAGCGTGGTGCTTGACATCGAAGGTTACAGGCAAGTATTCAATAAGCATTTTTTTGAAATTGTCAAGCAGGTAGGTCCACGCAATGTGGCTCACCATTACAGGGCAATCGCAGATCGTTATCAATTGGCTGGCGACCAGAATTCTGCCCGACATTATCGGATGATATCTCTTTTATGGTGGCCTTTTCGTTTCAAAACTATTTATCGCAAGATTCGACAACTTATCTACACTACATAAGAAATATATATGGACATCGTTACAAGTTGCCCAATACAACTTAACCGTCAGGAGCTTTTGGACATCTGGCGACGCTGTCTCACTGGCGATCACTTTACAGACCCACACGAAGGAATCTTCGACGAGCTTGGCAGATACTTTGAGTTGTCTCCAGAGAAGGTTCGCTGGATATGCAAAAACTCCGCAGAGATTGTCAACGAGGAGTGGCTTAAGACGGGTCAATCGACACCTGACGATATCTACCGCTTCTATCAAGCTCAGACATACTGGCTCTTTGGCACGCTGAGGCATCATGCCGACCAAGCACAGCCCCATATTGCACACGCTGCTGTCGAGATTGCACACACCTTCCAGAATTTTCCCACTGGGCATCACCTCGATTTCGGCTGTGGTGCTGGAACTGCCAGCCTATTTTTCAATGCTCTCGGGTGGCAGACTGATCTGGCTGATGTTTCGAAGACGGCTATAAACTTCGTGCGTTGGCGGTTTGAACAGCGAGGAATACAAAGTACGTTTTACAATTTTGAAACCGACCAACTTCTGCCAAATACATACGACCTGATCACTGGATTCGATGTTATGGTTCATGTTGCCGATATTCCTACAGTTCTGCACCGACTACATCAGAGTCTCAAACCTGGCGGGTATCTGGTGTTCAACGTTGTTAGTCGGAATCCGTCTTCTCCAACTACGTCTCAGTGGCATCTCTACACTGCTCACTATCCGGTGATACGTCATGTCCGGCAGACCGGTTTCCGTCGCCTACCAAACATTCTATCCTACTACTGCTATCAGAAAATTGATCGTTCACCACTCAATGCATCTGCTGTGGGTAGTGTTGATCGTATAATACACAATAGATTCGAGAGTGGAGTCCGTAACTACGTCCGCAATCACGCCCGAAAACTATTGCTCCCGTATAAAGAAGAGATCAACAAGATTCGTACATGGCTTTCACGCTAAGTAGGCTTCTGTGAAGGGGAAGCTTACAACGATGCATAAGTGAATTTTGGTTTCACAAAACATTGTTATTGATGAATTTTTTATTGATTTTAGACCATTCTAAAAGATTAGAATGTGTATCGAGTTGTTGCCCCAAAAAACATGGATATTTGCAAAAGTCCAGGCTATATGGTTCAGCTAGATTCTCTAAGAGCACTAGCTTTGTTTGGTGTCATGATTGAGCATTTTTTACCAGAAAGTATTTATGGTTCTTTTCTATCTTCTTGGAAACCAGCCTTCCCTTTAGAATGGGGATCGGGAGTTACACTCTTTTTTGTTCTTAGTGGTTTTTTGATTACTGGTATTCTTTTACGATGCCGAAATATCAGCCCAACGAAGCAAAGCATCGGATTTACGATTCAGAGATTTTATATACGACGTTTTCTCCGAATTTTTCCAATTTACTACCTTACTCTTGCCGTTGCCGTGATTATATTTGAGAAGGTAAGAAGTGACTTTTTTTGGCACTTAACTTATACAACTAATGTCATGGTTTTTGTCCAAGGATTTGATGAATATGCGACCCATTTTTGGACATTGGCAATGGAAGAACAATTTTATCTAGTTTGGCCTTTGGTGATACTTTTACTGCCTGAAAAACAGATTCTAAAAGCTATTCTTATAACAATTAGTCTGTCACCTTTATTCAGATTTATAGGCTATTACGGTTTTGGTTTAACTCCAATTCAAATTGGGGTCTTTCCTCTTGCATCTTTAGATGCTCTTGGATTTGGTGCATTGTTGGCATTTTACACACACAATCATGCTCAATTCAAGTACACCAAACGAAATTTATGTAAGTTTGGTCTGTGGATTTGCTTACCGTTACTAATTTTTTTTACAATTGTTTCCTTCGCTTTCCAAGGAACAATTCTGCTTAATACTTTAATTAAACCAACTATTTTAGCTATCTTTTTCGTCTGGTTAGTCAATGGAGCTGCGAGAGGCTTTAATGGTCTTTCAGGAAGGCTTTTGGAACTCAAGCCTTTAGTATTCATCGGTAAAATTAGTTACGGAATCTATATTTATCATAATTTCATGAATCCTATCTATGGCATACTCTCTTGGCATTTAAATCTTCCTGATTCGATTCCTCTGTTGTTGGTAATTATTTTAAAGTTTATGGCTTCATTCGCTATTGCCATTCCCTCTTGGGTTTTCATTGAAAAGCCGATTAATAACTTGAAAAAGCATTTTAATTATGAAAAAGCCTAATCTAAAAATAAATGGATAATCAATCATTTAGATTAATGACTAACGATAACCTCGATATTTGGAGAGAAGAAGGCACTCGAATGATCCCAAAAAATCTCGAGGTTTTCAATAACTTGATCTTAAAAGCTGAAGATTTAGTAAGCCGAAAGCAGTTGGATGCTGCGGCAGCATACTTACAGATTGCAGCAGCCCATGCAGTTGTCAACCATTGTGGTTTTTACAGTTGTCCCAGGCTAGAGCATATTCTTCTCAAAATTGGTCAAAGATTCATGTCGAAAAGCGTTTACCCTCGAAAAGGGGCTTCTTCAACTGAAAGAGTTAAGAAAATTTTACACGTTTCTACACACGTCAGTCATATAGGTGGGATTTCCAGATTGCTTCAGCGCTGGATTCAGCAGGATTCTGAGCGATCTCACTCTATTGCCCTAACAAAACAAGGAAGTTTGCAAGTTCCCTCAATCTTACAGGATACAGTGTTAAGAAGGAACGGTAGTATTTATCTACTAGATGAGGGAGTTGATAAAATCACCTCTATTGCAAAACGACTCTATGAATGCTCAGTAGATGTAGATATAGTCATTATACATACATGGGAATTTGATGTTATACCCACTATTGCATTTGCAAATAAAAAAGAATCGCCGCCAATAATATACGTAAATAATGGAGACCATTGGTTTTGGGTTGGAGTAAGTATTAGCGATGTGGTGGCGAATCTTCGTGAGTCTGGTATGCGCTTGTCAGAAGAGCGTAGGGGGATTGAGTCAGAACGAAACATGCTCCTCCCAACAATCTTAGAGCCCCTTCCAAGGACACTTTCTCGTTCGGAGGCAAAACAACTTCTAGGAATTGACCAAGACTGCACTATGCTTCTATCTATAGCTAGAGCAGCTAAGTATAGAACAGTTGGTGATACGAGCTTTGCCGATGCTCATGTTCAGTTACTCAAACATCATAAACAAGCAGTATTAATTGTGATTGGACCAGGTAATAGCGACGAAGATTGGTCCAAAGCTATTAGTCAAGTAGATGGAAGAATTCGAGTTTATGGAGAAACTCAAGATACGACTATATTTTATCAAGCGGCTGACATTTATGTTGACTCTTTCCCTTTCGTTTCAATAACTTCTTTGCTAGAGGCTGGTAGTTTTGGTGTACCTTTAGTAAGCCGCTACCCCTACTCTTCTGATGCCAGCGCAACTCTTGGGGCTGATATGCCAGGTTTGTCTGGAAATCTCATTCGAGTGAGAGATATTGATGAGTACACAGATGTTTTATCTCGCTTGATTGAAGACCAAACTTTCCGATTATCCTTAGGACAAGCTACAAAAAGTAAAATTGAGGCAGTTCATTGGGGAGAAAATTGGCAAAATGTCCTAAATGAAGTCTATCACCAAGCAATTACTTTACCAGCAGTATTACTACCCTTAGCTTCGGTAGATAAGGTATTCTTAAATGAGCCAGATGTTTATTTACCCCTTGTAAATGGCATGGAAATTAACAGGGTTATACAATCCCACTTGCCATACATGCCATTCCGACACCGTCTATTTATGTGGCTAAGTATGGTTAGAAAATATGGTCTTCGTAATAATCCACCCAATACTTTAATCGCCGGGAGATTTAGAGCAAGATTCTACACATTGCGCTCTCGACTGCCGCATTTTTTGAAGTTATTGAGGTTCTCAAAGTTGTAAATGAGATACTCTCGGCTCAAGTTTCGCTTGTATTGTAATTTATTTTTTAATAAAAAAATTATATTAGGACATTGTCTGTATTTATGTTGCAATTTGCATCTAAGCTTTTATACCTTACTAAAGGGCATCACAAGATGCTTGTTGTAATGGTTTTTGTATTTATAATTGTCTCTTTCTTAGAAGTTATTGGAACTGCGATGATTGGGCCATTCATTGCCGTTGCTACTACTCCAGATTTAATTAAAAATAATTATTGGTTGTATCTAATATACAGCCAATTAAACTTTAGCTCTGAACAGTATTTTCTGATATTTTTAGCTATAATAGTGCTAATTGCCTATTATTTAAAATCATTTTTGAGTTTTGAAGCTCAAAAATCAGTGTTTCAATTTGGCTTCACCTTGAAAGGGAATCTATCACATAAGCTGTTAAAAGCTTATCTTGAAGCTCCTTACAGCTTTCATCTACGGATTAATTCTGCATCAATAATTCAAAATATTACTAATACCACAGATAACGTTTGCCTTGGCGTAGTGATGCCTCTTCTAACAGCTATCTCTAATTTTGCTATTGTTTTAGCCTTAACTCTACTTTTAATTAAGGCTAGTGCCATAGCACTGTTTATGATTGTTTTACTATTGCCTGTTGTCTTTGGGCTAGTCAAGTCACTGAAAAGTCGTTTGGCGTTCTGGAGCAAGGAAGGATGGGGATCTGAGGAAGAGATGATTCGTATTGTACATCATGCTTTAGGAAGCTTGAAAGAAACCCGTGTGATTGGTTGCGAATATTATTTCGATCACCAAATGGAGCAACAGACTAAGAGGTTCGCCGAAAATATATCATTGAATCGAAGTTATGGTAATCTTCCACGCTTTGTGATTGAAGCCTTTATGATTACCTTTTTAGTGATTTTTACACTTTTGTATATTAATCTAAATCGAGGGCAAGGACAAAATCTGTCAGCCATTTTAGGGATCTTTGCCCTTGCCTCAATTCGTCTTCTTCCCGCAGTAAGTAACTTAGTAGGAGCAATTAACGTATTTAGATCAAATACTTTTGGCGTTGATAAATTATTCTTTGACTTTCAAGAGATAGAAAAACTAAAAAATCTACCTACTGCTAGTATTAATCATCTCCCAAAAAACTTGTCACTTGGTTCTGATGCATTGCCCTTTTCATTGAAGAAGCAGATAGTTCTCAGCCAAGTTACTTTTCAGTATCCAGATACTTCAAGGAAGTCGTTAGACGAAATTTCCTTGACAATTCCAAAGGGCGAGTCCATCGGTGTAATTGGTAAGTCCGGTGCTGGTAAAACGACTTTAGTGGATGTTCTCTTAGGTCTTTTCATTCCTCAATGTGGAGACATTAAAGTTGACGGGGTTTCAGTCTACAGTAATTTACGCTCTTGGCAGAATATGCTTGGTTACGTTCCTCAATCTATCTTTTTGATAGATGATACTCTAGAGCGAAATATTGCCTTTGGTGTACCGGATCATTTAATTGATCAAAATCGATTAAGAAAGGCAGTTGAGATGGCTCAACTGAGTGAAGTGGTGGAGCAACTACCAGATGGTGTTAAAACAGTTGTTGGCGAACGGGGAGTACTTTTATCTGGAGGACAACGGCAAAGGGTTGGAATTGCACGGGTGCTTTATTACGAAAGAGAAATACTGGTTTTCGATGAAGCAACTGCTGCCCTAGATACAGAAACAGAGCATCTGATTACTGAAGCGACAAAAGCTTTAGCTGGCACTAAAACAATCATCATTATTGCACATCGTCTTTCAACAATTGAACATTGCAATCGCATTTACCAACTCGATCAAGGTCGAATTGTCAAATCAGGTAGCTACCAGGAAGTTATTCTAGATAAAAACAAATAGGAGTTACCTAGTTATTTTTACTTTAATGTTCTTGATTAATTTATCACTCTTGGAGTCTAAAATATGCATCCTTTTATTACAAAGTTATTAGTCCCTATTTCAGGCAATGCAATAGTTCAGGCTGCAATCCAACGTTTAGTTTTTTCCCAATTCCTACATTATCTTATTGGTATTGGATCTGGTAGTAATTCTTTTGTCAGTGGCGAATCAGTATTATTCAAACTATTGAAAAAACATTCTACTCCAGAGCAACCTCTCTGCATTTTTGATGTTGGCGCAAATCAAGGTCAATTTCTTAGTATGGCACAACAACACTTAGAGGATTTAGCATTAGAGGTTTATTCATTTGAGCCTAGCCAATACACATACAAAATTTTATGTGACTCTGCCAAATATTATGATAATGTCACTCTCAATAATTCTGCTTTGGGGAAACAAATTGGTGAGACTAAATTGCATTATGAGAGGGATGGCTCCTGGTTAGCATCTTTATCTAAGCGTAGGTTAGATCATGTCGGTATTGACTTTAAATACTCTGAAACTATCAAAATTGATACTCTGGATAACTATTGCTCATGCTATGAAATTCAGCATATTGATTTGCTAAAGCTGGACGTTGAGGGTCATGAACTTGATGTACTTGAAGGAGCAGTTGAAATGCTTGAAAAGAAGAAAATTAAAATGATATCCTTTGAGTTTGGCAGTTGCAATCTTGATTCACGAATCTTATTTCAAGATATCTTTTACTTTCTGCAAGCCCATGGTATGGGTAATATTTTTAGAATTACTCCTTCTTGCTATTTAAGCCCCATACTTGAATATCAAGAGGTCTACGAACAATTCCGTACAACAAATTTCATTGCTTTACCCAGTCGTGATAACGAGTTTTCCTAACCAGAAAAAATTTGAGTGGCTTCTTCCAATCTACACCCTACGAACATAAGAAATACTGATAATTTTAGTTTTCAGAATGGATAGAAACTCGATCCAAGCTTTTTTTGAAGAACAATGCACGCAAGGCAAGGTGTCAAAGCTTTTCTCTTACCAATACTTCTATTTCAATATCAATTAGGATAAATGTGCCAGTTGCGTAAGTTCTGGTAATGAAAAACCAAAATTTCTACTATTCACTAGAGTAAATCTACAATGAAACTAGCGTATACCACTACCTATGATGCACGAAGTTTGACAGGTTCAAATGAGTGGTCTGGCTTAGGTTACTACATTTCACAATCGTTGAAGAAGCAAGGTATGCATCTGGAGTATTTCGGTCCTCTGGAAGAGAAATTTATATTTAGGATTGTGCAAAAGTGCAAACGCCGCTACTACAAATTTTTTCAAAATACACATTATGAAAAAGACTCAGAACTGCTAGTTTTGAAGCATTATGCTCATCAGATTTCTAAAATGCTTTCCGTGAGGAATGCAGAAATCGTGTTTAGTGCGACGATAAGACCAATTGTCTATCTTGAGTGTAAACAACCTATTGTTTTCTGGGCAGATGCAACCTGTGCTGGCTTGGTGGATTTTTATTCCCAGTATAGTAATCTCTGTGAGGAATCTCTCGATAATTGGCACATGATGGAAAAGCTAGCTCTAGAAAAGTGTAAGTTAGCGATTTACGCTTCTGAATGGGCGGCCCAGACGGCAATTGAGTATTACGGTGCCGATCCAACGAAGGTGAAGGTAGTGCCATTTGGTGCCAACATTCATAGTCAAAGAACCTTGACTGAGATTAAAGGTCTGATTGCAGCTAGACCTGCAAATAAATGTAAACTGTTATTTTTAGGGGTTGATTGGTATCGAAAGGGCGGAGATGTTGCCCTCAAGGTTGCTGAAGAACTTAATAATTTAGGTCTAGATACAGAATTGACAGTTGTTGGTTGTCAACCAATTGTCGAAGGTCGTCTCCCTAGCTTTGTTAAATCTTTAGGATATATTAGTAAATCTACTATTGCGGGAAAAGAGAAAATTAATCAACTAATTGCAGAGTCTCATTTGCTCATTCTTCCTTCGAGAGCAGAATGTTATGGCGTAGTTTTCTGCGAAGCTAATTCATTTGGTGTTCCTTGTATTTCCAGGAAAGTTGGTGGAATTACAACAATTATTAAACCGAATATTAATGGTAATCTGTTTGATATCAATGCTGACATATCTGAATATTGTGATTACATCACTCGGTTGTTTGACAACTATTCAGATTATCAGAGTTTGGCATTATCCTCTTTTAACGAATATCAATCGCGACTGAATTGGGTAGTAGCAGGTAAAACAGTCAAAAACTTACTAAGGGAAAATATTTAACATTATAAAATCCAATAAAAACTGATTTTTTGTACATGATATATATGCCAAACAATTGTTTAAAATTTAAATTTTGCCATTAAAATAAATTTTAGATTTTCATGCAATCAAGAAATTTATTTTTTATTGATAAATAATTTTGTTGTTCCTTATCTGACTTTGCTTTTAATTTTTTAGCATAATCAAGTTCTGAAGAGCCTAAAACAATAAAAAGTTAACATCATGCATCAATTGCGTAATTCAATTGCTTATCTATCCCGCTCTACACCATATTTTCGTGGAAAGCGTCATCTTGGGAACGTAATTAGTCATTTATTGACTAACTTTAATAATAACCAAGAATGTATTTCAAAAGTTAAAATGCGAGATGGAACCTCGATGCGGTTGGATGTGCGAAGTAGAACAGAGCAGTGGTCTTATTGGACAGGAGCTTATGATAATGACATAATTTCAAGATTGTCTAATTGTCTGAAAGAAAAATGTATTGTATTTGATGTTGGTGCGAATATTGGGTTTTATTCAGTCCCATTAGGTCGCACTTACAAACATTAAATGGTAAATTATATGCTTTTGAGCCAGTTAAATCTAATTTCGAGCGTCTTAAGACTAACATCTCATTAAATAATCTCGAAGAGACTGTCTTGGCATACGACATTGCCCTAGGAGATGATGAAGGTATGATTGAAATCTCTATGGAGAATAAGAATAATTCTAGTACTGGAAATGCTGTAATGATTGCAGCATTTCCAGCCGATTATTTTGGTAGAACTTCAAAAGCCCATTTGACGAGACTCGATACCTTCGTCAAGAAACAAAATATCCAAAACTGTGATCTAATCAAAATTGATGTTGAAGGGGCAGAAGTTATGTTTTTGCGCGGTGGTGCATCTTTTCTTAGTCAAACTCGTCCCATTATCTATGGAGAGTTTAATAATTATTTTTTGCCCAAGTTTGGGGCTTCATTTCTAGATGTAGTCAACATAGTTTTACCTTGGAACTACCGCTTTTTTCAGCAAAAAAGATCTGGTCAATTTATTGAGATAAAACAATTTAAGCCCGATCTTGAACATATAATACTCGCACCCTCGGAAACACCAAATTTTATCTTAAATAAATTAGGAATAATCCCAGAATAAAAGTTAAGAGCTTAGTTGTTTGCCTGATCCAAAAATATGAAGTTTCAGCCTTTATGCAGCATTATTATTAATAACTATAACTATGATCGCTTCCTCTCCCAAGCGATCGATAGTGCGTTGAGTCAAACCTATCCTCACACTGAAGTTATTGTGGTAGATGATGGTTCCACCGATAACTCCCGCGAGATTATTGCCGAGTATAGCGATCGCATCATCTCCATTCTCCAGCCTAATGGCAAACAGGCTGCTGCCTTCAATAGTGGTTTTGCCAAAAGTAAGGGTGACATAATTATCTTTCTAGATTCAGATGATTACCTATTTCCTAATGCAGTTGAGCAAATCGTCGCTGTCTGGAAACCAGAACTTTCTAAAGTACATTACCGTCTAACAGTTGTTGATACCCTGGGGAAATCCCTTGGCTATTCTTCTCCCCAAGGAAGTTCCTCCCTTTCAAGTGGTGAGGTATGGAAAATCCTTTTAGATAAAGGTGGGTATGTCAGCACTCCAACTAGCGGTAATGCCCTGAATCGGCACTTTCTGGAAAAGCTGTTTCCTATTCCTGATGAATATAAACTCACCGCAGATGACTATTTATCTTTTCAAGTTCCGTTTTACGGCGACGTTGCAGCAATAGATGAACCTTTGGGTGCTTACAGAATTCACGATACGAATCAATGGGCTTTGGCAACTGTTACTAGCGATCGCTTCCAACGCTTTGTTCGTCACGATTTACAAAACTTCGCGCTGTTAACCCAAAAAGCAAAAGCATTAGGCTATAAGATTCCTGCGGATTTAGAACAACGCTCAATCGGTCGCTTATGGTCTCGCATTATCTCTCTACGCCTAGATCCCCAAAAACATCCAGTTCTGAGCGATCGCCCACTAAATTTAATTTATTGGGGAATTCGCTCTTTGTGGAAATACTCAGATTTTAACTGGCAAAAGCGATTTTTTTACAGTATCTGGTTTATCTGGGTAGGGTTACTGCCATTACCATTAGCCACCCCTGCGATCACTTGGTTATATGCTCCACAATATCGACCAAAATTTATTGGCTGGGCAGTAGAAAAAATTCGGACACTCACAAAATAAAGATATTCAATAGCTATTAAATAAACTAGATATTAAGTCAATCCAACATTCAATAAACTATTTAGAATATGCAAGAAATTCCCAATACTAATTTATCTGTGGTCTCTACAAAACCTCCTCCTAATTCGTTGAGAGTCCTATTTATCAGTCATGCTTATGTTGTAGGCGTAAATCAAGGTAAGCTAAATGCGATCGCTCAAGTGGAAGGGTTAGAAATTGGACTACTTGCTCCTAGTAACTGGACTGCATTAGAGTGGAATCGTACATTACCATTAGAGCGTCCCTATCCTAATTTACACCTCTATTCATCTCCTGTCCTATTTACGGGGAGAGTAGGAGCGCATTTTTATGCCCCATGGGTACTTTGGCAAATCTTAAAAGACTTTAAACCCGATATTATCCAAGTTGAGGAGGAAGTTTTTTCACTCTGTGCTTTTGAGATCGCTATTTTAGCTCGTATAATCCACAAACCGATTGTCATATTTGGATGGGAAAATCAATTACGACAATTGCCCCTAGTTCGGTGGAAAATTTGTCAGTATGTGCTTAATGCTGCCAGTGCCATTATCTCAGGCAACCAAGACGGAGCCGATATCATGGGAAAATGGGGCTATGGTGGCTTATTAGAAGTGATGCCCCAAATGGGTGTTGATCCAGAGTTTTTTGCCCCACCCACAAAATTGCCTACCTCTGATATATCCCCTTTTAGGGTTGGCTTTCTTGGGAGATTGGCTCAAAGCAAAGGAATTGATCTGATTTTTAGTGCTGTTGCTCAGTTACGCGATCGCGGTATCAACAGTCAAATTATTCTCTGCGGTTCTGGATCTGAAGAAACATCACTGCGAAACCTAGCCGAAAATCTGCAAATTAGCGATCGCATTCTCTGGCGAGGTGCAGTTCCCCACAACAAAGCCCCCGATGAACTCAGGCAATTTGATGTATTAGTACTACCTTCTCGCTCAACCCCAACTTGGAAAGAACAATTTGGTCATGTTCTGATTGAAGCTATGTCCATGGGAATTCCTGTAGTTGGTTCTTGTTCCGGCGAAATTCCTAATGTAATTGGGCGATCAGATCTAATATTTCAGGAGGAAGATGTTGATGGTTTAGCAGCTATCCTAGAACGGATGATTCGTGAGCCTGAGTGGTGGCAGGAAGTGGGACAGTACGGACTTCATAGAGTTCAACAGCACTACAGCCATGATCGTATTGCAGAGCGGTTGATTCGTTTGTGGCAGGACATGCTCACCGAACAAACGCAGAGCTTGGGCTAACTAATGAGTGGAGGAGATTCATGAAAGTTTTTTTTGTCCGTCGAATTCGAGGTTCTACACCCAGCATAGATATCTATACTGACAATTTAGTCGCTGGTCTTAGAAATGTGCGACCGGAATGGACGATAATGGAAATTGAGCCAAAGCCTTGGAATAGCCCAGACAAGTTATGGATGTCAGGTCTAGGTATTCGTAAATACTATGAGTGCTACTGGCGATACCCGCAGGAAGTTAGTCAGCAACAAGCCGATATTTTTCATATTGTCGATCATACGGATGCTCATATTGCTCGTTGGCTCCGCAAAGCAGGGCAAAGGGTAGTTGTCACCTGTCATGATTTAGTGCAATTCATCCAGCCCGAAAAACAGTCGCGCTTTCCTGCTCTTAGTCTCGCCATTTGGCGATATTCTGTTACAGGAATGCAGCAGGCTAATCATGCGATCGCTGTTTCTTCCAATACGGCTAAAGATATGCAGCATTTGTTGAAAATACCACCAGCGCAAATCACTGTGGCACTGAATGGAGTCGAATCAAAATTTCAAGTTTTGTCTCGTGACGCAGTAGATATGTTACGTCAACAATATTCTGTATTTCCAGAAACTATTTGTTTACTCCACGTAGGAGGAACACATCAACGCAAAAATATTTTGACCGTGCTCAAAGTAGTAGAAAGTTTACGCACTAAAGGGTTATCCGTTTGCTTATGGAAAACAGGTGGACAGTTTACTCCAGAACATAAGGCTTTCATTCATCAACATCAGCTTGAGCAACATATCATTCACTTCGGTAATCCTGATAAAGATACTTTAATACATCTCTATAACGCAGCCGACATTTTACTTTCACCTTCTCTTTATGAAGGGTTCGGACTGACTGTTGTAGAAGCAATGGCATGCGGAACGCCTGTTATCACCTCTAATGTTTCATCTTTACCGGAAGTTACTGGTGATGCAGCTATTTTAATAGATCCTGTGGATGTTGAAGGAATGGTAGAAGCTGTTTGTCTTCTTCAAAAGAACTCAGTTTATCGACAAAAGTTTAGAGAAAGAGGTTTGGTGAGAGCCAAGCAACTATCTTGGTATAAGAATGCTGAAAAAATCGCTAACGTGTATGAAAGAGTTATAGATAAAAATCCAGAAGTGTTGAATGTTTAGAAAAAGCTGACAAAAATAGCCCAAAATATGTTAGATTTTGGGCTAAGGATTAAAATATTTTAGTTAAGAATGATTATAAATTCATTTCCCAAAATTGTCAAAGATATCCTGAAAGGACTGCCAAAAAATGATTATCCAGTCTTGAACAGCCGTTTATTCTTTGAATGCTGGCTCTCTTACGTCCTGGATAACAGTCTAACAAGTATGCGAGATTTGTTTAGCAGGCTAAACAATACAGGATTTGAGGTAGATATTTCTACTTTTTCTAAAGCGAATTTACATCGAAGCCAAAAACCCTTTCAAGAAATTCACCAAAAATTAAATGAATTAGTACAGAATAAATCTCTCAATAAATTACATAATAAATACGCAATTTGTCCAATCGATTCCACCATTATTACTCTCACCAGTAAGTTATTATGGGTGCTAGGTCATCATCAAGTAAAACTTTTTAGTTCTCTAAATTTAGCTACGGGAAGTCCAGAAGATAACTTCATCAACTTCGGGCATGACCATGACTATAAATTTGGTTCACAAATGATGTCTAGATTACCAGACAATGCTGTTGGCGTAATGGATAGAGGCTTTGCTGGATTAAAATTTATCCAAGAATTAGTCCAAGAAAAAAAATATTTTGTTCTGCGGATAAAAAATAATTGGAAGTTAGAATTTGAGGGAGAAACTGGATTAATTAAAGTTGGTGCATCTGATGATGCTCAAGCCTATAGGGTAATTAGTTTTTGTGATTTAGAAACGAAAACTGAGTTTCGATTAGTAACTAACTTACCAGCGTCAGGAGAGGCTGCCGTGAGTGATGATGAAGTCAGGGATATTTATCGATTACGCTGGGGAGTTGAATTGTTGTGGAAGTTTTTAAAAATGCACTTAAAACTTGACAAGTTAATTACCAAAAATGTTAATGGTATTACCATACAAATTTACGTTAGCTTGATAGCTTATCTGATTTTACAGTTATTATCTATTCCACCACAATGGGGTCATACACTATTAGATAAATTCCGCTATTTACAGTCTTGTATGTGTCAGAAAATCAGTTATGTTCATTGGTTTGAGGAGATGATGTCATGCTGACTATTTTAGACTTCAGAGAGTTAGTGTAACTAGATATGTAAAGTTTTGTATCAAGGTTCAACATTTCTGATAAAAATCATATCCACTTTACTAAAGCAGCTTAAAAACAACTTTATATGCATTGATAAACCTATAATAGCTAAAACTATTTATGTTGTATGCTAAACATTAAGTTAATACATAAATATGCTACTTAAACTAAAAATAAGTAATCTAAAAACTTAATAACATGGAGGATATATGCGATTTTCATTGATTATGGCCACTCTAAATAGAACTAGAGAAATAAGTCGATTTTTGGAAAAATTGCAATCTCAGACATATCAAAACTTAGAACTAATTGTTGTTGATCAAAACCCAGACAATCGCCTAGTTGAAATTTTACAACCTTATCGAACTTCTCTCTCTATTATTCAAGTCCGTTCCGAAGCCGGAGCATCTCGCGCTCGAAATGTTGGTTTAAGGCAAGCGTCTGGAGATATTATTGCATTTCCAGATGATGATTGTTGGTATCCTCAAGATGTTTTAGAAAGACTAAAAATTGCTTTTGAAGAACATCCTAACTGGCATGGCTTCACTGGATCATCTGCTGGAGATACTTACTGGAACCGTAGCGCAGGAATGGTTAATTCGTTCAATGTCTGGAAACGAGGCATTGAATACTCAATATTCCTGCGTCGTGAAGTTGTTAACCAAATAGGTTTTCTGGATGAAAACCTTGGACCTGGTTCAGGAACTTCCTGTTGGGCTGGTGAGGGAACTGACTATCTTTTACGTGCGCTGAAGGCTGGCTATAAAATTTATTACGATCCAACCTTAGAAGTGCATCATCCAGGACCCATTATACCAAATCAAAATAATAGCTCTAGCTTGAATAAAACGTTTCATTATGCAATGGGTAAGGGGAGAGTACTTCGCAAATCCGACACGCCTGTTTGGTTTGTTGCTTACCAGTGCGCCAAACCTTTAGGAAATTCAATATTAGGTTTGATTCAGCAACGCCCAGAAAAGCAACAAATTGCTTGGTCGGTTTTGCAAGGAATTATCCAAGGCTGGAGAGGAGTAAACTAACCCTATGAAAATATACATTTATCTTAAACATTTTCCACCAGACGGAAGTGAATTGCATGAAGGGACTAGTAAAGCAGTTCATGGTTTTGCTTCTGGGTTAGCAGCTTGTGATGTCGATGTAGTCATTCTCTGTGAAGGAACACAAGTAGATAGTTTGTACAAGACACAAGAAGGATATTATATTGCATCATTTGCAAGTGAAAGCACCAAACCTTCCTTAAAAATCTCAGCTAATCTAAAACAATATATTGCTAATATTCCTACTTATGAACGAAGTTTATTTATTTTGAATGGGATTTTTCATCGTAGTGTTTATGCCCTAGCTCGCTTATTAAGAAAAGATTCCTTACCGTATATCGTAGCTCCTCACGATCCTTACCATCCAACAATCTTTCGCAAGAATGCTCATTTGAAGTGGCCTTATTGGTATCTATTAGAGCGAAATTTATTAAAGCAAGCACATGCTGTTCAAGTTTTAGATAAGCGTCATGCTGAATGGTTGCGTCGATTAGGAATAAAAACTCCTGTTATCGAAGTACCCAATGGGTTTTCACCAAACGATGTTTATCAAGAATCCACACTGAGTTGGAACACAGAGTCCGTTCCTAAGTTTTTGTTTTTAGGACGTTTAGATGCTTTTAACAAAGGACTTGACATTTTACTGAGTGCTTTTGCTCAACTTACTGAATTGCCAGATTGGAAACTTACAATTCAAGGACCAGATTGGGGCGATCATCTTACATTAGAAGAGCAAGCTAAACATCTAAACCTGGCCCAAAAAGTAAATTTTCTTGAACCCGATTATAATTCCTCGCCTTCATCAATTATTGCAAAGTACGATATCTTTTGTATTACCTCTCGTTTTGAAGGTTTCAGCTTATCTGCCCTTGAAGCAATGTTAGCTGGACGGGTTTTACTCGTTTCAGAGATTGCTGGCATTGCTCCTCATGTAGAAGCCAGTAGATGTGGTGTTGTAGTGCCGCCTGACCCAGCGGCGATCAAAGTAGGATTGCTTGAGTTATTAGAAAAGAGACCGCAGTGGCAGGAAATGGGGCTTAGAGGACGACAGTATGTTTTGAACAACTTACATTGGAATGCAATTGCTGCCCGTGCATTAGAAGAATATGAAGGTTTGACAACATAATCCCTTTCTTTGGCACTAGGCTTATTTATTTCGTATGCATCATAATAATTCACAGAAAAACTTTATTTTGCTGGATTGAGAATTTTCCTCTATGAAAGTTTTGATCTCTGCTTACTCGTGCGAACCCAGTAAAGGATCTGAAAGGGGAGTAGGTTGGAATGTTGCCCGTGAAGTTGCCAAATATCACGAAGTCTGGGTGTTAACTCGCCCTGACGAGAGTCAGGAAGCGATTGAGTCCGAACTTCAATGCAATCCTAATCCAAACCTCCATTTTATTTACTTCACATTGCCGTTTTGGAAAGATAGCCTGCGTTGGGGGCAGCGTGGACCAATGCAGATCCACTACTATCTCTGGCAGATTCAGGCTTATTTTGTTGCTCATAAGTTACACCAAGAGATCAAATTTGATATAACTCATCACGTTACTTTCGTTCGCTATTCTACGCCTAGTTTTTTATGCTTGCTCCCGATCCCTTTTGTCTGGGGATCTGTAGGCGGTGGTGAGTCAGCACCTGCCCCTTTTTGGAATGATTTTAGTTTCAAAAACAAGATATACGAAACCTTACGCGGAGCTTGGCGATTTATCGGTGAGTGTGACCCTTTTACCCGCATGACGGCTCGACGCAGCGCGATCGCACTTGCCACCACTGAAGATACAGCTCAACGTATCCGCAAAATGGGCGCACCTCTAGTGCAGATAACATCTGAATCTGGCATCCTGCAACAAGAAATTGCCGAGTTCAGTCAAGCCGCTCCGCCCAGTGTTGATCCAATTCGCTTTATTGATATTGCTCGTTTACTGCATTGGAAAGGTTTTCATCTCGGCTTACGGGCTTTTGCTGCCAGCAAAATCCCCAAGGCTGAATACTGGATATTAGGAGAAGGACCAGAACTGCCAACTCTGCAAGCCCTTGCCCTAGACTTAGGCATTGGTGATCAAGTCAAGTTTTTCGGACATCTCGACCGCCATGAAGTCTTAATTAAACTAGGGCAATCTTCAGTACTGGTACATCCCAGTCTCCATGATTCAGGTGGTTGGGTTTGTCTAGAAGCTATGGCAGCAAGGCGACCAGTCATTTGTCTTAATCTTGGTGGTCCGGCTCAACAAGTTACTGAAGCTACTGGGATCAAAGTTAGTGCCATCAATCCTGAGCAGACAATTAAGGAAATGGCTCAAGCCATGGTTAAACTTGCTCAAGACAAAGATTTACTGTATCAACTGGGACAATCTGGACATCAGCATATCCAAGAATCCTACAGTTGGGAGAGGAAAGGGCAACAACTTTCTGATTTATACCAAAAACTAGTTAACCAGCCTCAGGAAGATTAAAATATGGATATTTTAATCGCTATAGGAATAAAACTACTAGATGTCTATAAAAAACAAAGGACATATAACAAATTCACTTTTGATTATTTTAATATTCTGTAGTATTTTTTATTCCCGCATTCTAGCAACAACGATTCGTTTTTCACTGCTGAATCTATTACATTTTGGCTTAGTACCAGCAGTATGTGTAATTACTTTAACCACAACTCGAATTAAAAATGAAAAACAAATCTCGCTGTGTTTTTCATTTTTAGTGGGTTTGCTTGTGCTGTTTGGAGTCACGCTCACCAGCGCACTTTGGAATAATGCGGGTTTAATTAATGCGATCGTTAGTTTCATGATGCTAGGAGAACCTTATATGTTTCTGCTTGCCATGACATGCATCCCCATTACCGACCAAATTGTCAGAAAAATGAAAAAATTATTGTACTGGTCTGTACTAATTAATTTTTTGTTAGCTGCTGCTCAAAAGATCCTCATTGATAGTGGCAAGCTCTATGCTGGTGGATTAGATGGAACTGACGGGTGTGGGGGAGTATTTTTTGTGTCAGGCGCTGGAAACTATATTTCAGCTACTGTCTCAATTGTATTTGCCCTTTACTTTTGGGCATCTGGTAAAAATAAACCCCTATGGCTTAAAATTGTTATAGCAATGGCAGCTATCTGGCATCTTTTATTTTCTGACTCCAAACAGTTAGTACTTGCCTATGGAGTTGCATGGGGGTTGTTAATCCTGCTCAATTCCAAGAATATTGTGAAAACCTTAAAACTTGTCCTTGGTCTAGTATTGATCGTATTTATAGGTGTTTGGGGTGCAACAAATGTAGAAGCACTTAAAGCCTATACAAGTTGGGCAAGACCCGAACTCTATGGCTCAGATGGTCTTGCTTGGTATGCCAAGTTCTACTCCATTCGCACCATCCTCGCTCACTTCCAATCTCCTTTGAACTGGTTACTAGGTCTAGGTCCTGGACACACAGTCAGCCGCCTTGGAGCATGGTTTTTAAGAGATTATGCAGCACTCTTAGGTCCTTTAGGAGCGACTACAACAGGTATTGGTCAAGACTCTATGGACTTTGTCGCTGGTTTTTGGCTAACCAGTGGTTCTAGCCTATTTAGCCCCATCTTTGGGTGGTCTGGTATTTGGGGTGATCTAGGTTTACTTGGATTAGGTGCATACTTTTACCTAGCATTTTTAACTTGGCGATTTTTTGGCTGGAATGATATCGCAAAAGTGACTATTTTAAGTGTATTTGTGATAGGTTGCATTTTTACGCAAATGGAAGAACCTGGATATATGATTTTTGTTGCTTTTATTTTAGGATTGTCATGGCACGAACACCAAATGCACTTAGGAACACGCCAGGAAACTCACATAAAATCAATCCTTATACCCAAGTTAGACACATGAATAAGAAACTATTTAAATACTCAATATTTACTCTTCTTTTTATTACTTCTCTTACTATTTTAATGTTTTTAAGTAAGAGCTTTGCAATCCCTAAAAAATATTATATTGTCGCACCAAATGGTTCGGACAAAAATCCTGGAACAATCGATCGCCCGTTTAAAACTATTCAAAAATGTGCCACTGTTGTTCAGCCAGGTGAAACTTGTTGGCTGAGAGCAGGTATTTATCGTGAGGAGGTTCGTCCTGGAGTTTCAGGGACAGCACAAGCACCGATAACCTTTGCAGCTTATAAAAATGAAAATGCCACTATTTCTGGGACTGAAGTAGTTGGAGAATGGACTACAGATCGGAACTCAGTTTATCGTAGCCAGGTGAATTTACCTGTCAATGGCTATAGCGATATAGATTTTTTTGCCAATCAGGTATTTATCAATGAGGAAATGATGCCGGAAGCCCGTTTTCCCAACATGGATGAAAAACGAGATTTCCTACGTCCTGCTCTCATCGGTGGAGGTGTCAAAAGTCAGGGAGGAATAGCAGCTAGTATTGAAAACAAAGAAATTCCTCATTTATCTGAAGGATGGACTGGTGCAAAAGTCTGGACTAATGAATGGTATACCACCCGCACAGGTACAATAACTGGTGGCACAGCAGGAAAATTAACTGCTCAAATGACTGCTCCTTGGGATAGGGGTGGATTTTGGTTTTATCTGTTTGGCAAATTAGAATTACTTGATAGTCCAGGAGAATGGTTTTACGACTATAAAACTCGAACTCTTTACCTCTGGTCTCCTGACAGTAAGATCCCAAGTAACGTAGAAGTCAAACAGCGCAACTTTGCTTTTGATTTAAGCGATCGCTCTTATATCTCTTTACGTAATTTAAACCTATTTGCTAACACAATTACCACGAGCGATCGCAGCACTAATATAGTTATTGATGGTATTCGAGCTAAATATGTGTCCCACCACATGACTCTACCGCCCCTACCCCAGTCAAAACAAGCTCCTAACTCTGATAATGGTTTAGTTGTAGCTTCTCATGCCCACGATACTGGAATTCAATTACGTGGAAACAGTCATACACTAAAAAACTCAATAATCGAGTGGAGTTCTGGTAATGGTGTACTCCTAGAAGGAAAAAATCATACAGTAACCAACAATATTATTACCAATAGTAATTACATGGTGTCCTATGCGGCTCCTGTCCGCATTAATGGCACTAGTCATAAAATTACCCATAACACAATTTCTCGCGCTGGTCGTGACGCAATTAATATTGATTGGCATACCGCAGGTACAGATGGTCGTAACATCGAAATTGCCTACAATGACATTTCTCGCTTTGGTATGCTCAGTACTGACTTGGGTGCTATTTACATTTGCTGCTACGTTAATTTAGAAGGTGGTTCGATTCATCATAACTGGATTCGAGATGCCCAAGCTTTTAGTCCATTCTGGGGGACTCGCGGTATTTATTTAGACCTCGAAAGCTTTAACAGCACTATTCACCATAATGTAGTCTGGAATTTAACTGGAGGAAAAGACAACCATAACTTACTGGTAGGTAGTCCTAGAGGATACGAGCGAGTCTTTAATAATACTTTTATGGGAGATGTGGTTGTGGGTGGAGGTTCGATTGAAGCGCGCAATAATATTTTTGCAGAATCTAAAACTATAACTACCAATAAACAATCCAATAACTTGTTTATAAACAATAATCCGAAGTTTTCTCAACCTCCTACCAAAAAAGCAAAATCTCTTCCCGACTTTAGCTTACAGTCAAACTCTCCAGCCGTGGATGCTGGGGTAATAATTCCTGGTATTACAGAAAATTTTGTTGGTGGTGCACCAGATATTGGTGCATATGAGCGAGGTACTCCCATCTGGAAAGCTGGTTCAACTTTAGAGAACAATTAGAAAAAAAATAATTAAATATGCATGCTTTAATTGCCGCTTTACATCGACCTATTCAACCAACTGGTGTTTGCCGCCACGCAGCTAATCTAGCTCGCTGTTTAGCGGAAAATCAAGAAATTACCAAAATCAGTTTAGTGATAGGGGCTTGGCAAGAACATTATTTTGAAACCTCTTTTTCTTTTACCTCTGAAAAAATTCAACTAATTAGTATTAATATCAAAAATAGTTCTCTCACCAGGAATATTTGGTTTCTCAGGAGTTTACCTCAACTAGCCAATAATGTTGATGCAGATCTTATTCATTTTTCGTTTCCTTTCCCATTCCTCAGAGCTAAATTTAATGCTCCTGTGGTAACTACGATTCATGATTTATATCCTTACGAATGTCCCGAAAACTTTGGTTTTCCTCAAGCTTGGTTTAATCGTCTATTTTTAAACCAATGTATTAGTAATAGTGATGGTCTTGCTTGCGTATCTAAAGTAACCTTAGATAAACTAAAATTTTATTTTCCCCATCTTAAGCCCAGTACAACAATTGATGTAATTTATAACTACGTTGATTTTGAAGATATTATCCCTCTAGCTACCCAACAGCTAGCAGAAAATAGCTTATTTTTGTTATCTGTTGCCCAACATCGTCAGAATAAAAATTTGGATTTGTTGATTAAAGCTTATTCACAGTTACTAAATAATAAGCAATTAGTTCCGGACACTAAATTAGTGATTGTTGGTACTTCTGGACCAGAAACTCAAAATATTCAAGATTTAATTAGACATTTATCTTTAGAAAATAAAGTCATTCTGCTAGCTGCGATCAACGATCCAGAATTATGTTGGTTATATCAAAATTGCCAAGTTTTTGCAATTCCTTCTTCTACAGAAGGTTTTTGTCTTCCTTTAGCTGAAGCTCTGCACTTCAGCAATCTAATTGTCTGCTCTGATATCCCAATTTTTAGAGAAGTTGGTACTGATAAATGTACTTATTTTTCTTTAGGGGCTGATGCCGTTACTAACCTTAGCCAAGCCATTATTCAATCTATAAACAAACCTAATTTATCAAACTCTACTGATGTAGAGAGCTTTAAAAAATCAAATATAGCCAAGCAATATTTAAATCTATATTACCGAATAAATTTAAAGAGTTTTTAAAACGGATAATCATGGTGAATTATTAGGTCAAATTATTAATCACTACGCCCAACACAGGTGTTTTAGATGTATTTAATTGAGAAATAGCTTCTCTGAGCTTTAAAGCTGGTAACTTACCTAAACCAGTTACCAAAACTACTCCATCAGTATGATTAGCTAACAAATTTACATCCGCATAATCAACAATAGAAGCAACATCGTAGATGACTAACTCAAATATCTGTTGTAATTCTTTCATCAAGTCTTGCATTTTAAAGGAAGCTAGTAAGCGACTAGTATTAACATCATTACTTGCATTTCTCGATGAGAGAATAAATAAATTATCGCCTAAAAAAGATTTTTGAATAACGTTCTTAACATTTATCTCCGTATTTAAATTATCAGACGATAAAATATCACTTAGACCTTTGATTGCATTTAATGCCATAGTACTAGTTAAATTATCTGGATTACGCACATCAACATCAACAACTAAGACTCTGGTTCCTGTCGCAGCTATTACTTTAGCTAAATTAAGTGCCACAGTAGATTTTCCTTCACCAGACACTGTAGAAGTAATAATCAAAGAACGAATATTTCTATTCTTTTCAAATAAACCCAAGTTAGATACTAAAAAAGTATAAGCTTCTATAGGTGGGAAAAGCATGTTGTTGAAAGTATAGTTTTTATGATAATCCTGCTTTCTTGACTCCTCGGATTTTGAATATGGTGAAATAATTGAATTGAATTTTTTCAGAAAATGCAATTTTCTGTAATAGCGGTTAAAGGGAATAATACCTAAAATTGGTTGCTTAGTAATTTCTTGAATTTGATTAGGATTGTAAACTAGATTTTTGTAGCTCTCTAAGAGCAATGCCGCTCCTACCCCGATCAATAAACCTAAAAGGGTACCCAATACTATATAATTAGCCACACTAGCAGCATTTGTGTTGGCTTCTCCTACGAGAGTAAGTAACTTCCAAGGAGCTTCTTTTTGAGCAGATTCCAGTCGTAGAGCTTCTCTTTGAATTAGCAGTTCATCCAGTTGTTTTAATGTAATAGTTATTTCTCGTTCAATACTTTCGTATTGTGCTGTAGCCACTAACCATTCTTGGAAATTTTGTTGGGTATTTGCTATTTCTTCATTAATAGCTTGTACCTGTTCTTTTTCTAACCTAATCTGATTATCAATTTTCTGTTGGATAGTGGCAATTTCTAGATTTATTAGAGAAACTATGGCTCGTCTTTGTTCTTGCAAATTCTGTATTTGGATGCTTTGATCTGAAAAAATTACAGATTTTTTAGCAATTTCACTATCTATTTTTTGTATATCTTCCAATAGTGCATTATATCGGGAAGTACCAATCAGCATGGCTGTAGTTGATGTAGTAGACCGCTCATTTAGTTCTTTTTTAGCAAGAGCAGCCAGCTTTTGAGTTTTTTCTAATTGCGATTGATATTCAATCTGCTTAATAACAAAACTATCTATCCTTTGAGATATTTGAGAACCCTGAATTTGTGGGTTGACAATATTATACTTTTTTCTTAATTCTTGAATTTTATAATTAAGTATATTAACTTTAGTTTGTATTCTGGGAATTTGCTGGTTTAAAAAATCTAGTCCTCGATTTACTCCGGACTGTCTTCTTTTTAAACTATAGTTCAAATATGCTTTAACTAACTCTTCTAAAACATCTTTAACTTGCTCGCGATCGCTATGTTGATAAACTACTTTTAAAATGCCTTTTATTTCGTCGGCTTCTAAGTTTAATGTACTAGTAATTGAGTCGTTGTTAATTTCTGGGTACTTAAGTTTTAGTTTTGTAACAATAGGTCCAATAATATCAGGACTTTTTAAGTTTTTTATTTGAACTTCATCCAAAGCCACGGCTCCAATTTCTTGTGTGGTTTCTCTGGATTGTGAAACAGAAGAAGTAACTTTTGTTTCAATACTTACTCGCTCAGAAAGTAATTCAAAACCAGCTTGATAGGTAGGAGTACGTTTGATTGCACTAAAAAAAGCTAAAGAAGACATAAAAATCGTCATTCCTACTACGATATGAATCTGCCGGATGATCTTGTCTTTGAAATCAATTAAATTTAATCCGCCTTCCGCAGCTTCATAATGTTGGGAACTTTGATTAATTGGTTCTATTTGGTGAGACTTACTTGTTTTCATATTTTTTTTGCTTTGATTAAATACTTCACTTAGGGCTATTTATTTCATTCTAAAAAGTCATAAAAGATACTTGAGTAAGCTTATATCGCTTCCCATTCAGATGCGGTACCGTATCATATTGCAAGGTTTAGGGGCACGCCACTGCCGTGTCCCTATGGGTGTACCTCACTGGGTCGGGAAACTCTATAGATAATTGATGATACATCCTAGTTGAGGTTCTTGAAGCTAGCGTATCCAAATACTTACTCCCGTCTCCTTAGTCGTCAAAAGCTCACTTTACCTACATTGGTAAATTCTTTTGTAGCACGAATTTATGCATTTTTCAGTGATAGCGATGCCTGTGGCCTATGGCCAGCCAACGTCTACGCTATTGCTGAGACATTTGTCGGATAGGTGCTTTAGTTTTGGAATTGCATTGACAATCAGTGTTAGAAGTCAAGCAGTGGAGACATGGGAACGATGAGGTTGTAGTTTCTTTTGACCTCTGGGGCTGGAAGCCAAGCGTTGGAGGTTAACTTGGGTAGCCCATTGTTGTAACAGTAAAGTAAAAGCAGGTCAACTCAAGTTGACTAAAAACTGCCACTCAGCTTTCGGAATGGCAACTATCATGCCAATGATAAGTAGCTTAAATTTCTTCCTGTAAGTATTAGCCAGCCTCAGATCAAAAACTATCTCGCCAATGCTGGACGGTGCTGAATCCAAGGGTTAGCTGCTTCTAATTGTGCTGCAAGACTGATTAAAGTCGCTTCCGCCGCAGGTTTACCAATTAACTGCACACTCATGGGTAAACCATTGCTGTCAAAACCCACTGGTAAGGCGATCGCCGGTTGTCCAGTAGCATTGGCTGGGGGACAAGGTGCAACCCAGTTAATAATATTTTGGAATGTGGCTTCGGGACTCAAAGCTGCCCATTCTCCTACGCGGATGGGTGAATGGAGATACACTGGCAACACCAATACATCTACATTGTCAAAGAATGCCACGATTTGCCTGCAAACAACATGCATTTGGGCAACAGCCTGGACATATTCAGCCACAGAACCGGTACGTGTGAACAGCCAGCGATTCACAGGGTGCAATACCTCTGGTGGTAACCCTGAACCAGCTATACCAGCTTGCCATACGACTTGAAACGGTTCCACTAAGCCACTGAAATCTGGACATTTCTCTGCCACTTGGTGTCCGAGTTCTGTTAGTAACTTGACTGTTTGCCATACTCCCTGTTTACAGTTAGCGTCAGCTACACCCAACGGCGGGATACCAGTGGCAAAAGCAATTCGCAGATTAGTGAGATGGTTTTGAGTAGCGGCGAGAAATGATGGTTCTGGATCAGGTAACCAATAAGGATCACCCGTAAAATAACCAGATATGGCATCCAATAAGGCGGCTGCATCAGCCACAGTCCTGGCGATGGGGCCATTTGTCGAAATTCCCGCCAAGCGATCGCCTAACGGCCCTTTAGTCACCCGTCCCCGTGATGGTTTAATGCCCACCACACCACAACAAGCCGCCGGCCCCCGAATCGATCCGCCGCCATCAGAACCTTGAGCGATCGCACACAACCCCGCCGCTACTGATGATGCTGCACCACCACTAGAACCGCCGGGAGTATATTCCAAGTTCCATGGGTTTCTAGCTGGGGGGAATCCCGTAGGTTCGCTGTAAGGAAAAGAACCTATTTCGGAAGTCGCTGTTTTGCCCAAAATAATAAACCCAGCTTGCTTAATCCGAGATACGACGGCATCATCATACTCAGGAATATTATTCAGACACACCAAACTCCCGTAGGTACAGGGAACACCTGCGACAGCATTGAGGTCTTTAATCGAAATCGGCACACCAAAAAACGGTGGTAGTTCCGACGCATTTACCAGTATTTCTGTCTTGGCTTTGGCATCTGCGATCGCTAAGTCTGCCGTTACCGTAAAATAACTTCCCAATTGCGGATTTAACTGCTGAATCCGTTCTAAATATATTTCTGTCAACTCTAGGGGCGACACTTCTCGGCGGCGGATTAATTGCGCCAACTCCAGGGCTGGGGTAAAAGCTAAATCAATTTCATTCATGCGTTAGCTAGTGGTAGATTTGTATGCGCTGCAACTTTGAAATGGAAATTGTTACTTTAGCAGGATTTCAGGAAACTATAAATTTATAGCTCCTTGGTTACTAGGCTGCAAAGGGCGTATTTGCGCTCTGAGTCAAGATATAAGCTCGCTTCATAGCCCTAATTTTAATTGTTGGGCATAAACTTTCGACCAATCCCCAAGAGATATTTTTCAGACTGGGAAGATGGGGGAGATAGGGAAGAAAAAACAAGTAACACCAATTTGAAAAATGCAGATAGGGATTGCCAATCCAAAATCGACAATGGTATAACCTTTGACCAGAGCCGGAGAAGCTCCGGCTCCGCTCTTAACCTTTTTACAAATGTTGCAGTGCAACATCTCTCTAAATGACCAATAACACCTAAGTAAGTTGGCGGGAATAAACAGAACTATATTACGAAACGTAAATATAACTGAAACCCTTACCAATGACAAATGACCAATGACGACCCTAATGAGTTAACTTTATTTGCACCGACCTACTTACACAAATAATTTCAAATATCAAAACCGACAAATATAGCAACTTTAGTTAGTAGATAAATTTATTTCATCAGAGTAATAAAAGTGGGTTAAAGATAATAAAAAGTAAGCTGTGTAACATTTAACTTGCATATTTTTTTCCGGACACAACTATAAGACCTCTGAATGTTGCAGTAGATAGGTTTTTAATGTTCTAGTCTACAGAAGCTTCAAAAGTCTGAAACCTTAAATATTTCTTTGTTGTCAGTTCATCAGATGAGGAGTGATCAAGGTGGTCAAACTAATCATCCCGCCACCTGGCCTTGGCAAGAAGCCAAAACCAAAATTCCATTACTTAAAGAAGGGCACGAAAGTTGTCAGAATTTTTCGTCCAGAATTTAACACTGCTGCTTTGACATTTCGTTTTTGGGGGCCAATTTGTCGCTTCGATCATCATCGTGGTAATTGCCCTAGCTTTTGCTACGAATTATTGGATTGTCAACATTGTGATGATCGAGAACGTGGCATATATTATGCTGCACATGAACTTTCTAGCTGTCTAGTAGAAATTTTTGGGGATATTGGTTGTATTGAGATTACAGACCAATTAGTGGCAATTGTCACGCCTACTCAAGATTTAAAATTATTGGACATTCGAGAATCTGGTGCAATGCGTGCTGGGGCTAATGTAGCTACTTTAGGCAATACCGAAAAGCGTAGCCTGAGCCAGGCTTGGTCGCGTTACTTTTATGAGCAACAAGCAATCTACTCGGAAATTCACGGGTTGATGTACCATAACGCTCATAATGGTGAAGAAGCGATCGCTCTTTATGAACGTGCTGAAAATTTCTTAGTCTGTAAGCCAGAAAATGTCATGCCCCTCAAACATGAATTGTTACGGGGTCTGGTGTTAAAAGCGGCTGACGAGAACAATTTAGAGGTGATTCCCTATTGGTAATTTTGACTGATCCAAATGCCATCTCTGCCAACTTACCTCTCATAATTTTCACCAGAGACATTGCAGTGCAACGCCTCTGGTGAATGATAAAGTGCAAGAGCCGATCAAATCAGCCCTTGATTATTTATTCAATTGGAGATTTTAAAGAGATTTTCTATTCTTCAGTTTCTGTCTTTTCCGCCGCCGTTCGGTAGAAGCAACTGCATATTCTACAGGATAGCCGACCACAGGAATTACCTGATATTTACGGTCTTCTTCTAGCTTTTTGAGTTCGGTGTAATCAACCCAGTGAATACAATCAACTGGACAAGTGTCTATTGCTTCTTGAATCACCTCTTGAGCGTCTGCGTCTTGCCGAACTACACGCGATCGCCCATAGTCTGGTTCAATATAAAAGGTGTTCCGTGCTACGTGGGCACAGTGTTTACAGCCAATACAGGTGATCTCGTCAACGTAAACACCTTTTTGCCGCACTAAACCACCTAATTCCGGTTCCAAACCCGAACGTTCTGGCGCATCCCGCAGAAAACCACCTAGTTCTGGTTCTAAACCCGAACGATTGTCTTCTTGTGCTTCTGGCGACGGCAGAAAATCAGACATTACGCACTCCAACGTTGGACTACTAAGCGAATCGAACCATCTTGCTGTTGTTGTTGTTCAGCAACTTGAAAGCCAACACGAGCAGTTTCTTTCACAACAGTTTGGTAAGCGTAGCGTTGTGTTACTTGGCGCAAGAACCCATCTACAGACAAATCTTGCTGCCAATATTGCAAGTCAGCAACTAGTTCATATTCTTTGCCATTCCATCTAAAGCCGACGTCATAGCCATTTTCTTGCTCAATAGTAATTTCGGCAGGATGAGTTTGACCGCGATAGCCACGCACTTCCTGTGGCCCCGGTTTCCAATCTATGCCCAAACCAGTGAGCGCATCTTTCAAAGAATCAAGGTTACGGATTTGAGTCTTAATTTGGCTAAAGTGTGACATGGTGGTTACTAATCAATGACGCTAAACTATGTTGAAAACTTACCAATCACTAACAGTGGTTTGTGTATTTGCCAAGCCTGACTGCTGCATCTGAGTGGCAAAAAATTCCGAAGTCGGCTCATTACTAAGTACTATCCCTAGCTGTGCCTCTATTGCGGCTGTAACTTCAGCGCAAGACGCACCTACAATACCAGTGACTTTCTCTTGAACCCGACCATCTGGATAAATGATGAACTCCAATGTCTCCATGCTCTTGGCTAACCACGATAGTACGCTTGAACTGTGCTGCTCTAGCAGGAAGCTAAAAATATAGCTGTCGGAACATTTTTACTTAGATACAAATTTGCCATTTGTTAACTAATGTTCCATCTCTCAAAATATATATCTCAGAATCTTTACAAAACTTATTACTTTTGTTAGTCGTTACATCAGTTATTAGTTAGTTTCTCTTAACCTGATTAATTAGTCAAGGAAAAAGTTGCTGGAGGTAATCAACGCTCAAAAGACCGAAAAATAGGCTTTAGCGGTAGTATGACTGGCAAGTCAATTCACAAAAATATAAAATTTATTGAAAAAGTTTATCATTACTATGAGGTTTACCCCATGCTTACACAGCAGATATTTGAATCTGAGGGAAGAATAACTGCTCTCATGTTCAACTTTCGGGAATTTTTCAGATTCGCCTTGACATCAGTGAAGGGTTATTGTCAGCTTTGTACTGGAGGTGTGTCTAGCTCTCTTAGTACCAAATATTGAGCACCTACTCTGCATTGTGGGAATTATAGAGCACCACATTTTCCTGCTCATTTGAGTCATTGCGGGCGACGATGGCTTGGGCGGGTTCAGTCTCACTCAAGTTAAATGGCTGGTGGGGTACACCTGGTGGAATAAAAAGAAAATCCCCAGCTTCATTGATCACAGACTGTTTTAACCCTTCCCCGTAGCGAGTTTCGACTCGACCTTTTAACAAGTAGATTGCCGTCTCATAGTCTTTGTGGAAATGGGGTTCTGCCGTGCTACCTGGTGGTATGATCACCAAGTTCATCGAAATTCCCTTAGTACCTGCGGTTGCCCCAGAAATGCCTACAAAATAAGGTAATTTTTGACGAGTTGGGGTTGCAGCATCGGGACGAATGGTTACTACTTCTGTGGAACTGATAGGGGAGGTTGTATTTTGGGAATCTGACATCGAGCGTCCCTCCTTTTAGATAAAAAAGTTGAGTATGATCACAATTACTTTAGCTCGATTTTAATTTGCATTTCATAATTCTTGCGGTAGTGATAAGTATGCGATCGCACGGTTCATAACCGACCATTGCTAGCAACTATGTTTTTCTACACCTTACTCAGCAAACATTTCCCCTAAGGTAGCTAAAACTGCTTTTTGTTCATCAGAGTTAATCTGACCTAATTTTTTGACTAATCACAAGCACTCAATGGGGAAAAGTCCAGAAAAGTTCGTTCAGAAATGGGTAGGGACAGTAGGCTGTAGAAAATACTAAGGGAACATAGTATCAATGGCTGGACAGTTGACCCTAATTCGTGAAATGGTGACAGTGTTGGGGGCTGCAACAACTGGAGGGTATTTGGCAAATCGTTGGCAACAGCCCGCCTTGCTGGGATATCTATTAGGTGGTATGGTCGTCGGACCGGCAGGGTTAAAGCTGGTAACGATTGACGGAAATATCCAAGTGCTCTCGGAAGTTGGGGTAGCACTGTTGCTATTTGCTTTAGGTGTGGAATTTTCTCTTAAAGACTTGTTAAGAGTCAGAAAAATCGCTCTGGGTGGCGGCTCACTGCAAATTCTGTTGACAGTTCTTGTAGGTGGAGGAGTCGCTTACCTGACTGGTTGGGTGAATACCTTTCCTCAAGTGATTTTCCTGGGTGCAGTTCTTTCCTTATCTTCTACCGCCGTTGTCCTCAAAAGTTTGATTGAGCGGAATGAAGTGCAGACATCACATGGGCAAGTGATGCTGGCGATACTGATTGTGCAAGACTTGAGTTTAGGACTGATGCTGGCGGTACTTCCTGCCCTCACCCAACCTCCGGAAGTGATTGGGGTTGCCATAGTCAGTGCCCTTTTGAAAGCGCTACTTTTTCTGGCTGGGGCCGTTGTTGCTGGACGCTGGTTGATGCCGTTCTTGATTCGGTTGATGGCTGAAAGTGGTTCTCAAGAGCTATTCCTACTAGGCATTCTAGTACTTTGTTTGGGCATTGCCCTATTAACCTCTGCAATTGGTTTGGGGATTGCGATGGGTGCATTTGTGGCAGGATTAATGATTTCCAACGTTGAGTATGCCGATCATGCCCTCGATCGCATCCTCCCCATGCGAGATGTATTTGCTACGTTATTTTTTGCATCCATTGGCGTACTGATCGATCCTGGTTTTTTGTTAGCTAATGGCTGGATATTGATGGGGTTAGTTGCGATGACGATGATTGGCAAAGCAGCAATTGTGGCTGTGATTGTCAAATGGTTTGATTATCCCCTGAAAACAGCACTAACAGTAGGTCTAGGTATCAACCAAATCGGAGAATTCTCTTTTGTGTTAGCAGGTGTAGCTCAGAATCAAGGGCTGTTTACCGATCGCCTCTATGGATTGACCGTGGGGACGACTGCCGCTACTTTATTAATCACTCCTTTTATCCTCAAAGCTACGCCCTATTGGCTACTCTGGTTGGAACAATTACCGTCGATTAGTTCCTGGTTGCAGTTGAGTCCTACTCCGCAACTGGTGGAGTTTGGGCAAGAATTGGCTCATCATGTGGTGGTTGCAGGCTATGGCAGAGTGGGTCAAACTTTAGTGCGGATGCTGGATTTTCAAGGACACCAAATATTGGTGATTGATAATAATGAGGCAGCATTGCAAATCATACGGGAACGGAGAATTCCTTACCTATTTGGAGATGCGGCTAGCCAACTTGTACTGGAAAAAGCTCATCTCACCCAAGCCAAAGCAATGGCGATCGCACTCCCTGATCCCATGGCCACAAGATTAACCTTAAAACGGGCTTTGAGTATGGCTCCAGACCTAGATATTACCGTCCGTGCCCATATGAATGACGAAATCGATTTACTCTACCAGTTGGGCGCGCAGGAGGTAGTGCAGCCAGAGTTTGAGGCCTCTCTGGAAATGGGCGCCCATTTGCTGTTAAAGCTGGGGGATTCTACCTATGCTGTGCAGCAAGCCGTCAATCGTTACCGCAGTGGACGGTATCGGGATATTTTGCCGGAAAGATCGCAATACTGGGGCGCGGCTAATTTGGAGACAGCGATCGCTGGATTACAAGGTAATTGGTATAATGTTGAACCTGATTCTCCCTTGCCAGCAGTAAGCCTTGCTCAAGCTCAAATCCGCCGCCGCACCGGGGCTACAGTTATGGCTGTTGAACGCCACAAACATCTTTATCGCTATCCTACAGGTGAATTTACCTTGGAAGCTGGCGATCGTCTTTTAGTAGTGGGCAATCCGCAAGAGCATGAGGCATTTGTCAAACTCCTGCAAGGAGAAATATAAGTCAATACTGTTCAGTTAACCATTTTCTCTCTCTTCCTTTCTTCTCTCTGTGTCTTCTGTGTCCCGCGAGCATCCCAATTTTGCAAAAATAAAATTTGTAGTGGGAGCATCTTGCTCCCTAATGTCCAGGAAGCGGGCTAGAGAGCCATCACTACAAAAAATAAATTTACACATTTGGGATGCTCCCTATGCCCCATGCCCGACTTTCATGAGTGTATTTATTTTTGCCTAGCTACTTATTATCTGTCGCTTCAATTAAAGCACTGCGAATTCCTGGTTCACTCATGGAATGTCCAGCGTCGGGAACAACAATAAATTCAGCTTCTGGCCAAGCGCGATGTAATTCCCAAGCTGATATTATTGGGCAGACCACATCATAGCGACCTTGAACAATTACAGATGGAATGTGGCGGATACGATCAACATTTACAAGTAATTGATCATCTGATTGAAAAAATCCTTTATTGATGAAGTAATGGCACTCAATTCTGGCGAATGCTTCCGCAAATTCATCCTCACCAAAATTTTTCATTAAGTCTTGATCAGGAAACAGTTTACTAGTACTAGCTTCCCAAACTGACCAAGCACGGGCTGCTGCGAGTCTAATTTGTGGGTCTGGATTAGTCAAGCGTTTGTAATAAGCGGTGAGCAAATCCTCACGTTCATTGATGGGAATTGATTGCAGATATGCTTCCCAAGCATCAGGAAAAAGATAGCTAGCACCTTCTTGATAGAACCAGCGTAATTCTTTTTGGCGGAGCATGAATATGCCACGTAAAATTAATCCCATGCAACGCTCTGGATGGGTTTGACTATAGGCTAATGATAGGGTACTGCCCCAACTACCACCAAAAATAACCCACTTTTCTATTCCTAAATGTTCGCGGATTTTTTCAATATCATTAACTAAATCCCAAGTGGTATTTTCTCGCAATTCGGCATGGGGTGTACTTTGACTACATCCCCGTTGGTCAAACATCACTAACCGCCATTTTTGAGGATTAAAATATTGCCTATATAAAGGTAAAAATCCACCACCCGGCCCGCCATGCAGCAAAACTATAGGCTTACCTTGCGGATTTCCTGACTCTTCAAAATGAATTGTATGTAGTTCAGAAACTTGTAATTTACCTTCTCGATAAGGTGCGATAGGTGGGTAAAGCTCACGCATGTTGATAATAAAATTTGTAGAAAAAAATATTAATAAAATTATATCCAGTTCATCCCAATGCAAAAAAATTGATTGTGGGGGCGAACGGTTGTTCGCCCTTCTACAGGGTGAGGACTTTAGTCCCGACTACAAGCCTTGTAATGGTTTGATTAACTTACAGGCTCTAGTTGATGACTTACTTGCTTTTCTTGCTTGAGTGTTGCTAATTTAGTGCGTAACTGTGCCCTGACTTCATGGCGGAAGCTGAAGAAGTGTTCGCCTACTCCTAGGGTTGTGAGGTAATCATATAACAAAGCGGGCTTACTAAAGGCGATCGCTACTAATTGCCACCAGAACCGCCACCTTGTGGAACGCACTACACCTTGTCGCCAGCAAATAGCTGCAAACAGCTTGATTTCCGTCATCGTGATCGGACGCCCAGATTTACCGCGCCACCCATTCATCATCATAAAATGGCGGAAGGTACGTTTCAGGAAAGGCATAGGTTCGTAGATATTCCAGAAAGCATCGATGTATTCCTCGGTGATTTCTTCCACTGGGCGCGTTGGTGTAAAGTTCATAATTGCGCCTTGGTGGAATGTACTCATCCCGTCAAACAATCGCCCTTCCTGCTGTAAGCGATTCCACATAGCAGTATTTTCTAACGCTTGCAGCATACTAAACTGCCCTTGGGGAATGCCAGTTTCCTCGATGAATTCTCGAATCCGTCGGCCTGCACCTGGACGTTCGTTATCAAAGCCGATAATAAAACCAGACATAATCTGCAATCCAGCCCTGGTGATTTTGTGGCAAGATGCAATTAAGTCTTGGCGGGTATTTTGGACTTTGTGAATTCCTAAAAGACTATCTGTGTCTGGGGTTTCGATACCCATAAACACAAGGGTAAACCCAGCTTTCACCATCAATGCAATTAGTTCATCATCCTCTGCGAGATTCAGTGAAGCTTCTGTAACTAACACAAATGGGTAATTGTGTGCTTCCATCCACGGGATGAGGGCTTGGAGAAACACCTTAGCGTTGCGTTTATTGCCGATAAAATTGTCATCGACAACAAACACATACCGCCGCCAACCCATATCATAGAGGACTTGAAATTCCTGTAACATTTGCTCTGGCGTCTTGGTGCGGGGTTTGCGTCCATACAAGTTAATGATGTCGCAAAATTCGCACTGGAACGGACACCCACGGGAGAACTGGACTGTGATAGCTAGGTAAGCATCGAGTTCCAGCAAATCAAACCGGGCGATTGGTGTTTGGGTGACATCTGGTTTTTCTGGAGAACGGAAAATACCGCTCTCGTCTCCCCGCGCCAGAGCCTCTAAAAATATGGGGATAGTGCATTCCCCTTCGTCTAAAATTAGATATTGCGCTCCTGCATCTAGGGCAAAATCTGGTACTGAGGTAGGGAAAGGCCCTCCTACTGCTACCTTTTTACCTAATGCAATCCCTTTTTGAATTAACTCTCGAAAATCCTGTTTTTGGATAATCATCGCAGAGATGAGCACCAAATCACACCACTCCCAATCTTCATCTGTCTCTAAACGGACATTGCGATCGCAAAATCTGATTTCCCAATCACTAGGCAGCATTGCCGCTACTGTAATTAATCCCAACGGCGGATTTGTGGAGCGTAAACCTGCCAGATCAAGCGTCTCTTGATAAGACCAGAAAGAATTGGGCATTATCGGCCAGAGTAGTAAGGCTCTCATAAGCGCACACCCCGGTGTAAAAAAGTTACTTAATCTACAGGTTACTGCTACTTGTTCTGACAAGAGTTAAACTTTTATCTATTTTTGTAAACGAAAGGTTCATCAACCGTTGACCAAATTCCCAACGCCTCACCAAACGAGTTGCACAGGAAAATGTCAAAATTGAATGAGTTTTGTGACCACCGCTTTACATAGCGGGGATTTGAGATAACTAACTGGAAATTTATGGGCAAACAGCGTGTTCTGTCGGGAGTTCAACCAACTGGTAATCTGCATTTAGGCAACTACTTGGGAGCGATTCGTAACTGGGTAGAAGGCCAGAGCGAATACGAAAATTATCTCTTTGTAGCTGATTTACATGCGATTACGGTACCACATGAGCCAAAGGAGTTGGCATCTAATACCTACAATCTCGTCGCTCTCTATTTAGCCTGTGGTCTAGATTTAAACCACTCCACCATCTTTGTGCAATCCCACGTCTCAGCACACAGTGAACTCACTTGGTTGCTCAACTGCATTACACCTTTAAACTGGCTGCAAGATATGATCCAGTTTAAAGAAAAGGCTGTCAAGCAGGGTGAAAATGTCGGCGTTGGGTTGTTAGACTATCCAGTGTTGATGGCGGCTGATATTTTACTCTATCAAGCGGATCAAGTACCCGTAGGTGAAGACCAAAAGCAACATTTGGAACTGACAAGGGATATTGTCAACAGATTTAACCACCAATTTGCCAAACCAGATGAGCCAGTCCTCAAGTTACCAGCACCTTTGATTCGTAAAGAAGGCGCAAGGGTGATGAGTTTGACTGATGGCACCCGTAAAATGTCAAAGTCCGATCCGTCAGAATTAAGCCGGATCAATTTGCTAGATACGCCAGAGCAGATCACTAATAAGATTAAGCGCTGTAAAACTGATCCGGTGCGGGGTTTGACTTTCGACGATCCACAACGTCCAGAATGTCATAATTTGTTAACGTTGTATTTGCTACTTTCTGGTAAGACAAAGGAAGAGGTAGCAGCTGAGTGTCAGGATATGGGCTGGGGGCAATTCAAACCATTGTTGACAGAAACAACAATTAATGCACTCAAACCGATCCAAGATAAATATCAGGCAGTCATGGATGACAAAGGCTATTTAGAGTCAGTATTGCGGGATGGTAGAGAAAAAGCAGAAGCGATCGCTAATCAAACTCTGGCACAAGTGAAAGCTGCTTTGGGCTTTTCTGTACCCCTTTGAATAATTCGTCATTGTTAATACTCGCCTAGGCGTGAGAAGCAAGCTACGTAATTCGTAATTTTTAGCTACAGTGAAATCCGCAGGCTAAAAACAAGAAAAAATGTTTATCTCTAACCGTACATAAATTTAGGGACATGAATCCTGATGTAATTACGAGCTACGAATTACGAATTATAAGTTCAATTGTTATACCCTGTAATAAACCCGTAAACTATGATTTTATGCCTGATATAAAAAGCACTACGGTATTGAATACCTTCCGGCAAGCCGCGCAGGCTGGTGAGTTTTTAGTGACCGCCGAAGTCGCGCCCCCAAAAGGGGGAGATCCAGCGCACATGCTCAAAATGGCGGCGACCCTTAAGGGGAGGGTTCATGCCGTCAATATTACTGATGGTAGCCGTGCAGTGTTGCGGATGTCTTCGTTGGTGGCGTCAGTGATTTTGTTGCAGAACGGTATTGAACCAATTTGCCAGATGGCTTGCCGCGATCGCAACCGCATCGGATTACAAGCAGACTTGATGGGTGCCCATGCTTTGGGTATCCGTAATATCTTAGCGTTGACAGGCGACCCTGTGAAAGCAGGCGATCATCCCGACGCTAAAGCGGTGTTTGACTTAGAAGCAGTGCGACTATTGCAACTAATCAGGAAAATGAATCAGGGTGTTGACCACAACGAGCAACCTCTAACTGATGGGGCGCTGGACTTATTTGCTGGTGCGGCGGTAGATCCACAATGTGCCAGTTGGTCAGGTTTGCAAAGTCGATTTGAACGCAAAATAGAAGCCGGAGCGCAATTTTTCCAAAGTCAATTAATTACAGACTTTGAACGACTAGAAAAGTTTATGGACACCATAGCATCTGGTTATAAAAAACCAATTTTGGCAGGAATATTTCTGTTGAAATCGGCGAAGAATGCCCAGTTTATTAATAAAGTTGTACCTGGTGTAAATATTCCCCAACACATTATTGATAGGTTAGCCAAAGCCAAAGAACCGCTACAAGAAGGAGTGAAAATTGCCGCCGAACAATTACAAATTGCACGACAATTATGTCAAGGTGTTCACATGATGGCGGTGAAACGAGAAGATTTAATTCCCCAAATCTTGGATTTAGCAGGGGTGGGGAAAGTAAACCACTAATAGATTAACTACGTAGAGACGCAAATTCGACTTCGTCCCACTGCGCTAACGCGTCTCTATCATTTGAAGAGATAGTAAGATTGGAATATGCCAGCTAAAAAGCACCATTTGCTGATGTACTAACACTAAGCATCAAGTATAACTTAGTAAATCAATTGTAATACTAAGGAGTAAACGCCGTGACAAATTTGAATAACTATAACGCAGAATTAGCTGATGAAGAAACTTTAGATGAAGAAGACAATGATGAAGAACAAGAGGAAAAAGTTAGTTTCCAGTATGATCCTGAAAAAATTAACATTGTTACAAGGGAGCCAACTATTGAGCAATTACTTAGAAGAATTGACGAGGAAGCGCTTGATTTAGCACCTGATTTTCAACGCCAAGCGAATATATGGACTCTAGAAGCCAAAAGTAAGTTAATTGAATCTATTCTGATTAGAATTCCATTGCCTGCTTTTTATATTGATGCTACCAATGAAGATGAATGGGTAGTTGTAGATGGATTACAGAGATTGTCTGCCCTAAAACAATTTATGATTGATAAAAGTGATAAGAGACTTAGATTAGTTGGATTAGAATACTTGAAAGAGCTTAATAATAAAACCTATGATGAATTAGAGCGCAGATATCAACGTCGTATATTAGAAACTCAAGTCACAGTATATTTAATCGAAAAAGGTACACCTTTAGCAGTCAAGTATAATATATTCAAACGCATCAATACGGGAGGTGTACCTCTCTCCAATCAAGAATTACGCCATGCTTTGAATCCTGGACAAGCCACAAAAATTTTAGCTAATCTAGCTTCTTACCCAGAGTTCAAACGTGTTGTTAATCTTAGCGAATCTAAGAAAAAGAGAATGGATGATAGGGAGTTTATAGTAGGATTCCTCGCTTTTTATCTAATTTCTTATCAAGAATATGAAGATGAAACTAGAGATTCTTTCCTCAGTAAAGCTTTATCGAAAATAAATAGTCTTTCTAAGGAGGAGATAACAAATATAGAAGAAAATTTCAAAAAAGCTATGATTGCTGCATTTGAGATTTTCAATGACAATGCTTTTCGCAAGATTTCCAATAAAAATAAAAGAAAGTTTCCACTTAATAAATCCTTGTTTGAAGTTTGGTCTATAAATCTTAGTAGGCTAAGTATAGAAGATATTCAAATCTTAAAAGAGAGAAAACAAAACCTCATAGATACTTTTGTAAAGTATGTAGATAATGATGCAGATTTTCTAGCATCAATATCTCAAGTAAAAAATAAAATTGAACATAGATTTAAAACTGTAGAGAAAATTATACAAGAAGTCTTATCATGATTAATTCTTTGAATTTGACCAATTACAAAGCTTTTGAAAGTCAGCTACTCGAATTTAAGCCACTAACTTTACTTTCTGGTCTAAATAGCACGGGAAAATCTTCTGTACTACAATCGTTACTTTTACTGCGTCAATCTTATCAACAAGAATTATTACCAAATGTCGGTTTAGCTTTAAATGGTGAATTAGTACGTATTGGTACGGCTCAAGATGCATTTTGTGAAAGAGCTAAAGAAGATTATCTGGGTTTTGAGATTATTTGGAACAATGGGAAAAAAGGGATTTGGCGTTTTATCTATGACCAAATTAAAACAGGAGCAGATGTTTTAAATAATTTAGATGCAAAATTACCAATTGATAATGTCTATGAATCAAGTCTTTTCAATAAAAGATTTCACTATTTACAAGCAGAACGTCTTGGACCACGGACATCCTATGATATGTCAGATTATCAGGCACGACGACTAGGACAGTTAGGTAGTAAAGGTGAATATACTGCACATTTTTTAGCAATTAATCAAGATAAAGATGTTCTTCAAAGTAAACTAAGACATCCGATGGCAAAATCTAACGCTCTTAGCAGCCAGGTTGAGGGATGGATGAGAGAAGTAAGTCCTGGTACAAGGATTAAAATCAACTCAAATTCAGATATAGGTTTGATGAGTTTGCAATATTTCTATGGAGATAGTAACCCCTATCGTACTACTAACGTCGGATTTGGAATTAGCTATACATTACCGATTATCGTAGCAGTTTTAGCATCTTTACCAGGTACACTAATTATAATTGAAAATCCAGAGGCACATCTACATCCTAAAGGGCAAGTCAATATGGGTGAGTTATTATCGCTTGCAGCTAGTTGTGGAATTCAAGTAGTAATAGAAACTCATAGTGACCATGTTTTAAATGGTATTCGTCTTGCTGTTCATGGAGGTAAAATTAAGCCAGATGATGTTCAGTTACATTATTTTCAGCGACAAGAAAAACAAGGGCAAGCTATTACAGAAGTAGTATCGCCACATATTGATAGAAATGGAAGAATTGATAAATGGCCAGATGGTTTCTTTGATGAATGGGAAAAAAGTTTAGATATTTTACTTGAGCCGGCGGGGGAGTAGAAGGTGGATTTTGATTTAATATTAAATGAGTTGTCTCTGCAAAATCCGGCTCCAAATGAACAAATAGCACAGCAAAGAATGTCTGAACTAATTAAGACAATACAAGCAGTCAAAGCTCAAGGAGTAAAGGTGAGTCTTCGCACTAAAGAAAATTTTCATACAACAATACTTGCACCTAACTATCCTCTTCGTCGCTGGCTTAATGATGCAGATCAAATTGAAAGACTTTTTATCAAAACTCTTGTAACTAAAGCACCTTTTTCAACCGATATCGCAAATTCGGATATCCAAGATATTGAAAATAATGCCAGCTTGTCTGAATTTCGTCATCAAGGAGAAATAGCTATTGGGCTTGGTATTGCTTATGTACTTAATACAATCGCAATTAGCTTGCTTTCTGAGGAATGCTGGGATTGTAGCCACATAGAACTAGAATTTAGATGGCTAGATCAAGATGAAGAAGTAATCCATGAGCTTGTAAAGATTATCCATGCCAGTCGTAGCACTCATGTACAAGAAAATGCCGATCTGATTGAACAAATTCAAGAGCGTATTTGTCAAGAAGTTAGCGATGGCTTGCAAGTTTGGAACCGCAGAGAGGAATTATTTCCTAACCTCGAATTCTGTGATGCTGTTAGAAGGCAATTGGAAGATATTCGTACTGGAAAATTGGAATTGCAGCCTGTTGTGAACATATTATTTGAGCTTCAGAAATGCTGTAAAAACTGGAATAATGGCTATTTCAATCTCGATGGGTATCCTATTGAGGAATCGGGAGAGAGTACAGGGCAAACGCATCTAAATATAGTACATAATTACTAAAACAGAGATAAATGCTGCGATCGCACTCTGGTATAGAGGTTGAGCAATGAGGCTTTGATGGTAAAGTCATTGTAAAAATAGTAATATTGCCCAAGTTTGCGTGAAGCTCAAGCCCAAAAT
>JAESGB010000093.1_pt1 | contig 59944 bp, 58 predicted proteins | sample 9266211 | NCBI WGS metagenome assembly JAESGB01 (sample SAMN14514844, study PRJNA621659) | algae metagenome | isolation source: Goleter apudmare HA4340-LM2 and co-occurring heterotrophs from cave wall... | place: USA: Maniniholo cave, Kauai, Hawaii | collected 2009-07-28 | reverse complement strand
GGCCGACCTTCCTCTGCTCCGCCCCCCGGGGCCCCCCGCCGCACCCGCGCGCCCACACACACCCGCCCACGGCTTTGCCCCAGCCCGCCCAAACAAAACCCCCCGAAAATGCAGCATTCCACCCGCCCACGCAACCAAGCGCCCCCCCCTCATGACCGAACCTGCTCCCCTCCCCGACCGCCTCTCCACCGACCCGCGCAGCCCCCACCACCTGCCTGCCGTGTTCGAGCGCGAAATCGGCATTCGCCTCAACGGCCAGGAGCGCTCCGACGTCGAGGAGTACTGCATCAGCGAAGGCTGGGTGAAAGTGCCCGCAGGCAAGACGCGCGATCGCAAAGGGCAGCCGCTGATGCTCACACTCAAGGGCAAGGTCGAGGCCTACTACCGCTGAGCGCCTCGGCGCGCGCCGTCCTTCGTCCCGCCGTTGCCGCCATGCGAGAGCCCGCGCTAGAGCCGCCATTCAGGCCTGCAACGGCGCAAACAAGGTCGCGACACCCCACGCGATCAACAGGACCCCTGCGCCGCGGCCTATCCAGTGGCCCGCCGGGCTGAGCTTTTCGATCAGGACGAACAACGCGATCCCCGCGATCCAGGCCAGATTCATCACCCCGCCCACGAAGAGCAGCAACATCAACAGCCAGCAGCAGCCGACACAGACAGTGCCGTGATCCAGCCCCATGCGCAACGCACCGCCCGCTCCGGGCCGCCAGCGGGTCAGGATGAAATCCAGAGGCGAGCGGCAGTGCCTAAGACAGGCCTGCTTCAAGGGCATCCACTGGTAAACGCCGTTGGCGATCAGCACCACGCCGGCCAGCACCCTGCTCGTGGTCTGCATCATCGGCGAGAGCAGTGCGGCCCGCTCGAGCCCGAACTGCAGCACGGTCGCCGCAACGCTGAACGCGGCCCAGACGCAGAGATAGCCCAAGGCGAAGGCGCCCGCCGCTCCCGCCGGCCCGCCCCGCTCGGCGCGGCGGCGAGCGATGGTGGCGTAAAGCAGGATCGTGGGCGCGGCGCTCGGCAGCATCATCGCGGCCATCATCACGGCCCACATCGCGAGCACGAGCGCCGCATGGGCCGGCGTCCACGGCCCCATGCTCATGGGCATGAGCATGTCGCCCATCTCGTGCATCATCCCGGCGCCGGAGATCAGGTAGCCCCACGACAACACGATCACCAGCAGCAGGCACGAGACGACCAGCAGCCGATCGCGCCGCAACGCCTCCTCGACCAGCGCGCCCGCGGTCACCTCGAGGGCTCCCCGCGCTCGACCACCGTGCCGTTGCCGGTGCGGCCTCAGGCTGCCACGCCCTCGGGCGTCTGCACCACGCGAGCCAGCGTGCTGTGCGAGCCCCGGGTCTCGAACGCAATGCCACCCTGGCTGCGGATGTCGGCAGACGCCACTTCGCCTTCCCGGTGCTCGAAGCCTTCGGGCATGACGACCTGGATGCGGTGCGGCGCGCCGGTGACGGGGTTCTTGATCGGTTCGACGTCGCTCTCGAGCACGCCCGGGATGACAAGCCGTGCGGTTCTGGCGTCCATGTCGAACTCGAAGCTCACGGGCGCGAAGATCGGCTCATGCATCTTCGTCACGATCAGGCTGCAGATCTGAAAGAGCGTGCCTTCCGCGGAGTTCTGTCCCGACATGATCTGGAACAGGGCCTCGCGCTGCTCGGGGCTGGCGCGCTCGTCGATGATCGGCTGCAACTCGCCATTGCCCTCGTGCAACGCCCCCGGGAAAGAGACGACGGCGAAGAAGCTCAGGCCGTCGAGGCGCGTGCCTTCGAAGAACCCGTTCGTGATGCGCATGCCCAGAAAGCCCTTGCAGTAACCCTGCGTCGGCCTGGCGTTGAAGTCGCACGGGCAGCCGTAGGCGCAGTTGCAGTTCTTGAGCCATTCGCCTTCGAGGCGCCAGTTCGGGTGTGCCATGGAATCGTCTCCTCGGTCGGCCGATGCGGCCGTTGCGGCGGGCGTTCCATTGCCATCCTGTTCCTGGCCGCTCCGGGCCCGCGTCGGAGCGAAACTTCTCCGCGGCGACCGGTGTCCGTGAGCGAGCGGCAACGTGCCGCGCCGGTTGCCTGGACGCGCGTGAAATCACTATCTGCTGATTGCAGGCGGTGCGCAAGACCCAGTTCGGCTTGGTTCGAGGCGGCGCCCGGCAACGGCCGAGTTGCCTTGCCTGCGGCCGGCGCACACTTCAGGCCAGCGCCGGTTCATGATGCATGCCCGCAACCGGGGGAACCCTCATGCCGAAAACGACCGCCGATCGGCAGGAACGATGAAAACCGTCGCCACTGCCGCCCTGTGGATCGTCGGCGCCTGGATGCTGCTCGTGGCGGCGAGCTTCATTTGGCAGGAGCGCCTGCTCTACCTGCCTGCGCACGCGACCCTGGAGCGCGTGGCCACGGACAGCCTGCAAGCCTGGCCGTCGGCTCAGGACTTTCGCGGGCTGGTCGCCGAGCCCGCCGCGGCGGTGCGCGCGACGGCCATCGTCTTCCACGGCAACGCCGGACATGCGGGCCATCGTGCCTTCTATGCGCAGGCCCTGAGCGCCTCGGGGCTGCGCGTGATCCTCGCCGAGTACCCCGGCTACGGCCCGCGGCCGGGCGAGCCCCGCGAAAGCCGCCTGGTGGCGGATGCCGAGGAGACGCTGGCCCTCGCGCACCGACAGTACGGCGCGCCGCTGCTGGTGGTCGGGGAATCGCTCGGCGCAGCCGTCGCCGCCGCTGCCGCCGCGCGACGCCCGGAGCTCGTCGCCGGCCTGCTGCTCATCACGCCCTGGGACCGGCTGGACAACGTGGCCGCGCTCCACTACCCCTGGTTGCCGGTGCGGTCGCTCCTGCGCGAGGGCTATGACAACGTCACGGCGCTGTCGGGCTTCGACCGCCCGACCGTCGTGGTCGTTGCCGAGGACGACCGCATCGTGCCCGCGCGCTTCGGCCTGGCCCTGCACGCGGCGCTCGGCGAGCCGAAGCACCTGCTGGTGATCGAGAACGGCGACCACAACGACTGGGCCGGGCGGGTCACGCCGGCATGGTGGCGGGCTGCGGTGGCGATGGCGCTGGACGAGACGCCCCGGCACGCCCCGTCACGATGAATCGCCGCAAAGGCCGGCACACGGCCCCGATCGTTCCGCCGCCCGGCGACCCGCCGCCGCCGGCCGAGCCGATGTCCTGAGCCACGTTGGGACGCCTGCGGCCGACGCGGGCGCCCGGTCGCTATCCCCTGCCCAGGCCTCTCACGCGCCCCATCGCCAGGTTCGCGGCCGCGGTGCGCGTCTCCACGCCGAGCTTGTCGAACACGTGCTCCAGGTGCTTGGTCACCGTCTTGGGGCTGAGCGTGAGGATGTCGCCGATGTCGCGGTTGGTCTTGCCCTTGCACACCCAGTACAGCACCTCGGCTTCGCGCGCCGTCAGGCCGAAGGCCAGCGTCATCGCCTGCAGCAGCGCGGCGTCGCTGGCCTCGCGCAGCACGACCAGCCAGCCGTCGTCTTCTCCGGTGGGCTCGTGCAGCGCGAAGTGCAGGCTGCTCGCGCCTTGCACGATCGCCAGCGGCGCAGGCGCGGGCTTGCCCGCTTCGGCGGCGAGCCACGCGTGCACGGCGGGTGGCGCGTGCTTCTCCAGCCACGCGGAAGGGTCGCCGGCGCCGGCGTTGCCGAAGTAGTCGGCGAGCAGCTTTCGCGCGAGCGCGGTCTGCCACACCAGCTTGCCGTCGCCCGCACGGATCACCAGCGTGGCGTGCCCGAAGGCGTCGAGCGCGTTGCGCGCCTGCCGGGCCTGCCGCGCGCTGCTCACGTGCGCGGCGATGCGCACGAGCACCTCCTTGGGCCGCAGCGGCTTGGTCACATAGTCGACCCCGCCGGCCGCGAAGGCGGCGACGACGTGCTCGGTCTCGACGAGCCCGGTCATGAAGACGATGGGGATGGCCGCCGTGGCGGGGCTGGCCTTGAGCCGGCGCGCCACTTCGAAGCCGTCGAGTCCCGGCATCAGGGCGTCGAGCAGCACGATGTCGGGTTGCGCCATGGCGGCGCGCGCCAGGGCGCTGGCGCCGTCGGTCGCCACGAGCACGGTGTAGCCGGCGTCGTCGAGCGCGTCGTGCAGCAGCGAGAGGTTGTCGGGCTGGTCATCGACCACGAGCACGATGTCGGCGGCGGCCCGGTCGAACGACGGCCCGCTCGGGGCGATCTTCGCGTCAGCGGGCGGCGGCATCACGGCGGAGCCCCTCCTCGATCAAGCGCGTCATCGTCTCGAACTGGAACTCGCCGGCGAGCGCGCGCATGCGCTCGACGAAGCCGGCGCAGGCGGGCTGCTCGGCCTCGATGTGTTCCAGGCAGCGCCGCACGCCACGCAGGTGCCCCAGTTGCACCGCTTCGGCCAGCGCGTGCAGGTGGACCGCCGCCGGTGGCTCCAACGGCATCGCGACGCCCGAGCCTGCGGCCTGCGCTGCGGCATCGGCCACTGCTCCAGCCGTTCGAGCGGCCTCGGGCGCCGCGGGCTCACCCTCGAGCCACGTCAGCCCCAGCCGATCTTCCAGCCAGCCCAGCAGTTCGGCCAGACGCACCGGCTTGACGATGAAGTCGCCGGCGGCGATGCCCGCGTCGTTGTCGAGCCCCCTGTCGAAGGCATTGGCCGACACGACCGCCAGGGGCACGCCCTGCGCCAGGCCTTCGGCACGGATGCGGCGGATGGTCTCCCAGCCGTCGATGCCGGGCATGGCGAGGTCCATGAACACGGCGTCCGGCCGCGCGCCGGCGCGAAGACGATCCAGCGCCTCCTCGCCCGAGCCGGCCTGCAGCAGACCGAAGCCGAGCGGCTGCAGCAGGCTCGCGAGCAGGCCGCGATCGACTTCCTCGTTGTCGACGACGAGGATGCGTCTGCGCGCGCCGGCGTAGCCCGTCGGGCCGATCTTCGAGATGAGCGGCAGCTCGGCCAGCCGCTCGGCGCCGACCTGCGGCACGAACAGGCGGATGGTGAAGGTCGTGCCCGCGCCGGGCGCGCTGCGCACCGTCATCTCGCCGCCCATCAGCGCAGTGAGCATGTTGGCGATGGTCAGGCCCAGCCCCGAGCCGCCGGCGGCCGTGCTGCCGGCCGCGGAGCCGCGCTGGAAAGGCTCGAAGGCGCGTTCCATGTCGGCCTCGCTCATGCCGGGGCCGGTGTCTTCGATCTCGAAGCGGGCGATCTCGCGCGCGTGGCTGGCGCGCAGCACCACGCGGCCGGTGCCGGTGAACTTGACCGCGTTGCCGATGACGTTGATGAGAATCTGCCGCAGCCGCTTCTCGTCGGCGCGCACGGCGACCGGCAGCGTGCCGGCGATGCGCGTCTCGAAGCCGATGCCCTTGGCCGAGGCCTGCAGCTCGAACAGGCGCGCGATCTCGTGCACGCAATCGGCGAAGCGCATGGGCCGGTTGTCGAGCTTGAGCTTGCCGCCTTCGATGCGGGCGATGTCGAGCGTGTCCTCGATCAGGCTCAGCAGGTGGTCGCCCCCGCGGCGGATCACCTGCACCGCGCGCCGGTGCCGGGGCGGCACGCCTTCGTCGTCGGCGAGCAGTTGCGCGTAGCCGAGGATGCTGTTGAGCGGCGTGCGCAGCTCGTGGCTGATGGCCGTGATGTAGCGGCTCTTGGCCTGGTTGGCGTTGTCCGCGGAGCGGCGGGCGCGCTCCGACTCCTGGCGCGCCTGCTGCAGTTGCTGGTCGGTGCGGCGGTGCGAGTCGATCTCGCGCCCGAGCACGCGGGCCTGCTCGTTGAGCGCCTGCGTCTGGCGCATCGATTCCTCCTGCGCCACCTGCCGGCTCTTGTGGGCCAGCACCAGCCACCACGCCGCCACACCCGACACCAGCAGAAGCACCGCATAGGTGTTCGCATAGCCTTGCCGGCCGAACAGCCACAGCAGTCCCGCGAGCGCGGGAGCGACGATGAGCATCAGCAGCAGATAGTGCGCCAGACCGCTGTCGAGCGAGGGCCACACGCGCTCGGGCAGCAGGCGGCGAAGCAGCGCGCTCCATTGCGAGGCCAGCCGTGCGTGCGGCTTGCACTGGTCTTCGCAGCGCGCGTCGAGCGTGCAGCACAGCGAGCAGATCGGGCCGCGGTAGGCGGGGCAGTGGGCGATGTCCTCGCGCTCGTAGTCGCGTTCGCAGATGCAGCAGCGGGCGAGGCGGGTTCCGGCCGGGCCCTCACCCCTGCCCTCTCCCAGGGGGAAAGGGAGTAGTTCAACTCCCTCTCCCGCTTGCGGGAGAGGGTCGGGGTGAGGGTGTCGCGCGAGGTAGTACCTGCCTTGCGTCGCCCAGGCGATCAGCGGCGATGCCACGAAGGCCGTCACCAACGCGATCAAGGCCGAGAACGCCTGCGCCAGCGGCCCGAAGGCGCCCAGGTGCGCGGTGATCGACAGCGCCGAGGCAATGCCCATGGCCCCCACGCCCACCGGGTTGACGTCGTACAGATGCGCACGCTTGAACTCGATGCCCGGCGGCGACAGACCCAGCGGCTTGTTGACCACCAGATCGGCCACCACCGCCATCATCCAGGCGATGGCGATGTTGGAGTACACGCCCAGCACCTGCCCCATGGCGCGGAACACGCCCAGCTCCATGAGCATCAGCGCGATGAGCGTGTTGAACACGACCCACACCACGCGCCCCGGATGGCTGTGCGTGAGGCGCGAGAAGAAGTTGCTCCATGCCAGCGAGCCGGCGTAGGCGTTGGTGACGTTGATCTTGAGCTGCGAAACCACCACGAACAGCGCCGTGGCCGCCACCGCCCAGCCGTAGTGCGGGAAGACGTGCTCGTAGGCGACGAGGTACATCTGGTTGGGATCGACCGCGCGCTCGACCGGCACCATGTGGCTGATCGCCAGGTAAGCCAGCAACGCGCCGCCCAGCATCTTGAGCACGCCGGGCAGCACCCAGCCCGGTCCCCCGATCAGCACGCCGGCCCACCAGCGCACGCGGTTGGCGCGCGTCTTCTCGGGCATGAAGCGCAGGTAATCGGCCTGCTCGCCCATCTGCGTGATGAGCGCGATGCCCACGGTCGTGGCAGCGCCGAAAGCGTGCAGGCCGAAGGCGGCCGGGCCGCCGCTCTCGCCGCCATAGCTCGCCAGGCCGGCGAGCAGACCGGGGTTCTGGTGGAACACGAACGCGTAGGGCAGCACCAGCATCGCCAGCCACAGCGGCTGCGTCCAGACCTGCAGCCGGCTGATCGTGGTGACGCCATGCGTGACGAGCGGGATCACGACGAGCGCACAGACGAGGTAGCCCCACGCGGGCGGCAGGCCGAAGGCGAGCTCGAGCGCGTAGGCCATCACGGCGGCCTCGAGCGCGAAGAAGATGAAGGTGAAGCTGGCGTAGATCAGCGAGGTGATCGTCGAGCCGAGGTAGCCGAAGCCGGCGCCGCGCGTGAGGAGATCCATGTCGACCCCGTGGCGCGCGGCGTACACGCTCACCGGCAGGCCGGCGAGAAAGATCACCAGGCCGGTCGCCAGGATCGCGAGGGCGGCGTTGACGAAGCCGTGCTGCACCAGCAGGGTGGCGCCGATCGCCTCGAGGATGAGAAAGGAGGCGGCCCCGAAAGCGGTGTTCGCCACGCGCAGCTCCGACCACTTGCGAAAAGCCCGCGGCGTGAAGCGCAGCGCGTAGTCCTCCATCGTCTCGCGGCCGACCCAGGCGTTGTAGTCGCGGCGGATCTTGATGACGCGCTGGGGGGCGTGGCTGGCGGCGGTGTCCATGTCGGGGCGTCACGCATCAAGAAACGCACCAGCTCGGACCGGCATGGCATCCATCCTGCTCAGGAGCGCGGCATGGACCTCACCCCGCGAGAAAAGGACAAGCTGCTCATCTTCACCGCTGCACTCCTCGCCGAGCGCCGCAAGGAGCGCGGCCTGAAGCTGAACTACCCCGAAGCGGTGGCGCTCATCAGCGCCGCGATCCTGGAGGGCGCGCGCGACGGCCGCAACGTGGCCGAACTCATGAGCGCGGGCCGCGAAGTGCTGAGCCGCGAAGACGTGATGCAAGGCGTGGCCGAGCTGATTCCCGACATTCAGGTCGAAGCCACCTTCCCGGATGGCACCAAGTTGGTTACCGTGCACCAACCCATTGCATGAGGATGCACCGATGAAGCACTTCCTGCCCCTTCTGATCGCGCTCGCCGCCCCCCTGGCCGCGGCGCATGAAGGCCACGGCCTGACCGGCTCGCACACGCACGCGACAGACACCTGGGGCTTCGTCGGCCTGGGACTGATCGTCGCCGCGGCGGTCTGGTTCGGCAGGCGCAAGTGAGCCCGGCACCATGATCCCCGGCGAGCTGATCACGCACGACGGGCCCGATCACGAACTCAACCCCGGACGCCGCACCCTCGAGCTCGAGGTGGCCAACCGCGGCGACCGGCCCATCCAGGTCGGCTCGCACTATCACTTCGCCGAAACCAACCCGGCGCTCGCCTTCGACCGCGAGGCCGCGCGCGGCATGCGCCTGGCCATCGCTTCGGGCACCGCCGTGCGCTTCGAGCCGGGGCAGCAGCGCACGGTCAAGCTTGTCGACTACGCGGGCGATCGACAGGTGTTCGGTTTTCGCGGCCGGGTTCAGGGAGCCCTGCGATGACCGGGATCGGCCGGCGCGCCTACGCCGAGATGTACGGCCCGACGGTCGGCGACCGCGTGCGCCTGGCCGACACCGAGCTCCTCATCGAGGTCGAGCACGACTTCACGCAGCGCGCCGGCGGCTATGGCGAAGAGGTGAAGTTCGGCGGCGGCAAGACCATCCGCGACGGCATGGGCCAGTCGCAGCGGCCCAACGGCCCCGGCCCCGGCGACGCGGTCGATTGCGTGATCACGAACGCGCTCATCCTCGACCACTGGGGCGTCGTCAAAGCCGACATCGGCCTGCGCGGCCAGCGCATCTGCGCGATCGGCAAGGCCGGCAACCCGGACGTGCAGCCGGGCGTCGACATCGTCATCGGACCGGGCACCGAGATCATTGCGGCCGAGGGCATGATCCTCACGGCCGGCGGCATCGACAGCCACATCCACTTCATCTGCCCGCAGCAGATCGAAGAAGCCCTGGCAAGCGGCATCACCACCATGCTGGGCGGCGGCACGGGGCCGGCCACCGGCACCTTCGCGACCACCTGCACGCCGGGGCCGGAGAACATCGCGCAGATGCTGCGCGCCGCCGAAGCCTTCCCCATGAACCTGGGTTTCATGGGCAAGGGCAACGCCAGCCGGCCCGAGGCCCTGCGCCAGCAGATCGAGGCCGGCGCCATCGGCCTGAAACTGCACGAGGACTGGGGCACGACGCCGGCGGCGATCGACTGCTGCCTGTCGGTGGCGGAAGACACCGACACGCAGGTGGCGATCCACACCGACACGCTCAACGAGAGCGGTTTCGTCGAGGACACGATCGCCGCCTTCAAGGGCCGCACCATCCACAGCTTCCACACCGAAGGCGCGGGCGGGGGCCACGCGCCCGACATCCTCAAGGTGGTGGGCGAGGCGAACGTGCTGCCCTCCTCCACCAACCCGACGCGGCCCTACACCGTCAACACCATCGACGAGCACCTCGACATGCTCATGGTGTGCCACCACCTCGACGCGGGCATCGCCGAGGACCTGGCCTTCGCCGAGAGCCGCATCCGCCGCGAGACCATCGCGGCCGAGGACGTCCTGCACGACCTGGGCGCGATCAGCATGTTCAGCTCCGACTCGCAGGCCATGGGGCGCGTGGGCGAGGTGATCCTGAGGTGCTGGCAGACCGCGCACAAGATGAAGGTGCAGCGGGGGTGGCTCGGGCAAGACCCTGGCTTGTCCGCCACGCACGACAACTTCCGCGCCAAACGCTACGTCGCCAAATACACCATCAACCCGGCGCTGGCCCATGGCATCGCCCACGAAGTCGGCAGCGTCGAGGTCGGCAAGTGGGCCGACCTGGTGCTGTGGCGCCCGGGCTTCTTCGGCGTCAAGCCCAGCCTCGTGCTCAAGGGCGGCTTCATCGCGCAGGCGCTCATGGGCGACGCCAATGCCAGCATTCCCACGCCGCAGCCGGTGCACTCGCGGCCGATGTTCGGCGCCTTCGGCGGCGCACTCGCGCGCGGCTCGCTCAGCTTCATGAGCCAGGCCGCGCTGGCGGCCGGCGTCGGCGAACGCCTCGGCCTGCGCCGCTCGCTCGCCACGGTGCGCGGCTGCCGCGCGGTGAAGAAGGCCGACATGGTCCACAACGCCTGGCTGCCGCGCATGGAGATCGACGCGCAGACCTACGAGGTGCGCGCCGACGGCCGGCTGCTCACCTGCGAGCCGGCCGAGGTGCTGCCGATGGCGCAGCGCTACTTTCTCTTCTGAAGACACTCCCGCCAGCCTCGCCGCCCCGCGACCCCTGTCCTGCCCTGTCCGCCCCTCGAATGCTGATCTTCAACAAACTCGTTGCTCACGGTCGCGGTCTCGCGCCGGTGCTGGTGAAACGCGCGGCCACCGTCGAGCTCGACTGGGACCTGCGCCAGAAAAGCCGCTTCGACACCACCGACTCGCAGGGCCGCAGCATCGGCGTCTTCCTGCCGCGCGGCACGGTGGTGCGAGGCGGCGACGTCCTGATCGCCGAAGACGGCTCGCTGCTGAACGTGATCGCGGCAGCACAGCCGGTCCTGCAGGTGACGGTCTGCTCCACGCACGGCTCGCCCTTCGACCTGCTGCGGGCCGCCTACCACCTGGGCAACCGTCACGTGCCGCTGGAGCTGCGGCCCGAGCGGCTGCAGTTCGAGCCGGATCACGTGCTCGCCGACCTGCTGCGCAGCATGCACCTCATCGTCACCGAAGCCAGGGCGCCTTTCGAACCCGAAGCCGGCGCTTACGCCACTGGCGCCGGCGCCGGTGCGGCCCACGCACACGTGCACGGCCCGGCTTGCGCGCACGACCACGGGCATTGACCGCGGCCATGTCGCTCGCTAACCAGGCGGTCGCGCCGACACGTGCCGGCACCTGGCTCGCGCTGACGTGGCTGGCCTCGCCCGCACTGCCGGTCGGCGGCTTCAGCTACTCCGAAGGGCTCGAGGCGGCGGTCGAGACCGGCCGGGTCCGCGATGAAGCCTCGGTGCAGCGCTGGCTGCTCGATCAACTGCACCTGAGCCTCGCTCGCTGCGATCTCGCCGTGCTCGGCGAGGCGCTCGGCGCGTGGCGCCGGGGCGATGCCGACGAGATCGACGCGCTCAACCGGTGGATCGACACCACCCGCGAAACGCGAGAACTGCGTCAGCAGGCGCAACAGACCGGCCGCTCGATGCTCGAGTGGCTGCGCAACCGCTGTCCCGACGACCCGCGCCTCGCGCAACTTGCCGCGCTGCGGCCCGCCCCGACCTGGCCGCTCGCCTTTGCGTTGGCGGCCGAACAGGCGGGCGCCACGCCGCATGAAGCCGGCCTGGCGTTCGCGTTCGGGTGGGCCGAGAACATGGTGCAGGCCGCGCTCAAGGCCGTGCCCCTCGGGCAGAGCGCCGGCCAGCGCGTGCTGGCCGCTCTGGCCGACGCGATCCCGGGCACCATCGATACGGCGCTGCGTCTTTCCGAAGGGGAGCGCCAGGCGTTCACGCCCATGCTCGCCATCCTCTCGGCGCAGCACGAGGTGCAGTACTCGCGCCTGTTCCGATCCTGAGCCCGCCCCTGCCTACAACGGAAAGATCTGTCATGAACAGCACCCTGCACAGCATTGCGAACCGCACCAAGCACCTGCCTCCCCTGCGCGTCGGGGTCGGCGGGCCGGTCGGCAGCGGCAAGACAACGCTGGTCGAGCTGCTGTGCAAGACGATGCGAGAGCGCTACGACCTGGTGGTCATCACCAACGACATCTACACCAAGGAAGACCAGCGGCTGCTCACCGTGGCGGGCGCACTCGAGGCCGAGCGCATCATGGGCGTCGAAACCGGCGGCTGCCCGCACACCGCCATCCGCGAAGACGCCTCCATCAACCTGGAAGCGCTCGACCGCATGCTCGAGCGTTTCCCCGACGCCGACATCGCGTTCATCGAAAGCGGCGGCGATAACCTCGCCGCCACGTTCAGCCCCGAACTGAGCGACCTGACGATCTACGTGATCGACGTCGCCGCCGGCGAGAAGATCCCGCGCAAGGGCGGGCCCGGCATCACCAAGAGCGACCTCTTCGTCATCAACAAGACCGACCTCGCACCGCATGTCGGCGCCGACCTGGACGTGATGGCCGCCGACACGCGGCGCATGCGCCAGGGCTCGCCGGGCCAAACCAAACCGTTCGTGATGACGAACCTGAAAACGCGCGAGGGGCTCGCGGAGGTGGCCAGCTTCATCGAGCGCAGGGGCATGCTGACCGAACACCGGCGCGACGCGGGCTGATCTTCGCAACGCACCGCAGCATGAAAAAAGCCGTTGGGATCAACGGCTTTCGGTGGGGTGGCTGATGGGACTCGAACCCACGACAACAGGAATCACAATCCTGGACTCTACCAACTGAGCTACAGCCACCACAGAGGCGGAATTATAGCCACGAGGTACGGCACGCCGACCGCCAGCGGCCTCTCATTGCCCTGTCGCGCTGCCCGCGGCCTTGCCCGTCACCTCGGCCTTGTAACGGTTGCGCAGCGCGGTGTAGTACGCCTCGGCTTCCGCCGCTCCCCACAGGCGCGCGTACTGCTGCTGGAGCTGCTGGCGGTCCCCCGCCGACGGATCGCGCGGCAGCAGCTTGTCGATGCGCACGACGGCGTAGCCCTGATCGCCGAAGTCGACGCTGGTCCACGCCGGCAAGGTGTTCGCCGGTGTCGACATCACCGCGTCGATCAGTGAACGCGGCAGCGTTTGCGATTGCTCGCGCGAGACGGTGATGGAGGGCTCCAGCGCTTCGGCCGGTGCGCCGGATTTCCATGCAGCCAGCTTCGCCTCGCCTTCCTTGCGCGCCAGCCCAGCCGCCTTCTCGGCGACAAACTGCTCGCGCACCTGCTCTTTGACTTCCTCGAGCGGCAGCTTGCGCGACGGCGTGTGCTCGAGCACCCGTCCGGAAGCCAGGCGGTTGGCGCCCACCTCCACCGCCTCGGTGTTGCGCTTGTTGCGCAGGGCATCGTCGCTGAACAGGGCGGCGACGAACGTCGGGTTGGCCAAGGCACCCTCCGCAGCCGGGGCCGGTGCGCGGGTCACGCCTTCGGCGGCCTGCACTTCCAGGCCCAGTTTCTCGGCGGCCGGCTGCAGGCTGTCGGATTGCTCGTACACCGTGTTGGTGAAGGTTTCGGCAGCCTCGGCGAACTTGCGCTGCGCAAGTTGCTGCTTGACCTCGGCCTCGATCTCGCCACGGGCCTCCTCGAAACTGCGCTTGCCCCCGCCCCGCACGCCGGTCAGCTTGATCACGTGGTACCCGAAGTCGCTTTCGACCACGTCGCTGATCTCGCCGGTCTTCATGCCGAAGGCGGCCTCCTCGAAGGGCTGGGTCATCGCGCCTCGCGCGAAGAAGTCCAGATCACCGCCCTGCGCCGCCGATCCCGGATCGTCGGAATGCTTCTTCGCCAGCTCGGCGAAAGCGTCCGGGTTCTTCTTGGCCTCGGCCTGCAGTGCGGCGGCTTCGGCCCGCGCCTTCTCGCGCTCGGCCGCAGGCGCGGCCCGCTCCGCCTTGATGAGGATGTGGCTTGCTCGCCGCTCCTCGGGCGTGCTGTAGCGTGCGGCGTTCTCGGCGTAGTGCTTGCGCAGGTCTTCCTCCGACACCACGATGTCCTTGGCCAGCGCGTCGAGGTCGAGCACCAGGTACTCCACCTTCGCGCGCTCCGGTGCCATGAAGGCATCGGCGCGTGCCGGATCGTTGTAGTACGCGGCCATCTCGGCCTCGGTCGGCTTGATCTGATCGGCATAGGTCTTGGCCTCGAAGCGCGCGATGCGCACCTCGCGGCGCTGCAGCAGCGCGTCGAGCGCGGTGCTTGTCGGCGTGCTGGCGCCCAGCGCCGTGTCGGCCACGCCGAGCAGCACCTGACGCATCGCGAGGTCCTGGCGCAGCTGTTGCGCGAACTGCTCGGCACTCATGCCTTGCGCATTGAGCAGTTCGGTGTTGATGCTGCCGTCGGGCTTGCGCAGAAACGCGAACTGCGGATCTTCGACGAACAGGCGCTGCAGGCGCTCGTCGCTGACGCCCAGGCGCAGCTTGCTGGCAGCGACGCGAACCACGCGCTCGCGAACCAGCGCCTCGAGAGTTTGCTGCTTCATCTGCGGCGAGTCGAGCAGCCGGAGGTCGACGTCCGGCGCCTGGGAGCGCATGCGTTCGACCTGCGCGCGGTGCGCCGCGTCCCACTCGGCCTGCGTGATCGGCTGACCAGCCACTTCGGCCACCTCGACCCTGCCTTCGGAGAAGCCGCTGTAGCCCTCCACGCCGAGGAACACGAAGGAGGGGATGATCAACACCACCAGCACGAACATCAGCGCCTTGGTGTTGCTGCGGATCAAGTCGAACATCGGACGGCCTCGGGGAGTGACGATCTGCGGTCCATCAGCGACAAAGGCGAACCTGCGTTCGCCTTTGTCGTCGTGGGCCGGCGGCCAGGGCCGCATGCTGCGGTACGCCTGACGAGAGCGCTGATTCTATCGAAGCACTCCGCAGGGCTGGTTGTCCGGGGATCGGGAAGAAGTCTGGTGGGTGCTGACGGGTTCGAACCGCCGACCTACGCCTTGTAAGGGCGCCGCTCTACCGACTGAGCTAAGCACCCGATCGCAACATCAGTTGAGCGCGTCCTTGAGGGCCTTGCCGGGGCGGAACTTCGGCACCTTGGCGGCCTTGATCTTGATCGAATCGCCCGTGCGCGGATTGCGGCCGCTGCGCGCGGCGCGTTTGGTCACCGCAAAGGTACCGAAGCCGACGAGCGACACACTGCCGCCCTTTTTCAGCGTGGTCCGCACGCCCCCGATCAAGGCTTCGAGCGCGCGCGTGGCCGCGGCCTTGGAGATGTCGGCCTGCTTGGCGATGTGTTCGATCAGTTCGGTTTTGTTCACAAAAGTACCCCTGTTCAAAAGGTGTCTCTGGTTCGGGTTTGGGTGACGGGAAGGACCCGTGGGACGCGCGCTGCAAGGACCGCAACGGCTGCGGATTCATTACAGCGGTGAGCTTGCGGGGTGTCAAGCACGCAGGGGAATTCTATGCAGATTGACCGTTGCGTCGTCTCGCGAACCGCGTGAAATCCGCGCTTGACAAGCGCTCGTGCGGCGGCAGTCGCCCTCGCGCGTGCCCTTGCATTGATGCGGCGCAGCGTTGCCGCGTCTCACAGCGCAGCGGTTCGGCGCGGCGCACGGACCACGAGCGCTACGCCCACGGCGGTCAGGCCCAGGCCCGCCAGCACGGGCGCGGCGAGCGACTCGTCGAACAGTGCCCATGCCAGCACCGCCGTGCAGGGCGGCACTAGGTAAAGCAGGCTGGTGACTGCGGTGGCGGCGCCGCGCTGGATGAGCATGTAAAGCAGCGACGCGCCGCCCAACGTGAGCGCGATCACCGACCAGGCCATTGCGCCGAGCAACTCTGCGTGCCAGGTCACGGGTTCCGTTTCCGCGAGCGCCAGCGGCAAGGTCACCGCCAGCGCGGCGAGCAACTGCACGCTGCTGGCAGTGCGCACGTCGCACGGCGTTACATGGCGTTTCTGATACAGCGTGCCGGTGGTGATGCTCAGCAGCGCGCCGAGTGCCAGCAGCAGGTTCCAGTGGGTCACCTCGCCGGTGCCGAGCTTGGGCGCCACGACCAGCAGCAGGCCGGCGAAGCCGAGTGCCAGGCCGACCCATTGCCGAGGCGAGACGCGCTCGCCGTGCGAGCCCGCCTTGCTCACCCACAGCGCGGTGAGCACCGGCTGCAAGCCGACCAGCAGCGCCACGGTGCCGGCGCCCAGACCCGCCTTGACGGCAGCCCACACGCCGCCGAGGTAGCCCGCGTGGATGAGCACGCCCGTCACCGCGAGATGTCCCCACTGCGCCCGCTCGCGCGGCCATGCCGCCTTGGCCACGGCGATCCACACCCCGAAGCACAGGAGCGAAAGCGCATACCGCAGCGCAAGAAACTTCAGCGGCGGCGCATGAGGCATGCCGTAGCGCGCGACGATGAAGCCGGTGCTCCAGATGATCACGAAGACGATCGGCATGGCGAGCAGCAGCGTCTCGTCGGAAACACCCTTCTGACCGCGGCGACGATCCGCCCGGTCGATGGGCGGTCGGTGCGGTCCGAACCCCATCAGCGCACTTTGGTCCGGATCTCCGGCAGCGCCTTCTGCAGGTAATAGACCATCGACCAGATGGTCAGCGTGGCGGCGACCACGATCAGCACCGTGCCCCACGCGTGCGTATCGATCAGCCCGAACAGCACGCCGTCGTAGAGCAGGAAGGGAATGGCGATCATCTGCACGGTGGTCTTGAGTTTGCCGAGGATGTGCACCGCCACGCTGCGCGAGGCGCCGATCTGGGCCATCCACTCGCGCAAGGCCGAGATGGCGATCTCGCGGCCGATGATCACGAAGGCGATCAGCGAGTGCAGCCTTTGCTCGTGGACCAGCACCAGCAGCGCGGCGCAGACCAGGAACTTGTCGGCGACCGGATCGAGGAAGGCACCGAACGACGAGGTCATTTTCAAACGGCGTGCCAGGTAGCCGTCGGCCCAGTCGGTCAGCGCCACGACGATGAACAGTGCGGTCGCCAGGAGGTTCTGCAGCGAGGTCTCGATCTGCAGGTAGAACACGCCGACGACCAGCGGGATGGCGACGATACGCGCCCAGGTCAGCAAGGTCGGCAGGTTGAAGAACATGCGCGCGATTGTGCCTTCGGCGGGCGACGCATCGCTGCGCGCGGCTTCAGGATCCGGCAGCGCCGCCCTGCTCGTTCGCCTCGAGCGTTCGCGGCTTGAACCTGCGCTCGTCGTCGAACAGGAAGGTTTCGGTGAACTTCCAGGGTCGCGGCAGGCGCGAAACGTCGCCGAAAGGCGCCGCGCGGCGCACGGCGGCGACGGCAAGCTGCGTCGTGTCCTTCGCCTGGCGCGGCTCGCGGATCACGACGATGCGCCGGATGCTGCCGTTGCCGTTGAGCTCGATCTCGAGCACGGGGATGGCCAGCAAGGGGTTGGGCGCCGCGTCGGTGTAAGTGCGGCCGGGATTGGCGTCGATCATCCGCAGCGCTGCCTGGTGGCGCAAGTGGGCCCAGCTCTGCGCACGCAATGGCGCGGCGAGTGCCGGTCGTGCCGGCGCAGGCGCCCTTGCCGTGGCCTGCGAAGCCCCGGGCGAAGGCGTGGGTGCCGGCACAGGAAGGGCCGGCGGCTCGGGCGTCAGCGCCGACGACGCCACGGATGCGGGTGCGGGTGCGGGCGTCGGCGCCACCGGCCAAGGCGGCGTCGCAGGCGGATCGACCGGCGCCTGCGGCGCAGGGTCGCCGCAGGCAGCGAGCAGTGCGGCGCCGAGCGCGCTGCACAGCCCGGACCTGCCGGCAAGCGGCCGCGCCCGCAGGGCACGCCGGTCAATGCAGGACACGGTAGATCTCCTCGGCCAGCTCGCGCGACACGCCCTCCACGCCGGCCAGATCGTCGACGCTCGCGCTGGCAACGCCCCGCACGCCGCCGAAACGCTGCAGCAGCTTGGCCCGCTTGCGCGGCCCGATGCCGGCGATGTCTTCGAGCTTGCTGCTGCCGGTGCGCACGCTGGCGCGCCGGGCCCGCATGCCCGTGATGGCGAAGCGGTGGGCTTCGTCGCGGATCTGCGCAACCAGCATCAGGGCCGCCGAGTCGCGGCCCAGGCCGATCTTGGGGCGGCCGTCGGCGAACACGAGTTCCTCCAGGCCGACCTTGCGGCCCTCGCCCTTCTCGACACCGGCGATGAGGCCGAGATCGATGCCCAGTTCCTCGAACACCTCTCGCGCCATCGACACCTGACCTCGGCCGCCATCCACAAGCACCAGATCCGGCAGGCGAGCCTCCCCCTTGCCCGCCGCCTCCGCGAGCCTGCCGTAACGGCGCACGAGCACCTGGCGCATGGCGGCGTAGTCGTCTCCCGGGGTGATGCCCGCGATGTTGTAGCGGCGGTACTGCGCGCTTTGCATCTTGTGCTGCTCGAACACCACGCACGAGGCCTGCGTCGCCTCGCCCGCCGTGTGGCTGATGTCGAAGCACTCGATGCGAAAGCTGTCGAGGCTGTCCGGCGCGAGGTCGAGCGCATCGACGAGCGCGCGCGTGCGCGAGCGCTGCGAGCCCTCTTCCGCCAGAAGCTGCGCCAGCTTGATCCGCGCGTTCTTGAGGGCCATCTCGAGCCACTGCCGCCGCTGCTCGCGCGGCTGGTGCTGGGCGACGACGCGCACGCCGCTCGATTCGCGCAACGCATCGACCAGGCTTCGCGCGATCGGCTGGCTGGTGATGAGCAACGGCGGCGGTGCGCCGTCGAGGTAGTGCTGCGCGATGAAGGCCTCGAGCACCTGGACCTCGACGGGCTCGCCCGGCACGGCTTCGCCCGCTGCATCTTCGTTTGCACCGGCCTCCTGCGCCTCGTCCGGCAGCTTGCCGAGCACCGCTGCCTCTTCGACATGCGCCGGAAAGTAGGGCCGATCGCCCAGATGGCGCCCGCCCCGGACCATGGCGAGGTTGACGCAGGCCCGCCCGCCTTCCACCGCCACCGCGATCACGTCGGCGTCCTTGTCGAAGGCACCACCCGCGTCGTTCTCGACCGATTGCTGATGCAGCACGCGCGAGAGCGCACCGAGCTGATTGCGGATCTCCGCCGCCTTCTCGAACTCCAGCGCATCGGCATGCTCGAGCATGCGCGCCTGCATCGCCCCCATCACTTCCTCCACTTCGCCGAGCAGGAAGCGCTCGGCGTTGGCGACGTCGCGTGCATAGTCGGTCTGCTCGATCTCGCGCACGCACGGACCGGAGCAGCGCTTGATCTGGTAGAGCAGGCAGGGCCGGGTGCGATGGTTGAAGACCGTGTCCTCGCAGGTGCGCAGACGGAAAACCTTCTGCAGCAACTGGATGGTCTCCTTGACCGCCCATGCGCTCGGGTACGGGCCGAAGTAGCGATGGCGCTTGTCCACCGCGCCGCGGTAGTAGGCGATGCGCGGGTACTGCAGCGCAGCGGGCGCGCCGGCGCTTGCAGTCGTTTGCGCGCCGGTGATCTTGAGGTAGGGGTAGCTCTTGTCGTCGCGGAACAGGATGTTGAACCTGGGGTTCAGCGTCTTGATGAGGTTGTTCTCGAGCAGCAGGGCCTCGGCCTCGGAGCGAACCACCGTCGTCTCCAGCCGGGCGATCCTGGAGACCATGTGGCCGACCCGCGTGAGACCACCCCCGTGCTGCTTCTGGAAATAGCTGGCCACGCGCTTTTTCAGGCTGCGCGCCTTGCCCACGTAAAGCAGCGTGCCTTGCGCGTCGAAGTAGCGGTACACCCCGGGCAGATTGGGCAGGGCCGCCACGTCGGCCTGCAGACGCTGAAGCGCCGCGTCGGGCGCCTGCGCGGCCTCGCTCGCCGGCGGAAGTTCAGGCTCGTTCATTGCGAAAGATTGTGCCGCTCGCTCCGCAGCGCGCCGCTCACACGAAAGCGATCATGCGCCCCGCGAACAGCACCGCCAGCCACAGCGCGATCGACTGCGCCGCGACCGCGCGCACGCCGGCCGTGACATCCCGCCTTCCGAGCAGCACGGCGTTGAAGCGCAGGTGGAACCAGGCCACATTGGCGAAGGCCGCCACGAGCAGCAACAGCTTCCAGAAGAAGGCCGGGTTGACCAGGTAGTCGCCCGGCTGCACGATGAAAAGCAGCGGCCCCGTAAGAACCGCAAGCAACGCGCCCGCCACGGCGAACGGCCATGCCGCGCGCGCCACGTGCGCGACGGGAACCTGCCGCGCAAAGCCGATCAGCCGAGCATCGACGACGGTGATCGCGCCCAGCAGCAGCGCGATGGCCACGATGTGCATTCCGCTCACCAGCGGATACCCCCATATCGATTGCTGCAACCACCGCGCCGGCGGCGTCGTCTCCAGGGTCTGCGCCAGCGGCACGACGGCGGGGAACAAGGAGGCCAAGTTCATGCGGCGGATTGTGGCTTCGATAATCGCGCGCATGCACAGCGAGGCCTTGTCGTCCCTGCCCCTTCCGGCGCTCGAATGGGACGTGTTCTGCCGGGTCGTCGACAACTTCGGCGACATCGGCGTGTGCTGGCGGCTCGCTCGCCGGCTGGCAATCCTGGGTCAGCGCGTGCGGCTGTGGACCGACGACGAATCCGCACTGGCGTGGATGGCGCCCGAGGGAGCACCCGGCGTGAGCGTGCTGCCTTGGCGCGAGCCGCTCGCCGCACAGATGCCGGGCGATGTGGTCGTCGAAGCCTTCGGCTGCGACCCGCCGGCGGGTTTCGTGGAGCGGATGGCCGCGGCGGTGAAGGCGCCCGTATGGATCAACCTCGAACACCTGAGCGCCGAAGCCTTCGTCGAGCGCAGCCACGCCCTGCCCTCGCCGCAGCTCGCCGGACCGGGGCGCGGCCTGCTCAAGTGGTTCTTCTATCCCGGCTTCGCCGCGCGAACCGGCGGCCTGCTGCGCGAAGACGATCTCGATGCCGAGAAAGCGCGCTTCGAGCCGGCCGGTTGGCTGGCCAGCCTGGACATCGGGATGGTTCCGGGCGCCCAGCGTGTGAGCCTTTTCTGCTACCGGCAGCCGGCGCTCGGCGCATGGCTCGCGCACTGGCAGGCCGTGCCCACGCAATTGCTCGTCACGCCCGGGCTCGCCGCGGAACAGGTCTCCAGGGAACTGGGATGCGGGGGTGCACCGGGCTCGACGCTCGTGCGCGGCGCCCTGCATGCCCACTTCCTGCCATGGCTCACGCAGCCGGCGTTCGACCGCCTGCTCTGGGCGTGTGATCTCAACCTGGTGCGCGGCGAAGACTCGCTGGTACGGGCACTGTGGGCGGCAAGGCCCTTCGTCTGGCAGCTTTATCCGCAAAGCGGCGGCGTTCATGAGGCCAAGCTCGACGCCTTTCTCGGTGTCTACCTGCGTGGGGCCGAGACTGAGATGGCGCAGACCTTGCGCCGGCACTTCGCGCAATGCAACGGCTTTGTGGCGGGCCCGGGTGGGCCGGATCTGACCGGGCTCCACGCCGCAGCCTGGCGCTCGCTGGCCGCCGAGCGCAGCGCCGAGCTGGCCCAGGGGGCGGCGCGCGAAGGCGATCTGGCTTGGCGCCTTTGCCGCTTCGCGGCCTCGAAAGGCTAAAATATCGGGCTTTGCGCAAGCTGCAGCCCCTTCGCGACAGACGCTCCTTTCAAGGGGGCGTGACGAACGGTCCGACAGCCGAGCAAACGATCGCCGCAGCGCCATCTGCACTGCGAGTGGTCATGCCCCCACGGGGCTCCTTCGCAACGACAGGAACGACGATGAAAACCGCACAGGAAATCCGCGCCGGCAACGTGATCATGCAGGGCAAGGACCCGATGGTCATCCTCAAGACCGAGTACAGCCGCGGCGGGCGCAATGCCGCCACGGTGCGCATGAAGATGAAGAACCTGCTCAACGGGTCCGGCGCCGAGCTGGTCTTCAAGGCCGACGACAAGATGGACCAGATCGTGCTCGACAAGAAGGAGTGCACCTACACCTACTTCGCCGACCCGATGTACGTGTTCATGGACGCCGAGTACAACCAGTTCGAGGTCGAGGCCGAGAACATGGGCGACGCCATCCAGTACCTGGAAGACGCCATGCCCGTCGAGGTGGTGTTCTACGAAGGCAAGGCGATCTCGGTGGAAGTGCCGACCAGCGTGGTGCGCGAGGTGGTCTACACCGAGCCCGCCGTCAAGGGCGACACCTCGGGCAAGATCCTCAAGCCCGCCAAGCTGGCCACCGGCTTCGAGGTGCCGGTGCCGATCTTCGTGGCCACCGGCGACAAGATCGAGATCGACACGCGCACGCACGAGTACCGCAAGCGCGTGTGAGTCGCGCCGGGAGCCGTCGCACCGGGCACCTCAGGGTGCCCTTTTTCATGGGCGCGCTTCGGTGTCCTCCAATGCCCGAACCCCCTCGCTTTCATGGCGCCGCCGCCCGCGTCATCATCGGCCATGCCTGACTCGAGCTTCGACTTCGACGCGGCGGTGAAGGCGCCCTTTCGCATGCAGCCCGGCCTGCGCCGGCTGCAAACCGGCACACGCCAGCTCACCGCCCTGAGGCCTCACGCGCCGGCGTTCGTCGAGAAGCTGGCCGTGCTGAGCCGTGCACCCGAAGACGCCCTGCTGTGCGCCGACGGCTTCGACCCGCAGCCCGCGCTCGGGGCATTGCTCGAGGAAGCCGCCGTGCAGTGTCCCGGTGCGTTCGATGTGCACGAGCATGGCGTGCTCGGCCGCGCGCTCGGCTGGCGGGTGGATCGGGACGGCAGCTTGCAGCGCGCCGGGGCGGACTCCCACGACCCGGCCGGAGCCTGCCTCGCGGCGCTCCCCCCATCGCAGCGGCTCGCGGGCTTGCTGAGCCTGTCGCTGCACGAGGATCTGGCCATCGTCGATGGCAGCAACGCCACGCTCGCGTGGCTCGCGGTGTGCCTGCCTTCGCACTGGGCGCCACGCGACAAGATCGGCAGGTCGTTTGCCGAGGTGCACGGCCCCGTCGCCGACAACGCGGGCTTGCTGGCCGCGAGCGCACACCTCGTCAGCCTGATCTGCCAGCCGACGCGTTGGGAGCGTTTCGTGTGGACGATCACGCCGCACGCGGGGCTCGACCGGCATCCCGGGCGGCATTCGCCGACGGCCTGGCGGCGCTTGACCGAGGAAGTGGCCGCGCAGGCGCATTGGCGCACCGAGCACCAGACCTTCATTCCATTGCCGCCTCTGCAGCAGGCGGTGTTCACCATCCATGTCGAAGTGCAGCCGCTCGCCGAGGCGATCAGCACGCCCGGACGAGCCACCGCCTTGCATGCCGCGCTTCGCACGATGAGCGAGCCGGTGCTGGCCTACCGCGGCCTCGGCAAGGCGCGCGAGCCTTTGCTCGCCTGGCTGGCCGAGCGCGCCGGCGCGTGAAGACCCGGCCGATCCTGCCCGGGTGTCTGGCGATCTCGCCCGAGGGCGTGCCGATGGCGCCCGACTACGCCGACGTCTATCACCCGACGGCGGGCGCGCTGGTTCAGGCGCGTCATGTCTTTCTGGGGGGCAACCGCCTGCCGCAGCGCTGGGCCGGTCGCGAGCGCTTCGTGATCCTCGAGACGGGCTTCGGCCTGGGCAACAATTTTCTCGCCGCCTGGGACGCCTGGCGCGAGGATCCGCGACGCTGCACACGGCTGAGCTTCATCTCGATCGAGAAGCACCCGTTGACGCGCGAAGAGCTGACCCGCGCGCATGCATCTTCGCCGCTGCCCGAACTTGCAGTGCAACTGCAGGCGGCCTGGCCGCTGCGCACGCCCAACCTGCATCCGCTCGCGTTCGAGGAGGGTCGCGTTCAGTTGCTGATCGGCTTCGGCGACATCGCCTTGCTGCTGCCGGAACTGGTGGCTTCGGTCGATGCGTTCTTCCTCGACGGTTTCGCCCCGGCGAGGAACCCGCAGATGTGGGACGCGCACGCGCTTCGGCGCCTGGGCCGACTCGCGTCACCCGGTGCAACGGCCGCGACCTGGAGTGCGGCACGTGTGGTTCGCGACGGGCTCACGGCGGCGGGTTTCGCGGTCGAGGCCGCAGCGGGCGTCGGTGGCAAGCGCGAGATCACCGTCGCCGTTCACGCGCCCCGTCACGCGCTCACCTCGCCGCCCGGCGGGTGGCATGCGCACGCCGGCGCGCAGGAAGCGATCATCGTCGGCGGCGGACTGGCCGGATGCGCTGCCGCCTGGGCGCTGTCGCTGCAAGGTTGGCGGTGCCGCGTGCTCGACCGCGAAACCGAGCCCGCCTGCGCCACCTCCGGCAATCGGGCGGGGCTCTTTCACGGCAGCTTCCATCGCGACGATGGCCCGCATGCGCGCGCTCACCGGGCCGCGGCCTTGCTGACCCAGCGGGTGGCCGGCCCCTGGATCGAATCAGGCTCCATCGACGGGCAACTCGCCGGCTGCCTGCGCCTGGAAAGCCGGCTCGATCGGACAGGCGCGCTCGCCGCTCTCGAAGTTCAGCAACTCGACCCGGGATACGTGGGCTGGCTCGACCCCGATGCGGCCGGCCGGTTGTGCGGTCTGGCGCTGCCAAGCGGCGCGTGGCACTACCCGGGCGGCGGCTGGCTTGCGCCGCGCGGCTATGCGCGCGAATTACTGGCGCGCAGCGGTGCCGTCTTCATCGGCGGGGTCGAAGTGGCCCGCATCGAAAGACACGGCGATGCATGGCAAGCCCTGCAAACGGATGGAAGCGTGCTCGCCGAAGCACCTGTGCTGGTGCTGGCGAACGCGCTCGATGCCGCGCGCCTGCTGGGCACGGCCGGTGGCTCCTTGGCCGGCTTGACGGACGTGCGAGGCCAGATCAGCAGCCTGGCTGCAGATGCGCTCACCCTGCCTGTACCACGCGTACCCGTTGCCGGCAACGGCTACGTTCTGCCGCCGCTCGCGGGCCGTTTGATCTTCGGTGCAACGGCGCAGCCGTCGGACGGTGACCCCCGGCTGCGCGAGCTCGACCATCAGGAAAACCTCGCTCAGTTGGCGCGGTTGGCAGGCGCGTCGGCGGGCGACATGAACGCCTGGGGAGCGCTGCCTTGGCAAGGCCGTGTCGGCTGGCGCACGGTGACGACGGATCGCCTGCCGCTGATCGGCGCCGCAACGGATGTCAAGGCCTTGCTCGAGAGCACGCGCAAGCCCGCGCGCGCCGATCAGCCTCGTTTCGTGTCGCGCCTGCGCGACGCCCGCAGCGGCCTCTATGTGTTCACCGGCCTGGGCTCGCGTGGCATTGCCTGGGCCGCACTCGGGGCGCAGGTGCTCGCGTCATGGGTCAGCGGTGCGCCTTGCCCCGTCGAAGCGGATCTGCGCGACGCGCTCGATCCGGCTCGCGACGCACTGCGCGCCGCGGCCGCGGCGAACCGCAAGGCTCAGTAATCGCTGCCGACAGAGCCCGGCGCGAGGTTGTCGAAACGCGTCAGCGGCTTGAGGAAGGTCAGCTTGGCCGTGCCCACGGGTCCGTTGCGTTGCTTGGCGATGATGATCTCGGCCACGCCCGGCTCCTTGGACGCGTCCTTGTTGTAGTAGTCGTCGCGGTAGATGAACATGATGACGTCGGCGTCCTGCTCGATCGCGCCCGACTCGCGCAGGTCGCTCATCATCGGCCGCTTGTCGGTTCGGCTCTCGACGCTGCGGTTGAGCTGCGAAAGCGCAATCACCGGGCACTTGAGTTCCTTGGCCAGGGACTTCAGGCCGCGCGAAATTTCACCCAGCACCGTGGCCCGGTTCTCCTCGCCGCCGCCGCCGCTGCCGCTCATGAGCTGCATGTAATCCACGACGATCAGGCCGAGTTGCCCGCACTGCCTCGCCTGACGACGCGCCCGCGCCCGCAGTTCGCTCGGCGTGAGGGCGGCGCTCTCGTCGATGTAGATGCTGGCCTTGCCGAGCTTGTCGACCGCCTCGGTCAGACGCCCCCACTCGTCGTCGCGCAAGGCGCCGGTGCGCAGGTGCTGCTGGTCGATCCGCCCAAGCGATCCGACCATGCGCAAGGCGAGCTGCGAGGCCCCCATCTCCATCGAGAACACCACCACGGGCAGGCCCTCGTTGACGGCGATGTGCTCGGCCATGTTGAGCGCAAAAGCGGTCTTGCCCATCGAGGGGCGCGCCGCCAGGACGACGAGGTCGCCGGCCTGCAGCCCGGCGGTCATGCGGTCGAGGTCGTAGAAGCCGGTGCGCACCCCGGTGACTTCCTCGGCGCCGTTGTCCGCCAGCTCCTGCACCCGGTCGATCAGCTGCACCACCAGGGCGTCCATGCTCTGAAAGCCCTGCCGCGTGCGCGAGCCTTCCTCGCCGATCCGGAAAATCTGGCCCTCGGCCTCGTCGAGGATCTGTGCGACCGGACGGCCCTGCGGGTTGAACGCCTTGGTGGCGATCTCGTCGCTGGCGGCGACCAGCTTGCGCAGGATCGAGCGCTCGCGAACGATCTCGGCGTAGCGGCGCAGATTTGCTGCACTGGGCACGCTCTGGGCCAGCGCGTTGAGAAAGCTCAGTCCCCCGACCTCCTCGGCCTTGCCGAGCGACTGCAACTGCTCGTAGACCGTGATCACGTCGGCCGGCTTGGTGGCGTTGATCAGGGCGCCGATGGCCGAGTAGATGAGCCGGTGCTCGTAGCGGTAGAAGTCGGTGTCGTTGAGGAGATCGCCGGCGCGGTCCCAGGCGCCGTTGTCGATGAGCAGGCCGCCGAGCACGCTTTGCTCGGCCTCGACCGAATGCGGTGGAATGCGCAGGCGCGCGACATCGTCGTCGCCGTGCGTACGGCCGGAATCTGAAACGGAGAAGACAGCCGACATGAAGCAGGAATCCTAGAGTCCTTCGCCGCTCGACGCCAGCGTCCGAGCGCAAGAAATTCGTGATCTCGACGCGAGGCTGTGGACAGCCCTGTGGTCAAGCAGTGCACAGCCGGTGGACCGGATGAGTACAGGCAGCGCACAAAGAAAAAGGCCGGCGTCTGCCGGCCCTTCCTGCGCGAGCGGTGGAGCTCAGTCAGACTCGCCGACCACCGTCACGTTGAGGTCCACCACCACGTCGGTATGCAGCGCCACCGTCACCGCATGTTCGCCCACGGTCTTCAGCGGACCGGCCGGCATGCGCACTTGGGCCTTGCTGACCGTGAAGCCTGCCTTGCCCAAGGCCTCGGCGATGTCCTGGTTGGTGACCGAGCCGAACAGGCGACCGTCGACACCGGCCTTCTGAGCGATGCTGACGTTCTTGCCGGCGAGCTTTTCGCCCTCGGCTTGCGATGCGGCCAGCTTTGCATTCGCCGCTTTCTCGAGTTCGGCACGCTTGGCTTCGAACTCCTGCACCGCCGTGGCGGTTGCCCGCCGTGCGGCACCGCTCGGAATCAGGAAATTGCGGGCGTAGCCGTCCTTGACCTTGACGACCTCACCGAGGTTGCCGAGGTTGGCCACTTTTTCGAGCAGGATGATTTGCATGTCGTCGGCTCCTCAGACCTTGTGCTGGTCGCTGTACGGCAGCAAGGCGAGGAAGCGAGCGCGCTTGATGCAGGTGGACAGCTGGCGCTGGAAGAAAGCGCGGGTGCCGGTCAGGCGCGCGGGCGTGATCTTGCCGTTCTCGCCGATGAAGTCGCGCAGCGTATCGACATCCTTGTAGTCGATCTCGGTGACGCCGGTGACGGTGAAGCGGCAGAACCGCTTGCGGCGAAACAGCAGCGATTGCGTGTTGCGCTTGGGTTTCTTGTCTTTGCCGAAACGGCCTTTACCACGGGGCGGGGGCATAGTGAACTCCTGAAAACTTCAATCCGAATCAAAGGGGGCGACAACGACGGAGGTCGGGTCGAACTCGGTGATGTGCAGCAACACGCCCCTGCCGTTGCGGGCTGAGCCGAGGAAGCCGGCGAACCCTGCGGTGTCTCCCACCGCCAGCCTGCCGATCTGCTCGGCCACCGCTCCGATGCCCACCGCGCGGACCTCCAGGGAGACCTTGCGGGGGTGTCCGGCTTCGGTCACCTCGGACTCGTGCTTCAAGCTCAAGTCCAGTGCCGGCAGACCGGCGGGCGTGTAGCGCATCTGGCCTCGCTGAACCACCTGAGCCTGCAGAACCACGCGGTTCATGCCGGCACCGGTCGAGCGCGAAGCCTCACCGAACTCAGGCCGCGGCTTCCTGCTGTTGCTGTTGCGGCGGTGCCGACGACGGGGCCTTGCGCGACTCCTCGCGCTCGACCGCCTTCATCATCACGGAGGGCGTCGTCTCGGCCTTGCTCTTTTGCACCGTCAGATGGCGCAGCACCGCATCGTTGAACTTGAAGCCGGTCTCGAGTTCCACCAGGGTTTCCCGGCTGCACTCGATGTTGATGCAGAGGTAATGCGCCTTGGCGAGCTTGTTGATCATGTAGGCCAGCTGGCGACGTCCCCAGTCCTCGACCCGGTGCATCTTGCCACCGGCGGCGGTGATGCTGCCCTTGTAGCGCTCGAGCATGGCGGGAACCTGCTCGCTTTGATCCGGATGGATCAGCAGAACGATTTCGTAATGACGCATTGAATCTCCTTGTGGGTTCCGCTCGGCAGGCGCCGCATGCAAGCAACACCAGATCTGCGGGAAAGCCGCCCCCGAGCGTCTACCTGGGGTGCGGCAAGGCGAGCCCGAGAGTATAGCCGCTCGCCTCTTTGACATGGCCCCCGAGCGGCGCGCCCAAAGCAAAGCGGCCTGCGTTGCCGCAGGCCGCCAGCGAGAAGAGAGCCGGCCGCGGCCGGCCCGGTCGCTCAGGTACCCAGGCTCTGCACGGTGTCGCCGCGCAGGTTCGGGTAACGAACGTGCTCGACCAGTTCCTGCACCTTCTTGCTCGGTGCGGGAGTGAAGAGGCTCACCAGGATGATGACGGCGAAACCGACCGGCACACCGAAAATGCCTGCCGAGATCGGGCTGATCTCGAACCACAGGCTGACCGGCTCGGTGATGCCGAACACGCCACGCAGCCAGACCTGGTTGTGAATCATGTAGTACATGGTCGTGCCCAGGCCGGCAATCATCCCGATCACGGCACCGGCGCTGGAAGCACGCTTCCAGAAGATGCCGAGCGTGAGAGCCGGGAAGAAACCCGCCGCCGCGAACGAGAACGCCGCCGAAACCAGGAACAGGATGTCCGCCGGTTTCTGCGAGGCCACGTACGCCGCACACAGGGCCACCACCAGCAGCAGCATCTTGGAGATGGTGACGCGGCGTGAGGTGGAGGCGTTCGGGTCGATCATCTTGTAGTACAGGTCATGCGAAAGCGCGTTGGCGATGGTCAACAGCAAACCGTCGGCCGTCGACAGCGCCGCCGCGAGACCACCAGCCGCCACCATGCCCGAGACCACATAAGGCAGGCCACCGATTTCCGGCGTGGCCAGCACGATGATGTCACCGCCGATCTTCATCTCCGTGAGCTGGAAGATGCCATCGCCGTTGACGTCGGTCACGTTGAGCAGTGTGGGATCGACCGCCGCCCAGTTCGCGATCCAGGCCGGCAACTCGGTGAAGGGCGTGCCCACCAGGTTGTTGAAGACCTCGAACTTGACGAGCACTGCCAGCGCCGGGGCAGTGAAGTACAGCAGGAAGATGAAGAACAGCGACCAGGTCACCGACTCGCGCGCCTCTCTCACCGAGGGGGTGGTGTAGTAGCGCATGAGGATGTGCGGCAGCGCGGCGGTGCCGACCATCAGGCAGAAGACCAGCGCCATGAAGTTGCGGCGGGAATCGTTGAAGGCCTTTTGCTCGGCCTCGGTACCGTCGGGGTTACCCGCATAGATCTGCGAGTGGTTCGGCATGCCGCCCAGCGGTTTGGCCCGTGCAGCGTTGGCAGTCTTGGCGGCCGTGTAAGCCTTGCGAGCCTCCTCTTCGCTGGCAGGCAGGGAAGCGACGGCCCTCTCGGCGGCCTGAACTTCGGCCAGCGGTGCATTGGACGTCTTGAGACTCGCCAGGGCCTGCTCGGCTGCTGCACGGTCCGCCGCCATCGCGGCCGGCACGTCCTTCAGCTTGGCATCCGCCGCGGCGGCGCGCTCCTTGAAGATGTTCACGACCTCCAGTTCCTTCGGGTCGGTGCGGAGCTGGTCACCCCGCGCGGACACCTTTTCGAGCTGGTAGCCGTAAATCGCCTGCGGGATCGGCACGCCGGTCTGCTTCACCGACAGCCACACCACCGGGATCATGTAGGCAATGATCAAGATGATGTACTGCGCGACCTGGGTCCAGGTGACCGCACGCATGCCGCCGAGGAAGGAACACACCAGGATGCCGCCGAGGCCGACGAACACGCCGACCTCGAAGGCGATGCCGGTCAGGCGGGCCGTGATGATGCCCACACCGTAGATCTGCGACACGACGTAGGTGAAGGAGCAAAGGATCGCGGCGAACACGCCCACGAAGCGGGCCGCGTTGCCGCCGTAGCGCTCGCCCAGGAAGTCGGGGATCGTGAACTGCCCGAACTTGCGCAGGTACGGAGCGAGAAACAGCGCCACCAGGCAATAGCCACCGGTCCAGCCCATGATGAAGGCCAGGCCGCCATGGCCGGTAAGGTAGAGCGTACCGGCCATGCCGATGAAGGAGGCCGCGCTCATCCAGTCGGCGCCGGTCGCCATGCCGTTGTAGACGGCAGGCACGCGCCGGCCGGCGACGTAGTACTCCGAGGCGTCCGCCGTGCGGCTCATGATGCCGATGCCGGCATACAGCGCGATCGTCGCCAACAGGAAGATGAGGCCGATCCAGTTTCTGGGCAGGCCCATCTGCTCGAGGATCGCGAGCACGATGACGAAGGCGATGAAACCGCCCAAGTAAAAGCTATAGACCTTGTTCAGCTGCTTCTTGAAAGCAACCTGGGCAGCGCGATTGCTCACGCCTGCAGTGGGTGTCATGCCAGCCATGTCATTCCTCCTCGGCAACGCCGTGTTCTTGGTCGAGACGGTTCATGTAGCGGGCATAGAACCCGATGATGAGCACGTACACGATCAGCGATCCCTGGGCACTCATGTAGAAACTGAACGGCCAGCCGAAGAAGTTGAAGTCGAGGTCGCGGGCGAAGAACGCCAGCACGAACGTGACCACGAACCAAATCGCCAGCAGGATTCCCGTGATCCTGAGGTTCTTCCGCCAGTACTCACGCTGGTTTTCCGTTACTTGCATTGCTGCACTCCTCTCGACGCTGTTGTCTCGACCCCAGCGGGGGGTCACCGAAGGACTCTTTCGCGCACCTGGCCGCGCTGTGCGCCACCGATCTCAGCGGCCTCGTACCACCTCTACTGCCCCGAACCGGGCGACGTCAACAAGCCGGTTTCGCGCTCCAGCTGAGCGGCGACCTTCGGCTCGAAGCCTCGCAGGTGTCGAATGATCTTCACCGCCTCGTCGGGCTGATGGCGATCGACCTGAACCCGCGCGAGCTGGTACCAGCCATGCGGGCTCATGGGTTGCAGCTCGGTGTTGCGCTTGAGCGCTGCGACGGCATCGTCGAAGCGGTGTTGACGGATCGCCACCAGGCCGAGGCCGTACCAGGCGCGATCCAGTTTGGGCTCGAGCTCGACGGCGCGCTCGAGCGCGGTACGTGCGCCGTCGAGCTCGCCCTGCTGCTCCAGCAGAAAGCCGAGGTTGAACCAGGCGTGGGAGCGCTGTGGATCCACCGCCAGCAGCGTGCGGTAGTCGGCGATGGCCGCAGCGCGGTTTCCGGCCTGCGCTGCAGCGTGTGCGCGGCTGGCAAGTGCGTAGGCATCGTTCGGCCACAGCGCCAGCATCCGGTCGAAGGTTTCTTTCGCGGCTCCGCGCAGACCGAGCACCAGGCAAGCCTGTGCACGCCACTTCAACGGCAGGTACATCAGGCGATCGGGGCGCTTCTGCGGGCGAAGGGCGGCACTCATTGGCACAGCGCCTGGGTCAAGTCGACGCGGCAAAGGCTGACCTTCTGGAAAAGTGCGAACAGCCAGATCCAGCCCAGGGCAACGAAGGTCAACAGCGGAATGTGTCGGTCGATCACGAACTTGGGCGTGATGGCGCGAAAGGTGGCGGTGAAGGGGCGCGTCATCAGCGTGAGCATCTGGTAGACGAAGTTCTGATCGCGCTTGCCGCCCGCCAACAGGCCCAGCAGCCACCGCCCGGCGAGAGCGCACAGAGCGATCTCGGCGACGAGTTTGATCGAGGTCACAAGCAGCAGCATGGCACTCCGTAAGGTGGTCTCATTTTGAAACCCGGACTTACGAGAAACTGACTGGAGCGATCCACGTCGGCGTGACGGCCTCAGTGCTTACCCGCACGCCCATGCGAAAGCGGCCCTCGCGGGCCGCTTTCGTGACGACTTGAAGACAGCCCGCCCGATCAGCCGTTGCCGGCGCGCCGGGAGGACCGGGGCTCTGAACGGCGCAGTTCAGCGGCTCGCCAGACGCTGCCAGGTTTCCACGACCGTGTCGGGATTGAGCGAGATGGAAGCAATGCCTTCGTCTGCCAGCCAGTCGGCGAAATCGGGATGATCGCTCGGCCCCTGACCGCAGATGCCGACGTACTTGCCGGCGGCGAGGCAGGCCTTGATGGCGCGAGAGATCAAGGCCTGCACGGCCGGGTCGCGCTCATCGAAATCGGCTGCAAGCAGCTCGAGCCCCGAGTCGCGGTCCAAGCCGAGGGTGAGCTGGGTCAGGTCGTTCGAGCCGATCGACATCCCGTCGAAGTGCTCGAGGAAGGCTTCTGCCAGGATGGCGTTGCTCGGTATCTCGCACATCATGATGATCCGCAGACCGTTCACGCCGCGCTCGAGGCGCTGCTCCGCCAGCATGCCTACCACCCGCTCGGCCTGCTTCAGGGTGCGCACGAAGGGCACCATGATCTCGACGTTGACGAGCCCCATCTCCTCGCGCACCCTGCGCAAAGCCTCGCATTCCATCGCGAAGGCTTCGCCGAACTCATTGCTCAGGTAGCGCGAGGCGCCCCGAAAGCCCAGCATCGGGTTTTCTTCCTCGGGCTCGTAGCGCGAGCCGCCGATGAGCTTGCGGTACTCGTTCGACTTGAAGTCGGACAGGCGCACGATCACCGACTTCGGCCAGAACGCCGCACCGATGGTGGCGATGCCTTCGGCCAGCTTGTCGACGTAGAAGGCCCGCGGCGACGCATGCCCGCGAGCGACGGATTCGACGGCCTTCTTCAGATCGGCATCAATGTGCGGGTAGTCGAGGATCGCCTTCGGGTGCACGCCGATGTTGTTGTTGATGATGAACTCGAGCCTCGCCAGGCCGACGCCGGAGTTGGGCATCTGCGCGAAGTCGAAGGCGAGCTGCGGGTTGCCGACGTTCATCATGATCTTCACCGGGCACTCGGGCAGCACGCCGTTGTGCACGTCGGTGACTTCGGTCTCGAGCAGGCCGTCGTACACGTAGCCGGTGTCGCCTTCGGAGCAGGCCACGGTGACCAGCGCCCCGTCGCGCAGGCTTTCGGTCGCATCGCCGCAGCCGACCACCGCCGGAATGCCGAGTTCGCGCGCGATGATCGCCGCGTGGCAGGTTCGCCCGCCGCGGTTGGTGACGATGGCCGAGGCGCGTTTCATCACCGGCTCCCAGTTGGGATCGGTCATGTCGGTCACGAGCACATCGCCCGGCTGCACCTGGTCCATCTCGGCGATGCTCTGGACGATGCGCACTGGGCCCGTGCCGATCTTCTGGCCGATCGCGCGGCCTTCGACGAGGACGGCGCCCTGGCCCTTGAGCCGGAAGCGCTGCTCGGTCTTGCCCTCGGCCTGGCTCTTCACCGTTTCGGGCCGCGCCTGCAGGATGTAGAGCTTGCCGTCGCTGCCGTCCTTGCCCCATTCGATGTCCATCGCACGGCCGTAGTGCTTCTCGATGATCAGGGCGTACTTCGCCAGTTCGGTGACGTCGGCATCGCTCAGCGAAAAGCGGTTGCGCTGCTCGTGCGCCGTGTCCACCGTGCGGACCAGCTTGCCCGTTTTCGCGCGCTCTTCGGCGCTCGCGAACTCCATCTTGATGAGCTTGGAGCCGAGGTTGCGGCGGATCACGGCGAGCTTGCCCGCAGCCAGCGTCGGCTTGTGAACGTAGAACTCGTCGGGGTTCACGGCACCCTGCACCACCGTTTCGCCCAGGCCGTAGCTGGAGGTGATGAAGACCACGTCCTTGAAGCCCGACTCGGTGTCGATCGTGAACATGACGCCGGCCGCACCGAGGTCGGAGCGCACCATGCGCTGCACGCCGGCCGACAGGGCCACGTCGTCGTGCGCATAGCCCTTGTGGACGCGGTAGCTGATGGCACGGTCGTTGTAGAGCGAGGCGAACACCTCGCGCATCTTGGCCAGCACGTCGTCGATGCCGACCACGTTGAGGAAGGTTTCCTGCTGGCCGGCGAAGCTCGCGTCGGGCATGTCTTCGGCGGTGGCCGAGGAGCGCACGGCGAACGAAGCCTCGGCGTTGCCTGCGGTCAGCGAGGCAAAGGACTTGCGGATCGCCGCTTCGAAGTCGGCCGGAAAAGGCTGTGCCTCGACCCAGCCGCGAATCTGCGCGCCGGCCTCGGCGAGGGCGCGCACGTCGTTCGTGTCGAGCGCGGCGAGTCGTGCGCTGATGCGCTCGGTCAGGCCACCGTGCCGAACGAACTCGCGAAACGCATGCGCCGTGGTGGCGAAGCCGCCGGGCACCCGCACGCCGGAGGCGGCAAGCTGGCTGATCATTTCGCCGAGGCTGGCGTTCTTGCCGCCGACCGCCTCGACATCGGTCATTCTCAGGTTTTCAAGCGGGACGACCAGGGCGGTCGAATCAAAGGTGGACATGGTGGGAAAGCTCCGGGAGGTGATGAAACCGGGTCACCCGCGTCATGTCCCACGACATGCGGCCAAAAGGCTCGGCGTCCACCGTCCGCACGTACGCCGTCTTGTTCTTTTTGTGTCGGCGAGGCGATCATGATGGAGCAGCGGGGAAAAGTTGATTTAGATTGTACGGGCCCGATTCCGTGCGTTTCCTCTCACAGCCCATGCCCAACCGCACCGTGTTCTTCGTCTCCGACGGTACCGGCATCACTGCCGAGACCTTCGGAAACTCCATCCTGGCGCAGTTCGCCGCCAAGCCCCGCCACGTGCGCCGACCCTTCATCGACAGCGCCGACAAGGCCCACCAGGTGGTGCGCGAGATCAACGGGACCGCCGAGCGCGAAGGCAAGCGGCCGATCGTCTTCACCACCCTGGTCGATGCCGAACTGCTCGCGCTGGTGTCGCAGTCGCACGGCATGGTGCTCGACATGTTCCGCGCCTTCGTGGAGCCGCTCGAGATCGAATTCGGCGCAAAGTCCAACCACCGCGTCGGGCGCTTCACCGACGCCTCGCAAAGCCAGGAGTACACGGACCGCATCGAGGCGATCAACTTCTCGCTGGCGCACGACGACGGGCAATCGGCCAAGAACCTCGACGTTGCCGACGTGGTGCTGGTCGGCGTGAGCCGCTCCGGCAAGACGCCTACCTCGCTGTACCTCGCCATGCAGCATGGCGTGAAGGCGGCCAACTACCCGCTGATCCCCGAGGACTTCGATCGCGGCGTGCTGCCCAAGCCCCTGGCCCCGCACCGCGCCAAGTGCTTCGGGCTGACCATCGCGCCCGAGCGTCTGGCCAAGATCCGCCACGAGCGACGGCCCAACAGCAAGTACGCGTCGCCCGAGAACTGCGCCTTCGAGGTGGCCGCGGCCGAGGCGATGATGCGCCGCGAGGGCATCGCCTGGCTCAGCTCGACGCACAAGTCGATCGAGGAGATCGCGACCACCATCCTTCGCGACATCCGTCCCGACCGGTTGGTCTATTGAGCGCGGCTTTCTTCGGCGTCGAACGCTGAACTCGCGTCGGCGTCGGTGTCGGTGGCTTGCGCCGCGTCGAGCGCTGCGGATGGACCACCCGGCTCCTCGACCAGCGCATCGAGCGGCAGCCGCGCCCGCGCCTCGGCCTCCGGCAAGGCTTCGACCACACGCAACTGCCGGTCGATGGCGCGCGTGCGCACGCCGGCATCGTCGATCGTGCGGGTGGCTTCTTCGAGCTTCTTGCGCGTCTTGGCAAGCACCGCACCGAAGCGGCCGAACTCCGTCTTGACCGCGCCCAGCACCTTCCAGACCTCGGAACTGCGCTTTTCCAGCACCAGCGTGCGAAAGCCCATCTGCAGGCTGTTGAGCATGGCCAGCAAGGTCGTCGGTCCCGCCAACGAGACGCGGTGCTCGCGCTGCAGCAGCTCCATCAGGCCCGGGCGGCGCAGCAGCTCGGCGTACAGACCCTCCGTGGGCAGGAACAGGATGGCGAAATCGGTGGTGTGCGGCGGTGCCACGTACTTGATCGCGATGCTGCGCGCCTCGTCGCGGATGCGTTGCTCGAGCGCCTTGCCGGCCGCGTCGGCGGCCTCCCTGTCGGCGCGGTCCTGGGCATCGAGGAGCCGTTCGTAGTCCTCGCGGGGAAATTTGGCGTCGATCGGCAACCACAGCGGTGCGCCGTCGTCGCTGCGTCCCGGCAGCCGGACGGCGAACTCGACCCGCTCGCTGCTGCCCGGCACGGTGACGACGTTGGTGGCGTACTGCTCGGGCGTGAACACCTGCTCGAGCAGGCCGGCGAGCTGCACCTCGCCGAACACGCCGCGGCTCTTCACGTTGGTCAGCACGCGCTTGAGGTCACCCACCCCTTGAGCCAGCGTCTGCATCTCGCCCAGGCCGCGGTGCACCTGTTCGAGCCGCTCGGCCACCTGCTTGAAACTTTCGCCCAGGCGCTGCTCGAGCGTGGCGTGCAGCTTCTCGTCGACGGTCGCGCGCATCTGCTCGAGCTTCTTCTCGTTGTCGGCCTGGATCGTCGCGAGCTTGGTCTCGACGGCGCCGCGCATCTCGATGAGGCGGCGCTCGGTGGCCTCCGAGAGCGCGCGCAGTTGCTCGCCCAGCGTGTGCGCAAAGCGCTCGAGGCTCGCGGCCTGCTGCTCGGCCATGCGGCCGAGCCCGGCGTCCTGCGCCTCGCGCGCACCCTGCGCCTGCGCTCCCAGCGCGACGGTCGTTGCGCGCAGCGTGTCGGCGAGCATCTGCTGGGTGGCTGCAAGCTGGGTGCGAAAGCTGTCGATCTGCTCGTTCTGCGTGCGCGCCACGTCGCCCTGCTGGGCGAAGAGCGTCTGCTGAAAGGTCGCCAGCGTGACGCCGAGTTCGGTGCGGGTGGCTCCCGAGCTGCGAGCGATCTCGCCACGTACCGCGTCGCCGTTGCGCGAGGTCTCGTCGCGCTGCATCTGCGCGTTGCGGTCCAGCTCGTCGCGCAGTTCGCGGGCGAGGCGCTCGTTGCCCTCGCGCAGCGCGGCCTGCATCGCTTCCTCGGATTGCCGACGGGCCCGCGCCTCGCCGCGCCGCAGCGCCAGCCAGGCAAGGAGCAGCAGGTTCAGCGAGGCCAGGGCGAGCAGCGCGGGAAGCATCCAATCCATCGCTTCGATTGTCGCAGTGGCGTCAACGGACGCGGTCGGCGCCGCCCGGATTCTCAGCGAGCCTGCCGGCGGCTTCTCCAGCGCAGCAGGCCCTCGAAGCCGCCCTGCACCAGCAGCGCCAGCGCCGCGGCCGGCACGGCGCCCGACATCAGCACGGCCGTGTCGTTGAGGGCCAGACCGGCGACGATGCGCTCGCCATAGCCGCCTGCGCCGATGAACGCGGCCATCGTCGCGGTGCCCACGTTGATCGTCGCGGCCGTCTGCACGCCGGCCAGCAAGATCGGCATGGCCAGCGGCAGCTCCACGTGGCGCAGGCGTTGAGCCCGCGAGAGCCCGAGTGCCTGCGCCGCCGCGGACACCCCGGCGCCCACGCCGCTCAGGCCGGCATGCGTGTTGCGCACGATCGGCAGGAGAGCATAGAGAAACAAGGCCAGCAGCGCCGGCACGAAGCCGATGCCGCCGACCAGAACGATGAGGAAGGCCAGCAAGGCGAGCGAAGGAATGGTCTGGATCACTCCGACCGTGCCGAGCACGGCCTGCGCCAGCGCGGGCCGACGCCACGCCAGCACGCCCAGCGGCACGCCGAGTGCCACAGCCATCGCCAGCGAGCCGAACACCAGGCCGAGATGCTGGCTCGTCAGTCGCCAGAAATCGGGCGCCCACAAGCGCTGCAGGAACCGCGCGCCAGCGCCCTGCGGTTGCGATCCGGCATGCGATCCGCTCGCGCGCGCCCCGGAAGGAGCGGATGCCGCCGCGCCAGCCTGGAACACGCCGGCGACGAACTCGCGCGCCACCTCGACGTAGGGCCGGCCGCCGAGTTCGACCGCCGCATTCAGCGCAATCATTCGCGACGCGTCGATGCGTCCGGTCAACCCCTTCAGCGCCGCAACGTCCAGGTCGGCGCGCATCAGCAGCACCGCGTCGTAGTCAGGGAAGAAGCGGCGGTCGTCGCGCAGCACGCGCAGGCCGCCGCCGGCCAGCCGGGCGTCGGTCGAGTAGATGTCGATCACGTCCACCTCGCCGGCGGCCAGCGCGGCATAGGCCAGGCCGTGGTCCAGCCCGGCCGGCGATGCGAACGGCAGCCCGTAGGCGCGCCGCAGCGCCGGCCAGCCGTCGGCACGCCCGAGGAACTCGTGCGAGAGGCCCAGGCGCAGGTCGCGCGCCTCGGGGCGGCCCAGGTCCGAGATCGTTTCCAGGCCGAGCCGTTGCGCCTCGGCCTCGCGCAACGCCAGCGCATAGCTGTTGCTGAAGCCGAGCGACACGGCGGCTTTCAGGCCGCGCGCGGCGAGCCAGTCGTTGAGCTGATCCAGAGAAGGATCGCCATCGCGCCGGAGCAGTTCGCGAACGATGGTGCCGGTGTACTCCGGGTAGACGTCGATGCCGCCGCTGGCAAGCGCCTGCTCCAGCACGGCGGTGTTGCCCAGACCGGGCCGGTGCTCGGCCGGCACGCCGGCGCGGGTCAGCGTCTCGGCGACGATCGCGCCGAGCACGTAGGACTCGGTGAAGCGCTTGGAGCCGACCTGCACCGGCGCGGCCATCGCGCCGGCCGCGAGGACCAGCGCGAGCAGCGGCGCGGCGGCATGTCGCAAGCAAGAGAGGAGGCCACGCATCGTGGTCTCAGTGTCGCAGGAGGCCGTTGACCCAAGGCCCGGGCCGCGCCGACGGCGCTGGCGCCGGGCGTCGGGCCGAGGCCCGTGTCAGCGCATCAGCGCGCCGCGATCACCTCGGGATTCACCGGCGTGGGTGGCGCGCCGGCCTGCGGGCCCTTGCCCAGTGCGGCGATCAGGTTGTCGACCGCCAGGCTGGCCATCGCGCGACGCGTCGTGATGGACGAGCTCGCGATGTGCGGCGTCAGCACGACGTTGGACACCTCCAGAAGCCCGGGATGGAGCTTGGGCTCGCCCTCGTACACGTCGAGCCCCGCGGCGGCAATGCGGCCGGCCTTCAGTGCCTCGACCAGAGCGGCGTCGTCCACGACGCCGCCGCGGGCGATGTTGGTGAGCGTCGCGCTCGGCTTCATCGAAGCCAGCTCCGCTGCGCCGATCGCGTGGTGCGACGCCGGCGAATACGGCACGACCAGCACCAGGTGATCGGCCTCGCGCAGCAGCGTGGCCTTGTCCACGTAGCGCGCCTTCACCTGGGCCTCGGTTTGCGGGGACAGGCGCGAGCGGTTGTGATAGATCACGGGCATGCCGAAGCCCAGGGCTCCACGCCGTGCGATCGCCTGTCCGATGCGGCCCATGCCCAGAATGCCCAGGGTGGTGCCGTGCACGTCGGGACTGACGAACTGGTCGTAGTGCCACTTGGTCCACTCGCCGCTGCGCAGATAGCGCTCGGACTCCGCAATGCGGCGTGCGGCCGCCATCATGAGCGCGAAGCCGAAATCGGCCGTGGTTTCAGTCAGCACGTCGGGCGTGTTGGTGACGACGATGCCGCGCGCCGTGCAGGCGGCCACGTCGATGTTGTTGTAGCCGACCGCCATGTTGCACACCGCCTCGAGCGTCGGGCACGCGGCCAGCACCTCGGCATCGATGCGCTCGCTGCCGGTGGTGAAGGCGCCGGCCTTGCCCTGCAGCCGCTCGATGAGCTGCGGCTTGGTCCAGACCGCGTCGCCGGGGTTGTCCTCGACCTCGAAGTGCGCGCGCAGGCGATCGATGATGTCGGGAAAGGCCGCGCGGGCCACGAGAACCTTGTTCATGTCTTTCGTCCTGTTCATGGATGAGTTTCGGAAAAGCCCGCCGCGCCGGCCTGGTCCACCGCGACATGCGCCGCAGCCAGATCCCAGGCCGCCTGGCCGACGGTCTTGAACACCGCCGCCGGTCCTGGCCGCGGCGCGCCGTCGAGGTGATCGACCAACTCCGTGATGCGGGCCCAGTCGATACCCGCCTGGATCAGGTCGCCAGATTCATGTCGGGCGCCGGGCAAGGCATCGACCACGATCGGGCGCGAGCGCAACAGCGAAGGCGGCAACTCTGCCATGTCCGGGCGATACGCGCCGACGCCCACGACGAGCAGATCGTCTCGCAGACCATCAGCAGGCAGCACCGGATGGCTCGCCGTGGTGAGCGTCACGACGGCCTGGGCGGTGCTGAGGGCCTCCTCGAGCGACCGCGTCGCATGCAGTTCGACTGAGGGGCACGCTTGCGCCAGCGTCTCGACGAAGTCTTCGGCACGCGCCGGGTCGCGGGCAAAGACGGTGACGGCCTCGAGGCCGCCCAACTCCCCCAGCAGGCGCGCATGCTCGCGGGCCTGCACGCCGGTGCCGATCAGGGCGACGCGGCGCACCGGCTCGCGCGCCAGCACCTGCAGGCCCAGAGCCGTGACGGCTGCCGTGCGGCGAGCTGTCAGCGTGGGGCCGTCGAGCAGCATCAGCGGCCGACCGTCGCGAGCGTCGATCACGAGCACCAGCCCGCGGATCGTGTCCAGGCCGCGCTGCGGGTTGTGCGGATGCACCGTCACCAGCTTGGTCACGGCCAGTCGGGCGTCGGCTGCCGGCATGACGAGCCAGCTTCCCCGACCGGGCAGCGGCAGGATCAGGCGTTCGGGGGCGTTCAGCGTGCCGGCGCGGCGCGCACGCATCGCCTCGGCGACCGCCGCGACGAGCGCCGCGGCGGGCAACAGGGCGCGCGTGGCGGCGGCGTCGAAGACGCGCAGTTCCGAAGCGGCCGGAACCACGTCAATCGAGGAAGCGCGCGAAGCCGGACACCGGCTCGCGTTCGGTGACGAGCCGGTTCTCCACGGCCGACGGGTCGGCATGGCCGAGCGCCATGCCGCACACCAGCATCTGCGTTTCGGGTAACTGCAACTCGCGCTCGATCACCTCGTGAAACGGCGTGAAGGCGGCTTGCGGACAGGTGTCCAGCCCGCGCCCTCTCGCGGCCACCATGATGTTCTGCAGGAACATGCCGAAGTCGAGCCAGCTTCCCTGCTCGAGGATGCGGTCGATGGTGAAGATCAGGCCGACCGGCGCGTCGAAGAAGACGTAGTTGCGGCCGAACTGCGCATGCATGCGCGCCTTGTCGGTTTTAGCGATGCCGAGCAGGCTGTAGAGATCCCAGCCGATCTTGCGACGCCGCTCGATGTAGGGCGAGACCCACTGGCGCGGGTAGTAGGCGTACTCCTCCGTGTGACGAGCCATCTGCTCGGGATCGTTGTGCACCTCGAGGATTGCGGCGCTCAAGCGCTCGAGCGATGCGCCGGTGAGCACCGTCACCTTCCATGGCTGGATGTTGGTGCCGGAGGGCGCGCGCGCAGACACGCGCAGGATGTCTTCGACGGTCTCGCGCGACACCGGTGTAGGCAGGAAGGCGCGCACCGAGCGGCGCGAGCCGATCGCTGCATCGACGGCGGCCGTGCTCTCGGGCGTGACGGCTTCGCGGGGTGGGGGCGGCGACATCTCGTTCACATCAATCCTTGCAAGGCGTTCTTCAATGGCGCGGGCAGCTCGACGGGGCGGCGCGTCCCTCGATCCACATAGACATGCACGAAGTGGCCCTGCGCGGCACTGGTCACAACGCCCTGCGCAAACAGGCCGACCTCGTAGCAAACGCTGGAGTGGCCGATGCGGGCCACCCGCAATCCCGCTTCGATGGTCTGCGGAAAAGCGAGCGGGGTGAAATAGCGACAGTGCGTTTCCACCACCAGACCGATGACGCTGCCGCGCTCGATGTCGAGTGCGCCGGCTTCGATCAGATAACGGTTCACGGCCGTGTCGAACCAGCTGTAATAGACGACGTTGTTGACGTGACCGTAAACGTCGTTGTCCATCCAGCGCGTATCGATGCAGCTGAAACGGCGGTAGTCCCGGCGCGCGAGCTGGGCGGGCCGTTGCGGCCGCTTCGCCTCGCCGGTGAGCACACTTTCGCTCTCCTGCAAGCAGGGCATCGAATCCGTTGCCGTTGTGTCGGACGGCGTTGCGCCCGGCGCGGGCGACGAAGAGGCGGACAAGCTCATGGCCTTGGATTATGGGAGGCTGCCTCGAGACGCTCGCGCCACGCCTGCGCGCAGCGCAGCGCCGCGCGGTAGGTGGCGAGTTGCACGGCGACGGTGTCTTCGATGACGCGCCCGTACCCGCCTCCCATCGTCAGCACCACCGGAACGCCCCGCGCGGCGCAGTCGTCGAAAACGCGGCGGTCGCGCTCGGCGAGCCCGGCCGAGGTGAGCTTCAGCCGCCCGAGCCGGTCGCTCTCGTGAGGATCGGCGCCGGCCAGGTAGAACACGAGGCCAGGCGGCTTGTCGCCGTGCCGGGCCCACAGCGCGGCGAGCGCGGCATCCAGCGCGTGCAGGTACTCGTCGTCGCGACAGCCGTCGGGCAGTTCGACGTCGAGGTCGCCGGGCTCCTTGAGAAACGGGAAGTTCTTCGCCCCGTGCAGCGACAGCGTGAAGACGCTCGGATCGTCGCGAAAGATCGCCGCGGTACCGTTGCCCTGGTGAACATCGAGGTCGATCACCGCCACGCGCAGCAGCGACCGAGGCACGGCGAGCGGTGCACGGTGCCACTCGGCCTGCATCAGCCGCGCGGCCACCGCCATGTCGTTGAAAACGCAGTAGCCGCCGCCGCGGCCGGCCTGCGCGTGATGGGTGCCCCCGGCCAGATTGGCCGCGACCCCTTCCCTCAACGCGGCACGCGCAGCAGCGATCGTGGCACCCACCGAGCGGCGCGCCCGCTCGACCATGCGTTCACTCCAGGGAAAGCCGATCTCGCGCTGCAGCGACGGCGCGAGCAGACCCCGCGCCACGGCCTCCACGTAAGCAGGCTCGTGCACCAGCGCGAGCTCGCCATCGCTGGCGGGCGGCGCTTCGACGAGCCGCACGTCGGGCATTTCGGCCGCGATCCGCTCGCGCAGCAACCGGTACTTCACCATGGGAAAGCGATGACCCTCGGGAAGCGGCAAAACGAAGTGATCGCTGTAATACGCCTGCATCATGGCCCGGGCATTGTGCGTGTCGGTCGTTGCGCGGGGCACGGCCCGGCGGCCCGGCGAAGAACGGCTTCTAGACAAAGCCCCCTAAGATGGTGCGGCGCAGCAAAAAGCGCTTGCACAAGGGGAAACCCTGCGTATACTTCGAGTCATGTTGCAGTGCACCAATCGATCCCTTGCTGCAACCTACCGCAACCCATGGAGACCGAAATGCTGACCACTGAACAACTGATGACCGCACACAAGGCCAATGTCGAAACCCTCTTCGGCCTGACGTCCAAGGCCTTCGAAGGCATGGAGCAGCTCGTCGCGCTGAACCTGCAAGTCGCCAAGGCCGGCATGACCGAAGCCGCCGACCACACCCGCGCCGCGCTTTCGGTCAAGGACGCCCAGGAACTGCTCGCCCTGCAAGCCAGCCTGCTTCAGCCGGCCGCCGAAAAGGCCGCTGCCTACAGCCGTCACCTGTACGACATCGCTTCGGGCACCAGCGCCGAAGTGAGCAAGATCGCCGAGGGCAAGATGGCCGAAGCGCAAAAGGGCTTCATGGCCGTGGTCGACTCCGCCGTCAAGAACGCGCCGGCCGGCAGCGAGAACGCCGTGGCCCTGGTTAAGTCGGCCGTCGCCGCCGCCAACAACGCGCTGGAAGGCGTGCACAAGGCGGCCAAGCAGGCGCAGGATGTTGCCGAAGCCAACTTCCAGGCCATCAACTCCAGCGCGGTCAAGGCCACCCAGGCCGCCACCGCCAAGGCCCGTCGCTGAACGAACAGACGGTCAAAGTCTGCCGTCACGCTTGAACTCGCGAGACGAAGCCCTTATGTAGGAAGGCGTGGCCGGCACCGCCGGCGCCTCTCGAAAGCTTGTCTCCTCGGTACCTCGCGAACTCCGGTTCCAGGTACCTTTGCGGCCCGGGGTTCTCCCCGGGCCGTTTTTATATGTGACTCGGCCTGTCGCCTCAAACAGCGGCCGCACTGCGCTCCCGAAGCGAAGCGTCCGGTGGCATCGACACATCCTGCAGCGAACGGGCAATCTCACCGACGCGCCGCAAGGCCGTGTGCACGGGTGCCCCCCAACTCCCGCCGACACCCAGCCGGATGCAATGGCGGTACCGCTCCGTCGCGCTGAACATGGTGCCGGGCGCGATGCAGATGCGCTCGCGCAGACAGGCCTCGAACAGCACGGTGGAGTCGATCTGCTGCGGCAGCTCGACCCACAGGATGAAGCCGCCCGGCGGGTTCGTGACGCGCGTGCCCCTGGGAAAGCTCTCCGAGATGATCTCGCGCGCCTGATCGACACGCTCGGCGATGGCCCGGCGCAGCCGCCGCAGCGCGATCGCATGGCCCGGACGTTCCAGCAGCTCAGCCAAGGCCAGCTCCATCACGGGCGATTGCGCCCCGCTGTGCACCGCCTTGAGCTTCTGGACGTCGCGCAACCACCGCCCGCCCTCGAGCCAGCCGATGCGAATGCCCGGCGCGAGCGTCTTGGTGAAGGAGCCGCAGACCATCACGTGCCCGGTTTCATCGAAGGCCTTGACCGCGCGACGCTTGTCGTCCTCGACGAGATCGTTGTAGATCACATCCTCGATGACCGGCACGTCGTGCCGGGCGGCCATCTGCGCAAGCCGGCGCTTCTGCGTGAAAGGCATGCAGGCGCCGAGCGGATTGGCCAGCGTCGGCACCGTGAGCACGGCCTTGACCGGCTGGGTGTCGAGCGCGAGCTGCAGCGCGTCGAGCACCATGCCGTGAGCGGCATGGGTGGGGATCTCGAGCGCTCTCAACTGAAGGGTTTCCAGAAGCTCCACAAAGCCGAACGAGGTCGGCGACTCGAGCGCCACCACGTCGCCCGGACGCGTGACGGCCCGCAGGCACAGGCTGATGGAGGCCTGGCAGCCATTGGAAATCAGCACCCGGGCGGGATCGAAATCGCAACCCAATGTCAGGGCGTGTCTGGCGATCGCGCGGCGCAAGGACTCCTCGCCCATCCCGATCGGATAGTGGGTGACGGCCGAGCGGTGCCGCTGCAGAGCTCGATGGATCGCGCGACGGATGCCCTCCTCGGCGAAAAGCGTCGCATCGGGACAGGCCGCGCCGAACGAGATGCAGGCCGGGTCGTGAGCCAGACGCATGACCGCGTCGGAAATCTCCGCGACCCCCACTTCGACCGAGCCGCCGAGCGCCTCCATGGTCTGCGGCTCGGGCAGAGCGGCGGGCCGGCGAGCAACGAAGTAGCCGGAGCGGTGCCGGGCCTCCACCATGTGGGCGTCTTCGAGCACGCGATAAGCCTGCAACACGGTGGACATCGACACGCCCTCGCGCCGCGCGAGTTCACGCACCGAGGGCATGCGCTCGCCGCGCCGCAGCGCACCCCGCCGGATCGACCGCGCCAGCCGTTGGGCGAGATCGGCATACAAGGCCTGCCGTGGCGAGTGAGCGGGCGTGTGCGCCGACATGCCGGAATTCTGCGCCACGCGGCGTGCCGCCGGTCGCTACAGACGGTGCCCGATCCGAGCAGTACAGCGACAGCGCAGCGCCCCTGCGTGCGGTACAGACAGTCGGGCACTGTGTCTGTCGCCCGACCGGCCCGTTGCCTACGCTTTGCGCATGAACCACGCCCTGCTTTCCACCGAACTGCCGGCTCCGTGCCGGCAGACGTCGCGACCCGCCCTCCGGCTCGAACCCGGCGGCTTGTCCGTGCTCGAGCGGGCGAAAGGGCGGCGGCTGCGCGTGCACACCGGCCGCTTGTGGATCACGGAGCCGGACGATCCTGCCGATCATTTCGTCGCGGCCGGGCAGACCTACACCGTGCGCAACAAGGGCCCGGTCGTCCTGGAGTGCGACAGCACCATCGCCGCCACCTGGAGCGCTGGACCGGAGTTCTGATCCCCTCGCTCCCTCCATCCCCGCCGTCTTCTTTATGCCGATTCGAGATAAGCAACCGATTTAACTGTCGTTCTCATCGAGGGACCCGCTCCTTAAAGTCGCTGTTCGACCACTTTTGCGGCAGCGCAGCAGTCCCCGCATGGACCTCATCGCGATCCTGATCGGCTTCGGCGTCGGCGCCATCGTCGGCATGACCGGCGTGGGCGGCGGCTCCCTGATGACGCCGCTCATGATGGGCGTGTTCGGCCTGCCGCCGGCGGTGGCCATCGGCACCGACCTGTGGTTCGCCGGACTCACCAAGGTGTCGGGCTCGATCGCGCACTGGCGCCACAGGCACATCGACAACCGCATCTTGCTGCTTCTGCTGGCCGGCAGCCTTCCCGCCGCCATCGCGACCATCGCGCTGATGCACCTGACCGGCATCACCAAGGCCTGGAGCAGCGCGCTGACCTTCTCGCTCGGTATCGCGCTGCTGCTGACCGCGGTGGTCGTTGCCTTCAAGTCCACCTGGCACCGCGTCGGCCTGCGCCTGGAACGCTGGTTGCCCGAGGAACGCAAGGCCGCGTGGACCGTCGCATCGGGTGCGTTGCTCGGCGTGCTGGTGTCGATCAGCTCCATCGGCGCCGGTGCCATCGGGGCGACGCTGATCCTGTTGCTGCACCCGCGGCTCGAAACACGGCGCGTCGTCGGCACCGACATCGCGCATGCCGTGCCGCTCACGCTGGTGGCCGGCATCGGGTATGCCTCGCTCGGACACGTGAACTGGCCGATGCTGACCACGCTTCTCATCGGCTCGATCCCCGGCATCTGGATCGGCGCCCAACTCACCCGCCACATGCCCGAGCGGCTGGTGCGCGGCCTGCTCTGCGCCTCGCTCGTCGGCGCGGGCTTCAAGGTGATTCACTGACCTTTCCGGCAGACACGACGATGTATCAATACACCGACTTCGACCGCCGCTTCGTCCACCAACGGGCGGCTCAGTATCGCGACCAGCTCGAGCGCAATCTCGCCGGCACTCTCGGCGAAGACGAGTTCCGCCCGCTGCGGCTGCAAAACGGCTGGTACATCCAGCGCCACGCGCCCATGGCCCGCATCGCCGTTCCTTACGGCGAGTTGAGCAGCCGGCAATTGCGCCAGCTCGGCCGCATCGCGCGCGAGTTCGACCGCGGCTACGCTCACTTCACCACGCGCCAGAACTGCCAGTACAACTGGATTCCGCTGGCTCGCAGCGCCGACGTGATGGATCTGCTGGCCGACGTGGACATGCACGGCATCCAGACCAGCGGCAACTGCATCCGCAACATCACGTCCGATGCACTGGCCGGCGTGGCGCCCGACGAGTACGTCGACCCGCGACCTTACTGCGAACTGCTGCGCCAGTGGAGCACGCTGCACCCGGAGTTCGCCTTCCTGCCGCGCAAGTTCAAGATCGCGGTGACCGGCTCGGCCGAGGACCGCGCCGCGACCTACTGGCACGACATCGGCCTGCACCTGCACAAGAACCCGGCCGGCGAGATCGGTTTTCGCGTGCTGGCCGGCGGCGGCATGGGCCGCACGCCGATCCCGGCCGCGCTGGTGCGCGAGTTCCTGCCCTGGCAGCAGATCCTCGTTTTCATCGAGGCGATCGTGCGCGTTTACAACCGCTACGGCCGGCGCGACAACATGTACAAGGCGCGCATCAAGATCCTGGTCAAGGCCGAGGGGCAGCGCTTCGTCGAGCAGGTCGAGAAGGAGTTCGAGGCCATCCTCAGCCGCGACGTCGACGGCGACGCGCAGATCATTCCGCAGGCCGAGTTCGACCGCGTGGCCGCGGGTTTTCGGCTGCCCGAGGGCGTGGCGGCCCACGCCTCGAGCGGCGACGGCGCTCCCGCCGATGCGCCCGCCGCCTACCGCCGCTGGCTGGAGCGCAACGTTCACGGCCACCAGCTGGCCGGCTACCGCGCGGTGACCCTGTCGCTGAAGCGCGCGGGCCTCGCGCCCGGCGACGCCACCGACGTGCAGATGGAAGCGGCCGCCGATCTCGCCGAGCGCTATTCGAGCAGCGAGGCGCGCGTCACGCACGACCAGAACCTGCTGCTGCCCTGGGTGCGCGAGGCCGACCTCTACGCTCTGTGGCAGGCCGCGCGCGAGGCCACCTTCGCCACACCCAACATCGGCCTGCTGACCGACATGATCGCCTGCCCCGGTGGCGACTTCTGCGGCCTGGCCAACGCGCGATCGATTCCGGTGGCCGAACAGATCACCGAGCGCTTCGACGACCTCGACGAGCTCTACGACATCGGCGACATCGACCTACACATCAGCGGCTGCATCAACTCCTGCGGCCACCACCACAGCGGGCACATCGGCATCCTCGGCGTCGACAAGGACGGCAAGGAGTGGTACCAGGTTTCGCTTGCCGGCACCGACGGCTCGCTGCTTTCGGGCGGCATGGGCAAAGGCCAGGTGGTCGCCGGCAAGGTGATCGGCCCCTCGTTCGCGGCCGACGAAGTGGCCGACGTGGTCGAGGCGGTGATCGAAACCTACCGCGGCCAGCGCAAGGCGGCGAACGAGCACTTCATCGACACGGTCAAGCGCGTCGGGCTCGAGCCGTTCAAGTCGGCGGCCAATGCGGCGCGGCGCAGCACGGCGAAAGTTGCGGAGGCAGCGTGATGAAGTACATCGACAGAAACCAGGACGCGTGGCGCCCGGTGGGCGGCGAGGACGGTCCGATGGTCAGCATCACACCGGCTCCCGGGCAACTGCTGACGCTGCAGCAGTGGCACGCCATCCGCGCCCAATGGCCGGCCGGGATGGCCGTCGGTCTTGCCGTGCCGAACGACACCGACATCGAAGACATCGAAGCCGACATCGAGCGCTTCGCGATGATCGCCCTGCACTTTCCCAAATGGACCGACGGCCGCGCGTACAGCCAGGCCCGGTTGCTCCGCACGCGCCTGGGCTATCGCGGCGAAGTCCGCGCGACGGGTGAGGTGGTGGTGGACATGCTCCCGCTGCTTGCCCGCACCGGCTTCGACGCCGTGCTGCTGCGCGCCGGCGAGAGCCGCGAGGCGGCCGAACGGGCCCTGCGCTTCTTCCCCGCTCATTACCAGGGCGACGTGCGCGACAGCCGCCCGCTGTTCGCGTTGCCGCCCGGCGCCGCCGATCAACTGGCGCGCGAGCCGGTCGTCGAGTTCACCGATCCGGGGGCCGCGATATGAGCCTGCGTGCCGGTCGTCTGATGACCCCTTTGTCTGCGGCAAAGTGGTTCGTGGCATGAGCGCGCTCGCCCTGTACGCCCGCCCCACGTCGGGCTTCGAGACCCGGCTTGCGCACACGCTTGGCTTGCTGCGCGACGCGGCGGCCGAGCACGCCGGTCGCATCGTGCAGGCGACGAGCCTCGGCGCCGAGGACATGGTCGTCACCGACCTGATCGCGCGCCACTCGCTGCCCATCGCCGTCGGCACGCTGGAGACCGGCATGCTGCATGACGAGACGGTCGAGTTGATCGGTCGCATCGAGCAGCACTACGGCTTGCGCTTGGAAATCTATCGTCCTTCGCCGGAGGCGGTGATCGAGTTCGTCCGTCACAACGGCGAGCGGCCCATGTACCGCAGCCTTCAGCTTCGCAAAGGCTGCTGCGGCATCCGCAAGCTCGAGCCGCTGGCGCGCATGCTGGCCGAGCGCCGTGCGTGGATCACGGGCCTGCGCCGAGAGCAAAGCGACGCGCGCGGCGAAGTCCGCGAGCGCGACGCCGACGACGCCGGGCGCCTCAAGCTCAACCCGCTCGCCGACTGGAGCTGGAGCGACGTGTGGCACTACATCGCCACGCACGGCGTGCCCTACAACCCGCTGCACGATGCGTTCATGCCCAGCATCGGCTGCGCACCCTGCACCCGCGCCATCGCGGTGGGCGAGCCCTTCCGGTCGGGCCGCTGGTGGTGGGAGGACGAGTCCGCCAAGGAGTGCGGTCTGCACGTATCGCAGCAGCACGAAGAAGAACCCGCCGTCTCGATGATCGGAGCCCCGCAGTGAACGCCGCCCTCGATTCGAACCACCTGCTTCCCGGCGTCGACCACCGCCATCTCGACGCGCTCGAGGAAGAGGCCATCTTCATCCTGCGCGAGGTCGCCGGCGCCTTCGAGCGCCCTGCCCTGCTGTTCTCCGGCGGCAAGGACTCCTGCGTGGTGCTGCGCCTGGCCGAGAAGGCTTTCAAGATGCGCAGGCCCGGGGCCCCTCACGGCAAGGACTTCGAGGGCCGCCTGCCCTTTCCGCTGCTTCACGTCGACACCGGCCACAACTTCGCGGAAGTGATCGAGTTCCGTGACCGCCGCGTCCAGGAGATGGGCGAGCGCCTCGTCGTCGGCCATCTCGAAGATTCCATCCGGCGCGGCACGATCCGCCTGGCGCATCCGCTGGAGTCGCGCAACGGCCACCAGACCGTCGCCCTGCTCGAGGCCATCGAGGAACACCGTTTCGACTGCCTCATCGGCGGCGCGCGGCGCGACGAGGAAAAGGCCCGCGCCAAGGAGCGCATCTTCAGCCACCGCGACAGCTTCGGGCAGTGGCAGCCCAAGGAGCAGCGCCCGGAGCTGTGGTCGCTGTTCAACACGCGCATCAAGCCGGGCGAGAACTTCCGCGCCTTTCCGATCAGCAACTGGACCGAACTCGACGTTTGGCTCTACATCGCGCGCGAGAACATTCCGCTGCCGAGCCTGTACTTCGCGCACGAACGCGAGGTGATCCGCCGCAAGGGCCTGCTGGTGCCCGTGACCGAGGTGACGCCGGCCCAGCCAGGCGAGACGGTTGAGAAAGCCCAGGTCCGCTTTCGCACCGTGGGCGACATGACCTGCACCTGCCCGGTCGAAAGCCCGGCTGCCAATGCCGCCGAGATCGTCGCCGAAACGCTGACCGTCACCGTCAGCGAGCGCGGTGCCACCCGCATGGACGACCGCAGCTCCGAGGCTTCGATGGAGCGGCGCAAGAAGGAAGGGTATTTCTGATGAGCCTCGCCATCGCTCAGCCTGCACGGATCGATTCACTCCTTCCCCCCGTGGGCACACCACCCGTCACCGACGACCCGACCCACCGCGCCCTGCGCTTTCTCACGGCCGGCTCGGTCGATGACGGCAAGAGCACGCTCATCGGCCGCCTGCTCTACGACAGCCGCGCCATCCTCGCCGACCAGCTCGACGCGCTGGAAAAGCGGGCCGCCGGCGCCCCGATCGACCTGTCGCTCCTGACCGACGGCCTCGAGGCCGAGCGCGAACAGGGCATCACCATCGACGTGGCCTACCGCTACTTCGCCACGCGCCAGCGCAAGTTCATCATCGCCGACGCCCCCGGCCACGAGCAGTACACGCGCAACATGGTCACCGCCGCGGCGGGCAGCGATGCGGCGGTGGTGCTGGTGGACATCACCAAGCTGGATTGGCGCACACCGAAACCCCAGTCTTCGGAGGCCTCGCCGCAAGTGGAGCTTCTCCCGCAGACCCGCCGGCATTCGCTCCTGGCCCGCTTGTTGCGTGTACCGAACATCGTGTTCGCCATCAACAAGCTCGACGCCATCGATGCCGACGCCGAGGCGGCCTTCACCGCCGTGCGCGAGGCGCTCCTCGCCTTCGCCGGGCAGGCCGACATCCACGTGGCCGCGGTGGTGCCGGTTTCCGCCCTTCGCGGCGACAACGTCACCGCGCCCTCCGCCGCCTGGACCTGGTACCGGGGCCCCACCCTGCTCCAGCTCTTGCACCGCCTGCCCGCCGCCGGCGAGCGCCATGACGGCGCCCTGCTGATCCCCGTGCAGTACGTCTCCCGGCCGGGCGAACAGGGCACCGGCCACCGGCCGCGGACCATCTGGGGCCGCATTGCCCATGGTCAGGTGCAAGCCGGCGACAGGATCCAGGTGTTCCCCGGCGGCCAGACCGCCACCGTCGTCGAAGTGCGGTGCGCCGGCGAGGTCGTCGGGCGTTGCGAGGCCGGCCGATCGGCCGGCCTGGTGCTCGACCGCCAGCTCGACGTGTCCCGCGGCGACTGGATCGCCAGCGCAGCAGCCGACGCTCCCCTGGCTACCACCCAGCGCTTCGCGGCCACGCTCGCCTGGCTGGACACCGAACCCGCGCAGATCGGGCGCAAGTACTGGCTGCGGCATGGTCACCGCTGGGTTCAGGGGCGCATCACCGACATAGAAGGGGTGCGCGACGTGCATACCCTGGCCGACACCGACGCGCATCAACTGGGCGTCAACGAGATCGGCCGCGTGAGAATCGAGACCCAGGCGCCGCTGCCGGTCGAAGCCTATGCCGACAACCGCGTCGGCGGCTCGATGATCGTGGTCGATCCCGCAAGCAACCGAACCAGTGGCGCCCTGCTCGTCGAATGAAGGATTTTTCCGTGCATCCCGTCGTCTTCATCGGTGCCGGCCCGGGCGCGGCCGATCTCATCACCATGCGCGGCGCGCGCCGGCTCGGCGAGGCCGATGTCGTGCTGTTCGACGCGCTGACCGATCCGGCGCTGCGAGCCATGGCGCCCCGCGCACGCTGGGTCGATGTGGGCAAGCGCGGTTTCTGCGATTCCACGGGCCAGACGCGCATCAATGCCTTGCTCGTCAAGTTCGCCCGCGAAGGGCTGCGCGTCGCGCGGCTCAAGGGAGGTGACCCCAGCGTCTTCGGACGGCTGGAAGAAGAACTGCTCGCGCTGGCCGAGGCCGGCCTGAGCGCCGAAGTCGTACCCGGCGTCACCGCCGCCATCGCCTCGGCCGCCGTCCTGCAGCGTCCCCTCACGCGCCGCGGAACGGGCCGCAGCGTGAGCCTCACGACGGCGATGACACGCTCCGGCAACCTGCAGGCCACGCGCGGCGCCGATACCGAAGTTTTCTACATGGCGGGCCGCCAACTCGCCGCGCTGTCGCGCCGGCTGCTCGACGCCGGCTGGGCGCCCGAGACGCCCGTGGCAGTCGTCTCGCGCGCTGGCTGGCCCGACCAGCTCGCCAGCGACCACCGCGTGGCGAGCCTGGCCGAGGCGAGCGTGCTGCACGCCGGCCGACCGGCCGTGGTGACGGTCGGCGTCGGGGCCAGTGCCTTGCGCTGCGCGCCGCCACGAGACCCCACCGCAGACACTGCCGCAGCACGCGAGCCGGAAAGTCGCAAGCTCTAAAATCATCGGTTCTTGCGCCGTATGGCGCGGCCTTCTCATCAAATAACGTCATGACCCACGTCGTCACCGAATCGTGCATCCGCTGCAAGTACACCGACTGCGTCGATGTCTGCCCGGTGGATTGCTTCCGCGAAGGACCGAACTTCCTGGTGATCGACCCCGACGAGTGCATCGACTGCGCCGTGTGCATTCCGGAGTGCCCGGTGAACGCCATCCTCCCCGAGGAAGACGTGTCGCAGGAGCAGCAGAAGTTCATCGCCATCAACGTCGAGTTGTCGAAGAAATGGCCGAGCATCACCAAGCGCAAACCGGCCCCGCCCGATGCCGACGAATGGAAAGACAAGACCGATAAGCTGAGCGAGCTGATCCGCTGAACGAACAGCTCCCGAGACCCGACCCTCGTTGACTCTATGGAACCACAACTCAACCCCGCGGTGAGCCAGACGGCGAACCGCCACGACGGCCCCATCGAAACCGATGCCGTCATCGTCGGTGCCGGTCCGGTGGGCCTGTTCCAGGTGTTCGAACTCGGCCTGCTCGAGATCAAGGCGCACATCATCGATTCGCTCGGCTACCCCGGCGGCCAATGCATCGAGCTCTACCCCGACAAGCCGATCTACGACATCCCGGCCGTGCCGGTGTGCACGGGCAAGGAGTTGACCGACAACCTGCTCAAGCAGATCGAGCCCTTCGGCGCGACCTTCCATCTCGGCCAGGAAGTCACCCTCGTCAACAAGCGCGAGGACGGCCGCTTCGACCTCGAAACCAGCAAGGGCACACGCTTCATCACCAAGACCATCTTCATCGCCGGCGGCGTGGGCTCGTTCCAGCCGCGGCTGCTCAAGGTGGAGGGCCTGGACGCCTTCAACGAGACGCAGGTGTTCTACCGCGTCAGGAACCCCGCGCAGTTTGCCGGCAAGAACCTCGTCATCGTCGGCGGCGGCGACTCCGCGCTCGACTGGACGCTCAACTTCGTGCAGGACGGACCCAACAAGGCCGAGAGCGTGATCCTCCTGCACCGGCGCGACGGCTTCAAGGCCGCGCCCGCCTCGGTCGCCAAGATGCGCGAGCTGTGCGAGGCCTACGAGATGCAGTTCGTCGTCGGCCAGGTCACCGGCATCGAGCAGGCCAACGGCCGGCTCACCAACATCAAGGTGACCGGCGGCGACGGCGTCACCCGGCTGGTGCCGCTCGACGTGCTGCTCGTGTTCTTCGGCCTCTCGCCCAAGCTCGGCCCGATCGCCGAATGGAGCCTGAACATCGAGCGCAAGCAGGTCGTCGTCGACACCGAGAAGTTCGAGACCAACGTGCCGGGCATCTTCGCGGTGGGCGACATCAACGTCTATCCGGGCAAGAAGAAGCTGATCCTTTCCGGCTTCCACGAGGCCGCGCTCGCCGCCTTCGGTGCGGCGCCCTACGTCTTTCCGGACAAGCGCATTCATCTGCAGTACACGACCACGAGCCCGAAGCTGCACAAGGTGCTCGGCGTCGACACCCCGGTGTTCGACTGAGCCGGGATTCGCATGCCGCCGCCCCGACGGCGGCCGCCCGGGTGATGTTCGTTCTCGAGAGCCCGCTGCTGCGGGCTCTTCGTTTTTCACCTTCGCCATAATCCGTGCTGCCGCGCGCCGACGCGAGCGGCATTCGCTGGGGGTGTTGGGCCTTTCACCGAAGGCTCGACTGAGAAAGTCCCTTTGAACCTGTTGAGGTAATCCTCGCGCAGGGAAGCATCCGACCTCGGTGGCCCGCTTGCATGCACGCGGCTCCTTCGTCGCAACGCCCCTGCCCTCGAACGAGAGCACGATGGCCCGAGATCCGATCCTTCTCCATATGGCCCGGCGCCTACGGCGCGGCGCCATGGCAAGCGCTTGCGCGGGGCTGGCCGGCATGGCCGCTGCGCAGGTCGAGGAAGCAACCCTGCCGCCCGTCACCGTGACCGGCCGCAGCACCCCGCCGCCCGCCGACGTGGCCGGCTTCGGCGACGTGCCGCCCGAACGCCTGCCCCTGCAGGTGCTCTCGATCGGCGAAGCGCGCCTCGACGACTACGGTGCGCAAGGCCTGCGCGAGCTGACCCGCTTCGATGCCAGCGTGAGCGACGCCTACAACAGCGTCGGTTACTGGGACAGCCTCACGGTGCGCGGCTTCGTGATCGACCAGCGCTACAACTACCGCCGCGATGGCCTGCCCATCACCGGCGAGACTGCGCTCGCACTCGACAACAAGAACCGCCTCGAACTGCTCAAGGGCACCAGCGGCATTCAGGCCGGCACCAGCGCGCCAGGCGGCCTGGTGAACCTGGTGGTCAAGCGGCCCGATGTCGATGTGCGCTCGGCGACGCTCGATTTGCGTGGGGCCGGAGCAGCACTCGCAGCGACCGACCTATCGACGCGTTTCGGCGAGCAGCGCGCCTTCGGCCTGCGCGTGAATGCCGCCGTCGAGCACCTCCACCCCGAACTGCATGACGCGAGCGGCAAGCGTCACCTGTTGGCCGTGGCGGGCGACTGGCGCCTCGCGCCCGACACGCAGATCGAAGCCGAGGTCGAAACCAGCCGGCGCAGCCAACCCAGCCAGCCCGGCTTCAGCCTGCTCGGAGACCGCGTGCCCGATGCGAACGACGTCGATCCGCGCATCAACCTGAACAATCAGCCGTGGTCGCAGCCAGTGGTCTTTGCCGGCCGTTATGCCAGCCTGCGTATCACGCAACGCCTGAACCCGGATTGGCGCGCCGTTCTGCATGCCGGAACGCAAAGATTGACCACCGACGATCGGCTTGCTTTTCCCTTTGGTTGCGGGGCGGAAAGCAACTTCGACCGCTATTGCAGTGACGGTTCCTTCGACGTATACGACTATCGCAGCGAGAGCGAGCGCAGGCGTACCGATGCGATCGACGCCGGCATCCAAGGCCGGCTGCAGACCGATACGTTCACGCACGCTCTGAGCATGGGTGTGCTGCGCAGCCGCTTCAAGGCGAGCCTGCAGCGCTTCGCGAACAACCCCGTCGGACAAGGAACGATCGACGGCGAGACGAGCACCGGCTCCGCTCCCAGTCGAAACTTCGATAACACCGACCGCGACGAGCGCAACACAGAGTTTTACCTGCGCGACGCCGTTCAGCTCAGCCCCACCGTCAGCCTGTGGCTCGGCCTGCGTCACACCCGGCTCGATCGCGAAAGCATCACCAACTCGGGCACTGAAGCGACTCGCTATCTTCAGAACTTCACCACCCCTTGGTTGGCAGGAAGCTGGACCGTGATCCCCGGCGGCACGCTTTACGCAAGTTGGGGCAAAGGCATCGAATCCGAGGTCGTGCCGCGATTGCCGCAGTACCGAAATGCCGGCCAGGCCCTGCCCGCGCTCGAGAGCCGCCAGACCGAGTTGGGCTTCAAACAAGCCGGCGGCGAATCGTCCTGGGGCGTCGCGGCCTTCGAGATCTCGCGGCCCGCGTATACACGTCCGAGGTCGGAGCTATGCAGCGGCGCCGATAGCTGCGAGCGTGTCAGCGACGGCGAAGCCGTGCACCGCGGCATCGAAGCCCAAGCCCAGACACGGCTCGGCGCGTGGACTCTGGGCGGTAGCGCGATGTTGTTGAGAGCAAGGCTCGAAGGCAGCGCCGATCCAACCCTCGAAGGAGGCCGCCCCGCCAACGTGCCCGCGCGCAGCCTGCGGCTCTTCGCGAGCCACCGGCTCGCTGCCCTGCCCGGCCTCGACACTTACGCCGCACTCACCGCGGAAAGCGAGCGCAACGTGCGCCCGGGCAACGGCACCCCCCGGGTGCCGGGCTGGGCCCGCATCGACATCGGCGCGAGCTACGACCAGCAACTCGCCGGCGGACAGCGCCTGGTCTGGCGCGCCGGCATCGACAACCTCGCCGACCGCCGCGCGTGGAAGGAAGCGCCCTATCAGTTCGACCACGTGTACCTTTACCCGATGGCGCCCCGCACCTTGCGCGTGTCAGTCACGGCCGACTTGTGAGTCATCCGCGCGCTTGGCTATAATTCGTGGTTCCGTTCCTCGATAGCTCAGTTGGTAGAGCGCCGGACTGTTAATCCGTAGGTCCCTGGTTCGAGCCCAGGTCGGGGAGCCACAGAAAACGACGTGAACACTAGGCCCGTGCGGTGAGTAACCGCTCGGGCCTTCGTGTTTGTGGGCCCGAATCACGGCCGAGCCAGTAAACCAGTCAGTAAACGAGCCGCCGCTCGGCGGCGCGCAGCGTCGCTCGAAGCCGCTCCACGCCGGCTCGGGTCGCTGGGGTCGCCCGGCCCGCGAGGTGCCGGCGTCGCCTCGCGCGACGACGGCCCGGAGTCGCCTTGCAGCGCCAGCTGCGAGGGTTCGTGGCGGTCTGTTGCTGCCGGGTGACCCGGAACCACCCCTGCGCGACGATGGCTGTCCTGCGGCGGGTTGTGGCTGGACCGCCTTCCTATGCTCCCCGTCGGTCAGAAGGTGCGTTGGCGCGCTCCGTCGGCACTGGTGCGAACGCTGCATCCTCCATCAACTCCACCATCCAGTCGATGAACACCCGCAGCTTGGCGCTGACGCGCCGGCTCTGTGGGTAGGCCACGTACATGGGCATCGGATCGAGATGCCACCCGGTGAAGAGCCGCACCAGCTCGGCGCGGGCCAAGTGCGGCTGCGCCATGTACTCGGGCAGCCAGAGGACTCCGAGGCCGGCGAGTCCGGCCGCCAGGTACGCGTTGCCATCGTCGACGGACAGGACGTAACGGGCACGGACCTCGACGGTCTGGCTGTCCTGGCGCATGACCAGGGGAATGATCTTTCCGGTGCGCGACGAGGTGAACGCGACCATGGAATGCGTTTCAGCCTGCAGGTCCGCCGGGTGCGCGGGGGTGCCGGCGCGCACCATGTAGCCGGGTGAGGCAAAGACGCCCAACTGCAAGTGACCCACCCGGCGAGCGATCAACGACTCGTTGGTGATCACCCCGCCGCGCACCACGCAGTCGACGTTCTCGCTGATCAGGTCCACCATGCGATCGCTGACCCCCATGTCGATCCTGATGCCTGGGTACCTCGCGTAAAAGGCCGGAAGCGCAGGGATCAGGACGGTGCGGGCGAACGGGCTGGGCACGTCGACGCGCAAACGCCCTCGCGGCAAGGCGGCAGCGCTGGACAGGCTGGTCTCGGCGTCGTCCAGCTCGGCCAGCAGCCGGGCTGCCTGTTCGTAGTAGGCGGCGCCATCGGCCGTGACGTTGACCTGCCGTGTCGTCCGGTTCAGCAACTTGACCTGAAGACGGGCTTCGAGCTGCTGCACGAGTTGGGTCACGGTGGTGTTGCTCAGACCCAGTGTCCGCGCGGCCCTCGTGAAACTCCTGGCCTCCACGACCCGGACGAAGGCCTGCATCGCGTCGAACCTGTCCATTGCGCTCCCTCGGCAAGGATTGTTTGGGCTGGCCAAAAAGTGATTGTCGGCCTGTCCTCTTTTTCGACGCATGCCCCGTCACTAGAGTCCGAAACACGCAGAAGGGCACCGCCTTCGCGAACCACCAAAGGACAGCCATGAATCAACCTGAATTCTTCGTTACCCCAGGCTATGGGCCCCGCCTGCATGAGTTGCTGCACTACTCCCAAGCCGTGAAGATCGGCGACCGTGTCGAGATTTCTGGCCAGGGAGGCTGGAACGACGAAATGGAGTTCCCCGAGTCGCTCGAGGAGGAGATCGCCCAGGCGTTCCGCAACGTCGAGAAGACCCTGGCGACCGCCGGGGCGAACTGGGGCCACGTCGTGCATGTCAACTCGTATCACGTCGGAGGATTTCCCGCGGAGGTGAATCAGACGATGGCGCGGCTATACCGCCATTACATGCCGGATCACGCGCCCATCTGGACCGAGGTCGGGGTCGCTGTGCTCGCCGCGCCGCAGATGCGGATCGAGATCCGCGTCACAGCCGTGATTCGTTGATCCGCTGCGCGCCCTGCACCCGCGGGGCGCGTGTCCTGCTGAACCCGCCACGATCCGATCGACGCTGACAATCCGCAGGCCACGGGACCGCAGGCCAGGGACCACCCCGCTCCAGCAAAGAACCGCTTGCGGCCGAGGCGGCCCAACGCTGGTGACCTGAAGCGGCGCAAGGGCCATCCGTGTGTCATCGGGCGTGTTGACGGGTTCGGAAAGCGGCCACCTTCATCCGGTTCCCGCACACCGCCATGCTGCACCAGCGTCGTCGGTGCGACTTCGTGAGGTCATGGAACAGAAGGGTGCAGTTGTGCCCTTCGCACTGACGCACGAGGCTCGGATCCACCTCCACGAGCAACCGGGCGAGCGCTTCCGCAACCGGAGCCAGCAGGCCAGGCGCGTCGAGCGTTCCCTCACGCCGCACGAACCGGAATTCCTTGGCGCTCGCATCCCAGTGCAGCTCCACGGGCCGCTGGCCGAGTGCCAGCACGTGATTCACGACTGCCGGGTCAGCCCGACGTCCGGCTCGTCGAGCCTCCACGAGGGCCCGTGCGCTTGAACGCAGCTTGCGCGCAAGCGCCAGCAGGCCCGCTGGCACCCGCTTCGGCTCGGCGGGCAGGGCTCCGACGGTCCTGAGCCAGTCGACCACGCTCTGGTCGCTCGAAAGCACGTCGCGGTGCAGTGGCCCCAGCCCGTATTCCGTGTTGATGAAGTCCAGCGCGAGGTTGTCTCCAACCAGGCGTGGTGCGGTCTCTCCGAAGTTGTGTTCGTCCATGGCAAGCGTCTGCTCCGACTCAGGAGGAGTGTAACTTTCACATCGCCGTTTGACAGGTTACACAAGAGGAAGTAACCTTCATGTGTGTTTTTAGCAGTTACCCGCGTCGTTCAGTTGGTAACGCCACCTCCCTCCCCCCACTCCGAGGAATCACCGGTATGAAGCTCCACCATCTCATCGCCGCGGCAGGCGTCGCAGGCACCGTCGCAACCGGCGCGGTCCGGGCCGCTGACTCGCACTCCGATGCCGCAGCGCCGCAGGTGTCGTTCCACTACGCGCAGGTCGACAACGTCAAGGTCTTCTATCGCCAGGCCGGCGATCCGGCCGCTCCGACCGTGCTGCTGCTGCACGGCTTTCCCACCTCCTCGTTCATGTACCGCGACCTGATCCCGATGCTG
>JAESGB010000092.1_pt1 | contig 60030 bp, 59 predicted proteins | sample 9266211 | NCBI WGS metagenome assembly JAESGB01 (sample SAMN14514844, study PRJNA621659) | algae metagenome | isolation source: Goleter apudmare HA4340-LM2 and co-occurring heterotrophs from cave wall... | place: USA: Maniniholo cave, Kauai, Hawaii | collected 2009-07-28 | reverse complement strand
CTTTAATCATTTCGTTTTTTACGTTGAGTTACCCACGCTCTGGACGTATTTTGATGACGTATCAATTAAATTATCCTAAATCTAGCTAATCCAAGTGTTTTTTCCTCACTTGTGAGAAATGCGGGTAGAAATTACTGCTATTTGTCCACCACCATTCTGCATCATGTAGGGTAAAACTTTTTTCGTGAGATTAATAGTAGCAAAATAATTGATTTCCATAATCTCTCTATCAACTAATGCTTGGGTATCAATAGCTAAGGAACGTTGACTGATACCTGCATTATTCACTAATACATCAATTTTACCGTAATGCTCTATAACGGCGGTTACTGCATTTTCTACTGCCAAAAAATCTTTGCTATCAAAAGGAATAACTAAACATTCACTGCGAATATTGTCTTTAACTCTTTGTAATTCTTGCTCTCGACGTGATGAAATAATCAGTTTTGCACCTTCAGCCGCAAACTGATAAGCCAGTGCCTCACCGATACCAGAAGATGCTCCCGTGATCCAAATAGTTTTATCTTGAAAACGCATTATCCTCTTCTGAATGTATACTGATTAATGGAGTAGGTACAGGAAATGGGCGATTTTCCAAAAGTTTAAAATGACCTATTTCGCCATCATAAGCAAAAACTTCTCCACTCTCTATTTCATAAATCCAAGCGTGAAGTGTGAGTTGACCACTGTGCAGCCGAGAACGAATGATCGGATAAGTCTCCAGATTTTCTATTTGGGTCAAAACATTCTGTTCAATAGCAATTTTTAAAAGGCGATCGCTGGGATAATCTTTGTAGTTATCTATAATTAAACGGCGAGTGGGTTCAGCATATTGTTGCAACCAATCATATACTAAAGGCATTTGTTGAGCAAGATTACCTATTTGCAATAATCCTTTCATAGCTCCACAATGAGAATGTCCGCAGATAACGATATCGTCAATCGCTAAAGCTTGAACGGCATATTCTATCCCAGCACCTTCACCTTTATTAGCTGCTCCATAGGGTGGTACAATATTACCAATATTACGGATAATAAACAAGTCACCCGGTTGACTTTGAGTAATTAAAAACGGGTCAATCCGCGAGTCTGCACAAGTGATGAATAGGACTTCAGGATTTTGACCATGAGATAAATGCTCGAATAGTTCGCGGTGTGCCGTGAAATAGTTGTTATGAAATTCATTCAAACCAGCAATTATTCGTTTAATTGGCACAGAGTAATTCCTCACACAAAGATATATGACCGCTCCAAGACTACACAGTAGTGATGTGCGTTTCCTGATGAAATCTGTTCAAATTCAGTAGTCACTGTCCAGATGCACTATAAAAAGTACATCTGTTCGAGATTACCTAATCTTTAATATATTTGGCATCAGAGACAATACATATATCTCGTCAAGCACTAGCAATTCAGACTCCTTGTTAATCCTGAAGTGCGGTTACTAATCATCACTCCTAAAAAATAAAAAATTGCATAACTATTGCTACCTAATTTTTAAAATACAGATATCTTGGGCAATGCCCCCTAAATCACGGCTATTCAAATTTTGATAATTTGGATACAAAATTGCTCAATGATAAAAACAGTCTTGTTTTGCCTCTGAATCTAGAGGTCTATTTTATTAATAGAAAATGAACTTGAGAGACTATAGATCCCCAACTCCTTTGAAGGAGTCGGGAATATGAACAGTCGCAACTCATCAAAATTAATCTGGTGGAATCCCTGTCGTCTGTTAGTCCACTCAGCAAAGTTGAGTTAGTTATGGATATTGCAACTGGACTTTGATGCGTTCCCATTTTTAGGTAGGATTCAGTAAGCAAAAATTCTGTTCTGGACAAAATTGATCCCCCTGCTGATAGCAACCTCCTGAAAAACATTTGATGTCAAAAAGGGGGTTTGGAAGTGAAAACTTACTTATAAACCTGTTGTATGACAAACTCATCAATCCCAACAGCAGAAACATTCCATAGTTGGTATGTACTGTTACAGCAACTAATAGATGGTCAATCTTTATCTCGTAAACAATCGGCACAATTGATGCAAGGGTGGCTGACTGAAGCTGTACCACCAGAGTTATCGGGAGCAATTTTAACGGCGCTACATTTCAAAGGGGTTTCATCTGAAGAGTTAACCGGGATGGCTGAGGTATTGCAATCTCAATCAAAAACAGGGGCTGAGTATGCAAAAACTTCCCCAAACCCTATTCCCCTGATTGACACCTGCGGCACTGGTGGGGACGGCTCATCAACCTTTAACATTTCCACAGCCGTGGCCTTTGTGGCAGCTGCCTACGGTGTACCCGTGGCCAAGCATGGTAATCGCTCGGCGTCAAGTCTAACTGGTAGCGCCGATGTTTTGGAAGCCTTGGGGGTAAACCTGGGTGCTGCTGGCGATAGAGTACAAGCCGCAGTCCAAGAGGTAGGTATCACTTTCCTGTTTGCTCCTGGTTGGCATCCGGCACTAAAAACTGTGGCGCAATTGCGACGTAATCTGAAGGTGCGGACAGTGTTTAATTTACTTGGCCCCTTGGTCAATCCTTTACACCCTTCCGGACAAGTTGTAGGGATATTTGATCCCAAATTGCTAAAAACGGTGGCTCAAGCTTTACATCAGCTAGGTAAGCAAAAGGCAATTGTGCTGCACGGGCGAGAAAGGCTTGATGAAGCAGGATTAGGGGATTTAACTGATTTAGCGGTGTTATCTGGAGGAGAAGTGCAGCTAACTACTGTCAATCCCGAAGCAGTTGGTTTAACGCCTGCTCCTATTAGTGCGCTACGGGGTGGAGATGTCCAAGAAAACGCCGAGATTCTCAAGGCGGTACTGCAAGGAAAAGGCACTCAAGCACAACGTGACGCAGTGGCCTTAAATGCTTCCTTGGCGCTGCAAGTGGCGGGTGTGATCCCACTGCTATCACATGCCGAAGGGATTAAAGCTGCTAGGGAGATCCTAGATAGTGGCGCTCCTTGGACAAAGTTGGAGCAATTAGTCCAGTTCCTGGGGAATTGATCTCCGAATTGGACTGTGGGCGAAATTCCACGACATGGCGTTTGATGGTGACATCGTAGTTGCCAAAAAAGTCATGGCCCAGTAGTCCAGTTTCTAATTCAGAGCCAGCGATCGCTACTGGTACTTTATTCACTACTACCCCAGCCACTGCCATCGAATCAACATAGCCGATGGTGAATTCCACTGCTTTAGAACTGGCGGTATTTGCCTTGGCTTTCCCCACTGGCACTACTCCCAAAGCGTTAGCCATGTTTTGGGTGATCACAGTGCCACTAGCCCCTGTATCGACAATCATCTCAAAGTGCTGCTCACCGTTGAAGGTAACGTCGATAATTGGCGTCCCACCCAGTCGTCGTTTAATCGGAACCGTCACTAATTCAGTGTCTTGGGCAAACTGTGCTGATGGGGGTGAGATGGGCTTTGGTACTAATAGCCTGGCTTGTAGAGGCGGGGATAGGGACGGGGGGAGTTTTGGTGTGTTTTGTTGTGCTTGAGGGACAACAACTACCACCCGCTTTGGTTCTGCCTCTGCTGAGAGTGGGGGTTGGGGAGCTGATTTCTGTAAAGCATATTTGATCTGGCTCTGATATTCTGAGATTTTGAGTTGAGCAACTGCAAAGTTGGGACTTTGTTGCCGCACTTTTCTCATCAGCGCGATCGCATCTTGAAACTGACTCGCCACCAAGTCCCAATCATCCGGGGATTGGGCAGATTGGCTAATTGTCATCGCACCTGCGGCTTTGTCTAGCGCCAATTCAAAAGAATTGGGTTCAACATCAGACTGTGGTAGTGGTTTAGGGCTGGATAATGGTGTTGTTGCTGCCTCGACAAGGGGCGGCTGCGGCAGATTGCCCGCAGGCTCAGGCTGCTCATTACCACGAGTCGTAGTAGTTTGTTTATCTTTACTACAGGCAACACCCGAAACCGCTAGCGCACTTGCCAGAAAAATTAGGGTTGCACGGGACAAAAAAGACTGAAGCATAATTAATTTTGATTCTACCTGCCCAAGGGCTTGTAAATCTACTCCTGCCACTGATGCCGCAAAAAAGTTTTTGCCTATTTATATAGCCTACTCAATATTTTAATTTTTAATTAATTAGCATGAGAATGCGGAATTTATGAACTCATGGGATAATTAGCGATCGCAGCTTCCTAGGGAATCAAAGGTAAGCACTAAAAATTGGAATGGGGGAAACGTTTCACCCTATATCCATGCCCGTTCGGTTGAGCGAAGCCGAAGCCCATGCCCTCAACGTTTAGCGTTCAAAGCCTATGCCCCTGTCTGACGCAATACCTGCCCTACTTGTCTTGGCAGATGGCACTACTTATCGCGGTTGGTCTTTTGGTGCCACAGGTACCACCATCGGGGAAGTGGTGTTCAACACTGGCATGACCGGATATCAAGAAGTACTGACCGATCCCAGTTACTGCGGTCAGATTGTCGTGTTCACCTATCCTGAATTAGGGAATACTGGCGTTAATGCCGAAGACGAAGAATCGGCTAAACCACAGGTACAGGGTGCGATCGCCCGCAATATTTGTCAAAAACCAAGTAATTGGCGATCGACACAATCTTTATCTGACTACCTCAAACAGCACCAAATACCAGGCATCTACGGCATCGATACCCGCGCTCTCACCCGCAAGATTCGCACAGTGGGAGCTATAAACGGTGGTATTTCTACCTCCATTCTTGATGAGGGTGAGTTGCTAGAGCAGGTACTGGCAGCTCCCAGCATGGCAGGATTAAATCTGGTACGGGAAGTCACGACCCCAGAGGTTTATGAATGGTCAAATCCCACAACCCCAGTTTGGGAATTCAACTCAGATGAGGGAGCGAATATTGGGGAATCCTTCACAGTCGTGGCCCTTGACTTTGGTGTCAAACGCAATATACTGCGTCGCTTGGCCAGTTATGGTTGCCGTGTGATTGTCGTCCCTGCCCATACACCACCAGCAGAAATCCTCAAATACAACCCAGACGGCATCTTTCTGTCTAATGGGCCCGGAGACCCAGCCGCAGTCACCGAAGGCATCGCAACTACCAAAGCATTACTAACCAGTCAAAAACCCATCTTTGGCATTTGTATGGGACACCAAATATTGGGTCATGCCTTAGGGGCAGAAACTTTTAAACTCAAGTTTGGGCATCGCGGTTTAAATCAGCCTGCGGGTTTACAACAACGGGTGGAAATTACTAGCCAAAACCACAGTTTTGCGATCAATCCAGATTCCTTACCTGCGGCAGTTGTCGAAGTTAGTCATCTTAACTTGAACGATGGCACCGTAGCTGGGGTACGTCATAAATCTCTACCCATATTTTCCGTACAGTATCACCCAGAAGCCAGTCCTGGCCCTCATGATGCTGATTACCTGTTTGCACAATTTGTCCAACAAATGCGAGCAGCACGAGAAACTGTCAAAGCTGAAGTGAGTTAAAAATGGGAATAGGCAATAGGAAATAGGGAGAACGACTTTTAACTCATGCCCCATGCCCAATGACGCCAGTTTGCTTAAGTCGGGAAACCCGCCCACGCAACTGGCTCCCCAATGCCCCACCAGATTGTAGACAAAACGCCCCAAAACCATTTATACTTGAGCGTTCACTTTCACCATGAGGAGGGAGTTATTGCTGAGCCACTAAATCTAACCGTGAGCCTGAGGGGCACTCGTGAAGCCCGGGATAACTGTCAGCTATTCCGCCTCACAGGTTTGTTAGATGCCTTTTCTGAGCCGACATTTCGCAAAGTACTTGGTAGCAAGATTGATGAGGGTCCAAAGCACATTATCCTGGATCTCTCACAAATCGACTTTGTAGATAGCTCCGGCTTGGGTGCTTTGGTACAACTAGCCAAGCAGGCTCAAACTGCTAATGGCACTTTGCAAATTGTCACCAACGCCCGCGTCACTCAAACAGTCAAGCTTGTTCGCTTAGAGAAGTTTCTCTCCCTGCAACCAAACGTTGAAGCGGCTCTAGAAAACATCAAGCCATCTTGATTGCTTGGCCAGAGAGATTCATCTAGCTATCCGATGTTTTATCTGGATAGTTGAGATTTTATAATAGCTGGCGCACCTCTCTCCTTGCGAGAGAGGCACAACACCAGCACATTTAAAACTTTGGTTGTGAATAATAGAGATAGGGCCAAAGGTCAAGGTTTATAGCTAACAAACTATGCAACTTGCCCCACGACGCCCCAAATCTCAGTTACTTAATTAAAAAGATAAAATTTAGTCAGTAATTTTTGCTAGTGTAGTTATCACTAAGTATCGCAGGGTGTCCCGCTTAGGGTAAGATAAGTATCCCTGAAGCCGCGTACCGAATGTAGCCCGTCAAGGAATGGTTAACTTGTGAAGTCAAAGGAGGAAGAGATATTAGATGGACGAGATGAAGCCACCCCGCAGGATTCATCTTTTTCTCAAGCACTCTTGGCAAGCACAGCGCATATACACCAATGCATATCTCAGTCACATTTGCAACAACTTTCTCCGGCAGCATTAGCGTATGTGGGGGATGCAATATATGAATTATATGTTAGGATGTCTTATCTACTGCCATTGCAGCGACCAGACACTTACCATCGTCTGGTAGTGGCACAGGTAAGAGCAGAAAAACAAGCGCTACATTTGCGATCGCTGACTCCTTATCTCAATACCAATGAATTAGAAATTGTCCGCCGAGGTCGCAACGCCGCTACAGGACGCCCCAAGCGGGTTGATCCCGAAGTTTACCAACAAGCAACCAGTCTAGAAACATTAATTGGCTATCTATACCTCAGTGATTTTCAGCGCTTAACTGAACTGTTGCAAAAACTCCATCTAGAGAAATAGTGAGAGATCAATCTCACGAAAGCAAAATCAGTAAAGTGATCTCGGTAAATTGAGGTATTAGTGCGCCCACTCTTAAGCTATATCAAAGACACTCATGACTAACAAACCAAGAAAAATCAAAACAGCTGGCGAACCAAATCGTGGGCAACCAGTAAAAATTAAGAGCAAGAGTAAACTTGTCCTTGCTAATCCGATTCGCCATCCTAGACCTGGAGATAGCAACAGTATAGCGGCTTCTCCACGCCAGCATCGTCAGGTCTCAGCACCATCGTCAGCCCCCAAACCAATCTCAGAAGATAGCGATCTCATCTACGGTCGTCATCCAGTTTTGAGCGCCTTGGAAAGTCAGCGTGGCCTCAACCGCATCTGGGTTACTACCCGTTTACGCTACGATCCCCGCTTTCACCATTTGATCCTGCAAGCTAAGGAAAATGGTGCAGTTATTGATGAAGTAGAACCAAAGCGCCTAGACCAAATTACAGATGGTGCTAATCATCAAGGCATAGCAGCGCAAATTTCACCCTATACCTATATTGAGCTACATGAACTGATTGCACAGGCTAAATCAGTCACAGATCCAGTGATTGTGGTGGCTGACGGTATTACAGACCCCCACAACTTGGGAGCAATTATTCGCACTGCGGAAGCTATAGGTGCTCAAGGTTTAGTAATTCCCCAACGCAGAGCAGCTGGGATCACTTCCACCGTGGTAAAAGTAGCAGCAGGGGCATTAGAAAACTTTCCCGTAGCCAGAGTCATTAATCTTGGCCGTGCTTTGGAAGAATTAAAGGAGGCTGGTTTTTGGATTTATGGTACTGCTGTTACCGGTAGCGAACCCCTGCATACGATAAATTTCAGTGGACCTATCGTTTTGGTAGTAGGTTCAGAAGGCGAAGGCTTGAGCATGTTAACACAACGATCTTGTGATGTTTTGGTGTCAATTCCCCTACTGGGCAAAACTCCTAGCCTCAATGCCTCGGTAGCCTCAGGAATGGCACTTTATGAAATTTACCGCCAACGTTCGTTAAACACACTTTATCTGGATAAGTTACAAAAACCTCTATGAAAATTCAGAGTAAAAGAGTATAAAGAAATGTAAAGGAAAAACTAGCTAAACACCGTTTAACAACCACTACCTTATTGATAAAACGGCAACTACCATGAAAACCATTTGGGATGACCTCAAAGAATCGTTGATTAATACAGTCAACAACCTCGGCTTGGCTTGGTGGGTAGAAATTGTGACACAAAATCCCCGTTGCACATACTACTTCGGGCCGTTTCTGAGTTCTGCGGATGCCAAAATAGCCCTCAAAGGCTATGTAGAGGATTTGGAGTTGGAAGGCGCACAAGGAATTGCAGTCAATGTGAAGCGTTGCAAACCAAATTCTTTGACGATTGCTGAAGACTTGGGGGAAAGGATTGACCGTAAAGTAAAGCCTGCCTTTAGCGGTCAAATTTAAGTTAGGCAATAGTCGATAGGCAATAGTTCAAAATTTCCCAACTTTGAGCTATTGACCTGAGACTAACGTACCAGTCACCTGGTGATACTCTAGCAACCAGCGATCAATGTCATTGACTACCTGGTTGGGTATTTCCCAAGGAAATAGATGGGCAGTATTAGGGTAGCACTGCCACTGACAGTTCTTGAGGTTGCGAGCAGTTTCTAAGCTGGAATCAGCTGTAATGTGGCAGTCTTGAGCAGCAGCGAGTACCAAACTGGGACATTCAATTTTTCGGAGGTCGGTAACACGATTGGATCCAGCTTGGAGAGCCGTAAACAGAGCACGAGTCGCCGCAGGAGAAGTTTGAAGATAGGCTGCCACTGCTTCCTGTGCAATGTATTTGTAGGCGGTGGGTGTATGCTGTTGGATCAAGTAGCGAAACAGCGATCGCTTACCAAAAGTTTCAATATTCCATTGCCAACTCGGTTTCATCCAGTTCAACAATCCTGCCACGCCAGTGTAAACATTATCCTGCCAAGTAATTGGGGGATGATTGCCACGGGGTCTGGCTGCTGTCGCCACTAAAATCAGCCCTGTAACCCGTTGTGGAAGACGCAATGCCAATTCCATTGCCAGAATCCCCCCTAGTGACCATCCTAGTATTAAACATTTTTCTATCTGAAAACGATCTAGAAGTGCCTCCAAGTCGATTAAATGGTCACTCATCTCAAATTTACCATTAACCCGACTTTTGCCGTATCCACGCAAATCAGGGGCAAAAGTTTGATAGCGTTTTGATAAGTGATTAGTAAATACAGAAAGACTCCTACCAGAACCAGGATGACCGTGTAGCGCGAGAACAGGGAATCCTTGACCTTGGATGTAGACGTTAAGCTTGACAGCATCAGCAGTAGTGTAACTCTGGCGATCGCCCATGATTCGCCGTGCTCCTGTCCACTGAACAACAATTGTTCTTATTGTGTCATATTGGGGCATGGGAAATAGGCAATAGGCACTTCACAAATGACCAATAACCAATAACAAATAACTAATTGCCAATTACCGCTAAAAACCAATGTTCTGTATACCCTCCAGCATAGTTAATCACACACATCTGCCTATATGTAGTGTGAATACCAAAAGCCACCCCAGCGACTTTAAACACAGGGTTGAACATATTGTGTCTATGACCCCGTGAAGGCACGCCATCATCGATAATTAACTGCATGATGATGTCTTGGGCTGTATGAGAACCATAGCTGATATTTTCACCGGCGGTAATTTGCCAATCACCATAACGGCTGATGCGAGTAGTGGGATCGCTACCATCACTACCGTTATGACCTGTCGCACCTTTTGGCCCTTGGTCTTTGACGTGATCTCTAGCTCCTAAAGACATACCGGGAGATACACTCAACGATCCCACAGGATCGGCTGACTTCAGAAATGCGATCGCCTCATCAACAGCTTTCACCCCTTCTTGAGTTTGCAAGTAAACCTGCTGGGAGATTTTGACTTTATTACCTTGGAAGCGCTGTTTCCAGTTTTCTAAAATCGGCAGATATGAGGCTGGATGTGTCCGCACCTTGTTCATTTCTGCTATCACTTGTTGTTCCAAAAGTGAGAGGGTATTTTCTTGTACTAAGTCACGATTACTTGTTTGGAGCACTTCTGTCCAAAATGTCCGCAACCCCATCCTATTCATTAGTAACCTCGCAAGTTAGAAGCAACACATTGATATATACATCACTTCAAACAGGGAGTAGAAGGTTTCGGAAGTTGAGAGATATTTTACATAAATTTCATATAAGGGTGCGTTAGGCTTAATCCATAACGTACATCACAAAAGTAATTGAGCATACTGGCAAATTCAGAGACTAAATCTATTTTTCTCGATAACCGCCAGCATAAGTAATCACACAAATAGTTCTGTATGATTTGTGAGTCCCATAGGCAACGCCAGTAACTTTGAAAGCACCGTTAAAAATGTTTTTGCGATGACCGCGATCGGGCACGCCATCATCAATAATTAATTGCATAACAATATCTTGGGCAGTGTTGGGGCTATAGCTGATGTTTTCGGCTGCGACAGTCTGCCATCTACCATAACGATTGATGCGAGCAAAAGGGTTGCTACCATCACTACCATTGTGACCCGTCTTACCTTTTGGCCCTTGGTCTTTAACATGATCTTTCGCACCCAATGACATACCTTTGGATGCACTCAAAGCCCCTACAGGACGGGCTGACTTGAGAAATGCGATCGCTTCATCAACCGCTTTTACGCCTTCTCTAGTTACCAGGTAGCTATTATTAGCGATTTTGACTCGATTACCTTGGAAACGCTGCCTATAGTTTTCTAGCAGGGGAAGGTAAGCCTTGGGGTTTGTCCGTACCTTGTTTGTCTCATGAATCACTTGTTGTTCTAGAGTTGACAGGTAGCTTGCTCGTGTTAACAAAGTCGGATTGGCTTTGGGATCTACAACTGGAAAAGAGTTTGCTGTTGTGGGGTGCAGCAGCAGTTGTCCAGAGTAGCCGACTATGAGAGTAATAAATAAAAACTCCCAAAATCCAATGCGATCGCGGTACATGAATTACCTCTCAATTTGATAGCTACGGTTTTTACAGCAATTAGATACATATCTACTGCATAAATTTTCGTAATATTAAAGGCCAATAATTATTGAGGAAAGTGCAGAGTAACGCACTAGGATTATAAATCCCCAATCCTGAGCGTTAAACCTCTGCGGCTTAAAATTCTCACTCAAGTCTCTGTTGTAACCTTGATCAAAATAAAACGTAAAGACCAATAGATTTCTTGTAGAAGTTTCGCAAAGGCAACGATTTCCTTATCCCCAGAGAGTTCTCGCGTTCCCTAACCGCCATTTTTCTTAGTTACAAAAATTTATTTATTAATCATATTCAAGCTATGAAAATCTCTGATTATTCACAGACTGTTAAAAGTTGCAGGTTAATAGTCAACTGTGAAAATACGGTATTCCTAATTTTCAGAGGATTACCATTCAATTTTCTAATTGTAATCAATACAAATAATCTATTATCTATCCTTAAAAATTTCTAAAAATTCAGCAATTAACCGAAAAAATGCTATGATCTACCTAAATTTTTTTGGCGATTCTTTGCAATACTTAACTAGCTTTTAATGAACAAAAATTAATATAGATTAAAAATAATAACTAACATGATAATTCGTTAAGTTAATTAGGCTAAATTGAGAATATGCTTAATCATCGACGCCTAGTTGAAAATCATAAGGTAATTAAGCGTAAATAAACTTCATACTTTAATGCTGATCATTCAGAAGGTATTGGCTATTAATTATTAAGTTTATTTGTGCAGCATGACTTACTAGGTTGTTCAGCAAGGTGACGAAAATCTTGGCGGAGCCAATTACTTAAGAGCAAAAACCAAAGCAACCTTAACAACAAGACGTAAGATGATAGAGAAAATTTTGCTGGCTGTTTCTGGATTGGGACATGCAGAAGAGATGCTCAAAACATTAAAAGAAGTGCCCTCAATCCAGTCTGCAAAAGTTACAGTTTTACACGTTGTTCCTCCCCAATCTACTGCCTCTGCTATGACCCAGAAGTGGGAAGAGGGAGGAAAAATATTGGCTAGTGCGATTCAGTCTTTAAACTTAGATCCAAGTCAGGTTTCTTCAATTTTACGGCAAGGTGATCCTAAGGATGTGGTTTGCCAGGTAGCTGACGAAATTGATGCTGATTTAATTATCATGGGTTCACGCGGACTCAAGCGACTGCAATCGATATTAGCAAACTCAGTTAGTCAGTATGTTTTTCAGCTGTCTTCTCGCCCCATGTTGCTAGTAAAAGATGACATTTATGTCAAAAGAATTAAGCGAGTTATGGTGGCAATGGACAACTCTGATGCGGCAAAACACTGCTTGAATTTAGCTCTGTTTTTACTAAGAGATATTTCCGGTGGTCAATTAATTTTGACTAATGTAAATACAGATTTGCGTGGTAAATCTTCTGAAATCAATGAAATTACCCCAGACAAAAATTCTGCTTTGGCGGCGGCGGTTGCAGAAGCAGAAAAACTGGGAGTACAGGCTCGTTGTTTTACCAGCAGTGGTAAACCAGGGGAAGAAATTTGTCGTTTGGCGGAGGAGTTGAACACAGACTTGTTGCTGCTGGGTTCTCCAGATCGTCGTCCGTCGGTGGCTAAGAGTTTTGTCGATATAGACCGACTAATAGGCGCGTCTTTATCTGATTACGTCCGGGTCAATGCTAGTTGTCCTGTATTATTGGCACGTACAGTTGCTTAGGGTCTAAATAAACTTAGCAGTTGAGCAATAAAAACCCCTACACTTTTCGCGTAGGGGTTTTTTATTTTATGGACAACGTATTAACTATCTTTTTTACCTTCGCGGCTGGCTGTTTGGATGTACAGAATTAGCAAAAATACGGTGGGAACTAGTACGAACAGAATGCTCGCTACAAATCCCAAGTCATTAACTTGCATGGCAATAAAGCCTCTCTTAAATTTCCAATCAACACCATTAGAATAGCATCATCAATGACGGAATTTGCTCAAATTTTCTGCTACTGCAAATGCTCTCTAAAAAAGGACACACCGAAAAACTTAAGGCTTGGTTACTACGCTGACTGGGCCGTTTACTAAGGTTTGGCAGGCAAGGCGGTAATTCCCTGGCTTTTTTTTCAATTTCTTGTTTTCTACATCTGTACGGGGAGAAAGATTCTCTATACCTTCGACTACCTCGACAATGCAAGTGCCACACTGACCGTAACCACCGCAATTTGTCATCTTGCCAAACAATGTATAGATGTCAATACCATTTTGCATTGCTTTGAGTCGGAGATTGGCCCCATCCGCAGCTATTACTTCTTTTTTTTCTTTAACGAAGTTGATATTACCCATATTTGATTCCTCCTTAACTGTAAGTGTGGCTTACAGCTTTGTGTTCACCTGGTTTTATAGACGGTCTTACTTACTTATAGTAAGTTATTACAAAAAATTAAGAAACATAAAGTTTGTCAAAGTTAATCGAGAAAAAAATAGGACAGGTAAAATACCTGTCCTGGAAATAGTCAATAAACTAACTTACCTAAAACCGACAGCTGCTTGCCATACAAAAGCTAGTAGCAAGAAGAAGACGGGAATCACTGGGAGAACATCTACCAAGGGGTCGAAGATTTGGTAAGCTTCAGGCAGTTTTGCTAATAAAATTGCTGCTTCCATGTTTGTTTAAATCCACCTATCCAACACAGCATTCATAATTGAGATGTATCTTAACATGGATTGGTGTTGGACATTTGTTATTTGGTAGAGACGTTGCACTGCAACGTCTCTACAGGGGTTTATTCCCTGTTGCTCGATAATTCAATTGAGCCAGTGAGCAAATTCTGTGGCAAAGCGATCGCTTAATATTGCTTCGCGGATTTTTTGGGTAAAGCGAATTAGTTCGGTGATGTTGTGGATACTCAACAATGTATAAGCTAAGATTTCTTGCGATCGCACTAGATGAGATATGTAAGCACGGCTGAAGTTTTGACATGCATAACAAGGGCAAGTTTCATCTAATGGGGCAAAATCTTCACGAAACTTAGCATTTTTTAAATTCCAGCGTTCTCCCTGCACCATCGCTGTACCATGTCTAGCCCAACGGGTGGGGATCACACAGTCAAATAAATCTATACCAGAAGCGATGGCGATCGCCATTTCCCGATATGTGCCCACACCCATCAAGTAACGCGGCTTTTCCGGTGGTAGGAGTGGGGCTGTATTTTGGACAATTTGAGCCATTAATTCTGGCGGTTCTCCCACACTCACCCCACCAATGGCATATCCTGGCAAATCTAACTGAGCTAGGGCTAAAGCGGCTTGGGAGCGTAAATCCAAATACACACCACCCTGGACAATACCAAACAACGCTTGATCGCTGCGTTGATGAGCCACAATACAGCGTTCTAGCCAACGGTAAGTCCGCTCAGTGGCAGCTTCTACCTCTTGGCGAGTCGCTGGGTAAGGGGGACACTCATCAAAGGCCATGATCACATCTGCGCCCAGTGTATTCTGGATGGCTATGGAGCGTTCTGGTGTGAGGTTGATGATCTGTCCATCATGAGGTGAGCGAAAAATTACACCTTCTTCTGTAATTTTACGCATTTCACTCAAGCTGAAGACCTGAAACCCACCAGAATCAGTGAGCATCGGCCCATGCCAACCCATAAACTTGTGCAGTCCACCACCTCCAGCCACAATTGCTTCTCCTGGCTGTAAATGGAGATGATAAGTATTTGACAATACCATCTGTGCCCCTGTGTCTTTGAGTTGGGCTGGCGTCACAGTTTTGACATTAGCCAGCGTCCCTACTGGCATAAATCTGGGAGTTTCTACAGGGCCATGAGGAGTAAAGAACACTCCTGCTCTAGCTTTAGTCTGGCTACATTGAGCAAGACATTGATAAGAAAAGTTAGCACTCAAGGCAAAAATAAATAATGGGGAATTGGGAATTAGGAGCCACGGCGTTCTTCTCCCAAAGGGAGAGGCTATCACCAAGGGGTTTACCTAAGTGAAGCAAGTGGCGTCATAGGGCATGGGAGTAGAGTAAATAACCTTTGACTGGAGGCGGAGCTTTCCTTGCTCTGCTCTTAACTCTTCACAAATGACCAATGACCAATCACTAATGACTAATAACAAATTACATTAAAACGAATCAGAGCAGTCGTCATCAATTTCTGCATCCCATCTGGCTGAGAGTACCTGCTCCATCATTGCTTCTATGGCGCTGACATTCAAGTTACGTTCTTTGCGCTCTTGTAGGGGTGTGGAGAGGGGAATCAGTCGCAGACAGACATCTTCTTGCATTAAATCAAAGTAGGTTTGTTGTTCCGGAGACTGTTTTAGTTCTAGGTAATCAAAACTATAAAGATTTAGATATAGGGCTTGGTTGGCAACTAGGGTAGACCTTTGTGGGTTGGCAAACACTTCCATCACATCCCCATCACCCTCGCTCAGTAATTGACCTTTTTGGGTGTAGATGTAGTGGACTCGACCTAAGTCAGCCAGTAAGCGGCGCATGTCGAGCTTATTCACAATAATGCCCGTGTTCACAATGCACGGAGCTGGTATCCTGGTGTCGGGTAGATGGTGACTCATAGGGAAATGGGGAATGAGCGAAGGTGAGTTACAACACAGCTAAATAACCAAGTGAGCAGTTTGCGAACTTCCTACATTAAAAAATATCAATTTTGTAGGGCGATCGTCTAATAACCAGAAATTTAGTTATTAGTTCAAGAATCCAGACCACAGCTATCTCTGATGCAATTTTAACTTCGTAAATCGATTTAAAGTTTGTAAAAAACAATACTATTATATACGCACAGCACTGAGATAAGCATAACAAAATTTTCTGCACGAATTTGGTTGCAGAATAAATCTTATCCAAACCTTTAAAATCTGATACTGCTTCTGGTGTCGGAATTGTGAGCGTCCTTTTACAAATAGCTTCTTGATTATTGTAACTAATATGACGAATTATCCTCAGTGGTGTAAACGACTAATAGCAAGTGTAATATTTTACAGTGCTATTCCCTTGCCATATGTACAAGGTTTGGAATTTGGGAAGGTGGCGCAGCTTGCCCCAGTTGTAGGAATAATGATTGGAGGAATTTTAGGGCTAGTTGATGGGGGGATGAATTATTTGGATATGCCAGTACTAACGCGTAGTGCTTTGGTAGTAAGTGTTTGGATGGGTATAACTGGAGGACTACACTTAGATGGTACAATGGATACTGCTGATGGGTTGGCAGTAGGTGATCCACAACGACGATTAGAGGTGATGGCAGACAGTGCTACTGGTGCATTTGGGGCAATGGCAGCGATCGCTTTAGTGTTGCTGAAAACAACTGCTTTAGCGGATATCAGCGAAAACCGTTGCATAGTATTGATGGCTGCTTGTGGATGGGGACGCTGGGGACAGCAGCTAGCGATCGCCCGATATCCTTACCTAAAACCAACTGGCAAAGGCGCATTGCACAAACAAGCCATTCGTTCTTATCAGGATTTATTACCAGGACTGCTGTTGTTGCTCGGCGTCAGTGGTTTGGTTTTGTTGGTAGATAGTAAACGCCTGTTTTTTGCACTTGGTATGATCGTCATTGGTAGCGCGATCGCCACTTTAACTGGTGCCTGGTTCAACCACAAACTCGGCGGACACACAGGAGACACCTACGGTGCAGTTGTAGAGTGGACTGAAACCCTGTTTCTGTGCGTATTGACTATTTTTTAGGGCATAGGGCATTGTTTCAACACTTCATGAGCTTCGGCACGTTGCTCAACAACCGGGTATAAGAATCAAATCTTGACCCTTGACTCTTAACAAATAACCAACGACCAAGAACAAATAAGCACCTCATTTAATCGGTTGCAGCTTTGTCACTTTCAGTTTAAAGTTTCCCACCCCAGTTTCACCAAAAGACCGCACACGAACGATATATGTCCCCGCCTCTACGATGCGGGTAAACAATAGAGAATTACTGCTACCATCAGGGCCGTCGTCATTTTCTGCGATTGTGGCGCCATTGGGCCCTAGTAGTGTAATAATGCTATCAAAATTGTCGGAAGCCAAATCAACCGCTAAATTATCACCCTTGTTCAATTTCACTGCATAATCACGAGCAAATCCGCCCTGACCTGTGGGAATATCTTTGTCTGAGAGCGTATCAGAAAATTCTGTACTGGTTGTAGATAAAGGAATTGGACTATACAATTTATTTTGAGCAAAGGCTGCTCTTGTGCTGATGCCAAGTGTAAGCAAGATGGCAGGCACAATAAAAATTTTGCTGATCATGTCAAGCAGTTTTCCCACAAACACAGGGTAATCTGGTCAATTATAAATAAAGTTTTTCAGTCTGGCTTGCTCATGACTTATTTAGTTAAGTATCTTTCACCGCAGTAGCTAGTGCTGCTAACCCTAAAACTCGCATTCCAGAATGACGGAATGTTTGCACCGCCGAAGCAGCTGTAGCACCAGTGGTGTAAATATCGTCTACTAACAAGATTGAGACATTTGGGCGAGGAGTGAATCCTTGTCCAACAACAAAAGCTGAGTTCAGGTTTTTTTCGCGTTCAGATGCTGATAACCCAAACTGTGCCTGAGTCTCTCGGACTCGTTCTAAACCATTGAGTTTTAATTTTAATCCAGTCCTGTGGCAAAAGCTTTGGGCAATCAATGCTGCTTGGTTATAGCCACGTTGCTTTTGTTTGCTGGCGTGGAGTGGTATGGGAACAACCACTAAATTTGTATGGGATTTTGTAAAATTTAATAACCATGCTTCCCCCAGCCATTGACCTAAAAGGCGAGCGATTTGAGGTTGGTTTTCATATTTCATGGCAGCGATCGCTCTTTTTAAAGAACCGCCATACACCCCCCAGCTAAATACTGGTATTGGTGGTTGCCACTTTATACTTGGGTCTTTGAGTTGACAGGTTTGCAGTTGTCGCTCACAGTATAAACAAAGTTCACGAGACGTAGAACGCTGGCACAGGGGACAATGAGATTGCAAAAACAGGTTAAGTAAGCCTTGAAGTGCAGTTTTGCCATAAAACACGGCTAGTGTGTCCTTTTGACATCAGGGATAACTGATACCAATTGTCATTGGTCATTGGTGATTTGTCATTATAGGCATAGCGTGACTTTAAGCTTCTGAAAGCTGGTATGAGGTTGGGTAGAGCTATAATTTAGAACAAGCGATTTTCGTCTAGAAGCATGACTAAAGTAGCGATCTTGCCAATCTGTGATGTTAACGGTGAGAAATCCTATCGTGCGATCGCAGAAATAATAGATATCTAACAATAGATAACTAACAGTGCGAACCGAAAGTCGCACTTTCTGAGTGAGTCTCCATGAAAGACTCCTACCTAGTAGCCAGGTAGTACCCGCCCGAAGGGGCATCACTGGTAACGGGGATATCTCACCAGGAAAAACCCGTCTACGTAAAAACCGGTTTCCTACAGTTAAAAAGACAGCTACACCACCCCGTAAATAACCATCTGTAGCTGTTTATATCAAAGATTGTTCATATTTTTGGGATGCCTCCGATTCACTCATCCTGCTGTGTTATTTTGCATTGCTTAGTCTAAACTCCAGTCTAGGTGGGAAGTGGTATTTAGTTCATCATCATGGTAGTCCTATTATGCGATAGGCGGTGTTGATTCCAGAGGCTTACTGTCTTAAGGCATATCGCTAGGTAAATTTTATAGTACAATTGTATTAATGTTTGAGGTGCTCAAAATTTCATTCTGGCTATATCCTCCGCTTGAAAAGAGTAGGAGGATTTTTCTTGAACTTGAGCAACAAGCTTGTCAAACAACCTCTAAGATATGAGGGTGAGTTACAGCGTCAGTATAGTGTACCGTTGATCCAGTTTTATAGGCTGGGAGATCAAGTGATATTTGCCTAAACAGTGGGAACACTAACGGGAGAGTGGAGTGTTAGCTTTTTCTGGCAATCACATGAATATTCAATCAACACAACCGATTAAATGGTATTGGTGTGCAGTCATTCTCTTGCTACCTATTGCTTTAGGGATAGGAGCGTTAAGAAACTTGATGCAATCTCCTGAACTTCCTGACTGTTTATCTGAATCTTCGTCAAATCAAGAAGCTGCTTCAGTTTTTTACTGTGCTACTATGCTAGCTTCAGAACAAGATATAGAAAAGTTACATCAAGCTATTAGATTAGTCAATGGTCTACCCAAGGATAATCCTTTACGTAATCAAAAATTGCTAGATAAATGGTCTTTGGAAATATTGTACTACAGTGAAAATGCTGCTCAATCTGGAGAACTAAGTAAGGCAGTAGATATAGCTCATATGATTCCTGTTAATGTTGCTGCTCATCAGACGGCGCTTAAGAAAATCCAGCAATGGAAATCTATTTGGTCACAAGCAGAAGCTATTAATCAAGCTGCCAAAGAAATCATAGGACAAGATGACAAAAATAGCTGGTACTTGGCTGTAAGTAAAGCTAAGGAGTTAAGAAGGTTAGATAATGAATACTGGGCAACCACTAAATATCAAGAATTGGTACATTACATCCAAGATGTAACAGAAAAAAATGAAGAGAGCAAACGCTTAGAAACAGAGTTTGCTAAATCTATAAATATACAAGAAGTAGACTTAATGCAAGAATTACAGGTAACACAAGAAGCAGAGGATGTAGCGAAGTTAAAGAAAGCTCGTATCCTAGCTAGTTCTGGCAAGATTGATGACATGAGAGCCGCAATTGATGAGGCTAACCTAATCATCTCTGATACACAATATGAACAAGCACAGAAATTTATCAGTACTATTAAAAACAAAATTGAAATTGCAGAGGATGCTTCTTATTTGCAAGAGGCTAAAAAATTGGCTTTAAAGAATGATGAAATATCTTTACAGTTAGCAATTACTAGAGCTAGTTTAATTAGTGAGGAAAGTCTTTTATATAAGGAAGCAAATAAGAATGTAGAACACTGGAAACAGAAATTATTGCAGTTTTCATCTCAACCATTACAGCCCCAGCTAATAGAGAATAATGAGGCGGCATCAAATAATAATTTGAACCTTAACGAATTAGAGGATAAGCATTTAAATCAAATGAATGTAGACTTGTTATTAGAAAATACTACGGATAAATTTTCTACGCCATGATTCTCAAATTAAATTTTGATTAGATCGCCTAATGTAGTTTGTGTTAAAAGTTTTATTAGGTTTATCTTCAGGAATTTAGTGCTTAATACTAAACCTATCATAACTCATGAAATCCATTACTAATTGAACTTTTAAAGTATATTGAATCACATGTACTTAGAGGTGAAAATGTGAAATAATATGACTATGTTCCGGATAAAACATAAATTCTCACAATTCTTCTGGCCCTGCGCCTTAGTCATTCTGGTGACTCTGACTACATATGGATGGGATGTGAATGCAGCTTACGCACTTTTGCGTCAACATCACGATTCCCCAAGCGTCTTACGTTATCACTCACAAGTATCTATCAAAGATGAACAAGGATATGCTTGGCAAGTATTGCTCTTTAAACAGAACTATCAAAATGTAGCGAAAGAATTAAGGTTGCGCTTGGTTGGGTTTCCTGGTGTCGCCGAACTGGTTCACCCCAAATCTTTAGAAATAATCACGGCTGAGGGAAAAATCTTGAGTGCATCGGATGTCTATGCACGTGCAGCGCCTGCTAACAATGTAGGTGAGTATGACGTAACCGATGTCTTGCCTAAATTGTCAGCAACTGGTGCTTTGAAACTATATGTACCCGTCTCTTTTGATCAGCCGTTGTTGCTCAAGATACCTGACTCTGTAGTCACTGAGTGGCAATTACTAATCACAGATATTGATTGACTAACAAGAGATTTTAGGAAAAAACACACCAAAATTTTGATGTGTTTTTTATTTTGAGATTTTCAGCGAGGGTTTTAAGGATTTAAGTGGAACTGGAGAATTTACCGATAGTAACCTGGTGACCTATAGTAAGGAGAGTATACCCTATCTGTTCTCCAACGATCGCTATGACCTCGGAATCCGGGTGCATAAACTCTTTTACCGGGTAGATAACCGGGTTTTTGGTAGTAGGAATGACCTGGTTTCTTGTAGTAGGAATGACCTGGTTTTTGGTAGTAGGAATGACCTGGTTTTCGGTAGCCGCGATCGCGCGAATATGGTGTTTGATATCCACCATATCCCCTATATGGATTAGCTTGTGCTTCTGAAGTTACACCAACAACAGAAGTTGCGCCCAAAAACAGCGCCATAGCGAGGGATGCTAAACGTTTCATACGCTAACTCCAACTCTCTAGAGAGCTTATGAGAAATCATTATTTTTATTATCTCGGTGCGCTCTCGGAGCTAACCCTCTTTCTCCAGATAGGTAAAACTCAATCAAAAGTCAGATGTTACATTTACAAGAAACTGTCAATACCTATACCTAATACTATTTCACTTTAATAATCATACTAATACGTTGGAGAGGGCGCGGATATGTTGGAGAGGACGCGGATATGTTGGAGAGGGCGCGGTCTCCGCGCCCCTACGAAAAATCTATGTGTATCAAGATTTCGGTGAATTGGTATGATTTCTTTAAACATGAAATGACTTTAAGCAACGCGATCGCCTCGACAGATAGTCGTTCTGAGGAGTGGTACTACACCATCATCATGTACAGTGATGAAATCAGCCCTTTTACCTACTTCCAGACTACCGCGATCGCTAAATAGATGAATGGCTTTTGCGGGGTTACTGGTAAATAGTCGCATGGCTTCGTAAATCGGCTTACCAGTTTTGTGGGCAACGATAAACAGAGATTGCAATAAGCTTTGCGGTACGTAGTCAGAGGAAATCACATCCACTAAGTCTTGCAATACCAATTCCATTGCGGAAATATTACCAGAATGAGAACCACCTAATACTAAATTGGGCGCACCCATCAATACTTGTAAGCCTGATTTGTGTGCGGCTTTGGCTGCTTCTAGGGTTGTGGGAAACTCGGCTAAAATGACTCCATCCTCTACAGCTTCTTGGACATGTTCCACTGTGGCGTCATCATGACTGGCTAGGGAAATACCTCTAGCTCTGGTCAATTGTACTAGCGCTTGGCGGTTTTTTTGGGCATACATTTGTTGTTTTTGTTGCCGAACCACGATCATCTCTTCGATTTGATGGGCTGTCACCCCATGTTTACCCATGTAATATTCTTTGAATTTGTCGATTTGGATAAATTGCCGTTGACCGGGGGTATGATCCATCAAGGAAATCATGGATAACAATGGATGCTCTGCATATTCTGCTGTGATTTCATAAACATGTTCAAATGCTAATTCACAGCGTAGGTGCAGGCGATGTTCCACACAAAAACGTCCGGCTGTTTGTGCTGCAAAGACGACATCAATCATCGGGGCGAAGTTACTTAAGCGGGGAGAACCAGCCGCAATATCACCAATGGCGATCGCATCACAGACAGTTGTCACTCCCGCGCTGGCTAAATCTCGGTCATGGTAAACGGCGGCTACTTCTAGCGGCCAGCGAATCCCCGGACGGGGAGACATACAGCGTTCTAGGTTGTCGGTGTGCAGTTCTATGAACCCTGGTAGGAGATAATCTCCTTGACCATTTTCACCATGAGTTACTACCCCTGGCTGAATGTCCGCAATCAATCCATCCCGCACTACGAGGGTTCCTAGCAGTTCCTCCTGGGGAAGTTGCAGGCGATAGTTGGTGTAAACTTGCTCTTTCATGGTTCAATTATCCTGACCAAAGGTTAACTCCCGGTTACAGAGTAGCGATCGCACTTCTTCATCGTGAAAAATACCAATCAATGCACAGCCTTGGGCTTTGAGTTCTGCAAGCAGTTCAATAACTACTTGGCGATTGACTGCATCAAGGGCTGAGGTGGGTTCATCAAGGAGCAAAATCGGATAGTTAACTGCTAGGGCGCGGGTAATATTCACCCTCTGTTTTTCTCCTCCAGAAAAGGTAGTGGGGGAAAGATGCCATAGTCTTTCTGGAAGGTTGAGGCGCTGGAATAAGTCTTCGACTCTATTGAAGGCAATTTCTGCTGCTACCCCTAGTTCTAAGAGTGGTTCGGCGGCTACTTCCAGGGCGGGTACTCTGGGAATGGCGCGTAAAAATTGGCTGACGTAGCCGATGGTTTTTTGTCTGACAGCAAGGATTTCATGGGGTGCAAGTTGACATAAATCCACCAAGTTGTTTTCATGTTTGACCCAAATGGCACCGCGATCAGTGCGGTAGTTACCGTAGAGACAGCGCATGAAGGTGGATTTTCCTGAGCCTGATGTCCCGGATAGGGCTACGCATTCGCCGGCGTTGACGCTGAGGGATACACCTTGGAGTACTGGTAGGTGGATGTTTCCTTGTTGGTGCAGGGTGAAGCTTTTGTGGAGATTTTCGACATGGAGGAGGGTGTTGGGGGGGTGATGGTGAGTGCCCATATTTTTTGGAGTTGAAACGCGGAGGAACGCTGAGGGAAGCGCAGAGGGACGCTGAGGTTTTTGATGTCGAGTCGTTATGAAAATTAGTGCAATTTGAGTGGAAGGGAAGTGGGGTTTTTAGTTAGGGTTTGGATTTATGGTGTTAGGGCGGCGCTGACTAGTAGCTGGGTGTAGGGATGTTGGGGATCGTCTAGTACTTGGTCGGTTAAGCCGGATTCGACGACTTTTCCTTGTTGCATGACGAGGAGGCGATGGGCGAGGAGACGGACGACGCCTATGTCGTGGGTGACGACGATCGCACTCAGGTGAAAGTTGCGGACTAGCGATCGCAGTAAGTCTAATAATTTGGCTTGGACTGAAACGTCAAGTCCTCCGGTGGGTTCGTCCATGAGTATTAACTGGGGACGGGTGACGAGGACGCGGGCTAGTTGTAATCTTTGTTGCATCCCGCCAGAGAAATGTGCTGGTAAGTCATCCATCCGGCTGGGGTCAATTTCGACTTGTTGTAGCCAGTGGGCTACTTCGGTGCGAATTTTGCCGTAGTTCCGCACTCCTATATCCAAGAGGCGTTCGCCGATGTTCGCCCCTGCACTGACTTTCATCCGCAAACCATCACGGGGATTTTGTTGGACAAAGCCCCACTCAGTCCGCATCAACCAACGGCGTTTTGGTTCGGGAAGTTGGGTAACATTTAAGTGTTCGCCGCTACGGCTAACATAAGTAACATTACCTTGGTCAATGGTGAGGTGATTGGCAATTGTCCTGAGCAATGTAGACTTACCTGAACCAGATTCCCCGACAATACCCAAAACTTGCCCAGGATACAGGTCAAAGGAAATGCGATCGCAGGCTGTAATCGCACCGTAGGATTTACTTAATTGGTGAACTTGTAAGATTGGTTTGGTCATTTTTTTAAGGGAACAGGGAACAGGCAATAGGGAATAGGTAATCACCTCATCACTCTTGGGGGGTTGAGCGAAGTCGAAACCCCACCTCCCTCATCCCTTGTGGACTGAGCGCAGCCTCTCGCAGAGAAGCCTGTCGCTGATTACAGTAATCTGTGTCTGAACAAATCCACATGCGCCCGCCTTGGTCATCGATGACTACTTCGTCGAGGTAACTTTCTGTGGAACCGCACAATTCACAGGCGTGATCCCAGCGTTCGACGGTGAAGGGATGGTCTTCAAAGTCGAGGCTTTGGACTTTGGTATAGGGGGGAATGGCGTAGATACGCTTTTCTCGTCCAGCACCAAATAACTGGAGTGCAGGACTCATCTGCATTTTGGGGTTGTCAAAGCGGGGGATGGGACTGGGACTCATCAAATAGCGATCGTGTACCATGACTGGGTAGTCATAGGATGTGGCGATGTGTCCATGTTTGGTGACATCTTCGTAAAGTTTGACGTACATCGGCCCGTATTCTTCTAGGGCGTGCATTTTGCTGGTTTCCACGGCTGAGGGTTCTAGCCAACGCAGAGGTTCAGGAATGGGGACTTGGTAAACTAAAATTTGTCCGTCTCTGAGTGGTGTTTCGGGGATGCGGTGGCGTGTCTGAATTAAAGTTGCTGCTTGTGTTTGTTCGGTTGTTTTGACGCCACACACTTTTTTGAAGAAGCGGCGAATGTTGACGGCGTTGGTGGTATCGTCTGCACCTTGGTCAATGACTTTTAATACATCAGTTTGACCAATTACGGCAGATGTTACTTGAATCCCGCCAGTTCCCCAGCCGTAAGACATGGGCATTTCTCTGGAAGAAAAGGGAATCTGATGTCCGGGGATGGCGACGGCTTTGAGTAAGGCGCGACGAATTGAGCGTTTGGTTTGCTCATCGAGGTAGGCGAAGTTGAAACCTGTTTCTGGTGAGGACATGGGGTGATTTTTTTAACGCAGAGGAACGCTGAGGGATGCGCGGAGGGGCGCGGAGTGTGGGAGTTATTTTAAGGCGGTGGTTAGATATTGGGTGAAGTGGTTTAAGTTGGGGGTTTGGAAGTTGGGGAGTTTTGCTAGGTCGTCGTAAATCCTGAGTTGCACGGCGTCTTGGGCGTGGGGTTGATTAATGAAGGCGTCTGCTTCTTGTGGGGAAAATATGCCGCCTTGTAGTTCTAGGCTACGTTTGGATGCAGGGGAGAGGCTTTCCCAATACTCGGTATTAATTGAGCAAAGGTAGCGTTTGGCGGCGACATGCAGCCGGATTGGTTCGGTGACGCCGGGGCCGAACAACTGACGTAGTAAAGGTATGGCGCGATGTTCATGATGATCGTCGATACCACGGGTAGCGGGATTTTCGCCTAGGTTATGGATGAGATGTCCGACATCATGCAGTAAGCAAGCGGTGATTAATTCTTTGCTCTTTCCTTCTGTTTCCGCTAAGGTGGCACATTGCAGGGCGTGTTCTAATTGACTGACGGCTTCAGACCCATATAATTGGGAGCCTTTTTCGTGAAATAGGTGAATAATATCTTCTGGGGTGGGTTTCATAAATTAGGGCATGGGGCATTGGGTATGGAAAATAGGGTATAGGCAATGGAGGATTATTTTTAGACCTGTTCTACATTTGTATTCACTTGAACGTTGAGCCTTTATCCTTTAGTGGAGTAGCGAGCGACTTCTTGCCCTAAGACATAAACAGAAGAAATCGCATTCGGTAGAGAATTATTAGGAGATACCAACAGAAAATCGGCGTCTAGTCCGGGGGCGATTTTACCTTTACTGTCGCTGATTCCTGCGGCGGTGGCGGGACGGCTGGAAACTAGTGACCATGCTTGCTCAAAATCCATTAAGCCTAACTCTTGGAGTTTAAAGGGGGCATGAAATAAGGAAGGATAGTGATAATCTGAGCAAAGACAGTCTAAAACCTCATGTTTCGCCGCCTCCGCTACACTCATTAAACCCAAATGGGAACCGCCACGCACTAAGTTAGGCGCACCCATGAGGACTGCTGCACCATAGGCGCGGGATTGGGTTGCTAAAGCGACATCAGCAGGAAATTCTGCGATCGCTACTTGGCGTTGTTGGCTGAGTGCTACTTTTTCTGGGGTATCATCATCGTGGGAAGCCAAGGTAATACCGTGAGTGTGAGCTAAATTTACTAGTTCTTCTACTTGTGCATATCCTTCGTGTCGCCGTTCTGCGACTTGGCTCAGTAATTCTTCGATTTCCTGCACGGACATAGATGATCTTTGCCCCACGCTTTTGAGGTATCGGTGCAATCTCTTGTGATTTCCAGGTGGTGGTAGGTGGTCGTTGATAGATAAAATTTGCACTTTACCAGATGTCATCCAATCACATAATTCTTGATGTCCTTGGGTATTGGCTTCTTCATGCCTGATATGAATGCAATGGTTACAGTTTAAAACCTGTTTGCCTGCTCCCAAAATAAAGTTAATTAAGGCACGGGCAGAATCTCGACTCCGTAAACCTGGTTCATAGGAGTCGGTGATGGAACAGAAAAAGGTGGTAATTCCAGATGCTAAAAGGTTGCGATCATTATCTGCGATCGCAATTTCTAAAGGAAAATGAACCCCCGGACGCGGACAAATCATCCGCTCAAAGGCATCACCATGTAAATCAATAATTCCTGCTAGCATTTGCAGCCCTTGGGCATTGACTACATCAAATCCTTTGGGGCTATTTGTTTGGTCAATGCTAATAAATTTCCCAGCATCAATTAAAACTGTGGCATCTTTCACCCAGCCATCTGGCGTGAGTACATCTACCCCTTGAACCGCAAGCTTTGATTTTGTGAGTGTTTGGAGTGTCACTATATTCGCCTCTCGATATAACTAGAATTAGCATTTTTAAGGTTGATAAAGATTCTCGTTGATAAATTCCTCTGTACACTCTTTTCTCTGCTTCTCTGCGATTAAAAATTAATTGATTGAACCGCAGATGAGCAGAGCAAGCAGAGAGAAAAAAGAGCTTTTTGAAGTCACATTGGAAGGGCTAATATAACCACAAAATACGGAATATGAGATTTTTTGACAACCATATTTTTCGTATGAGTTTAGCATTGCTAATTTTTAAAACGAACCACAAAGCACGCAAAGAACACTAAGCAAGAAAAATTCCATGCCTTCGTAGGGTGCCTTTTTAGTCGCCGCAATTCTAGAAGATAAATCACCAATATGCAGTTCAAGTTTATGGTAGTCTGGGTCGAGGATGTATAGGGAATCGCCTTCACTGGTGTTTTGTTTCCACTGTTTGACGCCCAGAGAAATTAGGCGATCGCTATATTCGGAAAAATCCTCTTCAGCAACACTAAAAGCAAGATGGGTGTATTCTTTAGCTGGATGTTGGCGGGTGTGTTCATCAACAGATAGGCACAACCATAAGTTACCTGCTAGTAAATATGCTCCTCTTTTCCATTTGGCGATCGCTTTACAACCCAGAATTTTGGTGTAGAAATCAAAGGATTTTTCTAGGTCGGCTACTGCCAAGGTAATATGATTAATTCCTGTAATCATTTTGCTGTTTCTAAAACTAATTCATTATTTTCTACAGGTGGCAATTCTGCGGTTGATTGAGTATCTTTCTGCTGCTGGCGAATTTTTCTGACTAAATTTAACTCTGCTTGAAAGTCAATGTAGTGGGGTAGTTTCAAATGCTGGACGAAACCCTGTGCTTCTACGTTGTCGGAATGGTAAAGGACAAACTCCACATTTTGGGCGGGACTTTCCACAGCTTCGCCCAATTCTTCAGCGCGCATTGCCCGATCTACTAAGGCCATTGACATGGCTTTGCGTTCGTTGTGTCCAAAGGTAAGCCCATAGCCACGGGTGAATTGGGCAGGTAATTCTTCGCTACCTTTAAACTGATTTACCATCTGCACTTCTGTGACGGTAATATCTGCGATCGCAACTTCAAATCCCAGTTCTTCCGGAAAGATCACCACCTCTACTTCTCCCATCCGAATCTCGCCCGCAAAAGGATGGTTTCTGCCATAACCGCGTTGGGTAGAATACGCCAAAGACAGCAAAAAGCCCTCATCTGCACGGGCTAAATTTTGCAGTCTCGCATCCCTTCCCGCCGGAAAGGTGAGGGGTTGACGAGTCAAGTCGAAAGGGGATGAGACTTCGGCTTCGCTCAGTCCACGGGGGGTTGAGGGAGATAAGGAAGAATCTTTGTTTGCTTGTTCCCCCTGCTCTCCTATCTCCGCGTGGGCTGAGCGCAGTCGAAGCCCCTTTTCCGGTTGCATCAATCCTTCTCTATCCAGGGTGTCAATTACACGGGGAACGGGTTCATTCATAGCCTCAGCTTCTGGTGCTGGGGGAATTTCACCCTCTGCCATGAGCTTAAAGTCTAATAATCTGTGGATGTAGTCGAAGGTAGTCCCTAAACATTGCCCCCCTGGCACATCTTTAAAGATTGCAGAAATCCGCCTCTGAATCTGCATTTTGCTGGTATCCAGTGGTTGAGTGTAATAAAACCGGGGTAGGGTGGTACGGTAGGCGCGTAATAAGAAAATCGCTTCTACCAAATCACCCCAAGATTGTTTAATTGCTAGGGCTGCTAATTTGCGGTCATAAAGGCTACCTTCACACATTACCCGCTCGACAGCTAAGGCGAGCTGCTGTTCAATTTGTTCTAGTTTCAGTTCAGCTATGTCAGGATCACCCCGGCGTCTACTTTTTAGTAGCGCTTCCGCATTCTGGATTGCCTGTTCTCCACCTTTGACTGCAACATACGGCATAAGTTTTTCTCTCTTCTTGAAAATTTTAATAACAAATTACAGGGTCAAGAATATTACTTATCTCAGTGAACACTTCGACTTCGCTCAGTGTTCACCATGCCCTGTTCCCTATTCAAAACACACTTAAAACTCCAGCCATGCTGCTCAAAACCTAATTCTTGATAGAACTTGTGAGCGCGATCGCGTCTGATATTAGAAGACAGCATTAATTTATAGCACCCCACCTCAGCGCTCAGTTGTAGTGCAGCTTTCACCATTTGGCTACCAATCCCTTTTCCTCGAACTTTCGGTGTAACGGTGACGGAATCTAACACAGCAAATTTGTGATAACCCCGATGCATCATTGTGGGAGCATACAGCAAGGTAAAAGTACCTACAGGTTCCTGATCCTGAAATGCCAGATAGATGTGATAGTTAGGAATTTGGTTGATTTCATCGAATACTTGTGCAGCGCGATCGCTTGATAAGGGTTCATCACCATCCATCTCGGCATACAACTGTATCAGTAAGGGCAAATCCTCAGGGTTTGCAAGGCGAATATCTAACATAAGTAGATTGGTGTAAATTCAAGTTCATTCGCTAAGGTTGTTATTGGTTATTTGTTATTTGTCATGGGTAATTCGGCTGTTAATTACAAATTACTTTTGCTGTGCGTGGTAATCCCATGACGGCATTTTCCGTAAACAATAAGACATCTATACCTTGGGGATAAGCTTGATGATTCTGTTCCCAGAAGTGCCAAAAATTAGGGGGGAGTGTGGGGGAAATAGTGCGTTGATCTAAAATTCCTGGCCCGGTGATGATGACATCTTGCCCACCCTGCAAACTTTCTACCTGTACCAACAGCGTTGTTGAGGCTTCTGGTTGTTCTGGTGTCCCCCAACTAAAACTAGATAATTCCGGCAATGTGGTTAAATCTGGCGCGATCGCAAAGTCAGCTTCTTGGGGTTGCTGTGTAAATCTACAGCCAGTATGAAACACCAACCAAGTCCTGAGAGCATCTGCAAAACTCGGTTGCAGCCACACCCGCACATCTAAATCTAATAGAGTTAAGCAAGCTGCCGCACAAGCAGGCGTTAAGCCCACAGGCGGAGTAATTTGAGCAGCGATCGTATAAACTATTCCCGGTCTAGCATTAGCATCGAGTAGCGCCCGAAATGTCCGTTGGGCATCGTGAACCGCATCTTGAAAGCCTGGTAAATATGTAAGATTGGTCATTTGTCATTTGTTATTTGTCATTTGTCAAGAGTCCAGGATTAAGGTTCTTATCCCCATCTCCCGCGCACTGAGTGCAGTCGAAGTGCATCACCCCTCTCCTCTAACCATCGTGAAGAAGTTAACTTTGGTGGCGGCGGTTTGGCGTTGTTTGAGTTCTTGTTGTTGCTCGCGTTGTTGTTGCAGAGGTTGAATGACTGCGGTTTGTATCTGTTCATGCCATTGGGAACTTTGCAATAGGGCGTCACAGAGGGCTGCTAGTTCAGCGTGACGCTGCGATCGCCCTGCAACATAACCAAACCCTGCAATTCCCTCATTCTCTGGCTGACTTTCTAGCTGCACTACACAACGAGTCATGGTAATTTCCCCTAGGTTAAATGGTTCTCCCATACCGCCAGCCCGTCCCCGCACCATTGCTAGCCCAATCTCTGGGGAACGTAAGAAACTATATTTGGGCAAGTTATCTATTTTGTTAATTAACTGCTCTAATAGCTCAAAATCAGCTTTGGCTAGTGTCGCCATCCATGCTTGTCGTTGCATTGCGATCGCCATAGTTTGGTTACGAGGAAACAGCGTGTAAATTGGCTTCATCACCCGTCGGGGAATCAATTCCCTGGCTAATAGCTCAAGTCTACTGAAGTAGACTCAAGAGTTTGGGAGATATTTAGTGTAGGATTTGCTAGACATCAGTTTTTGTATGGCTGTGTCTACGTCCCTACACGTTGCTGACTTATTTGAATTTTCCTTAAACTATACTTAAACTTGTCTAGACATCTAGATGAAAATACAGTAACCTAATTTTGCTCAGTTGACAATCTAAAATTACTGCATCATGCCCGATGCCCAATACTTCGACTATGCTCAGTACAAGTGCCCCATGTCCCTTTATGCCCAAATAGCTGCCCAATTGCGACAACATATCGACCAAGGAGTTTATCAAGTAGGAGAACAACTACCAACCGAAGCGAAGTTAGCAGCACAATTTGCAGTGAATCGCCATACCTTGAGACAAGCGATCGCTCTGCTCAAAACCGAAGGATTATTACGGGTTGATCGGGGACGGGGGACTTTTGTCGCGGCGAAAACGATCCGTTATGCCATTGGTAAGCGGGTACGCTACAACCAAACCCTGAAAGCCCAAGGTTGGCAAGCCAGATTTCAACTACTCCGAGTTGTGGAAGTACCAGCCGACAACGCCGTCGCTAAAGGGTTAGAGATTAGTCTTGGTGAACCGGTGGCGTTAATTGAACGTTTGGGTTTAGCTGATGAGGAACCGATTAGTGTAGGTACTGGGTATTTTCCTTTAAAACAGTTTCCAGATATTTTAGAGCCAAAAAACATCCAGATTTTGCGAGAACAGCAATCTATCTCGCAATTTTTACAGCAGCTATATGGATGTGATCATATCCGGCGCAGCACTTGTGTTTCTGCGCGTTTAGTGCAGTCACAAGATGCTCAGTGGTTAAACCTACCACTCAATCAACCGATCCTGTTGGCGGAGTCAGTCAACGTCGATCAAACAGGTAATGTAATTGAATATGGTGTGACTAGATTGCGGGGCGATCGCATGGAGTTGGTTTTTGAAAATGACTTGACAACATAATTTTAATTAATTGAAACCACCCTCAGACAGCAAAACCCCAGGAGAAAACCGTTCCCTGTGAGTTTGCTGAACAGCGATCGCCCAGATTTAAATCAGCCTCTCTCTCACCTTAGAAGAGAGGAAATCAATCGTACCAGTAGCAACAATCAAAATAATCAAAATTGCACAGACTTTTTGGTACTGAAAAGCGCCAAAACTTTGATACAGAGATACCCCAATACCACCAGCACCCACAATTCCTAACACCGATGCAGAACGGACATTGGCCTCAAAGCGATAGAGAGTAAAAGAAGTCCACAAAGGCATGACTTGGGGAAACACGCCATATATAACCTCTTGAATTGAATTCGCACCGGTAGCACGAATCCCTTCCACAGGGCCTGGATCAATGGCCTCGACTGCTTCAGAGAAAAGTTTGCCTAAAGTCCCCGCAGTGTGGACAAATAAAGCCAAAACCCCAGCAAACGGCCCTAAACCCACAGCCACCACAAAGACGAGGGCAAACACAAGCTCGTTAATAGCACGCATCGCGTCTAGAATGCGGCGTGTTGGTTGCACAATCCACACGGGACAGATATTACTTGATGCCAAAATCGATAGAGGTACAGCAGCGATCGCTGCCATTAACGTTCCCCAAATTCCCATCGATATGGTAATGATGGTTTCCTCCAGATAATATTTCCAATCACTAAAGTCTGGAGGAATGTATGAACGGATATACTCTGCCATACTACTGCCACGCTGTGACAGCAAGACGAAATCTAGTTCACTTTGTTGATAAGAAAAAATCAAGATAGCAATAACAGCTATCAAGAATAATATTCTACTTGTATTCACAAGTTTTGCTTCTTTCTCTAACATTTTTACTACCGCAGGAGATGAGGTAGTCACTAGACCATTTTGTTGTTGCACTTTCGTTGGTGAATTTTAAATTGCAAAAAATCTGAAATTCTTGCAAGCAATATTTTTCTCAATTGCTTGTATTATCTGTAGTGGCGTGTCAAGGCTAAAATAGTGCAAAAAATTTTCTTGTGGTGCGGGCATCTTGCCCGCTAATTAGTACGGGCAAGATGCCCGTACTACAAGAGATTGCTAATACACAAAATTAGCTTAGACACGCCAGTAGGGTGTGTTATCGCGGAGCGTAACGCACCATCCTGAGATTCTAGGATTACTATATTATTTTGTTTGAATTGCTTGGAGTTGTTGATTGAGTTCTGCTAGCTTTTTCTGCTTTTCTTGCTCATTTAAACTCTCTTGAGATTGTGTTTCTTGAATTGCCTTAGCAATCTCCAATTCCCGAATAGTATTCCAATTTTTATCCTCAGCAGGAACAAAACCAGCAACTTTCAAAGGTTTTAAAATTTTTTCATCTTTGTAGTTGTAAAAAAAGTTTTGAAACTTTTTCTTGATGTCTGATGATAAATCTTGGCGGTAGACCAGAGGATCACTAGGAATTAAAGTTGATTTCCAGATAATTTCTAGTTTTTCCCGTGCTTGCGGATTGGTTTCTTTTAATCGTTCTAAAGCTTCGCTACTGACTGTAGCGACATCTACTTGTTTATTAGCAACCGCGAGAGCACATGCCTCATGATTACCAGCAAAAATTAAACGCTTGAAAGCTTTTTTGGGATCGACATTATTTTTTACAAAAACATAATAGCTTGGTACTAAAAATCCGGAAGTAGAATTAGGATCGTTAAAAGCAAAGGTGAGTTTAGCTGCATTTTTTAATATGTATTTATCACCACCTTCTGCCTTAGCTTCAGCACTGATGGGATTATCTTTATTCATAATCAAGTGAGAGTAGTAGCCTTTTGTGCCATCTTCACTCACAACTTGAGCAAATGCTTCCGCACTAGCAACTTTTGCAGCTTCAATATAAGACTTACCACCCAACCAAGCTACTTGAACTTTACCGAAGCGCATGGCTTCTATGACTGCTGCATACTGAGTCACATAGAAAGGTTTGATTGTAATGCCAATTTCCTTAGACATGGCTGCTGCGAAAGGTTCCCACAGAGGCTTTTGATTAGCCTGAGATTCTGTAGACAGCACACCAATGTTAATTTCTTGAATATCTGTAGTATTGCTACTAGGACTACATGCTGAAAGTACTTTAGCACTTGCTAAAGTTATGGTAAATAAAGAAGTTTGTTGCAGAAATAAGCGTCTATCCATAGTTTTTTCTAGTAGTGTTGAGCAAGAAAAGTTTTGTGATGTTTGTAGTAAGCACTTTGGTGCTTTAGAAGCATCTCAGTAATCAAGTCCTTACTACGAACTATAACGCTATTATTAGCGTTTTTGGAGTTGCTGAAGTTGGCTGTTTAGAGCATTCAATTTACTCTTTTCTGCATTACTGAGGTTTTCTTTAGCTTGTAAATCTAAAACCTGCTTGGCAATGTCTAATTCACGAATTGGGTTCCAAGTTTTGTCATTAGCTGGAACTAAGGCTGACCATTGTAATGGTTGCAGAATTTTTTTATCTTTAAAACCAAAGAAAGCATTACGAATTTTCTTTTTCACATCTTCTGGTAAGTCTTTACGATAGGCGATAGGGTCACTGGGAATTATCGGTGATTTCCAGATGGTATCAATTTTTTGATAAGCAGTTGGATTGGTTTTTTCTAGACGTTCTAAAGACTCATTATTGTTAGTAGCTATATCCACTTGATTATTAGCTACAGCCAAGGCAGTCGCTTCATGACTACCAGAAAAAATTAAGCGTTTAAAGGCCTTTTTGGGGTCAACTTTATTTTTGGCAAACACATAGTAACTGGGAACTAAAAACCCAGAAGTTGAGTTAGGGTCGTTGAACGCAAAGGTGAGTTTACTGGCATTTTGAATTACGTATTTATCTCCACCTTGTTTTTTGGCGGCTGCTGTGATCGGATTCTGCTTGTTAGTAATTAAATATGAGTAGTAGCCCTTACTACCATCGGTAGCGACTGTCTGAGCAAATGCTTCGGCGTTAGCAATTCTGGCTGCTTCAATATAGGATTTACCTCCATACCACGCTATATGCACCCGACCAAAGCGCATGGCTTCAATCACACCCGCATATTGAGTGGCGTAAAAGGCTTTGATAGGAATCCCAATCGATTTTGATAAGGCTGCGATGAAAGGTTCCCAAAGAGGCTTTTGATTAGCTTGAGACTCTGTAGAAATGATGCCAAAATTTAGTTCTTTGATAGGTGAAGTTGCTTGTGCAGAAGCTATGGAGTCTGAGGAAAAGTCAGAATAAATCTTGATGCTTGCTAAAGAAGCACCAAACAAAGATGTTTGTTGCACAAATGAACGTCTTTTCATGGTTGATTCCTTGAGTTAGTTAGAGGTGCTACTAGTTTTACAAATGACAAGTGACGAATAACAAATAACGACCCTAGTTCAGTTAGCTTTACTTGTGTCGCTTTACTTAAATCATTAATTCCCCATGTCCTCGCATGACGAGTTCTTCTGCGGCTGTACCGTAGAGTTGATTAAGCTTGTGATCATCTAGTTCTACAGTTCCACCATCAAACAATACTTCTCCGTCTTTGAGTGCGATCGCCCGATTGAAGTAACGCCGCACCATTTGAATCTGGTGTAAGGAAGTAACTACGGTAATTCCACGTTCTCGATTCAGTTGTACCAGCAATTCCATGACTTTCCGTGCTGACTCTGGATCGAGAGAGGCTATTGGTTCATCAGCCAGGATGATTTTCGCGCCTTGGACTAGACAACGAGCGATCGCTACTCGTTGCTGTTGTCCACCAGACAGCATAGAGGCTCGTTTATAAGCTTGTTCGAGAATCCCCACTCTCTCCAATGCTGATAGCGCTTGAAGTTTTTCTTCCTTTGTAAAGAAATGAAAGGACGAACGCGCAAAAGATAATCGTGCTAGGTTCCCAACCAGCACATTTTCCAGCACCGTCAACCGATTTACCAAGTTAAATTGCTGGAAAATACAACCTATCTGACTCCGCAACAACCTAATTTTAGAATGCAGTTGACCATTAGTTTGCAACGGAGCACCAAAGATCAAAACTGTTCCATCATCGCCAATCTGCAAGCCATTGATATGTCGTAACAGTGTAGACTTACCTGAGCCAGATGCACCAACTAGAGCGACCATTTCGCCTTCTTTGATTGTGCAAGATAAGTTACATAGTGCTGGCTTACCTTTAAAGTTTTTTGATAGTTTACTAACTTCGACAGCTACTGCATTTCTCATTTTTTGAGATATATACTGGATGTTGTTAATTTTATTGGTTAAAAACTCATCAATTTATGACTAATTGATAATTCGCATAGTTTAAACAGGCGTAATTATAAATCACATTTTTTGCTTTATATTATTTTTCTCATTAAATTAGGGTATAAAATTACTTGATTAAAACATGATTAAGTGCTGGTTAAGCATAAATTTAATAAATCACAGATTTTCATGTAATTACCCAGTAATTAGTAAAAACAGAGACATGGACTAAACGTGAAAGCAAAATGTTCTTGTTTTTACTTGTACTGTATGTAAAGCTGAAAAAAAAGTTAAAGTACCTACCCGCAGGGAAGGTGAAGCACCTATGCGTTAAAAAAAAATGATAATTTTGTGCCGCTTCACAAATAAACGGTATAACAAATTACAAAAATCTATTCAACTTGGCGAATTTCCCGAAACTGAGGCATGGTAGTACAAAGCTAAGGTGCTTTTTCTTTACTTTGAAAAAGTATCCTAAATCTCTTGCTGAGTAAGATGAATTGAAATCAGGGCGAACAACTTTTGTCCCTACTTGCGACAGATAATCATCTGTAAGAACTAACCACACTGTGGTCAATATTCACTTTTCCCACTGTATTTTTTTATAAAACACATCTTCTACCTTGTTTTGCTGCCCTTGTCTAGTGTATTATAGTTAAAGTTAGAGAAAAATAAAGATAGCTTACACATAATCGGCTAAGAGGCTGAAGGTGCTAGCTACCTGCTCATTGCTGCTGTTATCTACAGTGGTTTAGGGTTAGCAGCATAAGCAAAGTCTTGGTGAAAATCTGGTCAAAATAAGGCGAGTATAATTCATCACCGCCGTTTATCCATCTATCTCAACCGGATTGAGGTAAGACTACAAACGTTGTCTTTTTTGTGGTCTATTCTTGATGGACAAATTCTGGGCTTAATCATATTTAAACTGCCCTCTAAACCTGAAATCTATTGATTCAGTGAACTTATTAAGTTTGCCTCATCCGAGCTTTTGGAGTCTAACTAATTGGGGAGCATCCCAAATGTGTAAATTTGTTTTTTTGCAGTGCGGGCTTCTAGCCCGCTTCCTGGACATTAGGGAGCAAGATGCTCCCACTACAAATTTTATTTTTGCAAAATTGGGATGCTCCCACTAATTGTTTCTACATCCCTCGATTGGGACACTAAATTCAAAGTTTACAACTTTGAGTTTGTAAGCTTATTACTCACATTCACACCTGATTAATTATCATGACAGATTTTAAGTTTATACTAACCATCTGTATGCTAGCGGTAGCCTATCTATCCAGCATTTATCTGTGTCTGCTTTTTTATCAACACTCCAATGAGTGACGAGAGAATTAACTGCTGCAATATTCAATCTCTATGAATATCGCAGCAGCTAAACAGCTTTATATTTTTAGAGAATAAATGATGGCATAACTTTAGAAGTTAGCCAAAGTAAGCTCCTGTCAAAATTTTAATCGAGAAATGCTTGTTTTTTTGCCAGAAATCCTGACAAACAGAGATATAGAAATGGGCTTAATAGGCCTAGTATTCGGCTCTGCCACATTTATATTTGGTCGTTTATTTTTAAAACATAATCACGACAAGCAGACAACCCGTACCAGAATCACGTTCTTTATTTTAGGTTCCGGTGAAAACTCTTTTCAGTTACGTAAACGCTTATTGGAATTAGCAAACGAAAAAATATCTAAAGAGTTAGCTCATGATGGCATAGAGTTTACCATGCAAGAGCCGATGATTTATGTCGAATCACCAGTGACAATTTGAGAAAATTAAAGTTGAGGATGGACACAATGCCCATCCTGATCAGAATTAACAATCCACTTTTAGACGCTAACTGAAACCAGCGCCTCTTGCTGCTCGCTGATGGCGATCTTTTCCTGCAAATCTTGCCAGCATAAGCCTTCTAGACTGGGTAATACTAGATTAGCTTTACCTACACGCTCGACTGGGCCTAAGCCAATAGCTAACATTCCCGCAGATATAGCTGCTTCTACACCTGCTGTTGCATCTTCAATAACAACACACTGAGAGGGGGAAAGGCCGAGTTGTTCAGCAGCATACAAGAACAAGTCTGGTGCTGGTTTTGCTTGGGAGACGCTATGTCCATCGGTGACGACATCCAATTTATCTGCAATACCTAAGCGTTGAATTAGAGTCTGAGCATTTTTACTGGAGGAACCCAAAGCGACTTTAATACCAGATGCTTGCAGTTCTTGCAACAAATTTGCTACCCCAGGTAGTAAATTGGCGGTGGTAATATTCTGGATTAATTCCACGAAGTATTGATTTTTCCGCTCCATCATCTGTTGAATTTGCGCTTCGGTGGCGGGATACTCACCTAAAATTTGCAGTAGAGTTTCTCGACGTGGTAGGCCTCGGATTCTATCGTTGGCTTCGCGGTTGAAGGGGATACCTGCTTCGTTTGCTACTCGCTGCCAAGCTAAGTAGTGTAATTCTGAAGTATCTGCTAATACACCATCTAAATCAAAAATGACGCCAGTAATTTTTGGGCGAGAAACTGGTGTTTCTGGTCGCAAATCAAAGTCATAGGACTCATTGCGCCATTTGAGGCGAAACTTTAAGCGTGTCCAGTTGGGGGGAAAATTTGGGCAAGCAACAGGGCCAAATTGAGTCATGCGAATACCACCAAACCCAAATACCACAGCTTGCCAAACACCGCCAGCACTGGCTCCATGAATGCCTTCAGAGGCATTTAGTCTGACATCTTCCAAGTCTACTAAGGCTGACCGCAAAAAGTGGGTGTAAGCATCTTCAGGTTGGTTGAGGTCGCAAGCTAAGATAGCGTGAATTGCTGGGCCGAGTGAGGAACCATAGGTGTGGTCGGTGCGTGGGTTGTAGTACTCCCAATTGCTCACCAGGGTGTTATGGTCATAACGCTCCCGTAGTAGGTAAAGCAGCATCAACACATCAGGCTGTTTGAGAATCTGCCTTTGATTTGTCGCTTCAACTCCCAATAAGCCTTGCAGAGATTTAGTACGTGGTTCGTAATCAGCGAAGTTGATATCTTCTAGCCCAAAGAAACCATCAAACTGTTCAATTAGACCTGTGGTTGCGTCTTCATTCACAACTAGACGCTCTTGAATTTCTGCCCAGAGGTGCAGACTTTCTGTGGTCAAGTTGAGTTTTTGCACTAGTTGTGCTGCTGTTTCAGGATAGGCTTGCTTTAACCAATCCCATAGTGCTAGTGCTGATTGTAAGTGCCACTGCACCATTACATTCGTAAAGGCGTTATTATCGACGCGTTCGTGATTTTCGTCAGGGCCAATGACATCTAAGATTTCGTAGCATTGACGTTCTGGATGCCACTGCACCCGACTTTGCCAGAAAACAGCTGTGTCGAGGATGATTTCCGCACCATAATTACGCATCCACTCATCGTCATCGGTGTGTTGCCAATAGTGCCAAACAGCATAGGCGACATCGGCGGTAATATGCACTTCTAAATCACCGCACCAGATTCTGATTAATTCTCCCTCCTTTTTGGCATCTGGTACCCAACGAGGAGTGACTTCATCACCTGTTTTAGCACTTTCCCACGCAAACATCGCGCCTTGATACCCGGCTTCTTGGGCTTTGCGTCTAGCACCTGGTAAGGTGTGGTAGCGGTAGGTGAGGAGGTTCCGGGCTAGGGCGGGTTGAGTTAAGGTGAGGAAGGGGAGAATAAAAATTTCTGTGTCCCAGAAGATGTGTCCGCTATAGGGAAAACCGGAGAGGGTTTTGGGAGGGATACTGACGCGATCATCGTGGCGGGGGGCGACGGATAGTAATTGGAAGAGATTGTAACGGACACTCAATTGCGCTTGGCGATCGCCTTCAATAATAATGTCACTGTCTTGCCATACTTGTTCCCAGGCGACAATATGAGCAGCTAACAAGGTGGCGTAGCTTGGTTCATCAGCTAGCCTTTCTAAGGCGGCGGCGATGGGGATTTCTCTTTCCCGTGAGGTGAAAACGGTGACAATTTTTTCTACAGTCACGGTTTTGCTGGGTACAGAATGGAAAGTTGTGGTTAAGGTTGGGGCAATATCAGCATTTGCTAAACTGACAATTGCGGCATCGTCACCTTCAACTACTAACTTAGCCGCCATCCCCAGCTTAATTTCCGAGTGGCGAGTTTGGCGGTACAGCCAGATAATTTGTTCGATGCCGCCTTGGTTGAGACTTTTCCAGTGTTTGACACCTTGGTTGTCTACTTCCGTATCAAACCCAATTTCGACGGATATCTCACCCTCGAAGTCTAAAGATGTGATTTGGCAACGGATCGCTAACACATGTTGATCTGCTAGACTGGCGAATCGCTCGAAGTGGAAATCTAGGGTCTGTCCTTTGGGCGATCGCCACCTGACATCGCGGCTAACTAAACCCAAACGCAAGTCTAGCCGACGTTCGTAGTTGAGAATCTCACCACTATCCATACTGAAGCGTTCTCCTGCCACTGTCACCATCAATGGCAACCAGTCGGGACAGTTGACAAGTTCGGTATGAGTGATGGCAACATCATCATACACACCATGAATGAGTGTGGCAGGAGAATCATGGGGATATCCTTCCTCGAATGTACCTCTGGTACCTAAGTAACCATTGCTGAGAGTAAAGACGGTTTCTTTGTGGTGCAGTTGTGCAGGGTCAAACTTTGTCTCAATAACGTTCCAGTCTGTAGCTTCTATCAATTGCTGATTGTCTTGGGAATGATGAACGAATCCTTTGACCATGAGTAATCAAACCTATTTCTTAGGGCTAGCTTGGGACAGGGTAAAATCCAATGTTTAGGGTCAATTTTTCGGGGTAATCGTCAGTAATGCGCTTTTTGATGTTGTTTTCTCAAGTTTGATACAGTTTAATTAGGGAAAATTGAAGTTACTTTTAACAGAAACCTCCCCCGTTTCATCCCTCTATAGTTAGATTTTATTAATCTATGTTACAACATCGAAATACCAAAATGGATGAAAAATCTATATATTTTTTTTGATTTTCTTACAAAAATAAATATTTTTTCTAAATCACTTGAATGATTAAGCACACACTATATTGTTAACTTTATTATTTAAATCATTTTAATTTTTCGTTTTTTAAAAAATAGGTGACCTGTAATTGAATTTGTAAAAATTTTAATGATAGGTATTACTATCTATATAATTCTCCATATTGCGCCAAAAACCTTATACTACCTCAGACACGTCAGATATAGCATCATGTTAGTTATTGGCGGATGAATTTAGATAAGGAGCAATGGCTAATAATTGCTAGCCAAAGATTTTATACTAGTGATATTCAGGCTCCTTGCTCACAAGCTGATTGACATTCCCTTATAAACCAGGGGTGTGAGACTGGAGTTGGTATCATAATAGTCTATATTCACAGCAAATTGACTATTTTTTCCTAGGTAGTTTAGTACCCATCTCAGTTAGTGCTGAGAAGACAAGATAGAGAATCAATATAGTAGTACTGATGAGGAAAATAACCAGGTCGTTATCCATGCTTACAGATAGATGGGTCAACTAGGTGGGTGAAGTTATAATTAGCAGCGATCGCCAGATTATCCCGATAGAAACAGCCAGGGTATTAGTCAATTCAATTGTAGGCTTTTGGGGCATAGTTTTGGCAGTGAATTCGGATTTAATTGGCAATTTTCACCAAAAAAATTCCATGTGACAATCCAAAAATTGTCTACATATCAGTAGTGTGATCAACACTATCTGCTTTCACATCACTTTATGACTAACTTACAACAACAAGCTGATGTTAGCATTAATTAACCATGTGTGAAATAGAAAAACATCAGTGCTACTTCAGTAAAGAATTGCTTGAGTTGGTAACAATATTTATGGCGATTGGTAATTGGTAAAGACAAAGCTGTTAGTGCTGAGAAGATCAGAACATGTTATTTCGTCCTGTCTTGCTATGACACTTTCAGCAAGGGTAAGATGACGGTAAGGGTTGTGCCTACACCTACTTCGCTATCAACTAAAATTTCGCCTCCATGAGCTTCTACGCATTTTTTAGCGATCGCTAATCCTAAACCAGTACCAGGGATATTACCGACATTCTCTGCTCGCTGAAAGGTCTGAAATAGCCGCTTTTGGTCTTTTTTGGGAATGCCAATTCCCGAATCTTGAATTTGGAAGATCGCTGTTTTCTCTTGACAAATGAGTTCAAAACGCACAGTCCCACCAGGGAGTGAATACTTAATGGCATTACTGAGCAAGTTTCCCAAAATATGTCGGAGCAGATTTTCATCCCAGACTGCTACATCCGACTCCCCACTGCTAGCGAAAACTAAATTCAGGCGCTTCTCTAGTGCATTCAGTTGAGCTTCGTCCACCAATTGACGACAGAATGCGACTAAATCTAAAGGGGCGAGTTGACACTGGAGTTTACCAGCCTCGGCTTTACCTATAAATGAAACCTCATCCAATAACTGTGCCATATTTTTGATCGCTGAACGAATCATTTGGAAATGAGTCGTCTTTTTCTCTTTGGTCAATTTCTCTTCACTGTTTTGCAGCAATCCCGCCGCCAGCAGAATGGTATTTAAAGGATTGCGGATGTCATGAGAGAGCATCGAGACAAATTCTGATTTAAAGTCGTTGATTTCTTGGGCTTTTACGAGTTCTGCTGTACGTTCTTCAACGCGATTTTCTAAAGTTTTGTTGATTGAGCGTAATGATTCCAAAACTTGTTTACGCTCGATCGCATAATGTAGCGCCCGCACCAATACATCTACATTTACCTGTCGTTTAACTAGATAATCTTGCGCTCCTTGGCGCACTGCTTCAATTGCTAGTTCTTGATCGTTGGTGTTTGTAAGTACAACAATGGGGATGCTAGGAGCATGACTAATTAGCAACGACAATGATGATAATCCGGCGCTGTCAGGTAGGGTGAGATCCAGCAAAATCACATCATAATTACCATGAGTGATTTCGTGGAGTCCTTCACGCAATCGCTGCACATGCACCAAACTATAATTTTGGGAATTGGCTTGCTTGAGATACTCTTGTAACAACCTCGCAGAAGCTAGGTTGTCCTCAATTAACAAGATTTTGACTGAGTAACTTGCAGCCATCATAATAGTAATTCAAAATTAAAAATTCAGATTTGATATGGTTTTTCAGATGAAAACATGATTTTGTATTTGTCTGTACACACTAGTTTCTCTTACTTTGATGGTAAAGTAGCGAGGGACAGCCAAAACTCTTCAATACCTTTGACAATTTGAAAGAGTTGGCTGAGGTTGCGGGATTTAGTAATGTAGCAATTTACATGTAAATCGTAGCTGTGGAAAATGTCATCCTCATTGCGGGAGGTTGTCAGCACTACTACCGGAATCCGCTTGAGTGTGGGGTCGGCTTTAATTTCCGCTAATACCTCACGACCATCTTTTCTGGGTAAGTTTAAATCCAGCAAGATTAAGTCAGGGCGCGGGGCGCCGACATATTCACCTTCTTGGCGTAAATATGCCATCGCGTCCACACCATCCCTGACGACGACGACTTGATGGGGTAACACACTATGTTTTAAGGCTTCTTCAATTAAACGGATATCGGCTTTATTATCCTCAACCAAAAAGATGGTTTTGGGTTTTTCTTCCGTTTCTACGCTCACGCTCACGGCCTCCGACGGGAATGGTAAAGTAGAAGGCTGCGCCTTCACCGAGTTGTGATTCTACCCAGATGCGCCCTCTGTGACATTCGATAATTTTCTTGCAGATAGCCAGCCCCATACCAGTACCGGGATATTCATCTCGTGTATGGAGGCGCTGAAAGATCACAAAAATGCGATCGCTAAATCGCGGATCAAGGCCGATACCATTATCTCGCACAGAGAACAACCACTCATCTTCTAGCCTTTCAGCTCCCACATGAATTTTTAGGGGCTTGTCAGAACGGAATTTGATGGCGTTAGCAATGAGGTTTTGGAATAGTTGCATTAACTGCGTACCATCAGCCATTACTGTGGGTAAGGTATCGTGGGTAATGAGAGCACCACTTTCAGCAATCCGACCCCGTAAATTGCTGAGGGCGCGGTTTAAAGCTGTTTCTACCCCTGTGAGTTGAAAGGCGATCGCCTGCATATCTACTTTAGAATACGCTAACACATCATCAATCAGTGTTTGCATCAAGCTGACACCCTCAACGGCGAAGTTGATAAACTCTTTAGCATCAGCATCCAGCTTTTCTTCGTAACGCATTTCCAACAACTGCACGTAGTTCGCCACTTGATTGAGTGGTTCTTGCAAGTCGTGGGAAGCAACGTAGGCAAACTTTTTCAATTCCGCGTTAGAACGTTCTAAATCTTGAGCTAACTGGGCTAGTTCTTCAGCTTGACGCAAGACAATATTAATAATGGCTTTCCGCAGTTCTAAGGCGGCGTTAATTTCCACATATTGCCAAGGTAAAGATGTTAACCGTACAGTTTCTTTCCACAGTTCAAAGGATTTTCGCGGACACAAGCGCACATTACCATCTGACTGACTAACTTCAAAGGCTCGATTGGGATTCCCTCCCCAATTCACAGTTTGAATTACCTCCGGTCGAAACCACAACACATAATTGTGTTTAGAAATGGGAATCGCCAACAAACCGCTAGCCACATTTTTAAACCTTTCTGCATCTGGATAAATGCTTGGTAGCGAATCTGTGTAAAAAACTTCTTCTTTGACGTTATTCGTCAGCCATTGTAATAAATACAGTAGGTCTTCTTCTTTGGGAGTTTCACCAATTACCGTGCATTGTTCACCAAAACACACGGCTGCACCTTGGGCGCTGGTTAAATCTAACAGATTGGGCTGATTTTTAACTAAACCATCAACAAAGTTTTCTTCTTGAGACATGAAGTCAATCAAGGTTGATTGAATATGGCTCAAACTGATGCGATAACCGTAATCTGCTGTTTCTTCCCTACCAGCAATTTCCGAAAATATCACTCTTCCCAGGAATTCGCAGGCTTTCCGCAATTCATAAGCCACATACTTTGGTGTCTGATGATGACAAGCAATTAATCCCCAAAGTTTTTGGTCTTTAATCAATGAGATTGTCAAAGAAGCACCTACATCCATATTATGTAAATACTCTAAATGACAAGCAGCCGCACTTCTGAGAATTGAATTAGTTAAATCTATCGGACGTTCACTAATAGGATTATTGACAGGAAAAATTTGGACAGGTTGAGCAGAAGCATCTGGTATTAATCTGATGGAATTAGAAATAAATAACTTTCTCGCTGGTTTAGGAATGTCTGACTCTGGATAATGCAGCCCTAAATAGGATTCTAAACCTGGGATTTTTTCCTCTGCGACTACACAGCCATGACCATCATGGTCAAATTTATAGAGCATTACCCGGTCAAATCCTGTCACTTTGCGGACTTCTTCCACAATGATTTGACAGAATTCCTGGAAGTTGGCTGTTGTTCCCAGTTGGTTAATAGAAGCTCTTGCTAAATGGTAAAAGCTTAAAAAGGGGATACTTTCTTGAGAAATTGCCGGCTCTAATTCTAGGATTAAAAATCCTTCAGCATTGCGGTGAAAAACTGCGTCAAACACTACATAGTTATCACCTTTTGTTCTTACCCAAATCTTTGTAGGGTTAACAAAATCGAGATTTCCCTCGGCTAAACCTGTTTTAATTCTCTCGATTTGGAACGAGTCTAGTAAGTCTTCTAGTTTGGTTTGTAAAATATTTTCGGGATAAATACCCAAGATATTCCAGGTATTACTACTAACTTGTAATATTCTAAGTTCCGGCTCCTCCAAGACCAACAGCACACCGTGAGACTGAATTTGACTAGAAGTATGAATTGGTGCTTCTTTTAAGCTAGCTATATTAATCCCTGGTAATTGCAATTCTGTTTCCATCACGATTATCCTCTGTTATCTGGGAGCGTTACGAATAGACAAAATACTAATAGTTTTCGTTCATAGTAAGCACTTTAATGCTTCCAAGGCGACTCATAAAATCTCTCCTTTTCCTTCTGCTACCTCTGTGCGACGAACACCAATTAGAGCGGTGCGTTAGCCTACGGTATAACACACCCTACATGTATTTCCAAAAGCAAATAGGAGTTCTATCGTTGCGTTTTACAGTTTAACAGCCAGAAAATCCACCTAGGGATAAGAAATGTGAAAAATAGGTGATTAACTAAACTTGTATTGTGTAGCTGTGTTAAGTATAAGTATAAATATCAAAGGATAAGAAATGAAATATTAATATCTCAATTTTCATCCTTGATGATTCAATCTTGATAATATCTGCGGTCAAATCCAAGAATTAAACAACATTCTGAGTTTATAACCATCAGAGGAGAGAGGTAAACCCAAATAAATGGGCATCCAGTAGATAAAAGCAGCCAAAATCAGGAAAGTCAGAGTCACGCCCATCGCCCGCAATTGCCAATAATAGCTACGTAGACATTGATCTACAAACCAGGCGATCGCTAAAAATACAAATACCACTGCACACATATAGTGGTAAATAAAAACGCACCTTGTTACCTTCACCCAAGGTAATAAGTTAGCAGCATAGTTTAAAACTAAATACAAGGCGATCCAAGTATCAACAGTCAGTTTTTCAGGTATAGACAAGCGCTTGTTTTTAATTGCAGGTATGGCAATTTTTGCCAATAGCATCCCTACTAGAAACAACATTGCAGCCACACCAAACCACCACAACAAAGGATTACCCATTGCATGGACATCATAAATTACCTTCGCTGCACCAGAAGGTAAATTCGGCCCCATTACAGGTAGAGGATCACTAAAACTTTGCGTTGTTTGATAATAATAAGCCATAGGTCGCGTCAACAACGGCCATTTATACCATGCAGCACAATAAGGATGTACATCGCGTGTGTTACCACCCATATTTAAGTGAAACTGCAAAATTTGCCGATGAACTTCGATAAATCCGTACTTTTTATCGAGTTGTAAGTGAGGAATCCAGATGACGCTGTAGATCATAGCCGGGATAATTCCCAAATAAAACAGCATCTGAAAGATGTTTAATTGGGTGAGATTTTGCAGTGGAGTCTGAGGTGAGGGTGATGGGGAGGATGGGGAAGATGCGGGAGATGAGGAGAGTTTGAAAAAATTAAGTGAACGAATTAGCCATGCAGCTACCCAAATGAAATAAGCACCCAATAAAAACCATAAACCATTCCATTTAGTACCAGCTGATGCGCCAAAACTAATACCAGCGAGAACTAACCACAAAGTACGGCGGTGTTTTTGATTATCTAATGCTAATAATAAAAACCACTGCCCTAACAAACCAAAAATGACAATATAGATATTGTTCAGGGCGTAGCGAGACTCAACCAGAAATATGCCATCACAAGCAGTAAATAAACCTGCAAGTAAAGCAAAGCTACGGCGATGACTAATTTGATAGGCGATCGCAGCGACAACCAAGGGAATAAATGAGCCTGTGAGAGCATTTAACCAACGATAACTCCAAGGCGATAGCATAGAACCTGTTAGCCCATTTACAGGTTCTTGCCAAAAAGGAAAATGAGAAGCAAGCCAAATACCGATACCAATTATATATTGACTTAGGGGCGGATGAGCATTAAAAAATGGTGTGTTGGTGAGATAGTTATTGCCAAATTTAGCAAAGTAAACTTCATCGAATACAAGGGTATTAAATCGCTCTAGTCCCCAAAACCGCAAGGCTAGTGATAGTAGAAATATACCTACCATGCCTATAGGGAACCAAGGAACAGAATCCATACTCTGTTTTTTAGTCATTAGTCAATATTCCAATGGGATTAATTTCTAGTTTGAGTGAGCCAAAATGCACAAAAAAAAGTAGAGACGTAATATCCTACATCTCTAACATTAATTCTTTAGGTAGCATTTTGAAAACTATCCACTATGCAACAGCAAATTCTGAATTCTTTCTCAATTCCTCAGACCAAAAACCTAGCACAATTCGATCTTTCGGCACACCTGCATTGACTAGTTCCGATGCTATTCCCTCTTCAGTACCATCACGTTGAATCCAAATTTTGCCATCAATAATATCAACATGAATCAGACAACCATGAACGCGACGAGTAGCAGTTGGAGAAAGTTCAGGTACTGGTTCTCGACCAAGAATCATCACCAAATATCGATCTTGTTCTTTATCAAAGATAGTTTCATGCAGAATATCACCATAAGAGTAGGGAATCTTTGTATATTCGGTAAGAAGGTTGCAAATTAGCTGTCTGTATTGCGCTGTAGTACCCATCGAACGATAACCTCCCGCTTGGGATTAAAAACGATGAGAGGAATTTTATAATCTTCCAATATAAGCTTACCAAGTGGCTCTTCCTCAAAAATATCGGTATAAACATCCTCGTGAACAGCAATATACAAAACCCTGTCTGGGTAATTGCGGGTCATTACAGCCAAGTACGTAAAGTACTGACCAATTGCTTGTTCAAGGTCTGTAACTTCCGAGTCGCCACCGAAGGTCTTGATTTCAACCGCAATTTTTTGTGTTCCTTTTTCTGCTATGAGCAACTTTTCAGCTCCCAAATCTACGTAAAGATCCTTCTTTCCCCATTTCAAATGAAATGGATCGCCGATAATTGTCCAGCCATCTTTGATTAGGGCATTTTTGACGTTACTGTGGTAGCGGTCTCTAACTGGCATACATTGCTCAAGCTATTTTTGGGATTTCATGTTTGTAAATCACTTAATTTCATCAGTATTTCACAAAGCACGGCGCATCTATTCAGCGTTCTCGACTTTTGCTACTTCTAGCATGGTTTTTAACACCGAATCAGGATTCAAACTAATGGAATCAATACCTTGTTCCACCAAAAACCTGGCAAATTCTGGGTAATCACTTGGTGCTTGTCCACAAATACCGATTTTGCGATCGCATTTTTTGGCGGCTGCTATGGCCATTTTCACCATCCGCTTCACACCCTGAGAGCGTTCATCAAATAACTGTGCTACTAGTGCTGAATCCCTATCTATTCCCAATGTCAGCTGCGTTAAGTCATTGGAACCAATTGAAAAGCCATCAAATACTTCGGCAAATTCCTCAGCCATAATCACGTTATTCGGTAACTCACACATTACATAAACCTGTAAGTTATTCACACCTTGTTGTAAACCATTTTTCGCCATTTCTGCTAACACCAAACGCCCCTCATCGGGGGTGCGACAGAAAGGAATCATCGGGATGACGTTGGTTAAACCCATCTCTTCCCTAACGCGTTTGATGGCTTGACACTCCAGGGCAAAAGCTGCTTTGTAACCGGAATCATAGTAACGTGCTGCCCCTCGCCAACCCAACATGGGATTTTCTTCATGGGGTTCAAACTGTTGACCACCTAACAAATTGGCATATTCATTACTTTTGAAATCCGACATTCTCACAATTACAGGTTTGGGATAGAATGCGGCGGCAATTGTGCCAATACCTTGGGCTAATTTATCAACAAAATATTGGGGTTTATGATCATAAAGTGCGGTGATTTCGGCAATTTTAGTTTTGACAAAACCAGTTTCTAATTGGTCATAGTGAATCAATGCCATTGGATGAATTTGGATTTGATTGGCAATGATAAATTCTGTTCTTGCTAAACCCACTCCATCATTAGGAATAGTCGATAAACTTAATGCTTCCTGGGGATTACCGACATTCATTAAAATTTGGGTACGGGTGCGGGGTAAATTTTCTAAGGGGACTTCTTGAATTTCAAAAGGTAATAAACCTGAATAAACTCGCCCTTCTTCTCCTTCGGCACAAGAAATTGTGACCTCTTGTCCAGTTTTTAATATTTCCGTGGCATTACCACAACCAACGATCGCAGGTACACCCAATTCTCGCGCAATAATCGCCGCGTGACAGGTGCGTCCGCCAGAATTGGTGACAATGGCACTAGCACGTTTCATAATCGGTTCCCAGTCGGGGTCAGTTCTCTCTGTCACCAAAACTTCCCCGGCTTTGAACTGGTCAATATTTTGGGTGTTTAAAATTAGGTGGACTTGACCCTGACTGATAGCTGTACCAATGGCGCGTCCTCTGGCTAGAGGATGGGACTCTTCCCTATTCCCCAATAATCGATAACTCCGCAACACATTCCCCTGCTTCTGCGACTGCACGGTTTCCGGACGTGCTTGGACAACAAAAAGTTGGTTAGTCATCCCATCTTTTGCCCACTCAATATCCATTGGGGTGTAAGTGTGATGGATTTGGGAGTAATGGTCTTCAATCACACAAGCCCAGTGTGCTAACTTGAGAATTTCATCTTCTGTGAGGGTATATTGTCCTCTTTCGTGGAGAGAAACTGAGACATTTTTTGTAAATTTGGAACCGTCATCATAGACCATTTTTAATTCTTTACTACCCAATTTTTTATCGATGATTGGGCGGAAACCTGCTTTTAAGGTTGGTTTAAAAACATAATATTCATCTGGATTTACGGTGCCTTGGACGACATTTTCTCCTAAACCGTAAGCAGCAGTAATCAGGGCTGCATCTTTAAAACCAGTTTCCGTATCAATGGAGAACATCACCCCAGCAGATGCTAAGTCAGAACGCACCATTTTTTGCACGCCTACAGCCAAAGCAACACTAAAATGATCAAAACCTTTGGTGTGGCGATAGGAAATAGCCCGGTCAGTAAATAGGGAAGCAAAGCATTTATGACAAGCAGCTAACACACTTTCCACACCGACAACATTTAAGTATGTTTCTTGCTGTCCAGCAAAACTAGCATCGGGGAGGTCTTCGGCGGTGGCGCTGGAACGGACTGCAACATCTGTATCAACATTGTATTTTGCACACAAGCTATCGTAAGCTGTGGCGATCGCATCTCGCAATTCTACCGGAAACGGTGTGTGCATCAGGAGCGATCGCGCTTTTTTGCCTCTGGCTTGTAAATTTTTGACGTCCTCTACATCCAAATCAGAAAACAGTTTACGTAGCTTGGCTTCTAACCCAGCAGACTCAATGAAATAACGATAAGCATAAGCAGTAGTGGCGAAGCCTGTAGGCACATTCACGCCTTGGAGCGTCAACTGTTGAATCATTTCCCCTAAAGATGCATTCTTCCCACCCACCAAGGGAATATCCGCAATCCCTACTTCATCCAACCAGAGCACAAGCGATCGCTCCTTAGCAGCCTGAGATAAAGTGTTGTTAGCTACTGTTGCCATCAGGATTACCTCCTAAGTAGATACTCTGGTTATAGGCAGTCTTCTTTTGCCTATGTTCAATTTTAGATTTGGAATTTTGAATTGGGCGATATCTATACAACGTTATATATAGTTAAGAAAAATTAACAATTATTCGGGATAATAACTGTATCTGCGTACAGGATGCAACACAAAATGTCCCAACTAGAACGACTGCTAAAAATGGCAGAAGATGAGTTAACAGAATACAGCACGGATGCCCGCAAAATCGAAAAACTGCGCCGTAAAATTGGTTTATCTGTATCTCTAGCAGAACAACGGCAAGTTAAAGAAGCATTATTAGCTAATATGCAATCTAGTGAAATTACCAAAATTGTTGAAGAACAAAGACAAGTTGTAGCTTTACCATTTTGGGGAATTGCAGGATTGGGTTTGTTATTAGGAATTTCGCTGAATCAACCCATAGGTTTATTAGCAGCGATCGCTGGAACTGTAGCAGCTGTGAGAATTCAAAAATGGGGTTGGCAATTACAAGCAAAACGTCTTTTGTTGCAAACATTAGATGATATTGAAGCCCGGATTGCCCAACCAAACAATTAACACCAAGAAGTTCCATTACCAGCATTGTTAAGTTCAGATTCCCGACTTCTTTGAGGATGCTGTTGGGGGAGCATCCCAAATGTATAAATTTTTTTTGTAGTGATGGCTCTCTAGCCAGCTTTCTGGACATTAGGGAGCAAGATGCTTCCACTAAAAATTTTATTTTTGCAAAATTGGGATGCTCCCTGCTGTTGGCAAATCATCTCATGTCTGGGTAATCGCTGACGATAAAAGAAGTGAGCGCAAAGATGACTAATGCCGAAACGAATTAGTGCAGCCGCACATCTGAGGGGGTGACGCGAAAACGCCTGAAATTTTCAAAATAAAAAATGTAAAATAAAAACATAAATAATTGGAGAAATATCACTGATGGTATTATCTATTGATCCCACTTCCGTAACCACCTTAGAAGAATTTTTAAAACTACCAGAAACAAAACCAGCCAGTGAATATATTGATGGGAAAATCTACCAAAAACCTATGCCACAGGGAAAACATAGCACTTTACAAATTGAATTGGCTTCTACGATTAATCAAGTGGGTAAAGCTAAAAAATTAGCTTATGCGTTTACGGAACTACGCTATACTTTTGCGGATAAATCCATTGTTCCAGATATCGCTGTGTTTGAATGGGAGAATATTCCCCTGGATGAAAATGGTCAGATTGCGAATAAATTTGAAATTTCTCCCGATTGGATAATTGAAATTCTTTCACCAGAACAATCCGTAAGCAAGGTGATTCGTAAAATTACATTTAGCCTCAAAAATGGGACAAAATTAGGCTATTTTATCGATGCGGATGATGAGTCAATTACAGTTTTTCAACCCAATCAATTACCAGAAGTATATGAGAAACAAGATATTTTACCTGTCTTGAGTGTTTTAGGAAATTGGCAATTAAAGGTTGAAGATGTGTTTAACTGGTTGAATTTTGCTAAATAAATTCTCAATAGATGGCAATACGGTTCAGTTAAGGTTAAAAATTAAATATGGTGTAGGTTGGGTTGAAGAACGAAACCCAGCATTATCAAGACTTTGTTGGGAGAAGGAGCGTCACTTGTACTGAGCGCAGCCGTTCGCGGAGCGTCTCGAAGAGAAGTATTACGAATTATTTTGTGGGGGAATTTGAGCGAAAATAGCAGATTGTAACAGTTCAGGAATCTGTTTCCAAACAACATTTCCTTTATCGCCTTTGATATACAGTTTCATAAAATCTAGTAATGCAGCAGCACTTTCTCCAGGAGTGAGATTGACGAAGAGATAAGTAGGTTTGTCTGGATTGGCGACGGAGACAACACAGCCATGACTACACGCCCACAAGCAGCCTACTGGTTGAATTTCAATTTCATCATCCGGGAATTGTTCTGTGCATAAAGTGTTGAGTTGGTCAAGTAAAATCGTGCCATCAAATGGGGGATTTTCTGGTCGTTTTTCAGATGAACGGTGACAGGATTTACAGACGAATAGGGTGTGTTTGGGCATAAGGATTAAGGGGTGTTGACGAGATATTTATAGAGGTCATCAATTACAGCATCGGCAGCCAAAGGATTTCGACCACGCCAAATTGTTGGGTCTACACGATATACATGATTTTGTTTCACCGCTTTTAGCTGCTGCCAAATTTGGTTGCGCTGAAGAAGTTCAAAATTACGTTTGGTTTCGTCATTATTCCCATGAAGCATCACAAATATCACATCACTATCAATGAGGTTAAGAGTTTCACGGGAAAGTTTTACACTTCCTTTTGGGTCGTATTTCTGTATTTCGGGAAGTTGTAGTCCCAAATCACGAAAAATAGAACCAGCAAATGAATTTCCTGGCTCAACCGAGATATTGTTGTTAGCAAACAATATAATGAAAGATAGTGTCTTATTTCTGTAGCGATTCTCCTTCGGAGAGGCTGCGCCAACGCCTAGTGCAACTTTCAGGTTTTTAATTCGCTCATTGTAATGCTGCCAAACCTGCTTTCCCATATCCTTTCTGTCTAGCACCTCCGCCATAAAATTAAAATATTTCTTCCAGTTATCATGTAGTTTAATGTTTCCTATCCAGTCGTATAAAACTGTGGGAGAAATTGCCGATAGTTGAGAATAAATTCGTTGGTGATTATTATTAAACCCAAAAGTTACATCTGGCTTCAAAAGGGTAATCCTCTCAATGCTTGGCTCTGACCAACTGCCTAGTGATTTTAATCCTTTGGTCTTGCCTTCTAAATAAACAGAAAATTGATCGTCGTAATCCAGAACGCTACCAATCGGCTGAATACCAAGGGCGATCGCATTTCCTAAACTCGCCGGATTCAAGGTGATAATCCGCTCTGGACGCTTAGGAACGCAAGTTTTTCCCATTCCATGCTGTACTACTCGGCATTCTGCTAATAACTGCTTTGAGCTTGTAGTATTCTGGTGAAAGTTTTGACTACAAGCTGAAACAAGTACGAATGTCAATACTCCTAAAAATAGGAAATATATCGGGCGATGCAAGAATATTTTCATTTCTCAGGGGGGATTAAGAGGAGTCTAGTCAAGCGCACCTTCATGGAGAATTAATTTTAGAATGTGAAACTCACAGAACCAATCACCGTAAACGGCTCACCTGGGTAAACAATGGTGCGTCCCTGAGTTTCCACATAGTAGGTAATGTCAAAAAGATTTCTGACATTGAGACCAACCCTCCAGTTATCTTGTTTGTAAAACACAGATGCATCTGTGCGAAAATAACTCGGCAGGATAAACGAACCGTTAGCATCTCCTGGGCGATCGCCTACATAATAGAGACCTAAACCAAAGCCCAACCCTTTTAAATTTCCTTGTTGAAGTTCATAAGTTGTCCATAAACTGGCAGTATTTTCTGCTACGTTTTCCAGGCGATTGCCTACAGGTAATCTATTATCGCGGGTGACTCTAGCATCTGTGTGACCATAGGTAGCAATCACATTCCAACCTGGTGTTATTTGTCCGACGATATCAAGTTCAATGCCCTTGCTAGTTTGTTCTCCTACTTGAATGTTGAAATTGGTATCAGTGGGATCGGTAGTTAAAACATTGGTTTTTTTGAGGTTGTAAGCTGCCAATGTTGCAGAAAGTTTACCGTCAAACATCTCTCCTTTAACGCCGACTTCGTACTGTTTGCCACGTTCGGGATCGAAAGGTGAATTGTCTATAGAACGTCCATAGACGGGGACAAAGGATTCTGCATAGCTTGCATACAGGGAAATGGGAGGGATGGGTTGATAGACAATGCCAACACGGGGTGTAAAGGCAGAATTGCTGCCGTTCGTTACACCTTGGGTTACTATGTTCTTCTCCTCAGTGCTGATGGTATCAAAGCGACCGCCCAGGAGTAGCTTCAGGTTCTCAGCTATAGTTATCTGGTCTTGCACATAAAAACCTAATGTATTTGTGAAATTTTGAACTATCCTCACAGTAGTAGGACGGGTAATGGGAACAAAGTAAACAGGATTAAAAATATCAATGGATGCAAAAGGCCCGCCGGAAAAGCCATCATCAAAATCGGTGAAACGGTTCAGGTCTAGACCAAACAGCAGTTTGTGGGTAATTGTTCCTGTTTTGAAGTTACCAATGACATCTGTCTGGAGTCTGTAGTCCTCGGCGATACTTCCACCAAAATTAGCGATGTTTCTTCTAGCTGTGCGTCCATCTGCTTGTAGTCCGAGTACCTGGACGCGAATTTCATCAAATGTCCTGATGTTGATGGCTAAGGTCTGACGCAATTGCCAATCTTGACTGAAGCGGTGTTCGAGATTGTACCCAAACTTAGAGTTTGTGACAGTGCCTTCGTCAATAGAGGGTTCACCAAAAAATCGAGTGATGGGAACTGACCCAGGGCGATCGCCAATTGCAATGACTCCGCGATCGGGTTTATAATCTCTGTTCGTGTATTCAAAGAAGAAATTTAAATCTGTATTTTCGCTTGCCTTCCAAGCTATGACTGGTGCAACAAATATATTCTCGGAACTAACAAAATCTCTGAAACTACCAGCATTCTGGTACGAAAGGTTGAGACGATAGAGCAGGGTTTTATCTACATTCAAAGGCCCTGATAGATCCAAAGCGGTACGATAGAAAGCATAATTTCCCACACTCAGATCAACATTGTAGTAGGGGTCGCTTAGAGGCTGCTTCGTCACAATATTGACAATTCCGCCTGGTTGAGTGTTTCCGAATAGCACAGATGCTGGGCCTTTGAGTACCTCAACCCGTTCCACATTGGCAAAATTTGTGGCTGGGTCATTGTCACGAATTCCATCTCGAAAAGCTGTTTCTTGGACAAATCCCCGAATTCTGACTCTATCATCTGAGTTTTGATAGCCTGAACCTGGTATTACCCCACTAACATTTTGCAGAATATCCCGCAATCTGGTTGTTTTTTGATCGTCAATGATCTGTCGTGGAATCACCTGAATGGATTGGGGAATGTCGCGCAGAGGCGTGTCGGTTTTTGTAGCAGTTGACGCATTTGGCACTAGATACCCATCTTGCTCCGCCGTCACCACCAACTCAATCGGCTCATCACTCTCTGCTGATGGTTGTTCTGGCTCGGTTTGGGTTGCTGGTTCTTCCTGTTCAGGTGTTTGTGGTGGCTGCTGTGCTGAAGATGTCGCAGGTGTCAACCCAAAAATTAAGCCTTCATCGCTGTCAAATAACTCGACTGTTGGTAAACTTGCTTCACCGATGACCGTTACTCGGATAGTATTGGCATCAAAATTAGTTACTGTTACCTCAGTAATTCCCGTAAGTGGTTTTTCGGAACGAAATGTAAACGCATCGCCATTAGGTAAACGCAATTGAGCATTAGGAATGTCAGCGATAAAATTATTCTCAGCACTGCGGTTAGTAATTTGCAGTTGTTCCCCCTGAGTCGTCTGTAAAATCACCTCCACACCTTTATCTGTGGGATTTGCCTTGACTCCTGTAATTATTACAACACCCCCTTGGTAAGGGGGGACGGAAGGGGGGTTAGTTGGTGACTGAGAAAGTAAATCTTTGACGCTATTAGCAGGAAACTCCGTTTCGCTGAGTGTTTTAATGCTGGCAACAACTGTATCTTGCTTCTTTTCTGATGCCAATACATGTAGGGGTTGAGCAATTACACCACCGATGATTCCGATTACACTCACCACTAACCAAAGATAAATGTCAAGGGATATTACAGAACACTTGTTGCTATAAGCAAAACGCCAACTTTTCATACCACTCTCTACACCACTAAACTATACTGCTTATTGCGGATATTTCTTAATTGCAATAAAACAGAGTGTAGAGGAATTAATTTAGCCGAGTCTATCCCAAAACCGACAATTTGCTCAATGTCATGAAAAACTGACTTTATTGCTCGACTTTTAGCAATTGTAACTGTATGCAGTCTGGAAACCGTCCCTCTCAATAAGTGCAAGCAAATTGCAACAATGCAGCGATAGTATGATTAGGGTATCTAATCTGTAAAGGTGGATATTGATGAATATTCAATTAGTGGCATTGATTAAACAATTGATTTTGGCCTTGTCTCCAGAGGAGCAGGACTGGTTGAAAGCACAGTTAGTAACAAAGAATAATCTCCCTGTGGCTCGTGTTGTTGATCTAAATTTATTTAGTGGTATTCTTCAACTACAAGAAGATCCTCTAGAATTTCAGCGTCAAATTCGGGATGAATGGACATAACGATGATGTGATATGTTCTTGATACTAATGTAGCTTTGTATCTTTTAGGAGGAAGGCTGCTCAAACCTTTGCCTGTTGGTGAGTTTTACTTATCTGTGATCAGTGAAATAGAAATGCTTTCCTATCCAGCGATCGCCGCTGATGAAATGCTAAGGGTGCAGCAGTTTCTATCTCAAGTTACAGTCATTGGTATCGACGAAGACATAAAAAATCATACAATCATGCTGCGTAAAAAGTATCGATTGAAATTACCTGATGCAATTGTTTGCGCCTCTGCTTTATCTACTAATTCATTACTGTTGAGTAATGACACACAGTTGAGTAGAGTAACAGAAATCAGCATTAATGCTGTTCAAGTTTAATGTGCAATCCAACCTTATGTGTTGCCAGAGCCAACCGCTACCAAATGCCAGCATTTCGTAATGATGAGTATTTGATATCTTCAGTATTTGCCGACTTGCGTTTAACTGCACAACAAGTATTCACATCAGCAAAATAATTGGGTCAATCCTAGTCCTAGTTTGCTATTGCAGAACATCAGCGACCCTCGACAAGTTTCTGCACAAAGGTTTGATGCTCTGGTGATGTCAGTCCTGTTTGCAGAGTATTCAACACATCAATCATTCTGCCTTCTAACAAAGCCGTTACCGCCAGCCAAATCCCTGGAAAAGTGCTACTACGAATTACACCTGACTCATCTGGCTCAATGAGAACAAATTCCTCAGATTGCAACCGAAACCAACTCAACCGATTTTCAAAAGTTTGCCACACTAGATATTCCTGTACCCCGTTACGGCGATAAGCATTTTTTTTACTACCCAAGTCAATAGCCGCGCTGCTAGTGGCAATTTCAGCAATCAGTTCTGGTGTCCCCTCGATGTAGCCATCTGCACTCAGGGTAGAAGTGCCACCAGTTTCAATCCGTAGTAGAGCATCCGGTTGGGGTTCATTGTCTAAATCCAGCCGTGTGGTTGTGTTGTCAGCAACGCTTACACCAGGAGTTGCAGCACTGTAAACTCCCAGCCAGGTGACTAATGCAGCATGGGGAACACCATGAAAAGCTCTCACAGGGAATGCCACGTAAACGATTCCTTCAATGAGTTCGGCTTTAAATTTTTCTGGGGTTGCTTCGTAGCGACGCTCAAACTCAAAACGAGTGAGGCGATCGCCACTGGCTAAAGCCGGAACTGGTACAGAATGACTAGGTTGAGACAAAACCATAGTTACTTCAAAATTCAAAATTTAACGCTGGTTTCTAAGTTTGGATCTGTTTAACGAATTAGTTTGAGTTTTTGGTTTATTCCCTATTTTAGCAACCACCACAGCTAAGAACTTGAATGTTTTCCTGCCAAACACTCACTTGGGGTGATGCCAAACTGTTGCTTAAACCCTGCGGCAAAATGCCCTAGATGAGCATACCCTACAAGATTTGCTGCTTCTGCAACAGTGCAACTACCTGTCCTCAAAAATTGTGCGGCGTGTTTCATCCTTTGCTGAGTCAGATAGCCAATGACTGTTGTGCCGAACACATCCCGAAAGCCACGTTGTAAGGTGCGGTCGCTTATTCCTACTTGTTGAGCTAAGTCAAACAATGGCGGGGGATTGTCCAGTCGGGATGCTAACACTTCTCTGGCATGATAAATCCGGGCGATCGTGTCTGGTTTGCGCCCCGGTGGCGGGTAACAAAGGGTTTGGTCAGATAGAATTGGCTGAAGCTGCAACTCTAGCAACTCAAACACTTTTGATTGCAGATATAGCCGCCGTACTGTGCCACAAAACGGTGCTGTCATGATTTGTTGGGCTATTTGCCGCATCGCCAACGTCACCGACGGGAAGAATGACACCTTCCAATCATTGCGCTTTAGGAGTAACTTTAATAGAGTTGTATTTGCACCTGTCATTTCTACCAAAAATTCCTCAAATACCTTTGGTAGAAGATGAATGTCTACTTTAGTTAATTGCTGCGATCGCTCATATCGTGCGCTATATGCAGGTGAAATGCCACTACCAGAAAAATAGCTCCTCTGCCCTCCCAACGTGGGGTACACCTCATCATAAATCGCCCCAGACAAAACAACTAAAGATTGCACTAGATGCTCATGCACTGGTACTTTGAGCGACCAATTTTGATGAGATTCCCAGTCAGACAAACTCAGCCAGACCCCTGGTAATAGCTCCATGTTGCGGATGTAGCCCCAACCTAGACGTTCTGGAACAGCCACAAGCTTCTCAAAATCGTCAAGAACCAAACCGGGATAGTAAGGTTGAGGTGTCTGCTGGCGCAGTTCATTCCAGTCAGTTTGGCTGAGAGTAAGGGTCATGGTGGGGCTAATTAATGCAACTTATTATCAATAAATTTACCACTATAGCCCTGTTTGTCAAATACGACGATAGATTTTTGAACTACTAATGCATCCCAGACTGTACGCGCCACAAACTGGCATAAATTCCATCAAGTGCTAATAAATCCTCATGCTTACCCTGCTCGACAATTTGACCGTTATCCATGACATATATGCAATGACTGTGGCGAATCGTAGAAAGACGATGAG
>JAESGB010000091.1_pt1 | contig 60935 bp, 55 predicted proteins | sample 9266211 | NCBI WGS metagenome assembly JAESGB01 (sample SAMN14514844, study PRJNA621659) | algae metagenome | isolation source: Goleter apudmare HA4340-LM2 and co-occurring heterotrophs from cave wall... | place: USA: Maniniholo cave, Kauai, Hawaii | collected 2009-07-28 | reverse complement strand
GAGAAACAGCTTAGAGAAGTTGCAATCGGATCGCGAGTGCCAGCATCCCAACAACTTGATGGAGCGGACAGTTGAGAGCTTTCTCGTCTATCGTTTTGGTCGTCTACTGCCGCTCATCTGTGCCGTTCGACCGCTTCAAGTCTGGGCTGAGGCAGTAGCTGATATCTTGCCTGTTCGAGGACAACCGTTTAAGCTTTGAGGAACAAATCTAGGAAAATCACTGTGGCGTACAATTGTGGACATTTCTGTTGCATGATTTGTACGTTCAGAGGGAAAATGTCAGATGTTTGTTAACTTCGATAGCATTATTAGCACTTCAAGTTCTGAAGAAAATTTTTTAAAGATTTTTGAAGATACGTTCTCTGAACAAGATCAGCTATTGCTTGAAGCACATCAAACTATTCTCTCAGCCTGCTACAGAAATCCAGGACTTTCTCCAACTCTAAAAGCCAGCACCCCAGAAACGCTAGCTAAGGCTTGGTTAAAGAAGTATAACGACAGCTATGAAAATCGAATTTCAAGGCGGATCTCACAACTCCCAGGCACAGTTGCCGATCCAATCGTCAGTATAATTATCAATGCTCGACTGACCGGACTAACAATAGAGCATCTTGAGCAAATCAAATATGCCCATAGACTATCGATGTCCGCCGAAAATATTCAAGGACTACTACTAGAGGAGTTTCTAGCTGAACAACTTGCTGATTATGGTTGGTATTGTTGTTGGGGAGAATCTGTTAGGCACGTAGATTTTTGCAATGTTGATGGCTCTCTCTTACAGGTCAAAAACCGTAGCAACTCGGAAAACAGTTCATCGTCCAGAGTAAGAATTAATCAGCCCATTGAAAAGTGGTATCGAGTTGATGCAAGAACAGGTTCCTATCGATGGTTTTATTTCAACGATAAGTACCATACAGATCGCTTTTCGGAAGAAAACTTCGTCGCCTTTGTTCAACAAGTTCTAATTGTCAATCCAGATGCCTTAGCCATTGAAGTAGATAATCCTTGGAAGGATTTATCGGATTCATCCAACTAAGTTAAGAGATAGTTGTTTTGCTGAGGATTTCTCAAAACAACCCATATCAATCATCCAACTGACATCATCCGTTTTATGGTAGCGAGAATACGGAAAATCCGGGTAAGTAACGGGCGGCTCACCCCTCAAGTGAGATAGCAACATCCTAGCAATCGCTCTTCCTAGAGAGCAAGGTACGGCATTACCAACTTGCCGATATTGATCGAGTAAAGTACCTGAGATAATCCAATCGTCTGGGAATTCTTGAATACGCTTATATTCTTCAATACTGAGGGGTCTATCTTCTTCTGGATGTGCTAAGTCAGTTGCAGGCATAGCCGGATGAGTTACTAACGTCGGGGCAGGCTTATCCCAAGCTAGCCTGCGGTAAAAACCAGTTTTTCCGCCTCCTGCCTGATAAGAAGCTCCCAATGCCTCTTGATGCAACTCTTCTGGTAAATCTCGCCAGTATTGTCCAGCCTTCAGCAGCCTGTAATACTTGAGTCGTTTTTCAGGAAACTTGACAAAATGATGTTTATCCTTAGGAAGACCTTCTAAGGCTTCTCGTAAACTTTTCCATGTTGGCAGCCCATATAGACCCTTTTCGGAATGCGTAGGTGTGAGGTAGGGAAGTTTTTCTCCATCACGACTACAAGCAATGACAACCCTTTCCCGTTGCTGTGGTGCTCCAAAATTAGCAGCATTGTACAAATTAAAGGAGAAGCTATATCCAGCTTCCCTGAGCCGTTGAGTAATAAACAGCAAGGCACCACCTCTTTGTTCATCCTGAGACAAGGTTGGGAAATTTTTTCCTCGCATTTCATGAGGTCTATGCTTCAAAGGAGCAGACAATAATCCTCGAACATTTTCAATGACTGCAAATCTCGGTTTAAGCTCAGTGATTAAATCGATAAATGTCAAGAAAACATTGCCTCGTTCATCATTAAATCCTTGGCGCTTTCCCGCACTGCTAAAAGCTTGGCACGGCGGTCCGCCAACGATGACATCAATCTCATCGGTTGAACTCAGTCCTGCTTTTTCTCGAATTTCTGTAGCTGAGTAACCCCGAATATCCCCAATCAGCGCCATATCTGGTCGATTGATCTCAATCGTTTTTCGAGCGGCTGCATCAATTTCACAAGCAAGTAGTACCTGGATACCTTCTTTTTCTAGCCCCAAGTCCAGACCCATGCAGCCAGAAAAAAAACTCAAAGCTTTTAGTTCAGGTTTGCCAAACGAGCGTCGCCCATGATCAGGGACTTTTAAGCTTATATCTTCTCCTTTGACACGGTAGCTCTGAACAGACTCTGATGCTACGATCCACCGACTGCTGATCCTCTCACCGCTGATTTCGCCATACCGGAGTAGCTGACGAACATATTGCTCCGAGCAGTTTAAGATTTCAGAGGTTTCTTTTACAGAGAGGTATTGGGTCGCCATGCTTTCGGGCGCGAAACTAAAACTAAGTACCCATGCTACTACCAAAGCAGCATGCTTGCAAGTATTGCGGACAAAAGTTCTTGTTTCAGCGTTTCGTCTAAAGTTAGCGTCAGCCGTCGAACAATGCGTTGGTGCGGACGGCACAGAGGTTATCGGCGGGTATTCAAGTTTGCCTGCCGCCGCACAACTTCACCGTTAGCCTGTCTTCAATCTTGGGGTCGGTCGCGTGTGTAAAGTCCTCAATGAAGTGTTGTGATCGCCCTTCTTAAGGAACTAATATCGGAGAGCGATCCTAAGAGTAAGTAACAGCGATCGCTCTCCGATATTAGTTAAACAGGTTGATTAATCGGGACTGCCAGCATTCGAGGAATCAGAAGATGATCGGGCTGCTCTAAAACAAACCGAACGCAACGAGCAATATCTTCTGGTTGCAGAGCACCACCTGAAGTCACGTAAGCTTTCTCCTCCTGGCTCCAGTGATCGTATAAACCTGTGGCGACAGTACCGGGGGCGATCGCTGATACTTTGATGCCAGTTCCCGCCAGTTCCATGCGGAGTGCATCGGTAAACGCCTCGATCGCATACTTCGTACCATTATATGCACCGTATTGAGGTGCAGTTTTGAGACCCGCAATGCTGGAGGTGTTGATCAGAAATCCACTGCCTGTTGTTTTGAAATGGCGCAAAGCAGTGTAAGCCATGCGATACACTGACTCCACATTCAGCCGCACCATGTCACAGATTGCTTCAATATCTACGTCTTCGATCGCCCCAACGGTCATCACCCCTGCATTGTTAATCACGACATCCAGTTGACCAAAGGTGTCCAGGGCGGTATCGAGCAGTTTCTGTGGGATATCAGGATCGGTAATCGCTCCTGCCAGGACTTTTGCCTGCTGGAGAGAAGCTGCCAGTTCATCAAGTTTGCCCTGCGATCGAGCCGTCAGCACAAGCTTCATCCCGGCGCTGTCGAGGCTTTGGGCGATCGCTTTGCCAATGCCGCTACTTGCGCCTGTAATCAACGCCACTTTATTTTGTAAGTCCATGTTGCCCTTATCCCTATCTCCAATAAATTGATGCAGTTAAACGTATCACCCGATCTGGCACTTTATGCCTGTCGGTTCAGCTCACAAAACTGAGCAATGCTTGAGTCAGCCGATCTTTTTCCTCATAGAAAAGCCCATGCCCACTTTCCTCAAATCGCATCAGTTGAGCATCCTTGATCAATTGCTGCTGTGCCTCACCTGCTGCAATAGGTACAACCTTGTCGTGAACGCCATGACAGATCAATGTGGGAATTTGAATGTTACTCATTTCGGGAACGAGATTACGATCGCGCAATTCCTCCTGTGCCCGCACCAACGTTCTTAACGAGACGGCTGTTCCCATTTCTGCCAAAAAACGCAGCAGTTCTGGACTTAACGGCTGATAGAAGGCTTGCTGCACGAAATTGTGAGCAAAGTTCGCTGGGTCTGTCAGGATGGCTTGGATAAATCCTTCAATCTGATTTTTGTCTTCTGGTTGGGGTGCAGCGATCGGGGCAGCAGCTCCCAGTAAAACTAACTGAGTAACCCGTGCGTCATTTTGAGTGGCAGCGTAGTGGGCTGTAATAGCTCCACCCATTGAGAAACCAACAAGCGTTACATCACGTAGGTCAAGTGCTTCAATCACCTGACGAATATCGCTGACCCAGGTATCGTAATCATTTCCATTCCAGGGTTTATCAGATTGTCCAAAACCGCGAAGATCAATACCGATCGCTCGATACCCCTGCTGTGCTAGAGCAACCATTTGATACTCGAAGATGCGATGGGAGAAAGGAAAACCGTGAATAAACATGATCGGCTTACCACTGCCCCAGTCTTGAACGAAAACTGCAATGCCTGATTCAACCTCGATGCAGGTCATTTTCTATCTACTCCTAAATGCAAGTTGTGATTCCTCAATTTGCGTGCCTCAGTTTGTGTGAGGACGTTGTGACCTGTTCTCTAGACATAGCCATAGGCGTGCCAGTTCTCTAACATAACGGAGTCGGTGCCTTCTGCTCGTAGGAGTTGCGGATGATAGCAGCAAGTTCAAGGTCTAAATCAACTTCTTGGTTGATCTCTTGAATTTCACCAACCGTCTGAAGAGCCTCAATATACTCTCGCAGACTCTTCAAGTGTTTTAGCATCTGGTAGTTCCTTACTTTTAGATCTGATTCATCGCTGTCTGTTTCACGGTTGATTGCTTTATCTGACAAGTTATGACAGATCAACCCAAACGGTTTTTGTTTGCAGATAAAACTCTAATGCTTCTCGACCGTTCTCCCGTCCATAACCACTCATTTTGTAACCACCAAAGGGACTGGATGGATCGAAGTGTCCCCAGGTATTGATCCAAACCGTTCCCGCCTTCAATCGAGATGCTGCTCGGTGCGCTTTTTTGATGTCGCGGGTATGCAGTCCGGACACAAGTCCATATTGGTTGCTATTGGCGATGCGAATGGCATCCTCAAAGTCGTCAAAGGGAATCACCGCAAGAATGGGGCCGAAGGTTTCTTCACGGGCGATCGTCATCTCGCTATTCACATCGGCAAACACAGTTGGTTCGACAAAATAGCCTTTGCCCGTGCCGATGTCTGCGGCTTTGCCACCTGCCACCAGCCGTGCCCCATCCTGTTTGCCCACCTCCATATACCGCAGTACATTGTCATACTCGCTCTGGTTGGCGATCGGGCCCATCTGGCTTTCAGGATCAAGCGGATCACCGACTTTGGTTTGCTTCGCCCACTCCACCACGCGGTCTAAAACTTCGTCATAGACCGATCGCTCGATCAACATCCGCGATCCGGCATAGCAAATTTCACCCTTGTTGTAGAACATCCCGTAGTAAGCGGTCTCTGCTGCCGCATCCAGATCGGCATCGGCAAAAATGATGTTGGCAGACTTGCCGCCCAACTCCATCGTTAAGTGCTTCAGCGTATCGGCTGAATCTTTGATCACGCGAATGCCGCTGGCGGTTGAACCTGTGATCGCTACTTTATGCACATCGGGATGCGTGGAGAGCGTGTGCCCAACGGTACTGCCTGGCCCTGTCACCAGATTAAACACTCCATCTGGTACGCCTGCTTCCTGCATGATTGCTGCTACTTTGAGGGCAGAGAGCGGCGTCGATGAGGCAGGCTTGTGAACGATCGTATTTCCAGCAGCAAGGGCAGGAGCAAATTTGTGAACTGACAGAATTAAGGGGAAGTTAAACGGGGTAATGGCAGCGATGACCCCTAATGGCTCTCGTAGGGTGTAAGTGTGCAATCCTTTGGTGGTTTGCTTGACTGCTCCTTCAATTTTGCTAGCCCAGCCTGCAAAATAGTGAAACGTGTTCGCCAGATGCGGAATATCGATCGCCATGCTGTCGGTAAACAGTCGCCCCATTTCCTTTGCCTGCAAAAATGCCAGTTCTTCACCGTACTGGAGAAACAAGTCACCAACTCGCCAGAGAATTTCACCCCGCTCGTGTCCACTGATTTGTCCCCAGGCACCCTGTTCAAATGCAGTGTGAGCAGCGGCAATCGCGGCTTCAGCATCTTCTGTGGTTCCTTCGGCAATTTGAGCCACAACCTCCTCCGTGGTGGGATCGATTACATCAAATGTCTTGCTACTGGCAGCATCGCGCCATTCACCAGCAATCAAGAGTTTGCCTGGTTTAATCGGAAAACTAGGGCGTTTGGTAGATGTCGCCACCGTATCACTGGGCAAGAAATCGGTGCTGGCTGGATCTATACAGGTTCGCATGAGAATCTCCTGTAAACTTTTCTAGGCTGGCTTGAGAAACACTTCGAGAAGTTATATCACGAGCAACTAATTATTACCAAACGGTCACTAATGGAATCATGAGTAGAGTAGAGAAAAGATACGGCTGTCCGGTGGAAGTTACCGTAGAGGCAATCGGTGGGAAATGGAAGTCCACTATTTTGTGGTGGTTGCGGCAAAGCGCTAAACGACCTAGTGAGTTATTGCAATTGATTCCAGGGCTAACTCAGAAAGTTTTGACTAGGCAGTTACGCGAGTTAGAGTCTGATGGTCTCATTCATCGACAAACTTTTAGCGAAACACCACCTAGAGTAGAGTACTCACTCACTTCTCAAGGTGAGGCGTTGCGATCACTGGTTGAGCTAATGGCTGATTGGGGTAAGAACAAATTGCCTAATTTTCAGTTTGGCATCGTCAACTTAAAAGACATCCAGGTTTTAGTCATAGCAGATGAACCCATTGCTCAAGAGTTGAAAATAGCATTGGGAGTTGTTTGTGAGGCAACAGTAACAATAGTATCTAAGGCAATCACTTTGGAGCAGCTCAATCAGGTTCAACCAGATGTTGTTGTAGTTGACTTTAGTGGAGATAGCGATGATTTCACTTCGCTGGTTCGTCATGTCCAACAACTAGAAATGAGGTTAGCTAGACCTACACCTGCGATCGCGTTGGCGACTTCAAACAACCGAGGGCAAGCATTCTCTCAAGGTTTTCGGATTGTTCTCACTAAACCTGTTGAAACAATAGAACTTGCAGCCGCGACAGCCAGCTTTACCGGACGATTAGGGTAAGCGTACTCCATTAAGTTTGCATTAAGGCTACAAAGTTATTTGTAGACACCGTTTAGGATAACCTATATTTGCGGAGATGCCTTTCCCATACCCGACCAAGAGCATACTACTCATCAAAATGTCTATCGTAATGTTGTCACAGGTGCAACCCCAAACCCAGTGATGCCAAATCCCGATGCAATTGATGAAGAATTTACTGAAGTGGCGAATCGTGTCTTGAGTTACGCAGTGGAGCTGATCCGAGTTTTGATTGGGGCGAATCAATCGGCGATCGCTGTCATTGTGCAAGAAGACTGGACTTCAATTCGCAAGTATTTCTCGCTTTCAGAGAAAGATGAAGCATGGGCAGACTACAAAACTCCTGCCACTGGGTATGGTACTCATGGGTGGTTGTTGCGGCATAATCAACCCGTGTGAATGACCCAAGCGGAACTAGAGGCACATCCAGAGTGGAAGGAGTTTGGTACAGAGGCAGGTAAGCATCCACCAATGCGAGGTTGGCTTTCTGCACCAATTATTGGACAAGATGGAACGAACTGGGGGTTACTGCAACTGTCTGACAAATACGAAGGCGAATTCACCGAAGAAGACGAAAAGCACTTCATCAGTTTTGCAAAGTTAGTGTCGGAGACGTTAGAAGCTTTTTGGAATATTCGTAATCTTCGGAAGAATCCGTCAGCAGGCTAACACTTCACGGCAGCGGACGGACGAAAGCCGCTTATGGCGCTGCTAAGGTTGTCTGCTGCCGCTGCGTTTTGCCGTTGGGCTGCTTAAGATATCGCTGGGGTCTGTAGTTTCGAGATGGTCTGTGAGGGGTCAAGATTAGGTCACTTGCGGGTTATTTGTCAGGCTGCGATTTAAAGTTATTGGTGAAGACGACCTCTTAGTCTTTGATAAATTCCAACACAATTTTGCCCCGTGTTCCTCCTTGCTCTAAACGCTGATGCGCTTGAATCACCTGATCCCAAGATATTATTGAATCAATTACTGGGCGAAGTTGAGCGCGTTCGATAAGTTTCGTCAAAGCATCTAATTTTGTTCGGTATTGTGGCGTAAAAACAAAATGAATAGTCAAGTTTTTGCCCCATGCTTCAAGTAGCGATAGCGGAGTTGCAATATCTACAATGCTCACAAGCCTACCAAATGGACGAATAATTTCTGGGCTACGCTGAATTGTCTCACCACCGATCGTATCTAAAACGAGATCGACACCCAGACCACCTGTTTCTTGACAAACGACTGCCGCGTAATCTTGATTCCTGTAATCAATAACCCAATCTGCGCCAAGTTCTTTAACTAAATCTCGATTTTTGGAACTGCACGTGGCAAAAACATATGCTCCCATTACTTTAGCCAGTTGAATTGCAATAGAGCCAACTCCACCAGCACCAGCATGGATTAGAACTGTTTCACCGACTTGCAGATTGCCTCTAGTTACTAGACAATCCCAAGCCGTTCCTCCCGCAAGTGGAAAACAAGCTGCTTCAACGTGTAATAGGTTAGCAGGCTTGATTGCAACAATACCTGCATCGGCAACATGATATTGAGCATAGCTGCCAGATTCCCCAAAAATTTGCGGCGAGTAATAAACTTCGTCTCCCACCTTAAATTCTGTAACTGCCTCTCCGATCACCTCGATAACCCCTGAAATGTCAACTCCGATGATTGCTGGTAGGTGAACCAGATTTTTATAATCACCACGACGAGTCTGGTAATCAACAGGGTTAACTGATGTCGCACAGACCTGCACTAAAACCTGATTAGCTTTTGGTACTGGCTTGGGAACCGTTTGAATCTCAAAACTCTCAGCGTCCCCAAATGCTTTTAATACGGCTGCTTTCATGAATTCCATCTCTGCTTGACCATCCTTGCTCTAAAATGTGAAGGTATTTCAATACCACTCAGCGTAGGTAAGTTCTCTCTGCCCTTGCAAGTCTGCACCGTTTGGTAAGGTAGTTACCGATTAGTAGCAAATGCAAACATCACAGCCTCATAGCTCAACAAAAAATTTTTCTAACGCGCAGCTAAACGTCGCTCATATTGTGGAGCATACACTTGGCTGTAAATGGATGTTGGAAGTTTTACGCTTAATTCGCACAGGAATCAACCGTCCAGGAGCTATGACCCGTATAACTGAAGGATTGACGACCAAGGTTTTGAATGAGCGGTTATCGGATCTCGTTAACTTTGGAATTGTCGAGAAAGTTTCTTATCCTGAGATTCCACCACGTGTAGAGTATAAGTTGACTGATTTTGGTTCTCGGTTCGTTGAAATCCTGGATGTAATTGACGATCTAGAAGCATATCGTCAAAACCGTCTCTGAATAATTGTTTATGTGTGAGTTGAGACGCAGCCCAACAACCCCAATGCACGCCGACCGCCGAGAGGGTACTGGTTGGAATTTCGAGGTTATCTGTGGCGGGTGAACGGGGGCGTTAGCCTGCTTAGATACCCAGTATTATTTGAGACTTCCTATTTAAGGCGGAGGCTTCAGAATGTGGAAACGAAGGACATTCCATGAGTGTGCTGAAGAGCTAGAGATACTCAGTCGAGATTTCAGAGACGCCTACACAAATAAATCGAAAATAGATCAACAAAGCAGGGAGAAAATTTTACAAGAGTCTTCCGAAAAAGGTGTTGAAATATTGCGGGTGCTAGCGCTTTCAATCCGCTCAGAACAAGATTTTGGTAGCATTCCTTCTATTCGTACAACTGTTGGTGCCTTAAATCGTGCTACCAATACCAGTGAAGTCTCTGCCACCTTAAATAACTATCGACCACCTTATAGTGAGAAAGCTGGTTTCGAGCCTTTGCCACTCAGGGAAGCGTTGAACAAAATCGCTCATGCAGATCCCTATAAAGCTGGTTTTTTTGCAAATGAGGTCGTCCATGAGCTTATTCTTTCTGGCAATCATGGCGCTAACACTTGGATAGCCATTGTTTCGATCGCTGATCTTTACTGTGCTATTAAGTCTCTTACAGACCAAAGCGTACAATCAGTTTAAGTGAGCAGCGGTACAATAGCTTTATGCAGTTTGAGTGGGATGAAAACAAGGCAGAGCGCTATCTATCAGAACATAGAGTCTCATTTGAGGAGGCAAAAACAGTTTTTGATGATCCTCTTTTTATTGACTTCTACGATCCAGACCACTCTGAGGATGAAGAGCGATACCTCATTATTGGGGAGTCAAATCAAGGGCTCAACTGTTACGCGAGTAATGTCTGAATCAATCGACGCAAGCGATCGCCAGAGAGTATCAAAACATGATCCTTATAAAGCGGCTGAGATGTTTTTGAATTCAGCAAGAGACTTCGCATATCAAGATAACTGGTGGCAGTTTGGGATAAACGAAAAAGGGGAAATTGTAGGGTTTGTACTTCCGGTCGTTTTTTCAGGATGTGCCAAAGAGGGTTTAGAGGAAGGAACAATCTACTATATGGGAGTTTTGCCAGAGTATCGAGGGCTTGGTTTGGCAAACGATCTTTTATCGAAGGGAACACAGATCTTACAAGAGGTCGGAGTCTGGCGAGTCTTTTGTGACACGGCAGTAGATAATGTGCGGATGATTTCTGCGTTCAAGCGAGTTGGCTATCGGCAATACAGTGAACCTTGGGAACGCCCGGTTTAATTGTTGTAGTTTGCGCGGCATAACAACCCTGGTGCAACGGACAGTATGGAAACATTGGTGGTGATGTACAGGTCACCTGCCGCAGCTGACCAGGAACGTACTGCTTGGGAAATCGGTTAAGGCAGTATCTCAAATCCACTGGTAATGTGTGGCTACTCCTATTTCGTATTGTCACTCGACGTTTTTATAAACACACCGTTCGCGATCGCAGTCCCCATCAAAATCAAGCTACATCCCAAAATCATTGATATCGTTATGGCTTCGTTCAGAAATAATGCACCCCAAAGCATCGTAAATAGAGGAATCAAATAAGTGACTGTCAATGCTTTTGTAGCGCCAACATTTTGAATGAGTCGGAAGTATAAAATATAGGCAAATGCAGTTGATAGCAAAGCAAGACGCGAAACTCAATCAGCCAAACTGGAACGAGTACGGGTGCCGCAATTCGCATAACATAGAAACGAACCACCCCACAAGGCAGCCAGTAGCAAAAGTTCTGCAATCTCTAATCCTCTCATGTCAATTCTTGCTCCTTGTTTTGGGTCTGACTGCGACTTGCTTCCCAACCAAGCAGAACGGTCTTACGTTCCAGTCCCCAACGAAAACCGACGAACTCACCAGATTCCCGGATCACTCGATGGCAAGGAATTAAGTACCCTACCGGATTACGCCCTAATGCGTTACCGACGGCTCTCGCAGCCGTTGGGCGACTCATCGCTGCTGCTAATCCTTGGTAAGTTGTAATCCCGCCAAACGGAACGCTCAGGAGTGCCCGCCAAACTTGAATCTGAAAATTCGTCCCTTTGACGTAAAGAACCAAAGGTTTGCTGTGGGTCGCACTTGGCTCGAAAATGCGATCGCACATCTCTTGAGTAGCTTGTTGATCCTGCTTGATATCAGCATTTGCCCACTCCAAGCGGAAAGCCTGTTCAACAACATCTTTGTTCGTTGTATCCAAGAAATGAAGATTACAGATACCACGCGGGGTTGTTGCAATTAAGCAGTCTCCAAATGGGGTTGGATGAATGCCATACCAGATTTGTAAGCCGATGCCTCCTGCCTTAAACTCACCGGGCGACATCGCTTCTAAATTCACAAACAGATCGTGTAATCGTCCTGGACTAGATAATCCAACTTCTACAGTCAGATCCAGGAGATTACCAGTCTCAGCGATTTTTGATTTGGCATACTCCACCGTGAGATATTGCAAAAAACGCTTGGGGCTGATGCCTGCCCATCGGGTGAAGATCCGTTGAAAATGATATTCACTAAGATGCACATGCTGAGCAATGGTTGCTAAGGCGGGCTGATTCAAATGATTCTGACGCATGAATGCGATCGCCTTGGCAATTCGTTCATAAGTTTCGCTATCATACGTGCTGGTTTCTATCGAGGAATTCATGTGACTGGTTTCATCATCTGTCCATCATGCACCCCTCAATATATCGAGAGTAAAAGTTCAACGCCACCCGTTTCTTGCTGTCTATAAAATCATCTAGTCTAGCCAGCAGTACAACAATCCCTCTGCACCGGAACAAAGTCAAGGTATCAGTGAGAGGCAAAGGTCGTTGTGTCCGGTGAGCGGGAACGATATGCAGCCTCAGATCTTGGCAAGGGCACAATCTAGACATTACTGAGGCGTGGCGATCGCTCTGATGGCATGGAGAGCAAAGCGATCGCACTTCAATGAAGGAAATAAGCGTGCTGCCTCAAACGTTCATAAATCCGCCATCAACAACGAGATCTGCTGCTGTCATGTATGATGACTCATCACTAGCAAGGAAAACAACCCCAGCCGCAATCTCCCCCGGTTTTCCAAATCGTCCTAATGGAGCCGATTGCTTAACATAGTCACCAAAGCTGTTGAGCACTTCTGGTGGCAGCCCCATTTTGCTCTGAAAATTCGTGGGTACAAAGCCAGGGCTGATCGCATTAACTCGTATCTGACGAGAGGCTAGCTCGGCAGCCAACGATCGCGCCAACGATCTCACCGCCGCTTTTGTGGCAAAGTACACACTGCCCATTGCCGCACCCTTCTCATTGACGGCTGATGCGTTTAAGATGACGCTTGCTCTTTCATTTAGGAGTTCAGCCAGTTTCTGCACGGTGAAGAATACACCTTTGACATTGACATCAAACTGGTCATTATAAAATGCTTCATCAATAGCATCTAGGGGTGCAAACAGCCCGATACCAGCATTGGCAAACAGAATATCCAGTCCACCAAATTCTGCTTTGACCCGTGCTGCCAGTGATTCCAGATCAGATAGGGAGCGAACATCCACTCGAACCGGAATCACTGCTTCACCCAGTTCCTTCGCAGCAGCTTGCAAACGCTCGTCGTTCTGTCCAGTGACGATGACTTGTGCTCCTTCTGCAACAAACTGTTTGGCAGTTTCAAATCCAATTCCAGTAGTGCCTCCAGTGATAACGGCTGTTTTGTTAGTTAATCGTGACATCGTGATTCCTCGCTCGTTAGTGGTCATAAACTTAAACTGATTGGTCTAATTTGAAGCAAAAAAAATTAGACGATTTTGAACAATGCTAGTGTTGCTTCTACAGTGCTGCGTAACAGCGTTTCATCTTCCAAGACTCGACCAATCAAAGCCATGCCTTGTGTTGTACACAGCAGTAGACGCGCAAGGTTGCGGGAACTAACTGCCGTGTGGATCTCACCTGCTTTTTGAGCGCGATCAATCGCAATGCAAAAGGCATCTTCCATTGCTTGGAGGTGGTAGCGCAAGATTGATGCAACTTCAACCTCATCTGTATCAAAATCAGCAATGTTAGTCCCTAACATACAGCCTCGGCTTCTGGGCAACGAATGTCGTTGCTGCGAGTGTTGCAGGACTTGCTCCAGGTTTTCCAAGGGCGAACCCGGAGCTAAAAGCTGATCTCGAATGGCTTTTACCTCTGTCCGAGCATAGTGATCTAACGCCTTGAGGAAGAGCGATCGCTTGTTGCCAAACGTGTCGTAGAGACTCTTTTTACCGATTCCCATGTGTTCAAGCAGTTCAGCGAGGCTAGCCGCCTCATATCCTCTTGCCCAAAACACTTCCATTGCCTTTGCAAGGGCAATTTCAGGATCGAATTGTTTCTCAGGTCCTCTGCTCATGGTAGTATCGTAGCATTACTGATACCAGATGGTCAAAGTTTTTTTGAGGACAGCCTATGACAAACCTTGAAATCACTCGGGAGTTGTATCGGGCATTCCGTGAGAAGGACTATGATGCCTTCCTACGAATCTGCACTCCTGATCTGGAATGGATTCAGAATGAAGGATTCCCGCGAGGAGCAACTCACCGAGGAGCCGAAGCAGTCGTCGAGGGGGTTTTCAAAGCGTTCGATGACAACTGGGAATCGTGGTCGTTTGACATTGAGCAGTATCTAGATGCCGGGGAAACGATCATCGTTATTGGCAGTTACGCGGGTTGCTATCGCTCGACGGGTAAGTCGTTTCGCTCTTCCGCAGCCCATGTGTATGATTTTAGTAATAGAAAAGTCTGTCGATTTCGACAATTTACGGATACTAAGATAATCTGGAATGCAATGAGCTGATCGGTGGCGATCGCTGCATAACAACCGTGGTGCAGCGGATTGTTGAGAGCCACTGACGATGTGACAAAGGTGATCGGCAGTCTCTGAACACGACCGTTATGCGGCTTCGTTTCTGGGTCAAGGCAGTAACTTGAAGCTTATCTGTTGGTATTCAGAATTGGGTTGCGTTACTCGTGCGATCGCTTCACACCCGCCAAAATAAAAGAGATCGCTTCTTCAGTATGTTGCTCAATCATTTCTGGACTCAGACGCTCAATCTTGGGCATTAAATGTTTCCAGTTTTCATGCACCGTGAAGTAGAACAGGCAAACACTCAAAATATGGGTCAATGCTAAAAACGGTTTGAGAGGGCGAAAATCTCCTCCTGCAATGCCTCGTTCCAGAATTTTGAGCAGATGTTCATGAAGGCTCAAAACGTTGCATTCCTTGAAGTACAATCCTTGATTTTGACTGGCTTCCTGAAACCACAGCATTTGGCGCTGAGGATTTTTCGCTTCGTTGGCAATCGCAATCCGGATAATCTGCTTGAGGGCTTCTTCAGCAGGTAGCTCATCAAAGTTCAATTGCCCAAGCAGGGTTTGCACTTCATTAACCGGACGTTGTAAGACTGCCTTGTACAGGCTTTCCTTATTCTCAAAATAATAATGAAGGGCTGCGGTTGTCACCTGGGCGCGTTCGGCGATCGCATTCATCCGCGCACCGTTTAAGCCATGCCGCGAAAATTCTTGCTCTGCGGCATCGAGAATTTGCTGCTGGGTCATCTCAGCATCTCGAACTGGGCGAATGGATTTTGCAACTCGTTTACGGGATCGAACCACGGTATTTTAATTCATCGTGTGCCTCTCTATCGTACCAAAGCGCGAGTTAGGCTGAATGCTTTCAACCGTTGGATTGACCAATCAATCAGTGTTTGATAAGCTTACTAATTAATTAGTAAGTTGCAAATCATTATGAAGCAGTTGCAAGGCGCACCGTGGCTCTTAGCCCATCGTTCGATGCTGAAGCCGAATCAGCCGATGAAAGTTTCTCTGTTGGGTCAAGATTATGTGCTTTGGCAAGACCGTCATAGCAAGATTAGCGCTTTACCGAATGCTTGTCCTCACATGGGCGCAATGCTGTCAGAAGGGTGGTGTGTGACGCGATCCGGTGGCAGTAGTGCGACTCCTTCGGAGTCCGCTTCGCGGATCGTCTGTCCCTTTCACGCATTGGAATTTAATTCATTGGGCTGCACCGTTCTGCCAGGGTCGAACAAACAAACTAAATCGCTCCTACAGCCTTTAGAATTAGTGATTCAAGGAGATTTTATTTGGTCGTATGGCGGGTACGAGCCGAAGATCCCAATTCCCTCAATTATGAATGAGATTGCAGCAGAGTACGAGTTCATTGGAGTGACCGGAGAATGCAGCATTCCAACTGACCTTCTGAGCCTGTTACTGAATATGCACGACTACAATCATCAAAACGGCACTCATCGCGAATTATTTGAGATCGAAGAAGTGCAAGTGAAGCGGTTTATCGATGAAGGGTTACACTCTCATGCCTATTTGTCACAACCCCGTAAGCAACCAACATTTCGCGACATTTTCAGAAATCCTGCTCAACTTGCTATGCCAAAGGTGTTGGAAGCCCATCTAGAAAACTTTTTCCCATTTATGGGATTGTTGCATGGTGAAGATAAACTGTTGAGCCTGAAGGAGTGCCACTTCTATCTGCCAGAAGCTGATCGTCGATCGCGTGTATTTGTGCTGATGTATATGAGGGCTTATTCGCCGATCGCGCACTTGCTCAAAGGCAATTTGCTGAAACTGATCGATGTGGTTATAGAGCAAGACGCAAAGATTTTGAGTAAGATTTATGCCAATACACCGCAGCACATCAAGTTGAATAATGAAGTGGGAATGGATTGGGTACGGCGTAACTTTGAGAGTTTTCCAGCAGTTGTCGAACCAAATTTATCTCGGTAGTTGCCAGCCGCATAACATAAGCCCTGAGGCGGACTGTTTGGAGATCTTGGTGGCGTTGCTAAGATCACTTACAGCCGCTCAATTTAGCCGTTGGGCTGCTTCGTTTACGGGTGTTGGCAGTCGTTTGAAGTCGTTGGTGAGCCATTCAAAGCGGTAGCATAAGAAAAATGCTGCGGAGCAAGAGGCAAGGGCATGAGTCGAATTGCTGTGACGACATTAGGGACATTGGGCGATCTTCATCCCATGATTGCGATCGCGTTAGAGCTAAGGCAGCGAGGTCATGATGTTGTGTTTGTCAATTTTATTGGAAAGTTGAGGCTTTAAGGGTTCCGCTATCATCAATTCTTTCCTACTGGAATTTTTATGGACTCTGGAATTTTATATGCTCATTGGTAGTTGGTAGCTTTATTTCGTGAGCATCGGCAAAGAAGTTAATGCCTCATCTTATTAGGTAGCGTGAGTTAGATCCAGCTTTTGAAATTGGTTGTGGTTTCTGCCCTACAATGAAATGAGAAACCTAGCAGCTCAACTATAGAGAGTTATGTATGCCATACTCTGCACTCAGTAGTCAAGAAATCGCCCGACGTGGGAGAGAACTTTGTGAGAGGAGTATCCGTGCCAAAGTTGAAACAGAAGAGAATATTGGAAAAATTGTCTCAATCAATGTTGAAACGGGAGATTACGAGATTGGCAATGATTTAGTCGAAACAAGCCTTCGATTACGCTACAATAGGAACAAGGTAGAATCGTAGAAGACAATGTAGCTAAGATTCTACAGGAAGGGATTCAATCTGGTTTGTTTCAGATGGGAAACTTTCAGCAAGATCTAGAAGTGTTTTTATACTCCATTGGGTATTTTTTCCCTATGCCCACCACTGAAAAATATTATGAGCCAGAAGAAGAGAAGCTAGAGATAGTGATCGATTGGTTTATCCAGCAATGGCATCACCAAGAATCAATAAAGACTAATCAGATTCTTCCTAAACACAAATGAATGAGCATTTCGATTCTGTGACTTCAGTGAGGCTTAATGGTGCGATCGCCTAAATTTTGGGGAACAATATCAGGGTAGTTACACTCATACTAGGGCTAGATGCTGCCCATCCCCAGCGATGAAACCTTCAAACAGTTCTTCCCCCCACTCATTACCGGAAATCCTTGGCTACCAAATTTTTGAGCAACTGTATCTGGGTTCAAGAACCATCGTCTATCGAGGACAGCAACAAGCAACTCAACGTCCTGTCGTAATTAAAGTGCTGCGGAACAATTATCCCAGCTTCAGCGAATTGGTGCAGTTTCGCAATCAATATACGATCGCCAAAAATCTCCCCATCGCAGGGATTGTTCGTCCCCAGAGCCTAGAAACTCTGGGCAGTGGTTATGCATTGGTAATGGAAGATTGGAGCGGTGTGGCATTGAGCCGATACCTGGAACAATATAACTTACACTGGTCACAGAGCGTAGATATTGCTGTGCAACTATGCGATATTCTGCATGAGTTGGCACAACATCGTGTCGTACATAAAGACATCAAACCTGCCAATATTCTCATTAATCCCGATTTGAAACAAGTCAAATTGATTGACTTCAGTATTTCCTCCCTGTTACCGAAAGAAAATCAAGAGAACCAAAGTCCCCACAATTTAGAAGGAACGCTGGCATATCTAGCACCAGAGCAAACCGGACGGATGAATCGTGGTATTGACTACCGCAGTGATTTCTATGCGCTGGGTGTAACCCTGTATCAATTGTTGACAGGAAGCGTACCGTTTACTGCCGATGAGCCAATGGAGTTGGTGCATTGTCACATTGCCAAGATGGCGACTCCTGTGCATCAGGTGAATCCAGAAGTGCCGGAAATCGTGAGCGAAATAGTGGTCAAGCTGATGGCGAAAAATGCAGAAGACCGTTATCAAAGTGCGCTGGGGTTGAAGTATGACCTAGAACGCTGTTTGCAGCAATGGAAACAAACAGGTGCAGTTGCAGGCTTTGGATTGGGAGAGAGGGATTTGAGCGATCGCTTTAACATCCCCGAAAAACTCTACGGACGGGATACAGAAGTACAAACCTTGCTAGAAGCATTTGAGCGCGTTGCCAACGGAGCATCTGAGTTGATGCTTGTCGCAGGCTTCTCTGGGATTGGCAAAACGGCAGTTGTAAATGAAGTACATAAACCAATTGTCCGGCAGCGCGGCTATTTCATCAAAGGTAAATTTGACCAGTTCAATCGTAATATTCCCCTCTCGGCATTTGTCCAAGCCTTGCGGGATTTGATGGGGCAATTGCTCGCTGAATCTGACTTGCAACTGGCGCAGTGGAAAACTCAGATTCTCGCTGCTGTGGGTGAGAATGGGCAAGTTTTGATTGAGGTGATTCCTGAACTAGAGCAAATCATCGGCAAACAACCGCCTGCCACAGAACTTTCTGGTAGTGCAGCCCAGAATCGCTTTAATTTACTGTTCCAAAAGTTCATTGAAGTTTTCACCACTGCGGAGCATCCTTTGGTAGTGTTTTTGGATGACTTACAGTGGGCAGATTCGGCTTCGCTGCAATTAATCAAACTGTTGATGAGTGACAATGGCTATCTGCTGATGCTGGGGGCTTATCGGGATAACGAAGTTTCGCCTACTCATCCGTTTATTTTGACGGTGGAGGAACTTAAGAAAGCTGAGATAACCGTGAATACCATCACGCTTGCCCCGCTTGATTTTGCAGATGTGAATCAGTTGATTGCAGACACGTTAAGTTGTCTGATCGCCCTAGTAGAACCACTGACAGAACTGGTGATGCAGAAAACCCAGGGCAATCCTTTCTTCCTGACGCAGTTTCTCAAGGCATTGCACGAAGACGGTTTGATTGCGTTTAATCTAGAGCAGCGCTATTGGGAATGCGATATTTCTAAAGTGAATACCCTGTCGCTCACCGATGATGTGGTGGAGTTCATGGCGCAGCAACTCCAGAAGTTGCCAGATGAGACGCAAGAGGTTTTGAAACTAGCAGCTTGTGTCGGCAATCAATTTGATTTGCATACCTTGGTGATCGTCTCTGAGCGATCGTCTATAGATGCCGCTACAGCGTTGTGGAAAGCGTTGCAGGAAGGCTTGATTTTACCCACGAGTCAGGTTTATAAGTTCTTCCAAGGTGCGGAAAACTCCCAAGTAGAGAATGTGAATCCAACTTATCGGTTTCTGCACGATCGCGTCCAACAAGCCGCCTATTCATTGATTCCAGAGACACAGAGACAGCAAACTCATCTTAGAATTGGGCGATTACTTCAACACAATCAGGCTGAATATCTGTTTGAAATCCTCAATCATTTCGGTCTTAGCCTTGCCTTAATCACCGACCCAATTGAACAGCGATCGCTGATTCAACTCAATTTGGCTGGTTGTCAACAGGCTAAAGCCTCAACTGCCTATAGTTCAGCCACTCAGTATGCCAATATTGCCATGGATTTGTTACCGCCAGCCAGTTGGCAAACCGATCGCCCACTGGCTTTACAAGTTCACGAAGCGGCAGCAGAAGCTTTCTACTTGAATGTTGAATTTGCAGCAGCAGTGGCGCTTATTGAAACTGTATTACAACAGGCTGATCAACCGATCGATTGTATTAAGTCCTATGAACTCCTCGTTCAAATTTACACAGCCCAAGGCGAGCAACTCAAGGCAGTTGAAACTGGATTAAGCGCACTGACAGAACTAGGGATGCCCCTCGTTGAATGTAGCAATTGGCAAGCAAATCTGCCGCAACTGCCCCGCATTGACCAGCTAGACAGCCAACCCCAAATGACTGATCCGGTATATCTTGCCGCTCTAACCATCCTCAGCAAAATTACGCCTGCCACGCATCACGTCAAACCAGAACTGTTTCCCTCTGTAGTTATGACTATGGTGGATCTGTGCGATCGCGGCGGCTATTCAGAGCTTGCTGCCTACGCCTATGGAGTGTATGGATTACTACTATGTGCCGCCATTGGCGATCTAGATGCCGCCCATCGTTCCGGGCAAGTGTCATTGGCACTGTTAGAACAATGTCAAACGCAAGCGTTTCGGGCAAAAGTCAATATGCTAGTTGCCGTCTTTACCTGTGCTTGCAAAGATTCAGGTGACATGACCTTACCTCTTCTGACTCAAGGCATCGAAGTGGGTTTATCCGTAGGTGATATGGAATATGTCAGCTACTGCGTCATGGGATATTTGGGTCATTTATTTTTGATTGGCAAGCCCTTGAGATTAATTGAAGAATCTGAACGGAATCACTTACCCATTCTGGAGCAATTCAAGCAAGAACATGCCATTGAAAAATCTAAAATTTGGCTAAGAGTCACCGATGAGATGATTGGTTCAGATAGTATTGCCGACAGCACGTCCGACGCTGAAATTCTGGCTCACTTTGAGAACACTCACAATCACCAATGCCTTTTTGGTCTCCATCTCGCCAAACTAATTTCTGACTATATCTTTGGGAAGTATGCACTCGCATTAGATCATGCTAATGATGCTTTAAAAAGCGAAGATGCTGCCTTTGGTATTCTTCTCACCTCAGCGCATACGTTCTATTATTCATTAGCACTGCTGGCATTAATGACACCGCAGCAAAGCCAGTCTGATCGGCAGGTCGGACTGGAGCAAGTGATGGTAAACCAGGAGAAAATGAGACACTTAGCTCATCACGCACCGAGTAACTATCAGCATAAGTATATCTTGGTAGAAGCCGAGTGCCATCGTGTGTTGGGCAATCAAGCTGAGGCGATCGCTCTCTACGACCAGGCTATCTCAGGAGCTAAAGCTAATGGATTTATTCAAGAAGAAGCACTCGCCAACGAACTAGCCGCCAAGTTCTACCTCAACTGGGGCAAAGAAAAAGTTGCCGCAGGCTATATGCAAGAAGCCTACTATGGCTATGCCCGTTGGGGTGCAAAAGCCAAAACCGATCAGCTCGAACAGCACTACCCTGATCTCTTACGCCCGATTCTGCAACAAACCGCTCAAAGCTTCAACCCGATGGAGACCTTGGCTTCGATCGCCTCTCCCAACTTCTCTATCCATACGTCAACCAGCCGTTCCAGCACCAGCATCAATGAAGCGCTGGACTTTGCGACAATTATCAAAGCCTCTCAGACCCTTGCCAGCACCATTCAACTCGATGAACTGCTGCATCAACTCGCGCAAATCATTTTGCAACACTCTGGAGCAGGGCGCTTTGTCCTGATCATGCCCAATTCCCTTGGAGAGTGGCAAGTCCAACTGATTGCGACTCCAGAGACGATTGAGACTGAATTGGCTCCCTTAGATGAACACCCAGACCTACCTCTGAAGCTGATTCACTATGTCAAAAATACGCAAGAAGTCGTGGTCATAGATGACCTGAAGACAGACTTACCTGTGCTTGATGCGTATTTGCTGGAGCGACAACCCAAGAGTGTGCTGTGTATGCCGATTTTGCATCAGGGAAAACTGCTGGGAATTGTAGATTTGAAAAATCGTTCAACCCGTGGCGTATTTACCCGCGATCGCATTTTGTTACTCAGTTTCCTCTGCACTCAAGCGGCTATTTCACTCGAAAATGCCCGACTCTATCAGACCTTGCAACAGAGCGAGACAAAGTTTCGGGCGTTTGTGGAAAATGTTAACGATCTGATTTATGCAGTCACGCCAGAAAGTACTTTTATCTATCTATCGCCGCAGTTCAAAGATATGTGGGGATACGAAGTGGATGAGTTTTTGCATCAATCGTTTGTGCCGCTAGTTCACCCAGACGATCAAGCAGAGGTTTTTGCATCCTTACAGAGGTCGGTTGAAATAGGAGAAAAAGTATCAGACGTGGAATTTCGGACGAAACATCAAAATGGATCGTGGTTTTGGATTACTTGCAACCATTCCCCCATTAAGGATCAACAGGGTCAGGTAATTGGAATACAAGGAATTGCACGGGATATTAGCGATCGTAAGCAAGCTGAAGCTCAATTACGTGAAAATGAACTATTTCTACGCAACATCTACGAAGGTGTAGGTCAGGGTATTTGTGTTGTTGACGTTACACCCACTAAGGATTTTCGCTTCGTCGGCTGGAATCCATCTATTGAAAAGTTAACTGGTATTTGCATTGCAGATGTTATAAATAAAAATCCAGAGGCGTTACTAGGTGAAGAATATGGCGCGACTGTTCGACAAAACTATCAGCGCTGTCTTGCAGTGGGAACAACTATTTCTTACGAAGAAATGCTTCCCTTTGAAGGAAGAGACATTTGGTGGCTGACCACTCTGAATCCTCTGAGAAATGAGCAAAATCGTATCTATCGAATCATCGTCACAACCATTGACATTACCGATCGCAAACGTGCCGAACGTTACCTACTCGTGCAGTACACCATTACTCAAATTTTGGCGGGGGCAGATAGTTTGGCCGTAGCGGCCTCCCAAGTGGTAGAAACCCTCTGCACCAACCTGGGTTGGAGTTTGGGTGAACTATGGATGATTGACCCAACGACCCAAACCCTTAAACTCAGCCAAACTTGGCATTGTCCCTCTAGCGAACTTGCTCAATTTATTGCCTCTTCTCAAACAAGTGAATTTGCTCAAGACATTGGTTTACCCGGCAAAAGTTGGGCTGTCGCCAGCCCTGTTTGGATAATAGATGTTTGTCAAAATCCCCAATTTCTGCGTCGAGATTTGGCTGTTCAAGCGAACTTACACACCGCAGTTGGCTTTCCAATTCAAAATGCCCAGACGACTCAAGGTGTCCTCACTTTATTTACTCACCAGACACTCCAACCAGACGATGACTTCCTAGAAATGCTGATCAGTATTGGTCGCCAGATTGGTCAATTTATCGATCGCACAACCGCTCAAAGCCAGACTCGGCAGAAGAAGCAAGAGCTAGAGCAAGCGTTACAGCAGCTCGAACATTCTCAACTACAAACCGTGCAAAGTGAGAAAATGGCATCCTTGGGCAACCTTGTAGCTGGGGTCGCCCATGAAATCAACAACCCGATTGGCTTCCTTAATGGCAGCATCAACAATGCTAAAGATTACATCAAAGACTTACTTGAATATACACAACTCTATCAGCAACACCATCCCAATCCGGCTATACCGATTCAAGAATTTGCCGAAGACATCGATCTGGAATTCCTCAGAGAAGATTTGCCGAAACTGCTAAATTCCATGCAAGGAGCCACCGATCGCATCAAAGGCATCAGTACCAGCCTCCGCACTTTCTCCCGCGCTGATACCGAACATCCTGTGACGGCAAACATTCATGAAGGCATAGACAGTACAATTCTCATCCTCAAGTACCGGCTCAAAGCCAATGAACACCGTCCTGATATTCAGGTTGTGACTGAATATGGTGATATTCCCCAGATTCAATGCTTCCCTGGACAACTGAACCAGGTGTTTATGAACATTTTGGCAAACGCGATCGATATGTTCGATGAGATGGCTCAAACTCAGTCTCTAAAGGAACTCACCGCGAATCCTCAAACTATTACGATTCAGACTGAGCGCACAGGAGATCAAGTCGTGATCCGCATTCGAGACAATGGCAAAGGCATGGATGAAGCTACCTGCTCTAAAATCTTTGACCATTTGTTTACGACCAAAGCTGTGGGTAAAGGAACCGGCTTGGGGCTGGCGATCGCCCGTCAAATTGTGGTGGAGAAACATGGTGGCGCGATCAAGGTTGATTCCCAAGTGGGCAAAGGGACTGAGTTTAGGATTACTTTATTTTTGAAGCAAAACGGGCAAGGGAAGTAGAAAGTAAGCCATGCTAAAAATTTTTCTGTACCCAAATCATATTCCGGATGAGTCTATTCATTTATAAATTTCTTGTTATTCGTCAAATTGGTGTGAAAAATCCATACTGCCGTGCAGGATTGTCACCACGTAAACTATCTGTTCTTCTATGCGGTAGACAATTATATGTTTGCCTGCATTATGTGCTTTATACATTTGCGGTATATCGGGTCTAGTATGCCCAAGCATAGGATTTTCAGTTATTTTCGCAAAACAATCCTTGATTAGGGCGGAATATTTCAACACTTGCTCTTTACCGTAAAAATCCCGTGTGTAACGCTGAATTTTCTTATAATCGCTCTTTGCCCGCTTAGAGATATAGAGGGTGTAGGAATTTTCCTTATTCATCTGCCAGCACTTCTTGTGTCAAGCGGTCAATTAATTCTGGATTGTAAAGCTCAACACGTCCTGCCTGTATATCCTCTTCGCCCTCAGCAATGGTGGCGTGGAATAAGGCGATACGCTTGCTTTCGGCGTGAGTATTCATATGTTGACGCAACGCATCCTTTACAACTTCCGTGTAGGTGCTGTAAAGCCCTGTATCAATCAATGTTTGAACATAGTAATCATATGGATTACCCAAATCTAAACGGGGCATAGTTTCCACTCCTTTGGCAGTAAATATTACAATAATTATACCATTTACTGCCATAATCTGCCTATTTATCCTTTAAATCCAATAATTTAGGAGTTATGCATTGACAAAAAACTTTATTTATGCATACTAAGCAGCACAAGTATTGAAAAGTCACTCGCCGCCGCTCAACAGGAACGTTAGGTTGCTTAGTCCTATGGTTGTGGTAAGATCACCAATATTGGAATTTTTGCTATGCTTAAAAATGACTAATACCAATTTAATATGAAGACGCATATAAATACCCCACCCGCGCTAACGCGCACCCTCCCCTTAGCAAGGGGAGGGTTGGGGAGGGGTAAAATTCTATGCAGCTTCACAAAGAATTGGTATAAGGTTATCAAAGATCGCAACAAAAGATCATGAATGGCGATCGCTGGTAAAAGTTAGAAGTAGATGGTGTGGGTTAATCGTTCACACTTTGCTACTCAATCGAGTCATTTCAAATAAGTGTTGGGCATTATTTCCTAAAAAAGCATCGAATAGTTCTGGTTTTCCAGGTTCTATTTCTACTATGTAACGTTGAGCAATTTCATAGTAGGCGTAAGTCCAAGGAATTTGAATTTCTCTACCACTGATATCGTCTATAACTGTGACCATTTCTGTGACGGCGTGGGTTGCTGTTTGACGCAAACCACAATTAATATCTCCTTCGATTTCTGCTTTCATTGGTACACCCAAATTAGCTAAACCCTGTGCGGTGGTATCGATATCTGGGTATTGTGGGGTATTTTGTAGGTTGACATATCCTGTAAAGTGGTTGACAGCGTAACCATGCAATAATACCCACGCACCATATTGTGTGACTTTGTTCACCGCTTGGATAACGGAATGCAGGGGTGGTTTCCAAGGGCGAGTGAAGATTTTTTTGATGTCACTGACACCAATGTCAGATGGCGGTGTCAGGAAGTTAATTAAATGAGCATTGGCGACTGTTTGCTCAATTAGTTTGATAGTATCTCCTGGTAATTGATCTACTATTAATTCACTGATAAACAGTTTGGGTAAATCAAATTCTGCTTCTTGAGGATGATAATAGTGACGGGCGTAAAGATGGTTTTTTTCAAAAAAGTATTCGCCTGCGGCTTCGTAACCGAAGAATTTGATAATTGGTTCTAGACATGCAATGCCTAAGTTAATTTTTCCTTGGGGAGTGTGAGTTGTTAAGCGCAATGACCGCAAGGCAATGTGGTCATTAGCAATAGTTCCACCCGCAGCAGTAATCATTTCTTGGTAGGTGCGGGCGTAGCTGACTCTGGCACTGTATTCTTGCCAGAGTAATGAGTACAGTTGTCGGGCAAGTTCGGGTTTCATTGGTTATTTGTTATTTGTTATTTGTTATTTGTCTTGCCGATTTATTTCAAGTTTAGGAATTTAATACTTCGCTGATAATTTGGAGGGCAATTTGAATTTGGTCGCTGTCGATAACTAGAGGGGGACAAAAACGAATGGCGGCTTTACCACAACCTAGTAATAACAAACCGCGTAAAAATGCTGCTTGAATAATGCGATCGCGCAATTTAGGATCAAGATTACCAGCTTCATCCAGCAAATCCACCGCGACCATCAAACCTTTACCTCGTGGTGGGGATATCCGAGGGAATTTTTCATGTAATTCGGTTAACCCAGCTTGTAATAACTCTCCCATTTGAGAAGCGTTGGCGATTAAACCGTTTTCTAGCAGTCGCAGAGTAGTGATTCCAGCGACGCAAGCCACTGGGTTGCCACCAAATGTTGTAGCGTGGGCACCGGGAGGCCAGGTCATCAACTCTGGTCGGGAAAGAATAGCGCCCAAGGGTAAACCGCTAGCGATACCTTTAGCTGTGGTAATGATATCTGACATGACGCCCCAATGCTCGATCGCAAATAGGCGACCAGTACGCCCCATGCCTGATTGCACTTCATCTACGATCATCAGGATGCCATAGCGATCGCATATATCTCGAATTCGTTGCAAAAAACCATCTTCTGGAACGATGTAGCCCCCTTCTCCTTGAATAGCCTCTACCACAATAGCTGCGACTTCATGGGGTGGTATGGTTGTATTGAATAGCTGGTTTTCTAAGTAATCTAGACTAGCATGAGTACCGTAGGGAATATGAGTTATCCCAGGTACTAAAGGCCCAAAATCGGCTCGTTGTACTACCTTGGAAGCAGTGAGTGACATTGCCCCGTATGTACGTCCGTGAAATGCACCCAAGCAAGCGACTATTAGGGAACGCTTGGTGTAGTACCTAGCGAGTTTAATCGCCCCTTCATTCGACTCCGCCCCGGAATTAGTGAAGAATACCTTCGCACCGTGGGGAAAGGGGGCGCGGTTAGCTAATTTTTCTGCTAACTCTACCATCGGTTCATAGTAAAAGTCAGTTCCCGACATGTGCAACAGCCGCGCCGACTGGGACTGAATCGCTGCAACGACTTCTGGGTGGGCGTGTCCGGTGTTGGTGACTGCAATGCCGGCGGTCATATCTAAAAATACATTGCCGTCTACATCTTCCACCATACAGCCTTCACCCCGGGCCACCACCAACGGATAATCACGGGTGTAGGAAGGGGAAGTCACAGTGCGATCGCGTTCTATAATAGCTTGAGCTAGAGGGCCTGGTAAGGTAGTCACCAAGCGGGGGCTACGGGGTAAATGGAGATTTACAGGAATACTTAACATTATTTTTTAAGAAATTTTGTTAAATTTGCAGATTATTGATGATTAAACGCCAAGGTGCGATCGCTTACAGTAGCACTTGATGCCATTTATGTAGAAATTACTGATTTCTCTCCCACTTAAAAAATTGCAGATGTTAATGATGTGATTTGTACACGGTAGGCTGCTCAGACGACTTGCATAAACAACTGATTTTTGAATTCAATTATGCAATTGGAATGACATTTCGGTTATCAGTAACTCTGGAGAAATTATAGATAATTTTTTATAAATTTTCAGATAACTTGTTTCACAAAGCTTTGTAGTTTTTTGTACTGAGTATTTATATGCGCTGGTAAGCCGTGCTAGGGTCAGCTACAAGTATTCTCATCAGGATATCCGCATTCTCCAATAAGTTGAGTATCTGTTATGTATCGAGTTTGACAGATTTAATAGAGCAGATAACATTCTGTAAAGTTACACTGGGAACATATTTTGCTCATATTGTTCAAATAGTGAACAAGTACAATTATGATTTAAGGTTAGTCATCAATTTTTGAGCTTATGCCTATCCAATTTAGCCATAAATTCTGCTATACAGCAAGTATCACTACACTACTACTAACAAGTTTAACTGGTTGTCATCTACACTCACGTTCACTGTTGAACCTGAGCAAAGTCGAAGGTTCAAAAAATCAACAATTAGCACCACAATTTCTCAATTCTAATATATCATCTTCAATCAACATTCCAGCCATTCCTCAACCAACTACAAATACTCTCAATCCTTTAACATCTCAGCAAAATATCAGTCAGCAAGTCAAACCTCAATCTGCATCCTATCCAGTCATTGATGAGTGGAAAAAATATAAATATAGCGTTTCTGGTAATCAGGTTTTTAATGCTGCCAAATTACCGACGGCAAAAGTTAATTTTAATCAAGCAGATTTATTACCCGTTCTAGTCAATACCAGAAAATACTTTCAAGATTACTCTCAAGCAGATCCAGATATTCTGCGTCCAGGAATTCTGGCAACTCAAGGTGTCACGGTAGCAGATATTCTCAAGACTTTAGATTTCATGATTACTGTTTTAAAGGAGGATATTGCTAATAAGCAGACTACTCGGTTACAAGACCCGAATTTTATCAATACTAACTTTCGTGTCATCAAATGGACTGCTCATAACCCGGAAAAACCCAAACAAAAGCAATTACGCTTGACTAAATATGCTGTATTTACTCATCCAGGTTCGCGCAAAAAAACTTCTACTTACAACATACCTATTTATGCTTTAAAAGATAATTTGGCAGGTGATAAGTTTTATACAAAATATACAAAGCAGGATGTTTTATCGGGTATTTATGAGCCAAACGGTAAAGAATTCGGTAAAGTAGAACCCCTAGCTTATCTCACTCGTAATGGCTTAGAAGAAGCATTAATGCAGGGCACAATCCTGATTAATTTTACAGATGGCTCCAAAACATTTTTTAATGTTGATAGAAACAATGGTATTTCTTACATTAGGGGATTGAAGCCAACTGCACAAAAGCGTTATTGGTATTTTAAACAGGTTGATAATATCAAGGGTTATGGATACAAAATTGATGCCAAAATCTCCATTAAACCAGGAGTGACTTTTGCTGGGGATGTACTGAATATTGGCTTGGGTAGATTAATAGTGCTTGAGCACAGTAAAGGTGGGCGCAAGCAGCTACAAATGGGAGTTATGGCTGATACAGGTGGTGCATTTTTACCCAACCTGTATCAACTCGATTTTCTAGCAGGTATTTTTCGCAATCAGCAAGATTTTAGGCAGCATATCGGGCAATTACCTGAGTATACTACAGCCTATTTTTTGGTAAAAAAATGAGATTATTCCAATACAGTGAGGATTTATTCCACTGCGCCTAAAAATTTTAAGGTTTCCCGTTGTACTTCTGTTAAACCTTTCGCTCCTGTAATACACATCCCTTCATAGGGGCGTTTGGTTCTCAACATCTCTAGGCATTTGCCTGTTTGAATGTCCCAGAGTCGGAGTGTTTCATCTTGACCGCCACTGGCTAAAGTTTTGCCATCGGGACTAAACGCTACTGACCAGACCCAACTTTGATGCGCTAGTATGGTTTGCTGGCATTTACCTGTGTTGAGATGCCAAAGTTTTACAGTTTGGTCGCAACTACCACTAGCTAAGGTTTTTCCATTGGGGCTAAATGCTACTGATTGCACCCAACTTGTGTGTCCCCGTAAGGTTTTTAAACATTCTCCTGTGATGACATCCCATAAACGGATACTGCAATCACAACTCGCACTTGCCAAAAGTTTGCCATTAGGGCTAAAAGAAATGCCCTGTACCCAGCTAGTATGTCCCACTAAGGTTTTGATACACTCACCTGTGTGAATATCCCAAAGCTTAATGGTTTTGTCTTCAGACGCACTGGCTAGTGTGGCTCCATCAGGACTAAATTGCACAGACCACAGCCAACCCTCATGTCCCTGTAATGTTTTTAGGCAGTTTCCAGTGATGATGTCCCATAATTTCACGGTGTAGTCGCCACTGCAACTGGCTAACATCAGTCCATCGGGACTAAAGGCTACCGAACCAATCCAACGGTTATGTCCCTGTAAGGTTTTCAGGCATTGACCAGTCCCCACATCCCAAAGCTTGATACTATAATCGCTACTACCACTGGCAAGATGTCTGCCATCAGGACTAAAGGTGACGGAACAAACCCATCCCCGATGTCCTTCTAGTGCAATTGAATTTGACGGAGTTTTTAAAGATGTAACTTCTTCAAGATTCCACAGGCGGACGGTTTTATCTTCACTACCACTGGCTAGGGTTTTACCATCGGGACTGAAAGCGACTGATTGAATCCAACTACCGTAACCTTGCCAAATGTCAATGCAGCTACCCGTACTAACTTCCCACAGGCGCACAGATCGGTCTTCACTGCCAGTGGCTAAAATTGTGCCATCGGGACTAAAGGCGACTGAGGTCAACAGACTGTTATGACCATGTAGGGTTTTGAGGCATTGTCCATCAGCAACACTCCAAAGTCTGACAGTACGATCGCCACTACCACTGGCTAGTAGTTTACCATCGGGGCTAAAGGCTACTGATCGCAATCTTTGGGTATGTCCTGTTAGTGTTCTGACACATTTACCAGTGCTAGTTTCCCAAATTTTCAGTGTGCGATCGCCACTACCACTGGCTAGCAGTTTACCATCAGGGCTAAAGGCCAGCGATCGCACCCAACGCTGATGTTCTGATAGGGTTTGCCAGCATTCACCCGTTTTCACATCCCACAGTTTAATACTCCGGTCTTCACTGCCACTGGCAATCATGTTGCCATCGGGGGAAAATGCCACAGACCAGATAAAACTTTCATGTCCTAACAAAACTTGCAGACATTCACCGCTATTAGTCTTCCAAAGTCTGATAGTTGCGTCGCTACCACCACTAACTATCATCTTACCATCGGGACTAAAGGCGATCGCACGCACTCGTTGATGATGTCCTGTGAGGGTTTTCAAGCAACTACCATCAAACACATCCCACAATTTCACCGTATGGTCACTACTAGCACTACAGAGGATTTTGCCATCGGGGCTAAAAGTAATCCCATGTATCCACCCGGCGTGTCCTTTACAGACTAAAACTGGCTGGCAATTGGCAATTTGCCATAGGTGGATTTCTCCGTTGACATCTCCAGTAGCTAGTAATTTGCCATTGGGACTAAAGGCCAGACATAAAATACTACTCAACTGTTTACCAAATACCGACTGACTCAGATCGGCACCAGTAAAATTCACATTTTGCAGGTGAGTTTTTTGTAAACACCCAGACCAAACGGTTAAATTAGAGAAGTCGTATCCGGTGAGTTCAACTTGCAATTGACATAAAATATTAATGATATTTCCAGATGCATAACCTGGTTCTAAACTTGGGTTTGCTCGCAGATATGCCAAAATTTTTTGGCTTTTAAGCTCAATTTTTTTGAGGCTTTTGTAACATATTAATAGCCTGTCTGCTAAGGGTTGAATAATTAGCTTAATTTGAGCTTGTTTAAGATATTCTTTGGCTGTTGATTTGAGCAAAGGATATTGATTTAATAAAACTATGTTTTCGCTCTCTATCTCTTCCAGTATTTGCTCAATAATCTTGTTTTGTAAATATTCCCTAACAACAGGCTGTAAAAAGAACTTTTTATTTTGTTTCTCCAGCAAAGAACGATGCAAAAGCGATTGAATTGTTTCCATCATAGTTCTAGGGGAAATTTCTGGAAAAATCCCCCCACTCAAATCGCTTTCATCGATTGGCTCCTGTTCAAGAGTTAACCAGTATAAAAAACTTTTTTCTGAAAAGAGTAACCGATTAATTTGCTGGTCTAAAACTTCGTTAATTTCTCCGAGAGTTAGGGATTTATTTCTGATAAACTCCGAAATATTACCATTATATAAATCCCTAGCCATTGCCGAAACAATTTTTAAAGCTAAGGGATTTCCTCCATAATTAGTGATGAAATCTTGATAGGCTGTTTCTGATTCTAAAAAGCATCCTTTTAATTGTAATATCTGCTGTCCTGCCCAGCAATTTAATCCTTTTAATTTTAAAGAGCGTACAGGTAAAGTTTCTCCTTGCATGAAGGCAATTTCTTTAGGTTTTTCTCTTGTAGTCAAAAGCAAGCAACTGTGGTGATGGCGCTCTCCTAACCGTTGAAAAAATGTTTTATAGTCTTCATATCCTTCTTGATATTGACCTGCTAGCACACCGCTTTTCAAAATCGTCTCAGCGTTATCTAAGATTAGTAAACACCTTTTTTGTTGCAAAATCTGCATCAGTGCAGAAATTTGTTCCTCTAGTCTGATGGGTAAGCTGTGTTCTTCGCCTTGAGTTAAAAATCTTAAAAGGTCAAGCGCTAGTTGTTGTAAAGGAGGAGCTGGCGCTAGCGATCGCCAAATTATATATTCAAAATGGTGCTGAATTTCTTCGGCTACTTTGATGCTGAGATGGGTTTTACCGATTCCTCCCATACCTGACAAGACTACTAAGCGACAGCGATCGTCGATGATCCATTTTTCTAATGTAGCAAGTTCTTGAATGCGGTTGTAAAAAACGCCAACATCCGGCGCGTCTCCCCAGTCTTGATGTCTCGTTCGTTGGCTAATTTGAGTGTTGATACCAGTTGATGATTGGGAAAGCTCTTTACTTGTGCTTACCTTTTCGTTAGAGTTTGTTATGGGTTGATTATTAACAACCAGAATCTCATCTGATTGATGCAATTGCCTTTGCAAAGCCGAGCGAAAATTAGTTTTAGTAACTTTTTCACCGCAAACCTCCGACAGTAAATGCCACAACTTCGGTCCAACATCCTGTTTGAGGTAATTCTGTGAATAACCGTGGGTTTGAGCGATGTCATCATAGCGCAGGCGCGGATCTGAGAAAGACGAATACAGAAGCAGCCTTTGTAAATCGCTCAGATACTTACCTTTCTTCGTAAACACTAAAGCGTCTACAAACTCTAAAGCTTGTTGAGCGTTCATAAATTATATTTGATTGTAAAGGAAATAAGCAGCAAAAAAATCTTAAATTTATTAGTTTATTTGGGTTTTTCAGTACCCGTTTCACAGCACTGCTAACAAGCACTTGCTAGAGGGCAAGTTTGGCACTAAAGTTTGCAGACATGTTAAGTAAGCATCATCCCTATTTTGTCAGCTTATCATAAAATCTTACATATCTGACCGTACTACTACTTATAGATCAATGGTATGCGCTCCTCTTGCACGAGTGATCGAATTACAGCCTAATTTTAAGAGGCTTAATATTATCTACATCTGAGTATTACTGATTTACGCATGAATTAAGTGACCCTTCGGGTTCGCAGTCGCTTCAAGCCGGGGAACCCGTCCAACGCGCTGCTCACCATGTTCACCTGTTATTCCGCTACTCTTGTAGAACGGGCATCTTGCCCGTTCTAATTAGCGGGCAAGATGCCCGCACCACAAGAAAATTGTTGGGAGCATCCCAATTTTGCAAAAATAAAATTTGTAGTGGGAGCATCTTGCTCCCTAATGTCCAGGAAGCGGGCTAGAGAGCCATCACTACAAAAAAATAAATTTACACATTTGGGATGCTCCCAAATTGTTTGCAACATTTTAGTCTTGCCACGCCAGTAGTCTAACGCATCAAACCCTTTAAAACGGTGTCGTACTCTCGTCGATAACACACCCTCGTGTTTTTCAAAAATCAAATATGAGTCCTAAGTAGGTGGGTGGAAAAATTTATCGTTGGGATAAGGCAGAAGGGCTTTAGCCTCATTTATTTTTCTTTACATAGTTGGGTTTATTTATGCCTACCTGCTTATATCTGAATATTCAAATATCATAGGACTATCTCTAGAGTCAATGGAGAAAATGATGACGACCGTAACCCAAATGAAATGTGCTTGTCCAACTTGCCTTTGTATAGTTTCAGTTGAGGATTCGATTCACAAAGATCACAAATACTATTGCTCTGAAGCTTGTGCTGAAGGTCATAAAACCCTGAAAGGCTGTGGGCATGATGGCTGTGGCTGTTGATTAGTGCTAAGTGAACAATGTTAAATCACTGAAATCTGATCGGCTTTTGCCGATCAGATTTCTAATGAACTTGCGACTTAGGCACTCTTAGAGTTAGAGGCTAGATAGCACATCCCTCGCTACAGCTAATGTCTGGTCAATATCTTCCTCTGTATGAGCAAAAGAAGTAAATCCAGCCTCAAACTGAGATGGGGCTAGGTAAACACCCCGCTCTAACATTCCGCGATGAAAACGTCCGAATTTCGCTGTGTCAGATTTTTTGGCATCTTCATAGTTATGGACTGGGCCAGAGGTGAAGAATAAGCCGAACATAGCACTGATCTGACCACCACAAACCGGGTGACCAGTATCTTTAGCAATTTGCAACAAGCCGTCTGAAAGCTTTTGAGTAATGCGGTCAAGATACTCGTAAGTACCTGGCTTTTGTAGTAATTCCAGAGTTTTAATACCAGCAGTCATTGCCAGAGGATTACCAGACAGAGTTCCTGCTTGATATACAGGGCCAGCAGGAGCAACCATTGACAAGATATCTCGACGACCACCGTAGGCCCCTACTGGCAAGCCCCCACCAATTACTTTACCCAAGGTTGTTAAATCGGGGGTGATGCCAAACTTCTGTTGAGCACCTCCGTAGGCAATGCGGAAGCCGGTCATCACTTCATCAAATACCAACAATGCTCCATGTTCGTTGGTGAGTTCCCGTAACCCTTCTAGGAAACCAGCATCGGGAGGAATAAACCCAGCATTACCGACGACTGGCTCCAGGATGACACCAGCAATTTCGTCGCGGTTTTCTTCAAACAAGGCTTTGACTGCTTCTAGGTCATTGTAGGGAGCTGTCAATGTGCTGTTAGTTGCTGATTTGGGTACTCCTGGTGAATCGGGTAAGCCGAGTGTCGCTACTCCAGAACCCGCCTTCACCAGGAACATATCGGCGTGACCGTGGTAACAGCCTTCAAATTTGATGACTTTTTCTCGATTGGTAAAAGCCCGCATCAGTCGCAACACTGACATACAAGCTTCTGTACCGGAGTTGACAAATCTCACCATTTCGATGCTGGGAACAGCATCAATCACCATTTCTGCTAAGACATTTTCTAGGAACGAAGGCGCACCGAAGCTAGTGCCTTTTTCCAAAGCTTCATGGAGGGCTGCAATCACCTCTGGATGGGCATGACCGCAAATAGCAGGCCCCCAAGTGCCGACATAATCGATGTATTGGTTGCCATCTACATCCCAAATGTATGCGCCTTTGACGCGATCAAAAACAATGGGTTGTCCACCGACGGATTTGAAGGCGCGGACTGGGGAACTCACTCCTCCTGGCATGAGGTTTTGAGCAGCAGCGAAGATTTCTTGTGATTTTGTAGTTTTAATCGTTGTATTTACCAAGGTTCTCTCCTAGCAGTGGGGAACAGAACAAGCTCTATCTTAGGATAGGGTGAAAAACCGCTTAGAATTTCTATCGTATAAAATTACCATGACCAGAAAAATAACATTATGTTATGCAGGCAAAAGGTCTAGGGAAAAAACCACAGTCAATCAATAGCCACAAAAAAGTATGCCAGATGTCCAATTGAGAATGGTATCGTGAATCCATAAATCAATCTCATGAGCACAAATTAGCTGGTATGTCTTCTACCGATTTGTATTCACTGCACAACGCTATCCCCGTGGAAAAAATTCGCTACGATGAGCGGGGTTTGGTGGCGGCAATAGTCCAAGATTATCTAGATGGCACGGTTTTGATGATGGCTTGGATGAATCGAGAGTCGTTACAAAAAACTTTAGAAACTAGAGAAACTTGGTTTTGGAGTCGTTCCCGTCAGGAGTTGTGGCACAAAGGAGCAACTTCTGGGCATATTCAAAAAGTTCAGAGTATTCGTTATGACTGTGATAGTGATGCGCTGTTAATTGGGGTGGAGCAATTGGGAGATATTGCTTGCCACACTGGTGAGCGTAGTTGTTTTCATCAAGTGGATGGGCAAATTGTCGCCCCACCAGGAGATACTTTATCACAGTTGTTTCAGGTGATCTGCGATCGCCGTGAGCACCCAATTGAGAATTCTTATACTTGTAAGTTATTTGCAGGTGGCGATAACAAGATTTTGAAAAAGATTGGTGAGGAAACTGCTGAGGTAGTTATGGCATGTAAGGATGACGAACCAGAAGCGATCGCAGGTGAAGTTGCAGATTTGCTCTATCATACTCTCGTTGCTTTAGCTCACCATCAAGTTGATTTGAAATCAGTGTATCGTAAGTTGCAAGAGCGTCGGCAATAAAACTAGTAAAGTTACGTAAAATTCAAAATTCCATAACAAAATACAGCATCAGCGCAACGCTGATGCTGTATTCATTTTCGATTCACTGCGGTACTAGTTGTAGCCTCTTGGATGGAGGGATTGGTTGTCTCAGATGTAATGAAAAGTTCAGATTTTTGTAATTCTTATTATTGGGGGAATTTTTCCTCACTGATTCCACAGAGTTTCCACAGGGATTTTCTGAGTTTTCCACAGATGCTTGACGAGGTCATAGGCTCTTGCAGTCTTACTGGGGATTGTTTACTTCTCAGTATGAGGAGTTTCCAGGACTGAGTTTTAATTAAGGAATGTAACAAAAACTGGCATAAAAGCCTTATTGTCTCGTAAGAATTTGTTTTTCATCCCAAAGTTTTTAACATTTCGCAGCATTGACAAACCTACCCCCTCTTGGCGCACAATGGTTCGGCTTGCTGTTGTAGTCCGTTCGACTGTTGACATCAAATGTGTAAAAATCTCTCAAATGTTGGCGCAGATTATCGAGCAGGAACAGGATTGTGTATGCAGTCCTGGGCTAATCACAGCAAGCAACTGGTCACTCTTGATTTACCTCAAAGGAGGAAAATCTCATGAACGCAACGGTTAGCATTTTTACAGAAATTCCGGAACCACTTCACGAATCTCTCAAGAACTACTTAGAAACACATCCCGACTGGGATCAAAACCGAGTGTTGACAGCAGCCCTGTCATTATTTTTGCTGCAAAATGGAGATAGCGATCGCCGTGCTGCTCGCGTTTATCTAGAAACTTTATTCCACCACAGCTAAAAAAACGCCTGTCAATTAATGTTCTAGCGGCTAATGTACTAGATACTTCTTAAGTACCAGTATTAACCCTGCTATTCTGGCTCATGCGCTGGTATGAGTTTGCTATAGCTTGCGAGTCATCTTCGATAGAGCAGAAAGTCCCGTTGATGCAGCGTCTCCTCACGACAAGGGGAGGCTTACTGGTATAAAAAGTTGAAGTATATGTTTTGGGTGACTGCGTTAACCTAAGTTTTCAGTCAAACCCAAGAGATTTAGCAATTTGTAATTCATAAAATAGTCATATAGTCTAGAGTTTTACAACTCTTGACTATAGACTCAGGAATGCGCTTCCAATTTCTGGACGTGAGCAGGAGATTCAAACTTATACCCAACACCGCGTACAGTCTGAATTAATGCTGGTTGGCTGGTATCGATTTCAATCTTTTTACGGATTTGACCGATATGTACATCTACAACTCGCTGGTCGCCTACGTATTCATAGTCCCATACCTCTTGAATTAGTTCTGCTCGTCGCCAAACTCGACCTGGATGGCTGGCTAAAAAATGCAACAAATCAAATTCCAAAGCGGTTAAGGGTACTGGTTGGTTATTAAGTGCCACTTCCCGCCGCACAGGATCAATCATCAGTTTTTCAAATACCAGGCGTTTTTGTTCTGCTGTTGTCACAATTCGTTGACGCCTTAAAATAGCCCCTACTCTGACTTCTAGTTCTCCCAACCCAAATGGTTTGGTGAGATAGTCATCAGCGCCCTTAGCAAAGCCGCGAATCTTGTCAGCTTCGTCTGTACGGCTAGTCAGCATCAACACAAAAACACCATTACGACTTTGCATCTCTTGGCAGAGGTTAAACCCAATCACATCTGGTAAATTCACATCTAGAATCACCAAATCAGGGTTAAATTGCTCAAATAGCGCTAAGGCTGTTTTACCATCCTCAGCCGCCTCTACCTGATAGTTCTGCTTGATTAAAAAGCGTTGGATTAAATTCCGAACCGCAGGGTCGTCATCAACTACAAGAATCTTGGCAGGAGCCATGACCATCACTTTGCACTAAAATTCATAGGATTAACAGCAAGATTGCGTAAAAACGCAGTTTCCTTTTTGGGGAAATAATTCAAAATCTACAAGGCTAGGGGATGCGTTTCCTGATTATCCAAATAATAGTTTAATCAGGATGCAGGACAACTGAAAGTGGCAATATTCAGGTACTTAAGTCTTGCACTGAAATGCAAGTACCTAAATTACCAACTTGATATCCGGATAGCAAATCTTCTGTCTTTAATCCCAGGAGATTTGTAATAAGGAACACTTTATTATCTCAAGTAGGTGGTAATCTAAATCATTTTTATTTTAAATGGGTATGCTGATTGATACCACCACCACAGCCGAGACAGATTGATGAAGTTTCCATCAAAGCTGAGTAATTTGCCCGATCTCAAACATAAAAGTTAATTTTTCCATAGAAAATGCGTTTTAGGTATCCTACGTTCAAATTCTAGAGTAGAGCCAGAACTGGTCAACGACATGAGGGTATACACGGAGTTATGACAATATGTTAAAGTGACTATAGTTAAAATTTCCTAGTTGATTAGATTCAGCCGTGCTACTATCCTTGTAGAGCATAAAAAGCGGTTGATATACTGGTTTTATATCAGCATAGAACCTGAAAGTTGTTTTTCCGTCAACATAAAGACTGCCGTTGACTGAGGCTAAAGTATAAACTCCCATGAGCGATCAAAATCCCTACGAAAAACTTGGGGTATCAGAAGATGCTAGCTTCGATGAAATTCAAGATGCTCGCAATCGCCTATTGGAGCAACATAGTGGCGATGCCAAGCGTTTAGAAACAATTGAGGTTGCCTACGATGCAATTTTAATGGATCGGTTACGGATGCGCCAGGAAGGTAAAATTAAAGTGCCTGAGCGGATTCGGTTTCCGGAGCTACGGGTGCAATCACTGCCAAAAGAAACTCCGACACCGCATGAGCAGTCGCCTGCGTGGCTGCAACGGATGATAGATCAGCCAACGCCTGCTGATGTGCTTTTACCTGGAGCCTGGTATCTAGGGTTGAGTGCTATTAGTGTGTTCTATCCAGCAGCAGGAGACCAAATTTTACAGTTGGTATTGGTGGTTGGTGTAGGAATCAGTATTTACTTTCTGAATCGCAAGGAAGGTAAGTTTGGCAGAGCAGTTTTGTTCACCTTAGCTGCACTTATAGTGGGTCTAATTGTTGGAGGTCTAATTGCTAGCTGGTTATTACCACAAGTAACATTTATGAATGTAACATCGAATCAGTTTTCAACGGTGTTGACGTTTATATTGTTGTGGTTAGTCAGCAGTTTCCTACGTTAAACGTTCACACTTAATTTTGGGCAAAGCCAAAAGCAGGTTGCAATGTCTTTGCTGAATCTAGTGGGTAATAGAAGTTAATTTCTATTGCCCACTAATGTTTTTAACAAACCATTAACGCATAGAAAGGGGTTTGGTTTCTATAAGGTTGCCCTCGATGATAAAATTTACGGCAAAGCTCAAATCTGGAACAATGACGTCTGGGTGGAACAGTTCTAATTGTGTGCGATCGCGGATACCAGATTCTACAGCCATCACTTTAATATCGTGTTTCTTAGCAGCCGTGATGTCGGCTTCTGTATCTCCTAGCATCCAGGTGTCACTCGCTGGTGGTAGTTCTTTCAATGCCCATGCCATTAATAAGGGCTTATCATCAATGTCACGGGTTTTAATATAATCGTTACTTAGGCAATAACGGCGATTTTCAGGAAAAAATCTTCCTAAATCATATTTTTCAAAGGCGTAATCTAGTTCCCGCACCCGACGCATTGTCATGACTGCCAAATCAATGCCTGCTTGTTGGATTTTTAATAGTGCGTCTATTGCGCCAGGCATGAGGCTATCATATTGAAAATAAGGCTCTGTGTGAACAGTTTGCCGCCGCAACTGAGAAAATTCTTGTGCTTGTGCTGCATCTAAACCAGATTTTAAAGCAATTTCTCTTTCGGGAATGCGCGATCGCTTCATTTGCCAAAATTCTGCCTTAGAAAGTTCTTCTACTGACTGATTGGGACGCTGAGTTTTCTCTAGGCAGAATTGATAAACACGATAGTATCGTTCGGAAACATCAATAATGGGGCCGTCGAAGTCAGTAATTAGTCTTAGCATCGGCGGAAATGTTTAATTTAATTTTTATTAAGATTATCACAATTCTTGTTACTAAAGGTCAGATCACTCTTTGAGTAGTCCTACCTAAAAAAATAGATGGCTATCAGGTTGGACTAACACATCAATCTGACTGAACTTAGCGATCGCTTTTTCTACCAACATCTTTACCTGTTGTAGACAGCAATTTACCTATTTTATACCTGGGGAATTAAGTAACTAAAACCCGTGTGTGTGCTTAAAATAAATCCTGATAAAAAGTTGTGTGTTATGGAAAAGGGGAATTAATTAAACCGCAACTTCTTTTCTCAAATGAAGCAGATGCTTAATTAAGCAATACTGCAAAAAGCAGACTAAGTAAGACGCGCTAAAATATAGTCACGAGTACGAGAGTCAGTAGGATTGGTAAATATTTTTGGTGTAGAGCCGAACTCTACTAAGCGACCAATCCGATTTTCATGATTATAAAAGAAAGCGGTAAAATCAGATATACGAGTGACTTGCTGCATGTTGTGGCTAATAATCACAATTGTTAACTCAGAGCGTAAACTCTGAATTAGTTCTTCAACTTTCATGCTAGCGATGGGATCAAGACCGAAACAAGGCTCATCCATTAAGATAATTTTTGGTTTGACTGCTAAAGCCCTGGCTATACAGAGTCGCTGTTGTTGTCCTCCAGAAAGTTCTAAAGCCGACTTATATAGCTTATTTTTCACTTCATCCCAAAGATCAGCAGATTTGATAGCAAATTCGACAATTTCATCTAATTCTGACTTGGGACGCCATCCTACTAATTTCACACCGTAGGCTACATTATCGTAGACACTCATAGGAAAAAGATTGGGCTTTGGCAACACCATACTAATTTGGCGTCGAACCCGATTTAAATTAACACGACGCTCATAAATATTCTGTCCAAAAAATTCTACCCTGCCTTCAATTCGCACATTTCCTTCTAATTCGCTCATGCGATTGAGAGATTTTAAAAAAGTAGACTTGCCACAACCACTAGGTCCAATAATAGCAGTTACTTTATCTTGAAAAATATCCATTGATATCCCTTCAAGTATCTTTTGGGTATCGTAGTAAAAGCTAAGATTTTTAACTTTAATGGCTGAAATCAATTTACTCATGTTCGTCAAATCAATCATGGCGAGTCAGTACACCTCTATTACCTTCTTTTGTGTTCTCTTGTTCCTCTTCCCTACCTTTAAGAGTAAGTTCAGCAATTAAATCGGATTGCTATGGCGGCATAAACTTGGTTCTGCTCATCCTATTTTCCTGCGAACATCTGTCGTAAATATAACAAGTTTATGGACTTTATACTGTAAAGTCCTAGATGATGTATGTGAAAAAACTACAGAAAAGCTATCTCCGTACCCTGATTTGGCTTTAACATGGTAAACCAGACTGCCTATCTGTACAGTATTTTTGCAGAAACAGGATGCATATGTTAACTTTTGGTTAAAACTTTAATCTTCTTAGCAACTTGAAAATTGAGTCAATTCTGATTGTCCTTCCAACTGGGAAAAGACGGGAAAACGTCTGAATCCATTGCTTATATAGCAAAAATAGGTGATTGCTGGGAGATTGAGATGTGTAGGCTTTAATCTATTCGTATGCGTATTTGCTTGATAATTTAGCGGATGCTAGCTTTATCGAAAATTGATAATTGCGATTATAGAAAATTTGTCACAAAAAACTAACATCCTCCTGAGCCATCAGCAGAGGAGGATGTTAGAGAAGAACTGGCTTGTTGTGAACAAACATTAACTGATGCGAGGAAAAACTTTAACCGAAACGCCCTGAAACGTAATCGCGGGTACGATTATCGAGGGGTTCACTAAAGATTTGATTGGTAGCACCAAATTCCACCATTTGCCCAATGCGACTTTCATCGGTGCTGAAGAAGGCTGTGAAATCTGATACACGAGTAGCTTGTTGCATGTTGTGAGTTACGATCGCAATTGTCAACTCAGAGCGCAAACTATGAATCAGTTCTTCGACTTTAATGGTAGCAATGGGGTCAAGTGCTGAACAAGGCTCATCCATTAACAGCACTTTTGGCTTCACTGCTAGGGCGCGGGCGATACAGAGTCGCTGTTGTTGTCCACCAGACAGCCCAAAAGCTGACTGTTGTAGTTTATCTTTCACTTCGTCCCAGAGAGCAGCGCCTTTGAGGGCAGATTCGACAATTTCATCCAATTCAGCTTTTGGAGGATTCCCCGCTATTCTTACACCGTAGGCGACATTTTCGTAAATGCTCATGGGAAAAGGATTCGGTTTTTGAAACACCATGCCAATTTGGCGGCGTAGTCGATTTATATTAATCTTGGAGTCATAGATATTTTGACCAAAAAATTCTACGCGTCCTTCTTTATTAATTTTGACATCTCCTTCCAACTCACTAATCCGATTCAGGGTTTTAATGAAGGTAGATTTACCACAACCACTAGGACCGATAATCGCGGTTACTTGGTTCTTGTAAATATCCATTGACACCCCTTCAATCGCCGGCTTAGTGCTTTTCGGACTATAGAAAAAGCTCAGGTTTTTGACTTGGATGGCTGGAACTAACTTACTCATATTTACCAGAGGTGTGAAACAAAAATTAGTAACCCTGTGGATGTTTAGCGTGTTCTTCTCTTCGCAAGAATTACGCGAGAGATGAGACTCACGCACAAAACCAAGCCTAGTAGGACTATGGAGGTAGTCCATACCAATTGGTTCCTTTCTGGGCTAGGGTCGTTATAAAGATTAAAAATTAGTACTGGTAAGGAAGCTGTGGGACTGAACAATCCTTCTGACCAATCTAAACTAAACAAAGCGGTAAAAACTAGAGGCGCTGTTTCACCAGCAGCACGAGCTAAAGCTAATAATACACCTGTGGTGATTCCAGGGATAGCAGCAGTCACCACAACGCGAAAGGTAGTTTGGAAACGAGTCCCACCTAGGGCGGCGGAGGCGAGGCGCTGGGCAGTAGGAATCAGTTTTAAAGCTTCTTCGGTGGTGAGGATCACAATGGGTAGCATGATGACTGCTAAAGCAAAGCCACCAGCCATAGCACTAAATCCCTTGGTGACAAAGACGATTAAACCATAGGCGAATATCCCCACAACAATCGAAGGTACGCCAGTGAGGATAGTAGTAATAAACCGGACAAATTTAGCAGTTTTACTTATCCCAAATTCTGCGAGAAATATACCTGTTAATATGCCTGTGGGTAAGCTGAATAGGGAGCCAATTAGTACCATTGTGATAGTACCTAGAATGGCATTACCGAATCCATCATCAATCACTGATGTGAGGAACATTGCTGGTTTGAGTCCGGATGTACCGCGCACCAGGATTTCCCACAAAATTGATATTAATGGAATGATTGCTAACCCTGTCAAGAAAAAGGCGATCGCATTCATGCCATAGCTAAACAACAGTCGTCCTTGTGGGAGAGGACTGTACAATTCTGACGCTAGAGATTCGTCTGTTTTCGAGTGCTGATAACTACTCATTTCTCTTACAAGTTCTCAGGAGTAAACCTTTTAGTAGCTGTAATATATATTGTCGAGAAGGGCTATTTATTTTTCTTGCCAACCCACTGTACCAACAGCACAGCACCAATGTTTACAAGTAGAGTTAAAGCAAACAAAATTAACCCCAAGTAGCTTAAAGCACCGATGTGCAATCCTGGTTCTGCTTCAGCAAATTCATTGGCTAACACTGAGGGAATTGTATAACCAGGATCAAGTAAAGAAGCACTAATTTGAGCCGAGTTACCAATTACCATAGTTACCGCCATTGTTTCGCCCAAGGCCCTTCCTAGGGCTAACATGGCTGCACTGACTATTCCCGAAAATGCTGCTGGTAACAATACTCGAAAAATCGTTTCCCAACGTGTACTACCCAAGGCCATTGATGCACTGCGTAATTCTTTTGGTACTGCTAGCAGAACATCACGAGAAATTGCCGCCATTGTGGGCAGAATCATAATGGCTAAAATAATCCCAGCAGTTAACATGTTTGTCCCCGCCGGGTCTTGTGTGTTAAACAGAGGTATCCAACCCAAAACACTGGCTATCAGTTTTTGTACTGGTTCTAGAACAGGTATAAATACATATATAGCCCACAACCCAATAATGACACTGGGAATGGCAGCAATTAGCTCCACAACAAATGCTATGGTGGTTCGTACCGATGGGGGGAGAAAATTTTCGCTGGTGACTAGAGCGATCGCTGATGCTACTGGTACTGTGAAAATAATGGCGATCGCACTACTGATCAATGTGCCGTAGATGTAAGGTAATGCACCAAACAACTGATTACCTGTATCCCATTCTTGATCCCACAGAAATCCTATACCAAACTGAGCGATCGCTGGATATGCCTCACGAAAGATGATAAAACTCATCAAAAACAGGACACCAACGGTAATCGTTGCAAAGGCATATACTACCCAGGTGAATCCTTGATCAAACCAAAAGATTTTATCGCCAGTAGCTGTCAATTGGAAATCTTCATCACCTGAATTTGGTTGAGGCGATGAACTATTATCTGCTGATTCAAACGAGTTTGCCATTCCACATTCATAAACTAGATATTTTTTATGTTTGTAGGGTGAGCTATTTACCCACCCTACCATTCAAAGCAACAAGCCAAATGAGCAACTATTTGATGGTATTTACCACGGTTAATACCCGGTTCACCACATCATTGGGAATCTTGGTGTAGTCAAGGTCATCATTGTATTGTTGACCATCTTTTAAGACCCAATTCACAAATTTCTTAATAGCATCGGCTTTGCCAGGAGTAGTGTACTGCCTGTTAACCATTAGCCATGTTAAACCAACAATTGGATAACCTTGTCCTGGATCTCCCACAAAAGTGCGGAAGTTATCTGGGAAAGTAACAGCAGATAAAGCAGCATTTGCTGTTTGCAAGTTAGGAGCTACAAATTCTCCTTTTTTGTTCTGTACCAGTGCTGTGTTTAGTTTATTTTGTTTGGCGTAAGCATACTCTACGTAACCAATTGAGCCAGGAGTACGCGCCACTGAAGCAGCTACACCAGGATTACCTTTACCTTTGAGGACATTTGCTATTGTCCATTTAGGGGCTGTATTCGTGCCAATTCTCCCCTTGAAGTAACCGCTAATAGTACTCAAGTGGTTAGTAAAAATGAAAGTTGTACCGCTACCGTCAGCACGAACTACAGCTTTAATTGGTTGATTTGGTAGGTTGGCGCTGGGGTTGTCAGCTTTAATTTGGGCGTCGTTCCAGTTGGTAATTTGTCCGGAGAAAATTGCGGGTAGTGTTTTGCGAGACAACCGCAGGTTGTTCACACCAGGAAGATTGTAAACTACAGAAACCGCTCCACCTGCGGTGGGAACTAAAATCACACCATTCTTGACTTTAGCCATGTCTCCATCTGTCATTGCTGCATCACTACCGCCGAAGTCAACGGTTCCAGCAATGGTTTGACGAATACCGCCACCACTACCAATTGCTTGGTAGTTAATTTTCAATTCTGGATGTTTCTTTCTAATTTCACGAGCATACCGTTCATACAAAGGAGCCGGAAAAGTTGCTCCTGCACCATTAAGAGTTTGAGCTTGTTGAGCAGTCGCTGTAAAAGTGGAACCAAGTGCAACAGTAGCCGTCACTGTTGTAGTAGCAACTACTCGCTTCCAAATGGTGGTTGAAAAAGTCATATTACCTCGTTTTTAAGGAACAGTTTCCTGCTGCAATCACAGCCTCAAGTAAACTACATTCTTTGTGGTTAACAAAAGTTTAACGAAAGATAAAAATAAGATTAAATTAGGTTTAAAATTTACATTTATTGCACTTATAATTTTAATATGCTCTATTGCTAATACAATGGAAAAATCAAAATAATATTTGTAATTTGTATCCGAAATATATTTGATTGAGAATTTATTCAATTATCAGTTATTAGTCTGTCCCCTATTTTTTTGTTCTCCACGTAAGTTGGTCAATTAAATTGAATTGCTATTATGAATAAGTGGTATAAAGCAGACTTAGCATTTATTCATGATGTTGGTTTTGCTGACTATGCACTCAAATCGGCACCAGGGATATTAGCTATCCTGGAGCAAAACCAAATCCGGGAAGGCTTGGTTGTAGATTTGGGTTGTGGTAGTGGATTATGGGCACAAGAACTGACACAAGCTGGATATCTTGTTTTGGGTGTTGATATCTCTGAGTCGATGATTGCGTTAGCGCAAAAAAGAGTACCAAATGCTGAGTTTCTCGTCGCATCAATATTCCAAGTACACATTCCCTCATGTCATGCTGTGACATCAGTCGGGGAATGCTTCAACTACCTATTTGACCCAGATAACAACCACACAGGACTAGTGCGGGTATTCCGGCGTATATATGACGCCTTAACTCCTGGAGGTGTATTCATTTTTGACCTTGCAGAACCGGGACAGGTCGCACAGGGAACCACAGTTAAAAATTTTACCGAAGGCGAAGATTGGATTGTATTAGTAGAAAAGAAAGAAAATCAAGAAACAGGAATTTTGACTAGGCGAATTATTAGCTTTCGTAAGGTCGGTGAACACTACAGACGGTCTGATGAAGTCCACCGCCAACAATTATACAAATCAACAGATATTGTGAGAGTATTGCATCAAATAGGCTTTCAAGTAGTAACAATTCATAGTTATGGTGAGTATTCTTTACCGCCAGTGCACATAGCTTTCATTGCAAGAAAATAACATCTATTTACAATAGAATATAAATAGACATCTCCAGAAATGATGTAAGGGCGTAGGCTCCGCCTTCCCGTAGGGTACGGCCGTACTCCTGACGGATAAGCAAGCTACGCCCCTACCAAGGATTTCGGTACGAACCTATGGTACTAATGAATAGGAAAAGAGTATTCGCACTTATCTAGCTTCAGTTGAAACTCTGAAATTATTTACTATCCACAAAATCGGCATCAATCACATCTTCACCACCACTAGTTTGCTCACCACCTGTAGAACTTGCAGCTTGGGCGTAGACAGCGCTACCCACTTGCATAAGAGTTTGTTGTAATTCATTGGTGAGAGACTTGATCCGATCGCTATGATCTTGATTAATCGCTGCTCGTAAATCTTGGACTAATCCTGCAATTTTAGTGCGATCGCTAGCACTCACTTTGTCACCCAAGTCTCTAAGTTGTTTCTCGGCTTGATAAACCAAAGAGTCTGCAATATTCTTAGCGTCGATTTGTTCACGGCGTCTCTTGTCTTCGGTGGCGTGGGCTTCTGCATCCCGCACCATGCGTTCTACATCTCTTTTATCGAGAGTGGACGCACCTGTAATGGAAATCGACTGCTGTTTGCTTGTAGCCCTGTCTTTAGCGGTAACTGAGAGAATACCATTGGCGTCAATATCAAAGGTGACTTCAATTTGTGGCACACCCCTAGGTGCTGGCGGAATCCCATCGAGACGGAAAGTACCCAAACTCTTGTTATCTTTGACTAATTCCCTCTCACCCTGAAGGACGTGAACTTCCACATTCGTTTGACCATCCGCCGCCGTGGAGAAAATTTCTGACTTCTTCACAGGAATAGTGGTATTGCGGGGAATAATCTTGGTCATCGCCCCACCTAAAGTTTCCACACCCAAAGACAAAGGTGTCACATCCAACAGCAGGATATCTTTAACTTCACCCGCCAACACACCCGCTTGAATTGCCGCACCCACAGCTACAACTTCATCTGGGTTAACACCTTGACAAGGGTCTTTACCCGTCATCCGGCGCACCAAATCTTGCACCGCAGGGATGCGAGTCGAACCACCGACTAATACCACTTCGTCAAGATCAGCATTGTTGAGTTTGGCATCTTGCAGCGCCTGTTGTACTGGCTGGCGACAGCGATCTAGTAGGTCTGCAACCATCTCCTCAAATTTACCCCGCGTCAGTGTCATATCCAGGTGTTTCGGCCCTTCTTGAGTGGCGGTGATGAAAGGGAGGTTGATATTAGTTTGAGTGGTACTCGAAAGTTCAATTTTGGCTTTTTCTGCGGCTTCAGATAGTCTTTGCAAGGCTTGCTTATCTTTGCGTAAGTCAATACCTTGATGACGCTGAAACTCATTAGCCAGCCAATCCACAATCTTTTTATCGAAGTCGTCACCACCTAGATGGGTATCACCACTAGTGGATTTGACTTCAAAGACACCATCACCCACTTCTAAGATAGAAACGTCAAAGGTACCACCACCAAGGTCAAACACCAAGATGGTTTCATTGGTTTTCTTATCTAGACCGTAGGCTAGGGCTGCTGCTGTCGGTTCATTAATGATGCGGAGGACTTCCAGACCGGCAATCTTACCTGCGTCTTTAGTGGCTTGGCGCTGGGAATCGTTAAAGTAAGCCGGAACCGTAATCACTGCTTGGGTAACTTTTTCTCCCAAATATTTGCTAGCATCATCCACTAGCTTCCGCAGAACTTGGGCAGAAATTTCTTCGGGTGCAAATTCTTTATTCAGTGCGGGGCTGTAAAGTTTGACGTTACTATTGGGTAGGCGCACAATTTTGTACGAAACTTCTGTCGCTTCATGGGTGACTTCTTCGTATTTGCGCCCAATGAAACGTTTGACAGAATAAAAGGTATTCTCTGGGTTCATCACTGCTTGGCGTCTAGCAATTTGACCCACTAAATGTTCACCAGTTTTGCCATAAGCCACAACCGAGGGTGTTACACGCTGTCCCTCAACATTGGCTATCACCGTCGGCTGTCCACCTTCCATGACGGCGATGCAAGAGTTGGTTGTTCCTAAATCAATTCCTACTACTTTTGCCATATAACCTTCCTCTTTCTGGTCAGATGCAACAATGTTGATGGCAAAGAAAAGGGAATGAGTATTGGGTATTGAGAAGCAGAAAATTTATTACTAGTCCCCCATTCCCTCTTTTCTAAGATGAATTAACCGAGATTAACTTTGACGGTCTTGTGTCTTTCTGATTCAGCTTTCGGTAAGGTTAAGTGGAGAATACCATTCTTATATTCAGCTTGCACCTTGTCGTTTTGAATTTGGGAAGGTAGGGGAATTACCCGTTGAAATTTGCCATAACGAAACTCAGTACGAGTTGCACCATTTTCTTGTGTTTTGGTTTCAGTCTTACGTTCACCGCTAATAGCAATTGATTCGGGTGTGGCTTCTATGTCAATATCACCCGCTTCGATTCCAGGTACTTCTAGTTTCAAGCGAAAGGCATCATCGCTTTCTGTGATTTCAGCCGCCGGCATAAAGGCAAACCCAGTCTTTTCACCACCATCAGTGGTTACCAACCTATCAAATAAGCGATTCATTTGCCGTTGTAGGCTGTCAATTTCGCGGAATGGGTCTAAGCGTTCGATGCCCTGCCAAGGGTCTAAGCGTTCAATTTCCCGGAATGGGTTCCAACGAGTTAGTGCCATAGTATCACCTCTAAAAGACAATTTTCATCTCAGGAGGCTCAATCTCAAGCTTTCTAGCTATAGAAAAATAGTCCGTTCTTGCCTTCGATTCTTTATTTTCAAAAGCTCAATCTTCAGCTTCCTAGCTATTAGACTAGACTACTGATATATATTGACAGGTTCGGTTCTATAGTCAGAATTAATCGCAATAACCGTACATTTCACAATACTGATAGTTTGTGACAAAAAAAATATATTTAGGTATAAAATTTTAGTCCTCTGTTGCTCAAACAATCAAAAGACTTTTTTAAAAATGTTAATAAGATGCCTGATTAAACAACCTATATCCATAGGCTGAGGAATTCAGGCTTCACATTCAGAAAAATTCAATGAGGAATGGAATTAGTTTTCATTACTGAAAGTTAAATAACTTGTCACATACCAAATACACTCAACACAGGAGTTGACTATGGCTACTCAAAATGTCGATCTCGATACCACCATTGCTGCTTTACAACAGGGTCTGACGTCAATCCCTGTCGATCAAGCGATCGCTGTGATCAATAGCTGGCAGCAACAACTCCAAGGAACTGATCTAGCTGAAGACTTGGATGAACTGAAGATGGCACTAACAAGCAACACTGGCGATGGTTCTGCGATCGCTAACATCCTCATTGACTTGGGAGAAGATACCTCGCAAGCAGCTACCAATGTCGGTGGTGATGTTGCAACCAAGGTGCAGCGACTCGCAAGTCTTCTAACCGAGGCAGGTGAGTCTTTGCAATAGTGCTATGCCAGCACTGCTAATTTAAATTTATAAATCTTGGCATAGAGACGCATCAGCACAACAAGAGTGGAATTTTGCGTCTCTATTTACTTGACAAATTCCTGGATATACTCTGCAAAAGAAGCTCATATTCTCTAACGGCGGGTGTGCAGTAACTGCATCCTTACAGTAAAGTGTAATTGACATGGATGTACACATGTGTATGTTACTGGGCTTTTTACTGAGCTTTTTACTGAACTTTCTTTGAGCCAAAAGTGTTCTTGTGTTGCTTGATTAGTCTTGATAAGCTAATCGGCATTTAAGCTGCAATATAACTGACATTACCTTTGTTTTTGATTTTGCGATGCCACTTAATGATTAACTCGCCTTGATTCAACAGCTTATCTAGCAGTGATTTTAATTCATCTACTGATTTAAATAAGCGATGAGCAATATATTCTTTACATGAGTGCCAGACTAACTCAATAATATTGTAATCAGGGCTGTAAGCAGGTAAGAACTCTAAAACAAAGTTGGGGAATTCTTCAGAGATTTTAGCTATAATATCTTTGCGTTTATGAAAACTAGCATTATCTAAAATTAAAATAATCTTCGGCCCATATTTCGCAAAATCTTCACCAGGGTTTCCTTTACTTATCCACTCTTGTTTAATTAATTTATTTAACTGTTGTAATTGCTCGTAAAAAATATCTGCATTACCTTTTTTGACAAAAAAGCATACCCGTTTTCGGTCTAATTCTCGGATTGCTCCCATCACATTGACACGTCCACAACGCCGTTGCCCTGGAACATTCTTGCGCTTTCCTTTTTTACCCCAATTCTTGCGTCGAATCACACGTAGACTAAAACCACTTTCGTCCCAAAACCATACCTGTAAACGCTCTGGCTGCTCTCGTGCTATTGATAAATACTGCGCCAGTCTTTCTTTAAACTTGGCTCTTTCTTCAGGGTTTTGTTTATCTTCTAGGTCATATTTAGCCCAAATATAACTATACTTTTTTTTCTTTAATATCCTCCTTACCTGAGAACTACTTAAATCGATGCCTGTCTTTTCAGTTAAATATGTAGCTAATCTTTCTGCTGTCCATTTGCCAAATTCGTAACCTAACTCTGATGGTTCTTGGTCAATCGTTTTTAATAAAAGTTCAATATACTCAGGAGTAGCTTTTCGATAATGTTCTTCTTCTCTGTGATTATGTAAAGTTTTTAGATTATCTGGCTCGCCGTGCATACACCAGTATGCTACTGTTCTAGGCGAACAACCTAAAAATTTCGCAATTTCGTGTTGCGGTTTCCCATCATTTTGCAACAGAATAATTAAAATTCTTTCTCTGACGTGTGGTTGATTGCTCTGTTTTAGAGCTTGCTGTAGCTGAGTTACTTGTTCTGACGTTAAAAAGTTTTTGGCTGGTGGCGGCATAGTTACTTTTACACTGCTTTATCTTCTTATTATGCAACTTATGTGCTGATTAGCTTACTGTTATTTCATACACCAATACAACACAGAACAGGAGATGACTTATGAGTATATTCAGAAATCTTGCTATTACTTCCATTTTCATAGTTGCAGGGACACAGAACCCCGCCGCAGCCTTAGTTAACAACCAAGCAACCCAGACTAAGCTAGAATCAATTACTACTCAAGAGTTAATCACTAAACAACCCACAATAGTTGCTATCAATGATAAGTATTGGGGGCCACAGCGCGATTTTGAAATTCGGATGCCAGGAAATATCACAAGTAATAAATCTGATACCTTGGCATCATGGAGTAGCGTCAGTCGAACGGCGTACATCAGTGTTCATCAAAACATGCCTTCAGAAGTTTTCTATTTATCTACTACAGGAATTCGGCAGTTACTGCAACGCTCAATGCGAACAAACGTTGCTAAAAACGGCAAAGTAGTTAAGAGTACGAATCTTGTAATTGAGGGATACCCTGGTTTAGAGATGCTAGTACAGCATAATGACGGGAAACAAGGACAATATCGAGCATTTGTGGTTAAAGGGCGGATGTACGTTCTCGGTGCTGTAACAGAATATGAATTAACTACAGAAGCTGCGAATTTCTTTGATTCCTTCCGAGTTTACCCACAACAACTTGGCTACTCACGTTAAGTGGCAAATTTAGCGTATTGATATGGTACTTACAGCAATCAAAACCTTGAGGTTTTGTGAAGTAAAATTAAGTTAGTAATCAGAGAAAAATTAGCTCCTAATTAAATTAAGCATTCTCAAAGCCTCTTTCCACATCGGACAGAGGCTTTGTAGCATGGGAACTGATTTATTTAACAAATTGACTTTAAATTTGATGTATCAAGTATAACTTCCTGGCTGCTGATTATATTTCCACTCCCTCACCAGTATCTCATTTGGTTACGAGGGTACAGGGCGATCGCTTCGCTCAACGACGACTCTCAGCTAAATTTCCTTATACTCTAGCTAGCATCAGCATTCTGCATCTCAGAACACCACAACATCCACAAAATCTCTTTTCAGTTAGGTATCAGAAACAAAGCTGTTACCATAGAATTTCAAGTATAGTTATTTACGTACATTATACTTGAGAATCATGGCAGCTAGGCATTTCAGCAGATAAGACCTAAATTGTACTCTGTGTAATTTATAGCATAATCCCTATTTTAAACATCATTAAAATTCTGTGTATTGCAAAAATTACAATTTTCTATAAGAATGATTACTTAAGCGAGAGAGTTGAGTAAGCGTAATGACTTGGCGACACAAACATATACGGGCATAGTTTACACAGCATCATGTTTTCTCAAATTACTTGACTTCAAAAGATATGCCTAGTCTTAAAGCTTCCACACAAGGTAAAAGTTTAATTAAGCGAGTCAGAACTCAAAAGATTGAGCAAGCCAAGAAGGAAATACTTGAGAAACAAGCCCTACTTGAAAAGGGTTGGAATGAAGATGATGCAATATTTCTCAAAGCAGTAAGTAAATTTTTAGAACCAAATAAAGATTGGGAGTTCGCAACACATTACGTCATATCTCCAGCTACATGGAAACGCTTTAAAGAAGCCAGAGAACCTATTGATGCAGAAACTTTCAAGGTTTGCTGTCAGGTATTAGGATTACACTGGGAAAATGTAGCGGATTTAGGCAGAGATTTAAGTGAAGCACCACTGCTTTCTACTCTTTATGGCCGCACCCAGGAGCTAGGAGAACTTGAGCAATGGCTATTGCATGAAGGTTGTCGCTTAGTCGTGATCCACGGAGTAGGAGGAATTGGCAAAGCCGCCTTGGCTCGTCAGTTGGTAGAAAATATTGCTGATAAATATGATTATTTAATTTGGCGTTCTCTCAATTCCACACCACCATTCCAAAAGCTCCTCACAGAACTGATACAATTCTTGTCCAAAAGTCAAGCAAATCAGGATAATATTTTGTCGCTACTCATGAACCATTTACGCCAGCATCGATGCTTAATTGTGCTGGAAGATTGGGAAGAAATCATGAGTAATAATGATTATAGTGAATATTGTGATTTTTTAAAAAGAGTTGCTAGGGAGGTTCATCATAGTAGTGTGTTATTGCTCAGTCGAGAAAGACCACAGAATATCGAACCTTTTGAAGGACAATGGGTGCGCTTAAAAAAATTACGACCTTTAAAATATGAGGATGCAAAAAAGATTTTAAAGGCAGAAGGTCTTTCTGGTAAAGAAGATGAACAGGAGGAATTTAGCAGGCGTTATAGTAATCCGTGGATTCTCAAGAGAATAGCAACTATGACTCATGTAGTATTTGGAGGTGAAATCTCAGGTGTTGTTGCAGGTTCAGTGATTATTGATGATGTGATTACTGAATTTTTAGACCAGCAATTTCAAAATTTATCAGCAACAGGAAAAACTGTTATTTATTGGATTGCAATCAGACGAAATTCAGCTTCATGGAATCAACTGCTAAAAGATACCAGTCAATATTTATCTTCTAATCAGCTATTCTACACTCTAAATTATTTGATACAAGCATATTCACTAGTGGATAAAAACCTGGAAGATGTGCCCATACTTTATATATTAGATCCGGTTATTTTAAAATATGTTACTAGTAGATTTGTAGAAGAAAGTTACCAAGAAATCTGTCAAATAATTCAAAGCCAAGTAATTAAAGGTCACGAACTGTTTATAACTCATAGCTTTATCACAGAAAATCCTGAAAACGAGGAACTGACTCAGGATCAAATTAAACGAATTGTTAAACCAATCAAAGAGAGACTATTAACTAAATTAAATAGTCAGCAGCGAGTTGAAGAGGAATTAAAAAAGATTATGCCTCTATTACAAAGTAAAGGATTACCATCAGGATACGCAGATCAAAATATTTCGAGGTTACTTTGAAAGGTTATTTATACACTAATAGTGAATATCAGAGTATTAACAATTTAAAATTTAAAACTTGTACTCAGCTTGTCGAGGAGGATAGTATGTATGCCAATTATATGAACGCTATTGTATGATTTCTGGAGTAGCGATCGCTCTGCACGTGTAAATAATTTTAAGCAATTAAGCAGCTATGCCAAAGGTTCAGGTTAACGGCATTGATTTATTTTATGACATTAAGGGAGAAGGCGAGCCTTTACTATTAATTGCTGGCTTCTCATGTGACCATACTTACTGGTCGCTACTTATGCCGTCGTTGGTTAATCAATATCAAGTCATTCGCTTAGATAACCGAGGTATGGGGCAAACTTCTGCACCGGACTATCCCCATAGTATTCTGCAAATGGCAAGTGATACAGCAGCACTGCTAGATCATATTGGCATCAAAAAGTTGCATTTGGCAGGTCACTCAATGGGTGGACAAATTGCCCAAGAACTAGCATTAGCACACCCCGAGAAAGTGCAAAGCCTGATTTTACTCTCAACTTTAGCTAAGGGTGATGCCCTATTTAATAGTGTGATTGAGACTTGGGGTATCCTACTTCCCACAATAGAGCTGGAACTGTACGAAAAACTGGTCTTACCTTGGATATTTACTGATGCATTCTACTCCATACCAGGCATGATCGAAATGATCATCAAGATGGCAATCAATTATCCATTTCTACCAACTCCACAAGCACTATATCACCAAAGCCAAGCTATTATTGCCAGCGATACCAAAGACCGCCTCCAAAACATTCATTGTCCTACGTTGGTTGTGGTCGCTAAACAGGATATTCTGACTCCGATTAAGTTCTCTGAGGAACTGGCTACAGGTATTCCCAATGCGGAACTTTTAGTTCTTGATAGTGGTGGTCATGGTTTATTGATTGAGTCGCCAGAGACTGTGGCGTCAGAAATTTTGCAGTTTCTCTCGAATCTTCATGTTAATTAAGGAATTGACCCAAATGCACTTTGACTTTTTCTGCCTTCCGCCTTTCTTCCATCAATGAAGATTCGTTTTCCAACTTGCCAAATCAGCCAAAGAGCGATCGCGGTAACGTCCATAACGCTCTGGTTTACTTTTGATTTTCACACCCAATTCTGGAAAAATGCCAAAGTTGGGGGGCATGGGTTGGAAATGCTTGGGGGAAGCGGAACTGATAAACTCAAATAGTGCCCCCATCATGGTTGTAGGTGGTAGAGTTAAGGCTTCTTTACCTAAAGCTAGTCTTGCAGCATTAATTCCTGCCAAGCAGCCACCCGCAGCAGCTGCGGTGTAACCTTCAGTACCAATCAACTGGCCAGCTGCGAATAACGTGGGACGCTCTTTAAATTGCAGAGAAGGATACATCAATTGGGGTGCATTAATAAAGGTGTTGCGGTGCATCACTCCTAAACGCACAAATTCCGCTTTTTCTAAACCGGGTATGAGCTGGAATACTCGCTTCTGTTCACCCCAACGCAGATTTGTTTGGAATCCCACCATGTTCCACAGTTGACCGGCTTTGTCTTCTTGTCGCAGTTGCACCACAGCGTAGGGACGTTCCCCCGTACGACTATCAGATAACCCCACAGGTTTGAGGGGGCCGTAACGCATAGTGTCTTCCCCTCGCAGTGCTTGTTCTTCAATGGGTAGACAGGCTTCAAAAAATTTTGCTGTTTCTCTTTCAAAGTCTTTGAGTTCTGTTTGTTCAGCCTTGCACAGTTCTTGCCAAAACCGCAGATATTGCTCCTTATTCATGGGGCAATTAAGATATGCAGCTTCGCCTTTGTCATAGCGCGATGCCATGAAAGCAATCTCTCGATTAATCGATTCTCCCACAATGATCGGGCTGGCCGCGTCAAAAAAGCTGAGGTATTCCATCCCTGTGAAGCGGTGCAAATCTGCTGCTAAATCAGGACTGGTTAAAGGCCCTGTTGCCAAAACCACTATACCTTCAGGAATGGCAGTAACTTCTCCCCGGTGGAATTCAATTAAGGGATGACGCGATAGTGCTTCTGTTAAGTCTTGGCCAAATTTACCTCTATCTACAGCCAAGGCACCACCAGCCGGAACGGCATGTTCATCAGCTTTAGCTATAACTATAGAACCAAGTTGGCGTAATTCTTCATGCAATAATCCTGTAGCGCGATCGCTAGCCATTGCACCAAAGGAATTACTACACACCAATTCTGCTAAGTGTTCTGTATGATGCGCCGGACTAAAGCGTTGCGGACGCATTTCATACAGAATTACTGGTACTCCAGCTTGGGCGATTTGCCATGCTGCTTCTGTTCCAGCTAGTCCACCTCCAATTACTTGTATCGGTTGTTTATCCATAGTTCAGTGCTAAGTTTGACCCAATTGCAATTTGCTGGGAATACATAACACCAATATAGATGATAGAGGATGGACTTCTCTGTGATAGGCTACACTCAGCCCAAGAGCATGAGGCATTGGTTGAGTTTAAAGTTTTAAATCTAGTACCATTTTGAAATAAGAATGTGACAAATGAGTAAGAGTACAACAATCATGCGAATTGCATTACTCATGATTTTTCCAAAACTTTTCATTCAAGAGGGCATTGATGTCAGAACTAAACTGCCACTCATCGGGTAACTGAAACTGCGAATAGTCTTCTCGTGTGTCTGAAAGAGCAGTTTTCCAAGCAGTCGGAAAGATTTCAATCCAATAGTTACGTAAGCTGGGCGATTGTTCTAACAAATCTGTTAACTGTCTACGTTGTTCACGAATAGCCAGTTCCCAACCTCGATAATCGTTTGGTAGGTCAACATAAAGACGTTTGATCAGATGATTGAGTAACACGACTAGCCGATTTTTGAGTTCTCGTCGATCTCGTCCCGCCAAACCTTCAATCTCCTCAATCAAGCTATCGATATCAATGTCCTCAAATCGCCTTTGTTTTAGCTTAATAGCGGTGTCGTCTAACCAGGCAACCAGATCCTGATGATAGAGGGTTTTCTGAGTGTGAGTTTCTGTCATGAGAATTGCTCCTTTCCGGCGCTGACTTTTGATGGTATCAATATCGATATCGTGCCACTGCCAGTGTAATTTTACCTTTTGCCGACCGGGGCGATCGCGATCGTTCGTTAGTGTTAGTCTATTATCTGGTACAGGTGCTTGTTCTGTTTGATGCCAGACTTCAAACTCACTAAATCTTCGTTCAATATTGTTCATTGATGACCAACCACCCCAAGCCAAACTAGGGAGAAATGGTTCCTGCTTGATCAATGCCCCAAAAGTAGCAGGTAAGATATAGTCCAGACCCGCAATTACATTTGTTAAGTGTTTGATGCTGTCTTTACGACCTGTTGAATTGCGAATCAAAGAAAGTAGCATTTTCAACGATTCTACAGCTTGTAATTGATATGGTTTCGGGACTGGGAATAATATTGCACTAATATTGAGTAACTTTTCCCGGCGCATAGTTTCTTCTGTTAATCCCAGCTTTCCCATCACTGGTATATTATTAACACGCCGTAAATCATATAAAGCTGTAGTCTTAAAAATCTCTTGACTATTAGGAATCAATTTACCGCATTTAACTAAGGGATGATCCATAAAGAATCTACCCACTAAATCATTTTGGTTACCTAATCCAGCTTTTTGAATTTTGTTTGATATTAATAGTAAGCGTGCATTCTCAATTCCGCCTGCTGCCAGGATAAAAACCTTGGCACAAACCCAAAATTCTTTACCTGATAAACAAGCTACTCGTAAACGGGTAATAGTTTGAGATGTGTCGTCTGTTTCAATCTCCACTAAATTAGCATTCAGATAAGTGGTGATATTACTAGCACGATTAATTTTTTCCCGATATTCGACAGGAAAAACTGCACGCGGGCCAAATTGAAACATGCCAGTCGTAACATTATCAATAAACGATAACTGAGGAGTTTGAGTATTTTGCCAAACTTCTGCATCATAAGCAAAATCACCAAGTTTACATACGACTTGAGCGCGTTCGTAGAAAGAATCAAGATGAGATTTCTTAAAAGGCCAGCCACTGTATGGCATCCAGTCTCGTTGCTCAAAATCTATGTTATCTAGTGGTAGATATCTCACACCAATTTGATTGCCACCTATCCTAATTTTCCAGCAGTTGGCTGTTCCACCGAACTGAAGACGGCGCAAATCATCTAGTGTGCCAAAGAGATTATCTACACTTTCACCTTGACAGAGTGACTGAGTATTTTTATCAAAATCTATTCCTCCACTTTCTAACAGACAAACTCGTAAGTCTGTAGCAGCAAATTCACGCGCTAAAGTAATGCCCGCAGGTCCAGCACCAACGATGCAAACTTCTGTTTCTACAGTTTCACTACTGAGTAGTGTATGGGCATCAATTAACATAAATTAATCACTCAATAGAATGATAAAATCTTAAGTTCGCTCAACCATTTCTGATCAAAAATGGTTGACAAAAAGCTTTTAACATCAATAAATTCCAGTTAAACAAATTGTCGTAGGGGCATGAGAGTAAAAATTTATTCAAGTAGCATAAAAACTCACTGTTGCCATACCCCTATTATGTAAACATCTCAGCCTAACTGAAATCTATTGTGTTTAAGGCGAGCGTTATTCTGAAATAAAAAAGATAGATGAGGAGTTATACCCTAATAACAATTAGACTAATTTAGACAACAAAATTATCAAAAACTAGCTTTTTTGTACCTATTCCTCAGATTATCAATGTATAACTCCTAAAAATATCTAATTAACTAAAGCTACTTGCTGCTGATAGTTGTGATTGGCTGATACGTTGACCATTTCCGCTAAATTCTTGAGATAAGCCTTACGTTCTTCCATTTTGGGAGTTATATTTAGTCCTGCTGACATCAGGATATTTTCCCAACGATATACCCAGTCATGCCTTAATAAGGAGTTCACAATATTATTGGTACGTATTCTCGTTAGGCGCTCAGTCTGACTATTTAAATCACCTATAATCTCAGCTATGTTAGAACAATCAAATGGAATCTCAATTACAGCATCTTCCCAATCAAAGTTTTGCATAAAAACCTGACATTTCGGTGCAACTCCCAGCATGATTGTTCCTCCTCCTGCTCCTTCAAAGAAGCGAGGGCCTACTTCCTCTTGTGGATTAGTTTTACCAGTTAAATCGAATTTTGCTTTATTGACTATCATATAGCGACTTCTCTTCACAAAGTTAGTATAAAGGCTGCGATGATATTGATAGTCAATCATGTACAATTCTTTGATAGTATCGTAAACATAAAATAAATTTTTATGTTCTACTAGTTCCAGTAAAGAATTATGAGTAACTTCTGAACGTCGCCCTATATTCAAAACATCAACAATGCGCTCAATATCACTAGAATTTGCGTAAAACTTGAGGCTATCAACGCCATAAGGAATTGAATAACAAGGCTTTTTTACAACATCAGCTACCTGAGGGATGCTAGAGTCAAAATTCATGAAAATATGATCAAAGTTTTTAAGAAGCTGTAGTTGTGCTAGCCAATCATTAATATCCTTTGTCCAGATTTCATCTAGCCAACAGACTGCATGACGGCACTTTTCTCGCCAGCCTTGTATAGAATTTAAAACTAGAATGTCCTGAATTGACTGGCAAAAAAAGAAAAATAAATCGTACTCTTTATCCACCTGAATTTTCTGGTTAGGTAATGATTTAATATATTTGCCATTGTTAATAAATTTGGCACTATAGTTGGCTAATTTATTAGTTACCTTAAAAAGGTTAGGCTCTAAGCTCGGTTCAATTAAATCAACTGTATCTAAATTAGAAATTACATCCTCAAATTCATAAATTGCAGCGCGAGAAACGTGAAATTTTAAGTTTCGCATCGATACAATTAAGACTCGTGATTCTTCACTCTTGTTAAAGACATTTTTATTCAACATAAATTTTATCCTACCATACAAAAATAATTATTAAAGCTTTCAATAAACGCTTTAATAACGAGTACATGGAATATTTCTTGGTTCTATTACTAAATTTTTTTTTGAGTCAATGAGTAGACTGATTACTGAAATTGCTAAGGTTATTTCTACTATAGCAATCCGATTTGATTTGTAAACTACTCGTGATAGCAGGCAAAAGGTTATAGACAATATAGTTGTTTGGAACTGATTTAGGGCTTTGGACTTTGGACAAAAAGAAAATAGTTCGCGAGTGAGACTCGCGAATAAATGAATGATTAATCCTGTTTATAGTGACGAGCAGAAAAAAGCATAGCCACCAGAGACCCAACAAATAGTAATATC